>JAEEGL016852767.1_pt1 | contig 22587 bp, 19 predicted proteins | sample 9134231 | NCBI WGS metagenome assembly JAEEGL01 (sample SAMN16246548, study PRJNA631951) | gut metagenome | biome: gut microbiome; feature: rumen; material: fiber-attached | host: Bos | place: Iran: Karaj | collected 2018-10
CCACTGACGGTCGCTCATGGCGCCGGTGCCGCTGTCGGTGAGGAGGTCGATGTAGACGTAGTCGCTTTTCAGCATGAAAACGTTCTGATGGGCTTCGTTGAGCCATTTTTCACGTTGTTCGCGTGTCGATTTCTTGATGGGTTCAACCATCTTGATTTTCCAAGCTTCTGCAAATGGGAGTTCCATAATATTTACGATTTTTGATTGATTATTTAATGAATTTTTTGATTTCCAAACTGATAAATAGCAAAAATGGCACACGAAAAAGCATCGTGTGTCACGCTGAGACGCTATGTACGGCGTCTCTATAAAAGACAATAAACATCTCTTTTCTTGATATTTAAGAAAAGCATACGGGTGTTTATGTCTATACTGATTGTAGTCATGTTTGGATTTGCAAAAGTACAACCTTTTTTTGAAATGACAAAATAAAAAAAGCGGACATTTGTCCGCTTATGTTGTTAGACATATGAATTTTACGCTAAACCCATCGATTTCTTGATGGCCTCGATTTTTGCGTCGAGGGAGGCGTTCGTGGCATCGAAGTTCTCTTTTTTGCTGAGGTTCTCTTTCACTCCGAAATAGAATTTGATTTTGGGTTCGGTGCCGCTGGGGCGGACTGTGACCTTGTTGCCGTCGGCGGTGAAGAACTGCAGCACGTTGCTCGAGGGGAGGTCAATCTTGTCGACTTTACCAGTCTCTAGATTCTTCTCTTCAAGTGTCTTGATGTCGCGGATGCGTACCACCTTGCTGCCATTGATTTCCTTGGGCGGGTTGTCGCGGTAGTCTTTCATCATCTGCTGTATTTCCTCGGCGCCGCTTTTGCCTTTGCGCACCACGCTGAGTAGACCTTCTTTATAGAAGCCGTACTCCTTGTAGAGGTCGACGAGTACGTCGAAGAAGGTCTTGCCTTGGGTTTTCGCCCACGCGGCGATTTCGGCTATCATTGAGCATGCTCCAACGGCGTCCTTGTCGCGGACAAAGTCGCCAATCATGTAGCCGTAGCTCTCTTCGCCGCCGCCGATGAAGGTCTCTTTGCCTTCCATCTCAAGGATTTTGGCTCCAATCCATTTGAAACCGGTAAGGACGTCGTATACCTTTACGCCCACTTTTTTTGCGATGTCGGCGGGAAGTTCGCTGGTGACGATGGTTTTGACGATGAATTCTTTGCCTGTCAGTTTGCCCTTTTCTTTCCATTCTTTGAGAAGGTAGTATATCAAGACGCTCATGGTTTGGTTGCCGTTGAGCAGCATCCACTCACCGTCGGGGCGTTTAACGGCGACACCCACACGGTCGGCGTCGGGATCGCTGGCGAAGACGATGTCGGCGTCGATATCCTTGGCCAGGTCGACGGCCATCTTCATGGCGGCGCGCTCCTCGGGGTTGGGCGACGGGGTTGTCGGGAAGTTGCCGTCAGGAACGGCTTGTGCCTTTACAACATTGACATTGGTGAAACCGAGACGCTCCAGCATCTGCGGAATCAACTTGATGCCAGTGCCGTGCAATGGCGTGTAGACAATCTTGATATCGTGGTTCTCTTTGATGCACTCAGGGTGTAGGACGTTCTTCTCAATCTCTTTCATGAACGCCTCGTCGACCTCGTCGCCGATGGTGATGATACGGTTCTCGCCGCCGGTCCATTTTACGTCGTCGAGCGATTTGATTTTCTCCACCTCGTCGATGACGCTGGTGTCATGTGGCGGCACAAGCTGGCAGCCGTCGTTCCAGTAGGCTTTGTAACCATTGTATTCTTTTGGATTGTGCGAAGCGGTGAGCATCACACCAGTTTGACATTTGAAGTATCGTACGGCATAGCTGAGTTCAGGAGTGGGACGCATGTCGTCGAACAGATAGACGGTGAAGCCGTTGGCGGCAAGCACGTTGGCGGTGATTTCGGCGAATTCGCGGCTGTGGTTACGGCTGTCGTGCGAGATGGCTGCTTTCAGTTCCTCGCCGGGGAAGCAGTTCCTCACATAGTTCGCCAGTCCTTGGGTCGCCATGCCGACAGTGTATTTGTTCATGCGGTTGGTGCCTACGCCCATGATGCCGCGCAGACCGCCAGTGCCGAATTCAAGGCTGCGGTAGAAACTCTCGTTCAGTTCTTCGGGGTTCTCGGCCTGCATCTTGCGGATGGCAGCTTTTGTATCCTCGTCGTATGCTCCTTCGAGCCAGGTCTTTACATTTGCCACGGTGGTGGCGTCGAGTGTGATCTGTGCCATAATATTATTGTTTTTGTTATTGTCTTAAATGAAAATGCAAAGATAAGAATTATTATTCACATGTGAAAATAAAAATTAATTAGCCAGTAAAAACAGGTTTATTCACAGAGGTGGTCGTTTCTGTCTCTTAAGAACATTTCGTGATCAAACAAAACATCGCGAAGGGAACAGATATTATTTATCCCAGTCTGACGAAAGTCGAAATCCGGAGGTAGTGAGATGTTATGTTGTTGACAGAAAACAGACAGTTCCTCTTCTGCGGATAGGGTTGGGAATGTCTTCAAAAACTGCAATATACGGAGTCCGTCGACTCGTTCGGCGCATGCATGGATAAAGAGTTCACGTGATTTGAAGTTTTTGCGCAGAGGAGTCCAAAGGTTGTCGGTCTTCAATTGTTGACGAAGGAACGCGCTCATAGGGGTTTCTATCTCTTCGTCGTATAGACGGGGGAACAACGCATAGGTTTTTGCAACGGCATCGAATCCTTTGTGAGAATACAACGGATAGCTGTTGTCCATTGCGTCGATACCTTTGGCGATGGCCGGCCCGGTGCCGAACGGTACTCTGTGTGAAACCCTTCCCTGAGGATATACGACGGAGTCACACGATTGTAGTATTTTGCCTGTTTTGGCGAATTTCTGCATCAAGTAGTAATCCTCTCCTCCTTGGAGTGGAGTGATGCCGCCTACGCGGTGGTAGGCCCATAGAGGAAAAACCATGGCGCTGCCGAGAGCTGTAAACGCATAGGGGTTTCTTGATTCAGAAAGGCTTATGAAATAATGCCGCATGTATATCTCGTAGCGTAGCATGGCGCGGTCGTCTGTGTCGTTGCCACTTAGGGGGTGATAGTAGGGAACACAGAGGGCGCTATGCTCTTGATGAGAATTCATGGCAGAAAGCACTGATTCCAGATAAGTGTCGTTGAATGCTGTGTCGGCGTCAAGGCTTACAATCAGTTCATTGTCGTCGTGTGTGGACGCAATGTGGTCGAAGATGGTCTTTCTTGCCCATCCAACGCCCTGTTGTTTACCATTCCATCCATGTCCAGCGCTGCTTCGGTCTATCATGCATAGGTCGAGTTCATTTTCAATTCCATGCAAGTATTCAATTGACTTCTGGTTGTCAATGAACATGGATCGGTGACTGTCGTCTCCGTCGCAATCCCAACCCTCGGGGTTGTTGACACAGATATAAATGGAGAAGTCGCTTAGGCTCTGACGCCTTAGCGACTCAATAAAGTCGGGCAGATTCCCGATTTCTGCCAATGCGGGTACGGCCACGGATATGTGCCTGTATCTCATTGCTTAATCACCTTGATGGTGTTTTCGCCGCATCGTAGTATATAAACGCCGCCATTCAGAGCTCCAAGGTCAAACTGCCGGGTTCCTTTTGGAAAGTTCATCACTTCCTGGCCTTTTATGTCGAATAATTGTATCTCGTCGTCGTGGGCATCGTTAATGAACAATTTATCGCGCGTGGGGTTGGGGAAGACTTTGAAATCTGGTAGTGTAGCGATGTCATCAATGCCTTCTGTTGAGCTGGGCAGAGAGTGAATCTCCTCAATGTAATTTACAAGTGAATGTTGCAGGAATCGCCAATATTCCGGGAGTTGGTCGCTGCTGAGAGTTTTTGAGCTGGAAATCTCCATGGTCAGTTCAAGGCAGTTGTGGTAGTAATTCATATAGTCTTGTCTCCCGTTGGGGATAACGTACCAGTCGCCGCCGGCTGTGTATCCGCTGTTGTATGTGTCGCGGAAATGGTTGCTGCTATAAGAGCGGCTGGTGTCGACAAAGCGTTTGCATACCTCAATCCACCAGTCGCGGTTGGGGTGCGGATTCTGGGCCGATGTGAAGCTGTCCCATGGATAGTTCATCACCTCTGCTCCTCCATGCAGGTTGGCGCTGAGACGAAAGTTGTGGGCGGAGACATAGTCGATCATGGCTGTGTTTTCCTGCTGCTGGTTGTTTAGGGGGGCACTTCCGAAAGGGTCGGGGTAGTTGCGGTTGAGATCGACGTTGTTGGCATTGTAGCGTTGGGAGTATCTTACTGTATTGTTTCCGCCATGGTAGGTACCGTCGGGGTTGCTCAACGGGTTGATGCTGATGCGTGTGCGATTGATGAGGTTGGTGTACTGCTCGTTGCTGCCGTATCCTTTCAGTAAGGTGTCGATTAGGCGAAGCATCATGACGAAGCCGGTCACCTCGTCGCCATGCATGGTGGAGGAGTAGAAGAATTCCGGACGGTACAAGTCGTCGACGGTGGGGGGCTGTATGTATATGCTGAGAATCAGTCGGCCTTGCACTGAGGTTCCGATGGTGTCAATATGGCAAAGTGTGGGATATGTTTCGGCCCACTGCCGCATCATCTCCAGATAGGTCTCGTAGGTAGGGTAGCGATTCCATTCAGCCATCTCCTCAATCGACGATGCCATCGTTATGGCTTTGGAACCAGAGTTTTCTGTTATGGGAGGGAACGCATCGGGGCGTGGCTTTAATGGTTTTTCCTGTGCGTTGAGAATAGAGGTGAGAGACAGCAGGAATGCCCCAAAAAAGAAAGCGAGAATCGTCTTTTTCATGCGAAAGTGAAGAAGTTGTTTGCGAAAAAGTTCCAAAGCATGACAACGCCTGTGGCGAACACTTTGGAGAGATAGAAATTCCATTTCATTTTCTCGTGCAGGACATAGAGGATTAAAGTGTTTAGCCCAAGACCTATAAGCGACACAACGAAAAACTTTGTGTATTCGGCTCCAATATGTTCGTTGGTGCTGCCCCATGTCCATATGCGGTTAAGGATATAGTTACTTGTCGCCGCAACAACAAAACCTATGGCGTTGGAGATGAATTTTGGAATCTTGAATATTTCCTTGCAGAGCCATGTAAGACCGAAATCGATGGCGGTACCTGACACTCCCACAGCGCAGAAGCGTAGGAATTTCAGTATGAAGGCTTTTTCAAAGAAAGAGGATAGAGAAAAAAGGATACGCATCTTGGTAACGACTTTCGATACCCAATTTTAGAATACTACTTCGCTGGGATTATGCAATATACCTGTTTTGCGGATGCGCTGAACCTTGTGTTCGTTCTTGGGTTTGCTTATGCGCGGACCCGGTTTCTTGTTGCGCGGGATGTATGTCACATCGCCCGACTCGTTAACCTCAAGACCATAGACTTTTTCTGTGTCAAGGTTCACCTTGATGCTCCAATAGCGTCCGCAGCCGCCGGTAGTGCGCACGATGTCCTGTGCAAGCTGCTTTTCCACTTTTTCATCCCATACGGCGTTGATCCAAATGATCTTGGCACCGTTGATATCGGTGAAACCTACGTATTGGCGTGTGTATTTGCGGATGTGCTCGTCAATGATGGGGCACATACCTTCTTGGTTTTCGTGGTTGCGGTTGAGGAATGCCAGTTTTTTCTGCATCAGTTTTTCGGCCTTGGCAATGTCTATATCCTCTGGGGTGAAACGACCGTCCTGGTTCTCAACCATTATGTCGACGCCCCATTCCTTATTGAAGACATAGCCGTGATAGTTGCTTCCGAGCACTTCCGTGTGGTACCAAACCTCTTCGGGAACGATATAATCCTGAGCATACAATGTGCTGAAAGTCAGCAGTATCAAACCTAATACAAAAAATGCTTTTTTCATCTTGAACATATATGTTTCGCGTTGCAAAAGTACTTAAAAAACGTCAAGTGGCAAAAAATATTTTGTCGAGGCGGCTTTTTTTGCTGATTTCAAAAAAAATCATATATTTGCAAATTCGTAAAGGAAGGGGTGAATATGTCTTTTTATATGCTAAAGAGTCTGAATTTCACTCTTTTTTGTCTATTGAATAATAATTTTAATTTTTAATAACTATGAATAAATTCGTTTCTGTACAGCAGGCTGCTGAGAAAATCCATGACGGCATGACCGTAATGGTTGGCGGATTCCTTGGCGTTGGCAATCCCATCGCCTTGATTGACGCCCTTGTTGAGAAAGGTGTCAAAGACCTTACCATCATCTGCAACGATACCGCTTATCCTGAGGTAGGTGTTGGCAAACTTATCACCAACCATCAAGTTAAGAAACTTATTGCCACTCATATTGGTACCAACAATAACACCATTGATCAAATGAATGCCGGCGAACTGAATGTAACTCTTCAGCCGCAGGGTACATTGGCAGAGCAGATTCGCGCCGCAGGTGCTGGTCTCGGTGGAGTGTTGACTCAGACGGGTCTTGGCACCATAGTTGAGAACGGCAAGGAAAAAATCACAGTTGACGGGAAAGAGTATTTGCTTGAGAAGCCTGTTCGCGCTGATGTCGCCATTATTGGAGCCAACATCAGTGACGAGGAAGGCAACCTTGTTTACAAAGGCACTTCGCAGAATTTCAGCCCCATGATGGCTACCGCGGCCGACATGGTTATTGTAGAACCGCAGGAGATTGTTCCCACTGGCAGCATTGCCCCCGAGAACGTCAAGACCCCAGGAATTTTTGTAGACTTTATCATTAAAGGTTGAGAGTTTAAGAGTTTAAAAGTTTAATGGTGTGCTGACATCTGATGGCATTTTTTGAAGAACTTGTGTATTGGAGTAAAGCCAAAGAACTGACATTGGCTGTGTATGAGTTAATGCGTGATAACAAGGACTATGGCTTAAGAGACCAGATTCAACGTGCTGCAGTGTCAATAATGAATAATATTGCTGAAGGTAGTGAGAATGCTTCTCCGCAAAACTTTATTAGGTTTTTGAATATTGCGAGGGGTAGTTGTGCGGAAGTGCGCAGCATGCTATATTTATGTGCAGATCTTAATTATTGTACTCCTGAGAAATTCGATGAATTGTCAGAATTGTGCAAGGTTATATCAGCATCTATTTTCAGCCATATTAAATATCTGAAAGGCACCATTGAAAAACGTGAAAGAATATCTTGAACTCTATAACCTCAGACCTTTTAACTTTAAAACTTTTTAACCTTTAAACTTTCCAATTATGGCTGTAAAATCAATGCTTCGCGTACGTATGAGCGCTAAGGATGCCCATTATGGCGGCAACCTCGTTGACGGTGCTCATATGCTCCACCTCTTTGGCGATGTCGCCACAGAACTTCTCATTATTCAGGACGGAGACGAAGGTCTCTTCTGCGCTTACGATATGGTTGAATTTAAAGCTCCCGTCTATGCCGGCGACTATATCGAGGCTTACGGTGAGATTACTCATGTGGGCAACACCAGCCGCAAGATGAGTTTCGAGGCCTATAAGGTCATCAAGACACGTCCCGACATCAGCGACAGCGCTGCCGATGTGCTTGAGGAGAAAATCCTTGTTTGCCGCGCCTCAGGCACTTGTGTCACTCCCAAAGATTGCCAGCGCAAGAACAAATAATAGTCGACACTATTAAACAAAAGCAGGATAAACGGTTGAGTTTATCCTGCTTTTTTTTGTCATTGTAATGTTTGTTTCTCAACCCCAGAAGGCTCCTTTAAGGGCGAAGGCCAGCAGGAAAAGAACGGCGAAGAGTGTGTAGCGTCGTGCGCGTAGTTCTTTCTGCTGACGACCCAGCATAAGTCCGAGCAGGGCGAAGAGGGTCATAATCACAACCATAGGGATAGCGGCGCGCCATAGGTTGTCGGCCAGCGGTATGCGGAATCCAAGGGCCAGACCTACAAAAAGGGTGTTGATTCCCACAGCGACGCCAAGCAGCAGCGCCGTGCCGAAACGGCTGATGTCGTAAGGCTGGACCTGGCGGCTTTTCTTGCCGCTGCGGAAAAGCAGTCGCAGGGCTACAAGTATCATCAATCCCAGATATACCAGATTGTCGGTGTCGTTGAGCAGGCTGTTTGTGCTTGTTGCGTCGGGATTGACACTGTCCGGAGTGAAGCGCAAAAGATTGCCAATCCAAATGCCGGCAATGAGCAGCACAATACTGACCAAAGCCATGGTGAACGATTCGGCAAGCCCTTTTGAGAGCTGTATGGGTGTTTTGGATGCACAGCCATGCATGACGATAAGAGCCTCAAAAGAGAGTGCAATGGCGAGTATGATGAATTCTAAAATTGACATTGATAATGGTAGTGAAAGAATAATAGATTAAAATGTTATAGAGATACAGGCTGGGTGTTTTAATCCACAGAGATGAGAGGTTGAAGGTTTAAATGGTGTTTTGCAGTTGGGTGGTGATAGATACGAAATCCGCTACGGAGAGTTGTTCCGCGCGTTTCGCGAGCAGTGTCTCCGGAATGTTTTCAAGGCTACAGTCTAAAGCTTTTAAAGCGTTGCGCAGGGTTTTGCGTCGTTGGTTGAAGCCAGTCTTCACTACTCGAACGAACAGTTTTTCGTCGCAGTTTAGTTGTTGTACGTTGTTGCGGGTCAGCCGGATAACCGCCGACTTAACCTTGGGAGGAGGATTGAAGACATGTTCGTGGACAGTGAAGAGGTACTCAATGTTGTAGAAAGCTGATAGCAGCACGCTGAGTATGCCATAGGTCTTGCTGCCGGGACCGGCGGCTATACGTTCAGCGACTTCTTTTTGGAACATGCCCACCACTTCGGGAATACTGTTTCGCTGTTCGAAGACACGGAATAATATTTGCGAGGAGATATTGTAGGGGAAGTTGCCGATTACAGCGAATGGTGAATTGTTATTAGAGAACAGTTTGTCTAGGTCAATGCGGAGGAAGTCGCCCTCGATAACAGAAAGGGAGGGGTAGTGGTTATGCAGGTATTCAACCGATTCTTTATCTATCTCAATGGCTTTGAAGTCATAGCGAGTGTCGTTGACCAGATATTTGGTCAGCACACCCATACCGGGTCCTATCTCAAGCAAGTTGCGTGTGTTCCCGCTTAGGCTAAGGGCGATACGCTCGGCGATTGACTCGTCGGTGAGGAAATGCTGTCCTAAGAATTTTTTTGCTCTAACTTGATCCAATTGCAAATACGGATTGATTATTATTTGTTTTTAAACGACAATTTATTCCTTTTATTGTCCGAGAGAAAGATGGTAAAACAATATTTATTGTTTTTTGCAGTTATTCATTTTATGAAACAGACAATTACTACGTTTTTCAAAGGAATGAGGCCATTGGAGGTCTCTCAATATCTCATTTTAGGTCTTATGGCCATTGTGTTGCCGTTCAGCTGGGTTCCTATGACATGGCTACTGGGGCTGTTGGTAGCCAACACAGGCCTGTTGGTTATTGCCAACCATAAACTGGGTAATCAGAGCCTTCATAAATTGGCTCGATGGAGTCTCTGGCTTTTGGTGGCGTTTTATATGCTGCAGATTGTTTCGTTGCTGTATACCAGCAATATGAATGATGCAGGCACAATGTTGGTGCACCGATTGCCGTTGCTGTTATTTCCATTGTGTTGTCTGGCATGCGACACCACCTATATGACGCGCGGCCGTCAGCGTATGTTGGTATGGCTTCTGACGGGTAGTCTGTTTGTGAAGTTTTTTATCAGGTTGGTTTATGTCCTGTGTACAAGTCATAAAATTGTATTCAACAATTTGTTCGATCCGGTGCATCATTCTTATGTGGCTATGTATCTGCTGTTTGCTCTGGGCTTCGTTTATTCTGAATGGTTCTGTCACAGAGACGAGTTGAAGAAATGGATGCTATGGGCATTGGCGGCAATCGCCGTAGTGACAATGACCTATATTGTATTGGTTATTTCAAGGGCTGGCATAGCGGGACTGGTCTTGATCATTATGTTGGTCATTATCCATTTGGTTTTTGTAGCCAAGGAGGTCAAGTTGGGATTGGTCGCGCTTGCGTTGACAGCGGCAGTCGGTGTGGGAGTGTTCTGCCTTTTGCCAGAGGATTATCGTCGTTTGACACGCACTTTTGAGGAAATGAGCGAAGGAGACACCAGCGACGCGCGTTATCTGATATTTGGCAGTTCGTTGAAAGCCATAGGAGAAAGTCTCCCGTTTGGAGTCGGTATTGGCGACCGGGGAGATGTGCTTGCGCAGGTATATGAAGAGACGGGTGAGGAGTATGCTATCAAGGCTCAGTACAATTCCCACAATATTTATCTTGACGCGACATTGACGATGGGAATCCCTGGCATATTGCTGTTGCTTGCAGTCTTTGTGGTCCCTGCCGTTAGTGCTTTCAAAAGAGGTGATTATATTATGCTGTCGCTTCTGTTTTCGATTACGTTCAGTGGCCTGTTCGAAGCGGTGCTTAACCGTCAGATGGGTGTTGTCTTTATGGGATTGTTCTGGTTTGTGCTCTTGTCAGGGAGCAGTTTGGAACACAAACAGCCGTCGTTATGATTTTTTAAGTGCGTTGTAGCGTTTCCGGGCGCGGTCGGTGTAGAGGCTTACGGGATAGTCGACGAGTATTTTCTCGTAGCATTTCCGTGCGCGCTCAGGATTAGCAAGTTGTTGTTCGTTGAGTTCTGCGAGGAGATATAGCGCGTCGTCGGCGAGAATGTCGTCGGCATAGTGGTCGACCAAGAACTGCAGCAGCGAGTCTGCTTCGTTGTAGAGACCTTGTTTCATTCGGATTCTAGCTTTTTGCAGCAGCACTTCGTCAAGGAGTGGGTGTGACAGGCTCCGTATCGCTATGTCGTCGAGGTAGGACCATGCGGAGTCAAGTTGCCCTCTAAATATCATAAGGTCGGCGGCGGCGTATCGCTCAAGCATGTCGTAGGTGCTGTCCTCCTCCATGTTGTCGCTGATGAGTAGCGACAGTTGCATGGCGTCGTTGGCTATGAGTTTTGATGTCGATGCGCGAAGTACGTCAAGTTGCGACTTCGCCCATTGAAAATCATTGTTGTAGTAGCTGAGTTTGGCATTCTTGTATTTTGCAAGAGCACCAGTCACGTCGTTCTTGGCGGCTTTCTCGACTTGACTGTAAAGGAGCGAGGCTTCCCATGTCTCGCCAGAAAAGAGCATCAAATCGCCCAATTCGAGTTTCACCTCGTTGACTGTCGCAGCCGGCACACGAGGCATCTCAATGACGTCGTAGAGCAGGTCGGCGGCTTTCTGCAAATTGGTGGTGACAGAGGAACTGGTTGCGTTTTTTGACGAGGGAGGGTAGGCGAGAAGGTGCGAGTAGTTGCGTATGATAGGAACAGTCTGAAGATTCTTGCCCAGTTCGTTAATTGCCGATTCATATTCTTGCAGGAGATTGTTGTAGTCCTTGTCGCTGATGGCATGATTCAAATTGAGTCGTGTGTATTTGACATTAAGCAGACCCACTCGGCTGTCAAAATACAGAGGTGAGTCTTTGCCTTTGGCGATCAAGTAAGTATAGGCCTGCTCGGCAACATTGTAGTCTTCATTGTTGGTCGCTATCTGAGCCACGCGCATAACTTGCTGCCCGCCTTGGTCGGGGAATCGGGCGTCGACGGCTTTGGCTTGAGACAGGGCAAACTCGAAATCTTTCTGCTGAAGAGAGAACCAGATCATCATCTCCAGATATTGCCGGTTTTCGGGGTTTTTGCGTATTCGTGAAATAAGGGTTTTGCGAAGACCTTCGGCGAGTTTGTTGTCGGAGGTCTCATTCAAAGCGCGTTGTAGCGCTATCTGTATGGAGCCAATGTTGCCCGGTGCATTGTCGAGAAGGTCGAAATATTCGGCCATCATTTTATCGTAGTCGCCAGTTTTTTTGTACAGGGTGGCAAGCTCCATCACGTACACCAGTCGGTTGTTGAGATTCTCGCGTGCTTTGGTGTAGGTCTTGATAGCCAGATCGGTTCGTCCAGCATTCTCGAAAGCGAGAGCCAGATCGTTGGTTTGTTTGGTGTCGCGCCCCAATTTCTCAATCGCGGTGTTGAACTGCTTCTCGGCCTTTTTCTTTTCGTTGGTTTTCTGGTATACGTTGCCGAGGTCGACATAGAGTGTCAGTTCGCGAGGATGGCTCTTTATACGTTTCACTATCAACTGTCGTGCCTGATTGTCCTGGTTGGTCTCGAGGTAGCAGTTGTATAGCATCTGGTAGTAAAAATAGTTCTGAGTGCGGTTGTATAGAGGCTCGTACAGTTCTATCGCCTTGTCGAATTCGTGGTTGTTGTAATAGTATGAAGCCATCTGCTCGTTTGACTGTTGCGCCTCGGCCGATGGCACAGAGAGGAGTAACGAGCAGATGGCTGCAAGTAGAGAAAATATGCGTGAAACGTCAGGCATTTACTTATTTAAGGTAGTATTCGACGGTGGTGACAACGCGTATCTTTTTGATTTGAGGAGTGTTCTCGTCGAGGTCCTCAATGTCGAAATAGCCCTGTGAGGCGGTGCGCATCTTGCCTATTTTGCTGTGGCTGTTTTTTGCGAACTCCTCTGCGCTCTCACGTGCTTTCTCAAGGCTTTCGGCAATCATGGATGGCTTTATTTCGTTGAGACCGTTGTACTCATAAGAGGCGTAAGTGTTAGAGATAATATCCTGTTTGAGGAGTTCTCCGTCGATGGTGTTCTGCAGTTTGCGTACGGCGTCCATGTTGGAGCTGAAGATGCTGATGGTTTGGTGTGCGTTGTAGCGGAATTTTATGTTATCGCTAACATAATAGTCATCGTATCTGTCGTTGAAGCTGGCAGTGGTGTATTTGATCTCATTTTCGGCTATGCCTGCTTTCTTGATAAGATTTACGATCGTCTGGTCGTTGTTCTCCACCTTTGAACGAAGGTCTATAAGCGAGTTGTCCTGTGCGGTGTAGCTGATTCTAAGCACCACACGGTCAGCTGGCACCTCGCGTTCGCAGAGACCTTTGACGGTCACGGTGTCATCGAACGATTTAAGGGTTCGTACTGTCCATACGAGCATAACTCCAAGGACAAAGGCGGCCAGGATGATGCTGACGCCAAGGATGTAGTTTTTTCTGAAGGGGATTTGACTGCCGTTCATGGTTGTTAATGGTTTAAGGGTTGATGGAATTAAGTTTTTCGTTTATGGCTTAACGGGCGACGTCGCGCGGCGCTCATTTGCTAGTGGAGACGACAAGATAGTCGGTGAAACGCCAGAATGCGTTAACGTCTTTGATGACGAGATAGGCTATGGTCTTCGAGTCTTTCTCATCCTTGATGAGTTCATATGACCCTTCCGGATGCTTGGATATCACTTGGGCTTTGCGTTGGTTGATGGTGATGGTGGTAACCTTTGTGCGGTCGATTGTCTGGAATTTGCTGATATCCATGTCGGTCGACGCACTCTGCTTCTTGCCGATGCCAATAAAGCCGCCACTTTTGTTCACGATGCCCATGTCGTTGAGTTCTTTGTATGATCCGACAATATAAAAGGCTTTGTTTGCCTCGGCGGTCTGGTATGCTATATAGTCATCCTTCTCCTTGTTGGCTTGAGTCAGGTCGCTGACATTTTCAGAGAGCTTTTGTATTGTAGCCTTGCTAATGGTCAGCTCATGCATCAGATCGCTGATTTGGTTTTCCTGCTCGGCCATGCGGCTGTTAAGGTTGTCGATGAATTCCTGCAGTTTGCTGTTCTCTTGTCCCAGACTGGCGATTTTGGCGTTCAGGCTGGCTATTTTCTGCTTGTTTTGGGAGAGCATGTTTTCTATGACTGCGAGTTGGTCCGTAATTTGGCCTTTTACACGCGTGTTCATCTCGGGATTGTTCTGTTTGAGCGAGTTGACTTGGCTGTAACGTGTGGAAATCTCGCTGATGTTTGTCTCGATTTCGTTGAGAACCTCAAAGAGTGCGTCGATCTCGCCATCTTTGGCGTCTACTATAGCTTGTAGAGAGTCGGCCTTTTTCAAGGCTGCAGTTTTCTCAGGGTCTTCACCTTTGCATGCCGCAAAAAGAAGAGGTGCCACGGTGAGCAGGGTTAGAAAAATCTTTTTCATGTTTAAAATTTTATTTGTTTTGTGACGTTACAATTAGTGATTATTCATAACGATACTTTGACGCAATTATTGTAGTATGGAAACAAAAAAATATACAGGTGATAATCCGCTTTTACAACAATGGACTAATCCTTATGGAACGCCTCCGTTCGACCGATTGCTCCACACTCACTATGCTCCGGCAATCAATGAGGCTATCCAAATTGCGGAGTTGCGGTTGGAGATAATTGCGTCAGATGATGCTCTTCCTGATTTTGAGAATACCATCGTTGCCCTTGAGACGGCCACGCAGGAGTTGGACCGCTGCACGGCGTTGATGTTCAATATCAACGAGTGCGCCACAAGCGACGAAATGCAGAGACTTGTCCTCGATATGATGCCCGAATTGACCCGCTTCGACAACCGGATGTGGATGGACGATCGTCTGTTTGCCAAAGTGAAGAGCCTGTATGAGGGGCGTGACAATGCGGGGTATGACGCCGAGCAGATTCAGTTGTTGGAGAAGTATTATCAGCATTTTGTGCGCAATGGAGTGGGACTTGATGGTGAGAAACGAGAGCGCTTCAAGTCTATTTGTGAGGAGCTGGCAACGCTTGGCGAGCAATTTAACCAAAACGCATTGGGCGACACCAACGAGTTTGTGCTGCATATTGATGACGAGGCGCAACTTGGAGGCCTTCCGGAAAGAGTTGTTGCTACGGCTCGCGAAGAGGCAGTGCGCCGCGGTGTAGAGGGCTGGGTGTTCACGCTCCAGGCTCCGTCGTACCGTCCGTTCATGTCGTATGCCGATAACCGTACACTCAGGGAGACGATGTGGAGGGCTTACAACAGCAGGGGCAACCGGGGCAATGGCAACGACAACAACGAGGTGGTGCGTCGCATCGCGGAGCTGCGCATGGAAAAAGCGCAGTTGCTTGGATATGACGATTACGCATCGTATTCGTTGTGTATGACCATGGCCGAGACCAAAAGCGCTGTTAATCGTTTCCTTGACGGACTGTTGACGGCATCGCTTCCGTTTGCCCGTCGCGACTTGGAGGATGTGCGGAATTATGCGCGAGAGCATGGTGCGACCTACGAGTTGGAAAATTGGGATTTCGCCTATTGGAGCGAACTGTTGAAAAAGGAACGATATGACTTTGACAGCGAGCAGTTACGGCCGTATTTTCAGCTGGAAGCCGTCAGGAAAGGCATTTTTGATCTATATGGCTGCCTGTATGGGCTTGTATTCAATGAGCGTAAAGATATCCCTGTTTATGATGATGACGTGATGGTGTTTGAGGTGAGTGACGGCTCGCGTCATATGGGTATATTGTACCTTGACATGTATCCGCGCGAGAACAAGCGTAGCGGCGCATGGATGACTGATTTCCGAGGTCAGAGGAATATCGGGGGAGAGGAGGTAAGGCCATTGATACAAGTGGTTTGTAATTTTACCAAGCCCGTGGCGGGAATTCCGTCGCTGCTTAGTTTCGACGAGGTGGAGACCTTCATGCACGAGATGGGACATGCCATGCACGGCATGCTGAGCGATGTCAGATATCCGTCGTTGAGCGGCACGAGTGTGCGTCACGACTTTGTTGAGATGCCTTCTCAGGTTATGGAGAACTGGTGCTATGAACCAGAATTCCTCAACACTTTCGCTCGTCATTACAAGACAGGCGAGCAAATCCCCGCGGAGCAAATTGAGAAACTGCGTCGTGCCGAGAACTTCCAAGCAGGGTGGCTCTGTTTGCGACAGCTAAATTTCGGCACTACCGATATGGCTTTCCACACCATAAGCCATCCATTGCCCCAGTCGGTTAGCGTCGAGCAGTTCGAACATGCAAATATGACGGAGTTGCTTCCTGCTGTGGAGGGAGCGTGTGTGAGTACGTCATTCACTCATATTTTTTCTGGCGGCTATGCTGCCGGCTACTATGGTTATAAATGGGCAGAGGTGCTTGATGCCGACATATTCTCACGATTCAAACGAGATGGTATTTTCAATAGTGAGACGGCACATGAGTTCCGTGACAAAATACTTTCACGCGGTGGCAGTGAACATCCGTCGGTGTTGTTCCGCAGTTTTATGGGACGCGACCCCGACAACAAGGCGTTTCTGCGTCGTTGCGGTTTTGAGACTAACTGAGGATATCTAATTCTTCGAAGCGTAGGAAGCGGTGGCCGCAGTCGTCTTTCCATACGACACGGCTATGGTTTGGAAAAAGTGATAGCAGCAGCTTGTGGTCGCCAAGCAGCTCGTCGTCGGTGCTGAGGGCGAAATTGAGTGGTGTGTCCACTGGCCATTGTCCGCTTTGGTTCAATTCAGACTGTTTCTGAAAGACTTTCAGGTCGAAATCCTTGTACAGGCTGATGAATTCGGCTGCGGTCTGCGTCAAGTTGCCGCCATTGAGTATGACACGACGAATGGTGGCCTCAACTTCATGGACGGGGTTTATCGCCCATACGGTGCCGTGGAAAAAAGATGTGGCACAGAGCGTGTGGTAGCCACCAAAACTGCTGCCGACAAGCATACTCACCTCTTCTTGCTCGACAGTCTCTCGTATTAGTTCCTGTATCTGCCACGGGGTACTGTGGTCGTAGTCGAAAGTGGGCGAGACGACACGGTGCTGCGGCATCATTGTGCGAAGCAACTGCCCTTTTGTGGCGTTGCCGTTAGAGCCGTATCCATGTATGTACATTATGGTCATTTGCGGAAGGAGTTGATGATTATAGTTTTATGCGGTTATGTGGGAAACGGACCGTTGTTGGTTTTATTGTGGTAGGGGCTATATAATATTATGACACAAATAGCGTTATGATGATAAAAGACGATAATGACAAAGCACAATAACGGTCATGTGACAAGCTTGGCAGAAGTGCTTGATTGTGAATAAACCTTTTATAGTATGAAAAAAAATATTCTTCTTTTTTCGTTAGGCATCTTGTTTATGGGCGGCATGCTCCATGCGCAGATTCCAATGCAGATTCCAAATGGGAGTTTTGAACAGTGGTCCTCGCATCAAGGCTACGGCGTCTCGATTATGGGCTACAATATGCCTATTTACGATACATTCTCGACGCCAAGTGCTTGGGACTATATGTCCTATCCTGTCAACGAGAGTATAATGTTTATTGGTTTTCCCATAACTATCAATACGTCGATACCGTTGATAAAAGCCTCGCGTGCTACCGGGCAGGTTCCCGATGGCAACACCGCCGTGAAACTGCAGACCATCATGGTCGAGGATATTGTCGACCCGGGCATACTGAGTCTTGCTTCTGGTTCTATTGACCAGTCACTTTTACAGACGGTTTTTCCTTCGGTTCTGTCGACGGGCGTTATTGATGTTCAGGCGTTTATGCCTATTGTTACTAGCCTGCTTTCGGGTATGGGAAGTCTCGATTCTTTGCTGCCGTCACTGGTTACGATGAATGTCAACGACTTCATTTCAGGCGGCTTGGCACTTGGCGAATTCGAGCCTTCATACCTAACGGGCAGCTACAAATACCAGTCTGCCACTAGTGGCGACAACGGAGGTGTCGTCATTTTGGGTACACGCTACAATAGCGCCACGCATCATCGCGACATTGTGGGAGGCGGTGTCAACGTTGCGCTGACCGACATCGGTGTCTACACACCTTTCACAGTAGAGTATATTCCTTTGAGCGACATACAGCCGGGCACTCCCGAGTTGGCGCCCGATTCGCTGATAGTGCTGATACTCTCGTCGGCGGGCAACAACAGACAGCAAGGGTCTATGTTGTATATGGACAACTTGACGCTGTGGCAGGACACGACTCATGTCGAATGTGCGGAGGTGCTTAATCTGGAATTGGATAATCAAGTTTACGATGCGTTTCCCGAGATGGTGCTTTTGTGGAACGGCAATTCAGAGCCAGACCATTGGGAAGTGGAGTATGGCCCGCAAGGTTTTGAGTTGGGGACAGGCACCAGGGTGGAAACCACCAATAACTATTTTGAAATCCATCTGTTGGAAGATGCAGGTGTGCTGAGCCCCAACACATGGTACGATTTCTATGTCCGCTCCGTGTGCGAAGATGACATATATGGCGAGTGGGACTCGGTGCATTACCGCGCCTTCTGTGCCCAAGTGAGTAATCCCGTTGTGAACGGCGACAACATTTCGGTAACTTACGACAATAAAATAAGTGGCTATACCCTCAGTTGGGTCGACAACACCGACACAAGACATTGGGGAGTGTATTACGGAATATATGATTCTCAATTCCCTGACAATTGGGGTACCTATGTCGAGGTGGACACTCCTTATTTCGAGTTTTCTCCGCTTCGACCCAACCAGACATACTCTGTAGAGATCTCCGCCCACTGTTCAGAAGACAACTACGGCGATGTGGTTTGGATTAACTTCACTACCCGTGGACTCGAGGCTATCGAAAACGCCGACGCCGTCTCATTGGCAGTCGTTCCTAACCCTGCTCACGGCCAGTGCGAGGTGAGCGTCTCCAACAACCAGCCCGCCGAGTTTAAATTGTATGGTCTCGACGGTCGCTTGCTTCAGTCGGCATACACCAATGGAGAGTCCGTCGTGCTGCGACTGCCCTCGCAGGGCATTTTCCTGCTGCACGCCATCACATCCGCAGGCACAACTACGTATAAGATTGTAAGCAAATAGTGTTCTTATTGCAGACGGCGCAGTTTGACAGTGCCCATGTCGGCTTCGAGGCTGTGGCGGAAGAAGTGCGAGGAATCAAATTCAATATTGAATGTAAAGTCCGTATCTTGCAGATTGAGATAGGAACGGTAATCAATTTGCTGATACTCGCGCTGTCGGTCGGGAAGATTGTCGGGATTGAGCGAACCTGTGTTTTTGTATTTCAAGTTGCGACGGTCGAACTTCTGTTTGCTCATCCGAGGAGCGGAAACCTCGAAATGAACGTTGTAGTCGTTGCTGTAGAGCGTGAAGCGGCCATTGCTGTCAGTGTAGGTGTTCATACCCACCGACCAGTCGTCGTTCCAGCCACGGATTACGGCACCCTCGACAGGTTTCCCTGTTGTCTCGTCAACCACTCTGCCTAATAGTCGGATATTGCTATATGCAAGCATATTGTAGTAGTTGACAGGTAATAACTGCGGTTCGGCACATCCAAAACAGATATAGGGTCTGTATCGCATCCAATCGGCAGCTGGCTTTGCTTTGCCGTTGGAGTCACGAAGGCCAGTGTATTGCGCTTCGAAATTCACTCCTGCCGGGTAATCGCTAAACTCCCACCATCCATAACCTGCAGCACCAAGGTCTTTAGCCCGGACGTATGTTTGGTCCATAAACGCCAGCTGCCATTCGTATGGCACGGAGTCGTTGTCGGCGGGAAGTCCAGTCTCGCCTACCATCCAAGGTTTGTCGCAGTAGCGGCTGTACCACCACATCTCGGAGAAGACACGCAGGGGATGGTAGGTGTGCATCTCGATAAAGTCTACCGGCAGAAGGGCCGGGTCCCATTCGAAGACCTCGATAGGCTCGGCGGTAGCTATTGTGAATAGTTGGTAAGGCGCGTATTGGCGCACCCAGTGGCGCCACTGCGACACAAGGCGCGCGGCGTCCATCTTGTCGCGGTTGGGCTCGGGGTCGAAGTAGAGGGGCTCGTTGAAGAAGTCGTAGGCCCACAGCGCCGGCAGATCGGCCAAGTGGCGCAAAAGTCCTTTGGTGTAGCACTGCCAGTATGGTTCAAAGGGCGTCTTGGTAAGCAGCATCACATGCAGTCCTGCGCTGTCGGCCTTCTGTATCACACGTCGTGTGGCACGGAACATAGCGGCGCTGTCCATATCGCGGTCCAGCACATCGAGGCATAGGCGCACAGCGTTGAATCCCCATGAGACTATAGTGTCGAAATGCTCCTCAATAGAGCGACCGTGATAATAGTCGGCAGGCACCACCTCAAGTGAGTCGCCCACCCGCTGGATGAATGCCTTATAGTTGAGCATTGTGGGGAACCACACCTCGTCGTTGAGTACGAACCAGCCATCTTTAAGTCCAACATAATCCTCCGTAATTGGTGGGAGAGTATCATTGTACAATAGATCCGCGTTCGTGTTATTGTGGCATCCTGTTACAAATAAAGTAATTAGCAACGCCAGGGTGATGGATGTATTTCTCATTCTGGTTGTCATTCTTTACATTTAATCATATTGCTGATAAAGAATGCTTCGGGATTAATGCCATTGTCTTCTATTTGGAATCCCGTCACTTTGCGATATGGCTTACCAGCGTTGATGTTATTTTGTCGCCACTCGTCACCAACCTTATAAAAAACGTTGAAACATTTTGTTGGAGACAAATAAAAGCCGGTAGAGCCACAGCTGTCGGTCACAGCAACCAGCAATTCGGTGGACTTCCTGTTTTCAGAGGCATAGAAACTATAGCAATGACTTTCAGGATGATTCTCTGTTTTTTCTGCCAACTGGGTTGAGTCGATGGCATAGATAAACTTGCGACCCGCGCGAAGGTTAATATAATCCTCTATATCGTTTGTCCCCTCGCATATAGAGTACGCGGTTGGTGAAAGATGGTGCAAGCCTTCGGTATATAGCAGAGCATTGTCCGGGAGTGTGTCGAAAAATCCCTGTTCAGCCATCTCATCAATAATGACAAAGCGGTTTTGGCTACGTTGCCACTCTCGTGAGAGATGCTCGTTGGCGAAGCTGATAAGGATAGCAAGTAAAAAAATCATGAAAGTCCAGAATCCCCGAATCCAGCCTATAAACCTCCTAATGTCAACCAGCTTCAGCGTCATGACAACCAGAACCGCCAGAGCAAGAGCGATTCCGAAATAAGAGAAGAAAGATGTCACGTAACCTCTAAGCCAATCAGACCATCCTTGATATTTGGGAGTCAGGGCTATCAGTATATTGGCGCTGACGGCAAAAATCATAGCGGCTACAAAGACCCCCGTCAACCTGCGCCACGACCAACGTCTCGCATCAATATTCCGCAACAAGAAAAGCATCAAACCAGCCTGCAGTAGAGCATTGATTATTATCACAGGAGAGGAATGGGTCAGGATGTACCATGGATTATTATGAAAACTGCGCAGAGACAACGAGTTGTCGGCAATCATGGATTTATTCTGGAAATAATTCTGTCCCGGCAGAGTGACAAAAGTGCATCGGTTGACAACCTTAAAGAATTTGTGCCAGCTGAAGTCGTTGTTGCCTGACAGCATAGCGCCGCCATAGAAAGCCAGATCTGGCATAGACGATGCTGCCCAATGGCGGTAACCCACATATATGGCGACATATACTACAACCGCAACGACGAGAGGGACAATCTCGCAATAAAGAGATGACTGTTTCCACATATGGAGAACCCCGTCACGACGTATATGGCGCAATAGGATGTAGACCGACATAAGGACTATAAAGACTAGATAATTCTCATAGAACAAAGCGGCCGCGAAGAAGAGGATGCCCGCCCATACAGGATGCCACTTGTGACGATGACCAGATTGGTAATAACTGACAAACAGTAGTACCCCGCATAAGAAAAGAAGGAAACTGAATGTGAAATAGAAAGGATATGAGGTGACGGCAATGAAATAGCTCATTCGAGTCACACAGGTATTGAATACCAATACCAGCATCACCATCATCGCGAACAGGCGCGACTTCATGATGCGGAATACCAGATAGGAGAAGAGGGCATAGCAGGCCAGCAACGTGGTATATTGAATTGCCTTGGTCAGGAGGAAATTGTCAGCAAGATAAGGAATATAGTAAAAGAACTTAGTAATCAGAAAGTAAAAACGTCCTTGATGCTGTGCGTACACTTGATGGTCCATAAGCCAGTATTGCCACGACTGCTGGGCGGTGACAAAATACTGTATATCATCGCTGGTAGTGAAGCCGACACGGAAAAATGGCACCAAACTGAGAATGACAGTGGCGACAAAAGCGACAAGGAACCATCGCGATTCCCTATTACAAGAAAGATTCGTCATCAAAGAACCGTTTTTATTCATAGCAGACAGAAAACAAAGGACAAGCAAAACAGGTTGGTCTTGCTTGTCCTTTTAATCAATGATCTTAGTATCCGAACACATCGTCCAGCGTAAGTTTCTTGACCTTGCCGAACTTGCTGAGGGCGTTGAAGTCCATCTCGCTCTCCTTGCCGAGGATGAGATAGGTCTTCTTCTGGCCCTTGATGTGCTGCTTCTGGAAGCTGACCAGGTCGTTCATAGTCATCTTCTGGTAAGCCTGGAAGTTCTGCTTGTTCAGCGGCTCTTTCAAGTCCATACGCTCACAATTGAGGTAGCTGTTGATGATGCCGAACTTGGTAGTGCGGGCAGTGCGGCTGCCGGCGATCAAAGCATCCTTGGCCAGCTTGAAGTTAGCCTCGGCCTGCGGCATATCGTTGAAGAGTTCCTCGTAGGCGTTGAGGGCATCAAGCAGCTTGTCGTTCTGGGTAATGACAGTGGCACGGTTGTAGAAGTAGCAGTCTTTTTTACTGTTGTTGGAGCGGAAGTAGAAGCTGCTGGCGTTGTAGGCAAGTGAGCGTTTCTCGCGCATCTCTTGGAAGACGATAGCGTTCATCGAGCCGCCGAAGTACTCGTTGAAGAGGTCG
>JAEEGL013049955.1_pt1 | contig 22586 bp, 25 predicted proteins | sample 9134231 | NCBI WGS metagenome assembly JAEEGL01 (sample SAMN16246548, study PRJNA631951) | gut metagenome | biome: gut microbiome; feature: rumen; material: fiber-attached | host: Bos | place: Iran: Karaj | collected 2018-10
ATAAGATTGAGGATAAAAATTATTTATTAATCATCTTTCATTTAACATATTATCATAGTATTTCATTTAACACAAGTTTTTTTATTGAAAATATTAGACAAACTTTCATTTAACATTTTGTTAGGTTTGCATATTGACTTTTTCTGTGATCCGTGGACGAAAATTGCCACTTTTTCCCGTGGTTGTGCGGTTTGTCGGGTTCCGAGTGGTGGCGATGCACAATATAAAATGTGGTATTCAAAACTATGTAAGACGGTCGCCGGTGCTATGTTCCCGTGCCTGATTCACAAACTATATATGGCGGTCTTCAATGTTGCTATGACGTAGCATTTAAAACTACATTGATGGGGCGGTGACTATGTGGTTTTTAAAACTATGTGTGGCGGTTTTGATTCCAGGCTTTGACAATATCAATAACCGGCTTGTTGTGGGTTCAATTCCCTCGGGGGTAATTTTGGATTGTGACACGTTCGGGGGTTCGGGTGGTCGGTTGGGCAATCGGTCAAGCGTGGGAGAGCTCAAACCGGTCGGAGCGGTCAACCATCTCGGGGCGGTTCGGTCGGTTCGGGTTGGTCGGTTTGTCTGCTCCGCTTGTCGGTCGTTCTTGTCGGTCGGTGCCTGTGATCCGCTCGGGGTGGCTGATGGTTCTGCTCGGTTGGTCGGTCGGGGTGTTCGGTTGGGTTGGTCTGCTCGGTCGGTGTCTGCCATTCGTTCGAGGTGTCCGCCACTCGTACCCCGTGGGGCCGCTCCGTGAGTCTGCTCCGATGGGGGAGAGGGGGAACACACGTTTGGGGTCGGGGCGGAGTACCCCCTCTACCAAATTTTTCCCTAAAAAGCCCTTTTCCGCCTCCCTCGATCCACCCACTCTCTTAAAAATCGCTCATCCTGGATGTGTTTGTTCTATACAATAGCAAATTGTCAGACAATTTAAGAATGTGTCAACCATTAGGGTTTGGTATGGGTATGCCCACTGGCGGAATACAAGCTGGATTTTAAATTGTGTCTATCTGACACACAATTCAGAAAATAATCTGACAAATCATAGATAAATCTGAAAATATATCCACAAACATTTGAAATATCAGAAAATATGTAGTATTTATTAGTATAGAGGTACAACTTATGGGAAATTTAAGTACGACCGCTGCCGCGGTGGATGAAGAAAGGCGAATAGCGAACATAAGGCATATAGACCATGTGGCTGAAATTGCTATGTGGCCCCCGTTAGAGGTATGGGATGCGGACAGTATCGGCAAAAGGACGATGGAGTACCTGGAGAAGTGCAAATCTGACGGGGTAAGGGTCAATTTATCGGACTATGCGTTGGCTATGGGGACTACACCTGACGGCTTGAATGATTTGGTCAACGATAAGCGAAAGACGGATGAAGTAAGAGCTGCAATATTAAAGGGCATCTCCATGATTGAGGCGATAATGATCGAGATGATGATGGAGCAGAGGATAAATCCGGTAACGGGCATATTCCTACTGAAAAACCACTTTGGATACAAAGACCAGAGTGAGATTTCCTTTAAGGCTCATATCGAAACGGATAAAAAGACCTTACAGGCTAAATATAGGGCGGTAGTGGATGACGATTGAGGATCAAAAGAGAGAAGTCATAGATTTGGCATTAAAGATAGCGGCTGAACTGAAGAAAAAGCCGACTATCGAGAAATTCTATGACTTTTTTGGTTGTTTGGGGGCGGTAGAGAGGTCGGCTAAACTCCTGAAAGCGAATATGAGCATCCAGCCGTTGATAAAAAAGGCTATGAAAGGGTGCGATGAGAGTGAGATTGAGAGTTATTACGACCTATACACTAAATCGCTTAAGTATGCCGCCTACGACAACTTTGAACAGTACCTTTTGTATATGGAAATTGACCGACCCCCGGAGGAAAGGTTCTATCAGCCCCGTAAAAAGACCCTGAAACCTTTAGTCGATGCATTGCAGAGGTTAGAGGACGGGGAGATCATGGAACTTTTCGTGAGTCAGCCACCTCGAACGGGCAAAACAACCCTTTTGCTTTTCTTTTTAACGTGGGTAGCCGGAAGACACCCTTTAAGTTCCAATTTATACTCGGCTTTCTCCGATACCATCACAAAATCCTTTTATAACGGTCTGTTAGAGGTTATGAAAGATGACATTACCTATCATTGGGCTAAATGCTTTGACGAGGAAATCGTTAAGTTAAATGCCCAGTATCAGACCGTGGACGTACAGAAGAAGATGCGATACCCGACCATCACATGTAGGTCTATTGACGGAACGTTGAACGGTGCGTGTGATTGCACGGGCATAATGGTAGCCGATGACCTCTGTTCAGGCATTGAGGAGGCTCTTTCAAAGGACAGGATGGCGAGTCTTTGGCTGAAAGTGTCTAACGACTTCCTGTCGAGAGGCAAAAAGGGGTCAAAGAAGTTATGGTGCGGTACGAGGTGGTCGATTAACGACCCTATAGGTGTCCGACTCTCTATGTTAGAGGCTTATGGCGGAATCCCCTATGAAGTTATCAATTTACCGGCTCTGAACGAGAACGGGGAGTCGAATTTCGACTATAAGTACGGAGTCGGGTTCGATACGGAGTTCTACGAGCAGACCAGGATGTCATTTGAGAGGAACGATGACCTTGCATCGTGGTCGGCACAGTATATGGGTCAGCCTATCGAAAGAGAGGGATCGTTGTTTGCCTCTAAAGATATGCGGTACTTCAACGGGGTAATGCCTGACGGCTATAAGTCCATTTTCATCGCATGTGATCCGGCATGGGGTGGCGGAGACTATTTAGCAGCTCCTATCTGCGTTCAGATTGGCGATGAGGTCTATGTACCCGATGTCGTGTATACAAATGAGGATAAAAGGACTTCGTTGCCGATGTTGGCTGATGTTATCCACAAATATGGGGTTTCAAAGGTTCAAATCGAGGCAAATAAGATGACCCAGGGATTTGCGGACGAATTGAACGAGATTTTGAAGAAAAAAGGGATAAAATGCGTGGTTTTGACCAAAGCAGCCCCTACAAATACCTCGAAAGAGCAGAGAATCTTCGATAAAGCCCCCGAAATCCGTGAAAGTTTTGTATTCCTTGCAGCTGATAAGAGGTCAAAGCCTTATCAGATGTTTATGGATAACGTGTTTACCTTTACCATCACGGGAAAGAATAAGCACGATGATGCACCCGATTCATTAGCGATGGCGGCTGGAATGGTATTTAAACATTCTATGTCAGCCGGAACATTCAAACGATTCATTTAAGGAGGTCTGAATGAAAGTAACTGTTTGTCCTATATGTAATATCACACCTGATATAACCAGCACCGAGTTAAAGTGCCGTAAGTGCGGACGTACCGCAACGGGCAAGGATTTAAACGAGACCGTTACCAATTGGAATAACGGGGTCGTTTCGGACGGAAAAACCCCTAAACCCGAGAAGATTGAGGAAAAAACCGAGGAAATCGAGGCGGTAGAGGAAAAGGTCGAGAAGAAACCCGTCAAGAAACCCGTTAAAAAGCCTGTCAAGAAAGGAAAAGAGGAATGAGAGAGTTACACGGTAGAAAGGTAATCTATACCGATGCCGAGGAGATATCGGCTGATAACGTTATAGATGTCCTTAAAACGGCTGATGACAATAATGCCTCGAATGTGTCCGACATAAAGTACCTCTATGACTACTATAAAGGAGACCAGCCTATCCTCGATAGGGTAAAGGATTTCAACGACCACGTTTTGAATACCATCGTGGAGAACCACGCAAACGAGATCGTGTCTTTCAAGACCGGGTATTTCCTGTCGGCCCCTATTCAGTATATCGATGCCGGAGAAGATGAGATTACAGATGACCTAAAGGAACTCAATTCGTGGCTCGGAATGGAATCCAAAGAAGATTCCGATTTGCAGATAGCAGAGTGGTTCTCAATCTGCGGAACGGCTTTCAGGATAGTTCTCCCCAAAGTAGAGAGAATTGACGATACCGATAGCCCCTTTGAGTTCTTTACCCTCGATCCCCGTACTACATTCGTGGTCTATTCCTCTGCTCTCGGACATAAGCCGATGATGGGTGTTACCTACGTTCAGTTGGCTGACGAGGACAAAAAGGTCTACTACGTCTATACCCAAAACGAGTTCTTTATCATCAAGGATGACAAGATTGAGTCAAGAGAGGCTCATTCGATGGGAGTAGTACCTATTGTCGAATATCCGGCTAACAATGCCCGTATGGGCGATTTTGAGGTCGTTATCGGGCTTTTGGATGCCATCAACAACGTGCAGAGCGATAGAGCCGATGGAGTGGAACAGTTCATTCAATCCATCCTCTGCCTCGAAAATATGCAGATAGATACCGACTCCGAGGAAAGTTTCATGACAAGGCTCAAAGAGGTCGGTGGTATGTTCATCCCTGAGGGCGGAAAGGCTTACTACCTTAATCAGCAGCTCAATCAGGGCGATACCCAGACCCTTAAAGATGACCTTTATGAGGCGGTTCTGTATATCTGCGGTATGCCTAACCGAAATGGCGGTACATCCACCTCTGACACGGGTTCAGCCGTACTGTTAAGAGACGGATGGTCAGCTGCCGAGGCAAGGGCAAAAAACACGGAAATCTGCTTTAAGAAGTCCGAGAGGAAGTTCCTTAATATCCTTTTGTTCATCGCAAACACTATGGGCGGAACGAACCTCGGCTTAAACCAGGTCGATATCAGATTCCCTCGTAGAAATTACACTAACGACTCCGCAAAGGTAACGAACCTCGTAACGATGCTCTCCAACGATTGGATTGCTCCTCAGGCAGCTTACGAACACTCTGATATGTTCCCCGATCCTGATGCGGCTTTCGCAGAGGCAAAGGCATGGCACGACTCACAGGAGAAGAAGAACGCACAGAGCCTTATGGAAGTGCCGACAGAGGAAGATGATATCCCCGATGAGGACAATTCTGACGAATGAATTACGAGTACACAGACAAACTCTATAAGAAGTACGCACTATTCATAGTTCGAGCCTTTAACTCCCTTAACCGGGAGTTTCAGGCTTTGAACTTTGATGAGATGAATGTCGGCAAGGGCTATAAGACGGTAACGGACAAGGTTACTAAAACGTATAAGCGATGCTATGACGAACTTATAGACATCTTGATCCTACTCGCTCTCCACTATTTCGAGGAATCGTGCGGTACGGTTATCGAGAAAAAGGGCGATAAACTGACGTATTACATCGGCAAAAAGGACGGATTCCGCAAGAATAAGACCTTTGATGCCCGTAAATTCGTGGAAGATTACCTCTCAAAGCCGAATCGGGTGGTCAAATATACCTTTGATAAGGAATATGAGAGAAAACTGACCCGAACCATCGATACCATCGCCTCATCCGGCAATAAGTCCGAGATGAAGAAACAGATTGATATAGCGATGAGATATTGGAATCGTCAGGCTAAACAGGGCGGAGATAACGTATCTATGGAGTCCTTTATAGAGGGAATGAAAGCCCTCGGAATTACCCGTGTTAAATGGGTAACCGAAAAGGATGAGAGGGTATGTGCGGCATGTGCGGAAAGGGACGGAAAAATATTTAGCATTGACAGAATATTTATTCCGTTACATTATAATTGTAGATGCAATATCGAACCATACGATAAATAGTCTGACAATTTGCATCCCGTTCCTCCTCGTTCTGGGATGATGGGTGGGCGAAGTGCTACGGCATTAGTCCACTCCGAGGAGGTTGATAACAATTTTCTGACATTTATCCCCAAAAACTTGAAATTGTCAGAATATTGTGTATATTTATAGATGTACGGAGTGAACCGTTAAAAACGCAAGGGCAGACAAGCCTTTTTTAAATCAGTTTGCGGAGTGAACCGCTTTAAACGCAAGGAGGTCTATATGACAGTAGATGTAAGTAAGATTGATGGCTATGCCGATATGTCGGCAGAGGACAAGGTAAAGGCTTTAGAGGCTCTGAATCTCGAAGACGAGGAGATGAAAGCCGAACTCGAACGTTACAAGAACGCAAACAGTAAGGCAAATTCCGAGGCAGCCGAGTACAAGAGGAAACTCAAAGAGCTGGAGGCAAAAGCAAATGAGGGAGCATCTGATACTGAAAAGCAGATGGCTGAACTCAAAGAGCAGATTGAAACCTTACAGAAAGAGAAATCCCTATCCGAGAAAAAGGCATCGTTCCTTAAATTGGGCATGAGTGAAGATTTAGCCAGCAAATGTTCAGAGGCTTTCGTCAATGGGGATGGCGATAGTTTGTTTGAGGGTATGACTTCATTCATCGATGCACACGACAAGGCATTTAAAGCCGAGTTACTGAAAACTACTCCGAGACCCGGTAGCGAGGGCGGAAACCCTCCCGAAATGACAAAAGAGGCTTTAATGAAAATGTCTATGGCTGAACGTATGGCTTTCGCCAACGAACATCCAGACGAGTACAACAAAATTTATGGAGGATAATGAATTATGGCACAGACAAGTTCAATTCAGGGTGTAGCAACTCTCAACCAGGGCTTTGCATCAAACGAAATCGAGGATATGTACGCATCCCACCTTGACCTTAACGGTTTTTGTACCGTTGATAATGGTCTGGAGGGTGTAGCCGGAGATATCCGCAAGATCAACGTATACGGAGCATCAGGAAATGCTGAAAAGGTTACCGAGGGCAACGGCAACTCTGGATATATCTCAACTTCACTCGTTGAGAAAGAGTATCAGGTTGCATGTGCTCAGGCATGGTTTCAGTATTCTGACGAGGCTTATATGCGTGATCCCATTGCCGTACAGACCGGTATTTCCCGTCTCGGTATCTCACTTTTCGATCAGGTAAACGCAGACCTCTACGGAGAGATGGCAAAGGCATCACAGATCGTTGAGGCATCCACCCCCGACTTCGATGCTTTCGTTGATGCCGCTGCAAAGATTGACTTTGCAGACGGAAACGAGACCGCAAGAGAGTATCAGGGCAGAACCATTCCTACCCTTTGGGCTATCATGGATGCACAGACCCTCGCTGCAACCCGTAAGGCAATGAAAGCACAGATCGTTTATGATCCTAACCTTGCATGGGTTCAGGGTTATGTCGGAACTGTCGCTGGCATCGCTCTTTTCGTAAAGAAGAACGCATCCCAGAAGATGATTTATGTCGGAACTGACAAGGCGGTTACCATCTTCAATAAGACCGGAGTAAACCTTGAGACCGCCGCAAGAGGCAAGGACGAGGCTAACAAGAGACTCAACAACCTCTTTGCAAGAAAGTATTACATCGCAGCTCTTACTCGTGATAATCAGATCGTGCAGCTTGCTCTTACCGGAGCATCCGCTCACAAGGTTCAGGTTGAGGATGGCGATGGTTCTACCACCGTATTCACTCTCGATAAGACCGCTACCGATACTCCCGTAGTATCTGTAAACGGAGTAATCCTTACCAGCGGATATACCTTTGCATCCAACAAGGTAACTTTCAGCACCGCTCCTGCAGCAAATGCCGTAATTACCATCGATTATCACTACACCGTAGTATAAGGAGAACGGAATGACTAAAGCGGAAAAGTTGACAATGCTACAACAGATTTGTGGCGATAGCGAGGCTGATTCCGCTATGTTATCCACCTACCTTGACCTTGCGGCTGATATCGTGGTTCACAGGGCTTATCCCTTTCTTACGTCTTATGTCTTGGCTGAAGTGCCGAGCAGATATGACACTCTCCAGGTGCAGATTGCAAACGAATTGTATCTGCACCGGGGAGCAGAGGGAGAGAAAGACCACACCGAGAACGGAGTCAAGAGGACTTACGAGAACGGATATGTGTCCGACAGTTTGCTCAAAAAGATAGTTCCTTTCACTCGTGTGATAGGTACTGAAATCCCTGAAACAGTTGTGCTTTATGCATTAACCTCATTCAATACCTTACCTATTGGAGATTCGGGCGAGATCAATAACTACACCGAGGTTACATGTAATGACGGAAGTGTCAAGGATGTAAACGAGGGCTATCATTACGAGTCAAGCGATGTAAATGTCGCAAAGGTTGCGGACGGAGTGATAACCGCAATAGCAACGGGAAATGTAACAATCACAGTAACTGGGAAGAAGTCAGGATTGACCGCATCCCTTGAAATAATGGTTGTATGAGAACACTCGATTATAACAAGAGAACATTTTATTACTGTCTGTTTTCTGGCAAGACAAAGATACTTGATACAGACGGGAATTTCACGGGCGATTACACATCGGGATACTCCGAGGCGGTAAAAGCCAAAGGAAATATCTCTGCCGCATCGGGTTCAGCCGATATGGAACAGTTCGGAACTGACATAGCCTATGACAAGGTTATCGTATTACAGGGTACGGATTGGGAGATAGACGAGCATACAGTATTGTTCCTTGATGTCGAGCCGTCTTATGAGGATGAGAACCACACTCGTCCGAATTACAACTATATCGTGTCGAGAGTTGCAAAATCCCTTAACCATACCACACTTGCAATCAAAAGGGTCGAGACATGAAATTAGAGGGTGGCAACAAACTCATAAAGAGGCTGACCAAAGCCTCAAATGATCTCTCTGATGCAGAGAGAAAGGGCAAGTTGCACGACTACCTCTACGATGTTTGGGAAAAGGGCAAGGACGAGGCTACATATTGCTACGATTCAGCCGTAACCCACGAGGGCGATAAAGCGAATCAGGGTTCATCTGTAGTTTCCGCTCCGAATTTTACCCCCGATGGGCTTGAACTCACGGCTACGGGTAAAGACCTTATGTTTCTCGAATTTGGTACGGGCTTGAATATGGATTATGAGAACCCCTACGCAACCAAATTCGGATTCTATCCCAGCTCATATTCGGGAGGTCCCGGTAGAGGATTCCTCGTTCCACCGAAATTAAACTCGTTCCATGGTGCGTGGCCCCACGGGGGCAAGATGCATTGGGGGCAAAACCCGGCAAGAGGTATGTATAACGCTTTCAGGGCTATGGATATGTATGTAAGGACTACCCCGATAGGAATATTCAAATGACGGATATAGAAAACATCATCATAAATCGCATAGATAAGGCACTTGAAACCGCTGGATACTCAAATATCCTCGGATCAACTTACCAGGATGTTCCGGCATCGTTCCCGTGGGTGTTCTTTGAACAATCCGACACTTATGAAAGTGTGAATCAGCACAATTCAAGTCGTGCAAACAATTTCGATACTGTCGTTTTTGAGGCAGATATTTACTCCAACAAAAACAATGGAGCAAAGGGCGAGTGCAAGGCTATCGAGCAGATAATTGATGCAGAGATGGTATCACTCGGATTTTCAAGAACGATGGCACAACCGATGAGACCTACATCCGATATGTATAAGGCGAGATTATTCGCAAGATACAGAGGGGTTGTAGATTCTAACAAGTACATTTACCACATATAAGGAGGTATTCAACATGGCTGTTTTAACCGCTGGTTGCTTTCTGATGATTGGCAATGGTGCTGCCGCATCTGATGCTTTCACAGGAGACGGCTCTACAAAGAGTTTTACCCTTACTTCTACCCCTGACGGAGATGTAACCGTCAAGGTCAATGGCACTACCGTATCGGGCTACTCCGTAAGCGGTACTACCCTTACCTTTGCCGAGGCTCCGGCTAATAGTGCGACTATTGCCGTATCTTACCACACCGCATCAAGTTCTTACTCAAAACTCTGTGATATCTCACAGTTCCCTGACATGGCTCAGGCTCCTAACGCAATCGATGTTACCACCCTTTCCGATTGGGCACACGTTTACATTCCGGCTCTCATCGATAATGGCGGAAACCTCGAATTTAGTGGATTCCTTGATTCCACTACTCTGCCTCTCGTAGCCGCTGGCACAAGCGATGTCTGTGATCTCGCTTTCTGGGTAGGCGGAACAAAGAGCGGAAATACCATCGAGCCTACAGGATCAATCCTGAAGATTGCTTTCAAGGGTCGTTACACCGCAGTTCTTGGCGGAGGCGGAACTGACGAGGCAATCCCCGTAACCGTTGCGGTTACTCCCGAGACCGTTCCTGTCTACACCGCTGGACAGATGAACACCGATGCTACATCGGGCAACTAATTTGACGTAAAACGAGGAGGAAAAAATTATGGCAATCGTATTTGAACACAAGGGTACACAGTACACTCTCGAATATACGAGAGACTCAATCAAGCAGATGGAGAGAGGAGGGTTCAGTTTTGAAAAAGCTGGAGATACCCCTATTACCTCTCTCCTTGCTCTGTTTAAGGGTGCATTTATTGCACATCATCCCCGTACCTCACAGAATGTCATCGATGAGATATGGGATAACCTCGGAGACAAGGATGGGCTTTTTGAGGCTCTTGCAAATCTGTATAACGAACCTATGGAGGCTTTGATGAAAGAGCCGGAGGACGAATCAAAAAAGATTGCGTGGAAAGTCAAGTAGGCAAACAATCCACGAAATCTTACACCGATATCTTCAAAGAGACGTTTCCATACTATTTGAGTATCGGTATGTCCTACGATCAATATTGGCACGGAGAACCGTGGCTCGTGAAAGCCTATCGAGAGGCTGATGAGATGCGGACAGACCGCATGAATTACGAGAAATGGTTACAAGGTCTCTACATCTATCATGCAATAGGTGCTTTGCAACCTATCTTGAATCCGTTTTCAAAGAAACACAAGGCGGATGATTATGTCAAAGAGCCTATTGTGATAACAGAACGTGCAAGGAATCAAAAGGCTTTGGATGAGGCTAACAAGACGGCTACATTCTTAAAAGCATGGGCTGATAGCCTAAAGGACAAGGTTAAGACAAATGGCGGAAGTTGATTCCTTAACAATACGAATAAAAGCCGAAACTGGTTCAGCCGTAGCCCAGCTTAAACAACTCACACAGTTAGTTGATAAGTTGAACTCGGCTGCTAACCAGGACGGATGGAAAAACTTTACCAAAGGTTTTTCCAAAATGGGCAAAGCGGCAGAGAATGTCGCTAAATTTTCTAATCAGTTAAATAATGCCATCTCCGATAAGACGTTGGAGAGGCTTGAACGCATTGGGGCCGCTATGGCACAGATTTCATCTGCCGCCGGAGCGGCTGGTCGTGCCGTTCGGAGTATGGAGAAAGCAAATCAGAAAAGTGCCGAGTCAAATCGGGCTAAAGACCTTGCTAAATCCTGGAAAGACGTTGTAAAGACCATAGAGGCGGTAAACAAGGAACTTTCGAGCATAGGCAGAGATTTATATGGTGCGTTCAGTTCAACGGGCATAACGGACGATTTAGACCGTATGTCGGGTGCGATAGCAAAGAACATTCCTATCCTCGGAGAACTTACCTCTGCATGGAAGTCAGCCGCATCACAGATAAAGAATATCGTTCTCTCTAATGCGAGTATCATAGACAAGGCATCGAGTCTTGTTCTTGTCAACGTGTCTACGATTATCCGCATGTTATATAGTCTTGCGAAAGTTCCTTTCAATACGATGGGTTTGACCAAAGGTCTTATGACGGCTCTGTCAGCCCCTTTAAGGAACTTTGCATCTAACGTAGCCGATGCAAAGAAAAGATGGGATAAATTCCTTTCATCTCTTGCAAGGGTTGCTATCTATCGTTTGATCCGCTCCGCTCTGAAAGAAGTATCAAAGGCTCTCAAAGAGGGTGTCAACAACCTCTATCTGTGGGGTCAGGCATGGCAGAATACTTTTTCATCGGCAGCGAAATTCGTTGAAACGATGGATAGACTCGCTACGGCTTTCCTTTATCTCAAAAACTCCATCGGAGCAGCGGTATCTCCTCTCCTTGATGCCGTTGCCCCGGTAATTGATGCTCTCGTTGACCGCTTTGTCGAACTGATAAATGTGGTCAATGAGGCTATGGCAGCCCTTTCAGGTGCAGCCCTTTGGAGACGGGCAATCAAATATCAGTACACTTACGCAGAGGCAGCGAACCTTACGGCTAAAGCCCTTAAAAGAACCGTTCTGCCTTTCGATGAACTGAATAAACTTGATGATCCTCATAAGGGTAGCGGAAAAAATCAGCCCGACTATTCAAAGATGTTCGAGGAAGTTCCCGTAGACACATGGGTAAAAGATATTCTCGAATCTACAAGCTGGAGACTCCTCGGAACAGGCATCGCCAACAAGATCAACGAGGCTCTTGCAAGTATAAATTGGGGCAAGATAAATTCTACCATCCGTATTTGGGCGAGGAGACTCGGTTCTCTGCTTGATGGATTCTTGATGGGCATTGATATGCCCCTTGTCGGGAAATCCTTTGCAGAGGGTCTGAATACCATTGCAAGGGCTATCAATACATTCTTTAAGGAGTTCCACTTCATCGAACTCGGAAAGAACCTTGCTGACGGATTTACCAACATGATTAACACAATGTCATGGGATGAAATCGGTCAGGCTCTTACGCAGAAGTGGAAAGCAATGATGGAACTCCTCATCGGTTTCAAGGACGTAGACCTTACGGGTCTCGGCAAAGGAATCGTGAGTATGCTTTCGTCTGCAATCGAGAATCTGCCTATATCGGATTTTGTTGATGCAATCAAGACGTTAGCACCGAAAATCGGAACTGAACTCGGAATCGCCCTGAATGGAATCTTTACTGAAACCAACAAGGTAATGGACGGGATTGATGCCGAGGGATTAGGCAATTCCTTTACTACGGCTCTCGATAATATGGTCAAGGAAATAAAGCCGGAGGAGGCTGGAAAATTCCTTACCAACGGACTCAAAAAGATTATCGAGTTCTCCACCGGAGCATTAAAGAATGAGAGTTTTTGGACGGATTTGAACGAGTGGCTCGGAAACCTCGTAACAAATATGTTCAAGAACGTAGACCTAAAGACGGGAGTCCAGAACGCAATCGATTTCGCACAGAAGATCGTAAATCTCCTGACTACCGCCATCAATAGTGTTCCGTGGGAAGATGTCGGAGATGCTATCGCAAGTGCCGACACAAGCGGATTAAAAGAGGGCTTTAAGAAACTCTTTGATAGTGTAACCGATGGACTCGAAAGAGCTGGATTTATGGATGAAGTGGCAACGGGCATCGCTACATACTTCGGTCTTAAATTGGTCGGTGCATTAGCGAAGATATTACCTACCGTACTTGCCTCAAAGACTCTTACATCCGCTGGCGGTGCTGCCGGAGGCGGAATCTTTGGAAGTTTCGGTGGCATCACGGGTATGCTCGGAATGGATGCAGCGACAGTTATGGGAGCTGGTACGTTCGCAGAGATTGCGGCATACATCGGAACGGGAATCGTTGGTGCATTGGCAGCGTGGTTCGCTGGCAACAAGGTCGGAAATATGCTTGGCGAGTGGATGTTCCCCGAAGATGCATCTTATTACGAGGATTTCAGTTGGTTCGGAGAGGGCGGATTCTTTGAGGCTCTTTTGGACGAGGCAAAGTTCGAGTGGGAAGATTACACAACGCAGATACAGACGGGTTGGGATGCCATCAAAGATGCTTTTTCAAGTGCGAAAACAACTCTGTCGGGGGCTATGGATACTCTCAAACAGAAGATGGACTCCCTTTCGAGTTCCTGGTCAAGCGGAGCAAGTACCATCCTTGACGGACTCGCAGCCCTTACGGGAGCAAATCTTTCCGTATTTAACAACGTTACAACCCTCGATAAGGCAAGACGTACCACCGCAACAAAGATAACCCGTAGGGCATCGGGCGGAATGGTAGATAAGGGAGACCTTTTCCTCGCCGGAGAGAACGGCCCCGAAATCGTAACCAGCTATGGCGGAGAGTCAGCGGTCATGAATATGGATCAGATAATCTCTACCATCTCACAGAGTGTAGCCGTAGCTGGAGGTGGAGACATCACAATTCCTATCAACCTTGATGGTGGATTGCTTGATAAGGTCATTGTTACCGCCCAGCAGAGACAGAGTTTAAGGAGTGGAAGATGATTGTAGACATCACAAATTACTTATTCCATCTCGGAGATATAACGATTCAGCCGAAGAAATTGAAATGGTCGATCCAGTCAATACAATCGGCTGATTCGGGTAGAGCCGAGGACGGGTCTATGATAGCCACCCTCGTAGCCAAAAAGAGGAAATTAGAGGTCGTATATGCGAACCTCACTCCTGAGGATGCATCGGCTATCCTTGAAGTCGTATGTGGAGACATGTTCTTTGATGTAACCTATTACGACATCCTCACGAAACAACAGGAAACAAAGACGTTCTATGTCGGAGATAGGTCAGTAGATTGGTACAACTACAACATAGAACGTGGACTTGAAAACCTCGAATTTCATCTGATTGAACAATAATGTATAACGCATCGGCTGAATTTAAAAACTTAATAAAGGGAACACAGAGATTGTTCCATTACACCGGGGAGGTCATTACTGTCAATGGCGATACCTATGATTTTGATGGTGGCGATTTAAAGTCCGGTAAGATAACCCGTTCCATAAGCGGAAATAAACTCGAAATCGGCACTGTGTATTCGGGAGAGTTGAATTGTGAACTCTCCCTGAATGTCAGCCGTTACGAACTGTATAACGGCACGATAACCCTCAACATTCAGTTAGAGGGAGCAGAGGATATTATCCCTATGGGAACTTATATCATCTCCGAGGTCAATCAGACGGCTGACAAACTGTCTATAAAGGCTTACGACAATATGATTAAGTTCGATGATGTGGAGTTCTCTGCCGTTACCTACAATCAGATTTTGATGCCTTACGAGTGGCTTACGACTATGTGTACCGCTTGTGGAGTTACACTCGGAATGCTACAGGATGAGGTCGAGGCTCTGCCGAACGGATTGAGGAAGTCGGGCTTTGCCGATGTCGCTGCCGATGTAAAGGAATGGAGAGATGTATTAGGCTATTTAGCCGCCTATCTCGGATCGTATGCCTATATCGGCAGAGATGGAAAACTCTATCTGTCTACTTATAAATCCATATCGGACGATACAGTTCCGGCATCATACAGATACTCCTCGGAACTCTCGGATTTTGTTACAACCTATGATGGTCTGTATGCGATATATGTGAACGAGGGCATCCAGGAGTATGTTTCTAATGAGAACACGGGCGGAATAATCCTTGATCTCGGCTCAAATCCTTTCTTACAGATATCCGTATCATCAAACAGACAGGCGGCTCTGCAAGAGATAATCGATGCGTGGAACGACATCTATTATGTTCCTTTCGAGGCTGAAATGCCGATGAACCCCCTTTATGATCCTGGCGATATCCTCGCTTTCACGGGTAATCAAGCTGGAGTAAGGGACATCGGGGTCATCTCCGAAATCGTGCTTACCATTGGCGGAAAGATGAGAGTTACATGTAGTGGCGATAACCCTCGTCTGACGGCAGCTCAGGATCGTTTCACAAAAACCGTTGCCGGATTATCTTCCGAGTACAACAACGGACAGTTAGTAGGAAGTAAACAGTTTTGGATTCTGCATACCCAAAATGACGAGCAGATAAGCCTTTCATCGGCTAAAACACTTGTCGGGGAAATTGAATTTGAACAGATAGTAGACGTACAGAGAATAGGATTGATGTTCACATGCGAGGCAACCGTATCGGCTACGGCTACGGTCAATATCCTGATTACATTAGACGATGACGAGGCTTATGAGTTTGATGTGGTCGAGGAAAAATCCCCTCTTGGCAAGAGAATATTCAATTCAACGTGCGGATTCCGACTTGTCGGCAAGGGTACACACGTTGCAAAGGTCTATATGACAGTTACCGACAATGCTTTAAAGTGGAGCGATTTAGCATGAGTTTCATCGAGGCAGACAATTCGAGTTTCGTTATATTTGGTTGCGGAAATGATGATACTATGTCCGATTCGGGAACGGGAGAAATAATACCAGCACACAATTATTGCTTTAAATACGATGTTATACGTCCTATGCAGACATACACGGAGATTTTATCCCAGGCAACCAGTCTGAATCTCGAATATGTTGATTTTACGAGTGAAGAATGTTATTTCAAATTGCCACCGTTGGAAAAGACCTCACTAATGAGCAACGCAGACATAGAAGCGTGGATTGAAACAGTAACTGATATAAATGGTGGCATTTCATCTAACCCGAGTGTCGGATCGATCGTTCCTATAAGCCGAACAGATACCGAGAAGAACGTTCTCGGACTTGTTCATTTTTATATGGCTGATAACTATTTTTATCGTTTTGCTCGGTGGGTTGAGTATGACCGAAATGTCGGACATTGGATGCCTATACTGAACACTTTTATCATATCCTATGGCTATAACGATGTGGCAGACGATAACGAAATGACTTACACAATCATCAATGACGAGTCCTCGATAAATGAGGGCGAGTATTTTAAATTTGTTTTGCACCACGCAGAGCCTCAATATGATCAATTTGCAAACAATTTATTGGGTCTCGGGACATACGATTTTTATTCAGGGAGATAATATATGGCAACCACAACGACAAATTACGGATTGACTAAACCTGACGCTACCGATAATTTTGCTGATTTCCGTGAAAGTTATAACAACAATTTAGACACCATTGACGAGAACCTCGGTGGTGGCGGTTCAAGTGTCGTTGCGAATCCCGTAGACCCTCCTACTGATGATTTGCTTACTGTTGAAATTGATGGAACGGTATACGCAATTCCCGGAGGTGGAGGGAGTTCGATTTATACGGCTGACGTTCTGTATGACGATGCAACTAACAATGCGACATTAAACCTCGCACACCCGATAACTGACTACGATCAGATCATTTTAGTCGGCTATGCTCCAGCTGATGACACAGATTATCGCAAGACCTCTGTATATGATGTAACCTACATCGAGGACTTTATCGGCACAACTACGAAACTCGGTGTAACGGGCGATGCGTGGTATTGCTGGTACACTATTGCTGATGCAAGTACCTTGACAAGAGCCGACTCAAACACTATTTGGGTAAGAACTGTTATCGGTGTCAAATATGGCGAAAGTCGTGGCTCGATTTATACGGCTGACGTTCTTTTATCAAGCCCCGGTGCTGATTTGTCTACGATAAATCTCGCACACCCTATTACCGATTACGACCAAATCCTTTTGATTGCACGTTCACAAGCCAACGGCACGGAATACCGACTTACAACCATGTATGATGCGGAGTTCATCGAACAGTATCTTGGAACGGATACAAAGTTCGGTGTCTTTGGCGATGATTGGTATTTGTGGTACACATTTACCGATGCAAGTACGATGTCGAAAGCCGCTAACAGTTGGATTTGGCTTGAAACCATTATCGGAATTAAGTACGGTGATTCCGCATATCAGAAAGAAGTCCTTTTAACAAATTCCCCTAATGATTCTCCACTTGTCCTTTCGGGAGATATTACTGATTACGACCAAATTCTCCTTGTCGGACGTTCAACGGCAAACAGTACCGAATACAGAATTGCTACTCTTTATGATGTTGATTTCGTAAAGAATTTCCTCGGCACAACTGTTAAATTCGGTGTTACGACAAACGATTGGTACAGTTGGTATATGTTTGCTACGGCAAGTTCCATGAACCGCCACAACTCAAATCAGGTATGGGTATTCTCTGTTATCGGAATGAAATTTGTCGGTAGCACGGGCGGTAGTAAAGGACATACCATAATTGACGAAAACGGTAATGAAATGCCGTCAAGAAAAAATCTTCATTTCACGGGTGCGGTAGAAGTTACCGATGATGAGATCAATGGCGAAACCCTTGTCAACATATTAGGCGGTAGTGGTTCAGCCGATATATCCAGCATCGTCCACGAGGTTATTCATCAAGATAGTGTTTCGATTGCTGACAATACACAGATAACCCTTAATTTGACAAATAAATATACAGACCCTTTTGTATTCGCCACTAATTCATTACCTTTGTCGAGTTGGGGCGGTCTTATCGTGGTTCAGGATTCCACAGTTGTCTATGATTCAATCAACGATACTTTGACGTTCAAAGTTTACGTCAATAGCGGACAGACTTATAACGTTGATTGGGTTGTCATGGACAAGGAGGCAAGTAACGGGTCGGGCAAAGGTAGCGACCAAATTGTTGATATATCCTCATTTACAAAGATATACGACAGTTCTATTCCTTTCGGCTATAACGGGTCAAGGATTGATGAGGTTCTTGGTCTCACTAACGAAGTAATGATTGCCTTGAACATGACTAACGGCTGGGATTATCGGTATAGTGCTTATTATGATTCCGAAAATCAGATAGGTGCGTATGGCGGTTATCAGTTAAATACGGGAATAAAACTCAATCGTGTAAGATTCTATATCGGACGTTATTCGGGTCAGAATTTGGATTTGACAGTAACGGCTCAATACCTCGATGGTAGCGGAACTTGGCATGACATAAAGGATATGGTTATCTCAACGTCCATAAATTATCCCGTATGCTCTTTTGACGTAGACTTTTCAAGCCTTGAAAAGGTTTATGGAGTGAGGTGGTATCACTATAAGACCCCCGAAAAATCTCCGTCAAATAATATCTGCTTTTTCGGAATGATAATGTATAAAGCCGCAAGTGTCGTAAGCGGTGGCTCTATCTCATACGGATATGATATACCACAGAACGATGGGACTGACGGAAGTTTATATTATCTGTTGAGTTCAGCCAACAAAAAGATAGGCGAGTTTTTATATATGGTAAATCAATGGGTGCTTGTTGCCGGAACTTCTTTTACAAAGGCTCTTTCTATTCTTGCAAGAAAGGCACAAAGAAATTATGGCGATGGTGCGACAACTTATGCCGTTACAAGAAGTTCACGTTTGCTTTGCATCAATATCAATATAAACTCGTCAGCCGACACCCAAACACTCGGAGCAACAATCACGGGTGGCACACTTGTCGATTCAGTTGAATTACAAACGAGTTATGGTAGTTCTATCAGAAACCACGTTAGCAACGTTTCGATCATAGATGCGGACAATGGCGATACCATAACGTTAAGCAACGTCAGCAACGGTAGTTATGTTGTTCAGTTACATGCGGTCTTTGAGGTGTCTGGACTTGATGGCATAACCGATATATCCGATTATGAACACCTTATAAAAACCGATGGAGATATGGGCTTGTCAAAGACATTTAATCTGAATGGTCTTTATCTCGTTCTATGCTTTGAATCATCGGGAAATGGTGCTACTGATATGAACGCAGACATTGAGTATAGTGGCACGGATAGTGCTGCTGAATATGTATATGAAACGGGTATATTCTCTTGCAAGGCGATGATTGTCGATGCGGTTACGGCTGAAACTATAACTCTCGAATGGGCGAATAAATCAAGTTTCGTATCAAGAGGTTACTTGATTTACTCTCTTTCGTAACCTCGAACGTGCGTTTGCCTTTTCAAAATAAAATGATACAATTCAGATAGGGGGAAACATTATGAAATATGGTATTGATGTAAGCCGTTGGCAGAAAGGCTTTGACATAAAAAACGCATGGGTAGAGGGCTTTTCCTATTGCATCATCAAGGCTGGTGGGGCTGATGGCGGTTCAAGTAATAAATATTACAAGGATTCATGCTTTGAGAGTTTCTATACTCAGGCGAGAGCCGGAGCATGGAAGATAGGAGCATACTATTTCGGGTGTGCTTTCTCTACGGCTGATGCTATCGAGGAGGCTAATCACTTCATCGAATATCTGAAAGGCAAGGCTATTTCTCACGTTTACTATGATGTTGAGGGGGCTATGCTCAATCAGGGCTATTCACATCTTACAGAGATTATTCAGGTATTCTGTCAGACAATGATAAATGCCGGTTATGCGTGTGGTATCTACACAAGCGAATCGCATTTCAATTCAAGGTTTAACGATAACCTTGTCGCTATTTTTCCTCATTGGGTAGCAAGGTATTCAAAGACCGCCCCTAAACTCAATAGCATAGCACCTATTGAGATTTGGCAATATGGCGGTTCGGTCAACTATCTGCGTGATGCAAAGATAGCTGGAACAACCATCGATCAGGATCAGATAAACATAGAGTGGACGGACACACCCGTCATTCATTCTATGGAAATCGTAACCGAAATTCCCCAGCAGAAATCCGTATCACAGTTGGCAAATGAGGTTTTGGCTGGATTATGGGGAAATGGAATTTTAAGGAAACATGCTTTAACCAAAGCCGGATTTAACTACGCAGAGGTTCAGGCTCGTGTGGATGAAATCATCGCACAGAGAAAAGAAACGGGCAAAGCCTATGTTGTAACCGAGGACGATGTATACCGCAAGATATTTGGCATTACCGTAAGACGTGGCGATACCCTTTCAGCCATCGCAAAAAGATATAACACTACTGTCAAGGCTCTTGCCGAGGCGAACAACATTTCAAATCCGAACTGGATAAGGGTCGGACAGTACATCAAGATTGTGTGAGGTTGACATGTGGGAAACTATTAAAGACGTTTTGTTAAGTCCTAATGCGAGTATGGTTATGGCTACATTACTGATAATGATGGTAATTATATCCGTTTTATCCCGTAAAGGCATCCTTTCGATAAACACGAAAGGGCTTACCCTCGGTGCGGATATCCAGGAACGTGATATCATCCGTCAGCAAGTAGAATGGACTCATTGTTACATCGCTGGTCTGTTTTCTTACATTCAGCCGATGTCAAGCAATAAGTACAATGGTTACTTCATCCGATTCATTCTTGAAATAGTCTATTCCGAGATTGTGGATTGGATAACCTTTAACCATATCAAAATTGATAGCGATTATATCTCAATCAAACAGGCAAAGATTAAAGCCATCGTTTACAGTTACGACATAGACCCGGTATTCCGCACACCTAAATTTGAAAAACAGATTGATGCGTGGACGGAAGAAGTAATCAAGAAACTCGCCACTATAAGGGCGGTATATAACAAGTGAGGAGGTAAATTATGGAATTTAGCATTTTCGGTATTGTTGGTGTGGCAGCTATTTCGGTTATCTGCTATCTCATCGGTAAGAGTATCAAGGTATCGCCTATTGACGATAAGTACATCCCTATCATCTGCGGTGTAGCTGGGGCGTGTCTCGGTGTGATTGCTTTCATAATCCACATGCCCGATTATCCGGCAACGGACATCATTACCGCCATTGCCGTGGGTATCGTTTCAGGTTTAGCCGCAACGGGTGCTAATCAGATTATCAAACAGTTAAAGGACAGTACAAATGAATAATGATATGGATAAGGACGTTGCCCACATTCCATACTATGTAGCAGAGGGGATAATGGATAGGCAGAGTCTCACAATCACAAGGTTGTGGGTTCTCTGCGTAACCCTTATCCTCTTGCTTGTTGGCACAAACGCTATGTGGATATGGTATGAGAGTCAGTTTGAATATTACGAGGAATCCGTTGACCAGGAAATCGATACAGAGGACGGAGAAGTTACAGTAATCGGAATAGGAGACAACTATGGCGAGGGTAAGGCAGACCATAACCGTTAGAGGCAGACGGAGAAGAACGGGAAGTGGAACGGGCTATCACACATGTCCTCATTGCCACGGAACGGGTCGAGTCCGTAACGTGGGCAGAGGAGCAAAAAAGTGATACCTGATAACTTATCTAAATCTCAAATCGATGCTTTGATTGAAGAATGGGTAATCGTCAAAAACGCAGAGAGGGATAGAGCGATTCTACGCAGACGATTATATGACGGGATCACATTTGAATTGATTGCTATGGAGTTCGATATGTCCGTCAGACAGATAAAGAACATCGTTTATAAGAACGAGCGAAAAATCTATTCCCACATGAAGTAGAGGTCTATATGAGTGCATCAATCGTTGTAAATGATTCCAAATTCGTTATATTCGGATGCGGACACGACAATTCATTATCAGATTCGGGATTGGGTGAGAGAAAGATCATAAGGTTTTTCTCCCACCCTTTTGTTCCTCTTAACTCCGTAAATTATGCCGGACAGTATTACATCGAAGTTCCTGACGAAAACGGAGATTACTTTGATGCGGTTAAAGACGATATTGCACATTGCACATTCAATCCCCCTCTCGGCACTACCTTTGACGAGGAGGGCGAGGTTGTAATCTCCATCACATACGAGAGAGATTATGAGATTGAGGGCGAGACTCTCCACATCAAAAAGGAATTTCTCCAGCCTATTGAGGTTGTAGACCACGGAGAGATTACCCGTGCTGCATTTGGTTATTACGGTCATTTTTTCTGCGGAGATATTTATGAGGACGGCTATTGTTTTATGCGTCCGGCTAACGTAAATAATCTCGATGCGGTTGCTTATTGCGACCCAGCTTTAAATGGCTCTGTTACAAAATTGTCCTCTATTTATTGGAGAACGGAAGAACTTGGTGGGTATCAAGGTTTTATAACATCTTCAAATTGTAATGACATAGAAGAATTACAGTATGCAGACGTTTCAAAAGTTGTTCACATTAGGGGGCTAATTGAGGGTTGTGGGGCGAACCCCTCGCTTGAACCTTTATCAGATTGGGACGTGTCAAACGTTACAAACATGAGTGGCTTATTTTCACACGCAACCGAACTTACAAGCCTACACGGACTTGAAATATGGGACGTATCGAACGTTACTGATCTTGCTGGTGCGTTCCAAA
>JAEEGL011237551.1_pt1 | contig 22585 bp, 18 predicted proteins | sample 9134231 | NCBI WGS metagenome assembly JAEEGL01 (sample SAMN16246548, study PRJNA631951) | gut metagenome | biome: gut microbiome; feature: rumen; material: fiber-attached | host: Bos | place: Iran: Karaj | collected 2018-10
CGGTACTCCTCCCGGCGGCGGCCCGGGCGGTACTCCTCCCGGCGGCGGGCCCGGCGGGCCGGGCGGCGGAGCGGACACTTCATCCACTCCCGCGGTCGTAACGCAGGGCGAAGCGACGTCGTTAAAGGACGTTTCGGGCAATACGGTCTATTCGGGAAGCGCGGTCATCACTTTCGGAGGAACCGAGAAGACGCTCAACGCCGCTTATCTTATCGACGGCGCTGAGGTCAGGATAACCTCCGGCGAGTACTCCTCCGCTTCCGGGGATTCCGATCAGGCGGTTTTCCTCATTGTTAACGGCGGCAAGCTGGTCATCGAAGGAGATGAGTCCTCCCCCGTCGTCGTGACGAAGACCGGTTCGGCGGCTTCTGACGGGCGCGTGAACGACGACTATAATTTCTATGGTATCAACAGCGGCATAGTGGTCGCGGGGGACGGCTCTTCGGCGAGCATCAAAAACGCCAGCATCAGCACCGCGTCCAACGGCTCGAACGCGATAGTCGCCGCCAACAAGGGCAGCGTTGAGATCGCTTCCTCCTCCATCGAGACCTCGGGCTCGGCGGGCTCGAGAGGCCTGCACGCGACTTATTCCGGCAGCATCAACGCTAATGGCGTAAGCATAAAAACGCAGGGCGCGTCCTCCGCGGCCCTGGCTACCGACCGCGGCGGCGGAACGGTCACGGCTTCCGATATGAAGCTTGAGACCAACAGCGCGGGCAGCCCGCTCATCTATTCCACGGGCGATATCACCGTAAGCGATTCCACGGGCTCATCCAATAAGGCCCAGGCGGTCGTCGTAGAGGGCGGAAGCTCCGCCTGCATAGAGGGCTGCGAATTCTTCTGTTCCGGAGGAGGCAACCGAAGGGGCGAGAGCGAATCCGATCACAACGAGCACGTAATAGACGCTTGCGGCGTGTTCATCTACCAGAGCTTCTCCGGGGACGCCTCGGAGGGCGTGGATCATTTTACCGCAAGGAACTCCGTGATCACCGTGACCGACAAGGACGTTCCGATGTTCTTCATCACCAACATCACGGCGGAGATAGAGCTTGAAAGCTGCGAGTTTTATTATTCCTCCGAGAGCTTTATAACGGCGGAGGAAACGAACGAATGGGGCAAGCTCGGCAGCAACGGCGGCAAGGCCACCGTGACAGTTAAAAGCCTGCCTCTCGACGGGCTGAAAGCGTTTGTCGGAAGCTCGTCGAGCGAGCTCAGCTTCAGCTCATCCGACGGTTCCGGAACGAACGTGACGATAGTGGAAACAAGCTGGTAATACCCTCCTGAAAAGGATATGCAAACGCCCGGGATGCGGATGGATCTCCGTATTCCCGGGCGTTGCTGTTATTCCGTGAAGAGCTTTCTGAGCTTCAGTCCGTCGCGGAACTCGAACGCGCTTTCAAGCCCCTTTGAAATGAGCCCGATGATCGGCCCGTTGACGAGCGCGCAAACGATCGTTCCTAGCTTGACTCCTTCAAAATGCCAGAGCCCGAAGAACGCGAACGAGAGCGCGACGCCAATAAGGCAGCTTACGATATCGTAAACGGTCTTTACCCGGCTGACGGGCGCCTTCAGCTTCCCCGCGAGCTCGTTTACGAAGAGCTCATACGCCTCCGGCGTGACGTAGGTATGGAAGAACAGCGCCACTCCCAGCGAGCAGAGCAGTATGCCGACGGCATAGAGCGCGATACGCGCGCCGAGGCCGGGTATCGGGATGAGCGCGGCAAGGCGCATAAGACCGTCAAGCGTGAAGCCGTATAAAACCGCCGTCGCAAAGGAGAAAAGATATCCCTTTTTGAATCGTTTCATTATCGCAGAAAGCAGTATGAGAAGAAAGGCCTGGAACACGTATTCGCTCATGCCGAAGGAATAGAAAGGCCATATCCGGACGAGCTTCAGATGGATCAGATACGCGGGGGCGACCACCATGGATATGCCGAGATCGGCGCGCTCCATGAACGCCGTGCCGAGCGCGAGTATTATCAGCCCGGATACGTAGGCGAGTTCGGAATAGAATATGGGTTTTTTCTTCATTTGGGAGCCTCCGTTCATTACAATGCTGGATACACCGTTTAGTACAGAAACGGAGAAAGATGAATTGCGTGGCTGATGATACCATAACCGCGGGCGTTTGTCAATCTTCCAATCCGCGCGAAAACATGGTATAATCAAAGTATGAAAGCGAGCGGCTCAAAAACCGAATACACCATAATAAGAAGCGGAAGAAAGACCGTCGGCATGAGCCTTGACTCCGGCGGGAACGTCATAGTTCGCGCGCCGTATCTTTGCCCCAAGGGCGTCATCGACCGCTTCGTCCGCGAACACGAGGGCTGGATAATAAAGCAGCGGGCAAAGCTTGCCGCCGTCAGCGAAAAAGCCGAGGCCGCGGGGAGCCTCACGGCGGAGAACATCAAGCTGCTTGCAAAAAGCATGAAGGCGGCGCTGCCGGGAAAACTCCGGTACTTTGCCTCGCGGCTCGGGGTCACATACGGCAGGGTCAGCGTGCGCTGCCAGAAGAGCAAATGGGGAAGCTGCTCCATAAAAGGGGATCTCAATTTCAACTGTCTTCTGATGCTGGCTCCCGAAGCGGTGCTCGATTACGTGATCGTGCACGAGCTCTGCCACAGGCGGCACATGGATCATTCAAAGCAGTTCTGGGCGGAGGTCGAGAGCATCTGCCCCGATCACAAAGCGTACAGAAAATGGCTCCGCACTGAAGGCGCGGCGCTGATGAGAAGAGCGCATTTCCAATAACGGGAGGAAGTAGAAATGACAGCGAACATGAATGATGTTACAAACGATGAATTGTTTAATAAAACATTTCCGAGCAACATGACTTTGATCGAGATCGGCGCAAAGCTCTGCTCCATGAACGATCATCCGCGGATCGACGATCTGCGTGATTATTACTGCGCGATATGCTTAAACGACCTGAAAAACTATTTCGAGTACTCTCCGGGGCAGGTGCTGCGTAAAGACGAGATAATCAACTGCTTCTGCATCATTGCCGCCAAGCTCCCACCGGAATACGATGCTTATAAAAGCTATCTGGCATTCTTCAACGGGGATCTCCGCTCAGCTCAAAAGCTGCTGCTTGGATCCATAGACTCTCAACCGCCTTCCGAAACCGACCCGGTACTGGAGGACGAGCTTGCGGATTACTACACCGTCTTTAAAAACCGGTTCCCCGCCATTTGGCCTGCTTTGCACGGCAAATATGAGGAGTACGGTGTTTCATCCGATATCCTCGATCTTTGCAGTATGATACCGCAATGCTGTTCGGGCTCTGATGAAGCTGCTGTTGACGCGCTGACAGACCATCTCTCGCGGCACCCCGATTCTCTCTTTGCCAAGGAGCTTCTGGGGCATAAGTACTTCCGCTTAAAGATGTGGAAAAACGCGATAGCCTACTTCTCGGCGATCGAGTCGCCGATGTTGTTTTTCCCGAACGACATATACTATCTGCTTGCTTTCTCATATGAAAAGCTGCGCGATTTCGCCTCGGCGGCGGAAGTTTACAGGAAATGGCTCGAAGTCAGCCCGGACGGTCCTGTTATTTTGAACTCGCTCGGCTGCGCGCTGTTCCGTCAAAAGAAGTATCCGGAAGCGCTTGACGTATTTAAAAGATGCCTTTCGGAAAACAGGGATCTCCCCTATTCCGCAGACAACTATGTCGATACCCTTGTTTGTCTCGGGCGAAGCAAGGAAGCTCTTGATCTTATTAACAGCGGTAAATACAGCATCAGCGGCAAAATCAGAGAGAAAGCCGTTAACGCTTATAAAAACAAGGGCGCAAAACCGTCTTCTCCCTCCGAAGACGAGCCGCTGCGCGCAACTCCGGCCATGAAAAAAGAAGTCCTCGCGGAGATGAGTGGAAGATTCCTCAAAGAAAAACTGCTTGAAGACGAGCTGGAAGCAAAGCTTGCGGCAGGCGTTCCGGTTTTCGGGAAAAAGCTCAAAATCTATGAACGTCCCGGGAAGTATGGCCGCCAGTTTATTATACCCGGATCACGGATCGATCTGCTCTGTGAAGACGACAACGGCGATATTTACATCGTTGAATTGAAAAGGGATCACGGGTATGACGACGTTTATTCACAGACCGTGCGCTATATAGAATGGTTTGAGAAAAACGGCGCTTTCAAAAACAAAAAGATTTACGGGATAATCTGCATGAACGACCCCTCGGCTGAGCTGATCAATAAAGTCAAGCGCGACGGCAGGATCCGTTTATTCGAGTATTCAATACGTTATTCCGAGATCCTTTGATACGCCGAATAACGCTCCGTTTTATTGACAACGGGGCGATATGCTGATATAGTAATACCATTAAACCACAAGGAGTTTTACCATGCTCAAAGACGGAAGAATTCTAATCGGAAAGGGAAACGCCGAGACGTTCATACTGCCTCAGATGGCGAACCGCCACGGGCTCATCGCCGGCGCTACCGGAACGGGAAAGACCATTACGCTGAAGGTGATGGCGGAGAGCTTCTCCGATCTCGGAGTTCCCGTGTTCCTTGCGGACGTCAAGGGGGATCTCGCAGGCTGCGTAAAGGTCGGCGATTATGAGACGATAAAAAAGCGCGTCGAGGGCCTTGGCTTTACCGCGGAGGAGTTTCCCATGAAGAGCTTCCCCGTTCGGTTCTGGGACGTTTTCGGAGAGGGCGGTCACCCCGTCAGGACGACCGTTTCCGAAATGGGGCCGACGCTGCTTTCACGCCTGCTGGGGCTGACGGACGTTCAGACCGGCGTGCTGACGATAGTCTTCCGCTATGCCGATGAAAAAGGCTGGCTGCTGACCGATATCAAAGACCTTCGCGCTATGGTGGCCTACACCGCGGAGCACGCCAACGAGATAATGAACGAATACGGCAACGTATCGAAGCAGTCGGCGGGCGCGGTGCAGAGGGCGCTTTTGCAGCTTGAGGACGCCGGTGGCGATATTTTCTTCGGCGAGCCCGCGCTGGATATCTCCGACTGGATGGCGCTTGATGAGAACGGGCGCGGCTATATCAACGTGTTCCATTGCGCAAGGCTGTACCGCTCTCCCCTGCTCTATTCCACCTTCATGCTCTGGCTGCTGGCGGAGCTTTTCGAAACGCTCCCCGAGGTGGGCGATCTTGAAAAGCCGAAGCTCGTATTCTTCTTTGACGAGGCGCATCTTCTTTTCAACGACTCCACCAAAGCCCTGCGCGATAAGATCGAGCAGATGGTAAAGCTCATCCGCTCCAAGGGGGTCGGCGTGTACTTTATCACGCAGCAGCCCTCCGACATACCCGATCCGATCCTGGCTCAGCTCGGCAACCGCGTGCAGCACGCGCTCCGCGCTTACACCCCCTCCGAACAGAAGGCGATAAGGGCGGCTGCGCAGACCTTCCGCGTCAATCCGGAGTTCGATACCGAAAAAGCGATAACCTCCCTCGGCACGGGCGAAGCGGTGGTCAGCTTCCTCGATGAAAAGGGCAGGCCTAACATCTGCGAATGTGTTACGGTGCTGCCGCCGCAGTCGATGATGGGCACTATCGAAGACGAGCGCAGGCGCGCCGAGATAGAAGCCTCCGATATCTACGGCAAATACGATTCTCCGGTGGATAACGAATCCGCCTATGAGATAATCAACGCCGACCGCATCGCCGCGCAGAAGCAGGCCGAGGAAGAGCAGCGCGAGGAGGAAGACCGCAAAGCGAAGGAGCTTTCCGAAAAGGAGGCCGCGAAGCAGGCGGAAAAGAAGTCCAAGGAAAAAGCCAAGGAAAAGAAAAAGAAGACCTCCCGCAGGAAGACTTCCGTATTCGGCAAGGCCGCGAACTCCACGGTAAACTCCATCGGGCGCGAGCTCGGCAGGGCGATATTCCGCGGGATACTCAATATTTTCAAACGATAATACCGTTTTAAGGGGAAGGATTTGTCACCTGTTTTAGCGATAGTGATCATATCATGCGCGCTGCTCATAATGGGCGCGGCGCTGTATTTCGTGCTGCGCGGCGGGAGCTACAAGAATTCCCAGTATTTCAAGGTCACCGGCAACACCAAAGACGCGCTGAGATCCGACGTTAGCAAGAACAGCGAATACAATATCTACGCCGCTTTGAAGGATTACGAGGAGCGCGGGGCGAAATTCCTGTTCAACACCTATATCCCGACGGATCGGGGAGGCACTACCGAGCTTGACGTTATAATGATCTGCTCCTGCGGGATAATCGTTTTCGAGAGCAAAAGCCGCTACGGCTGGCTGGAGGGGCACGAATCGGAGCGCGAATGGAAGCAGCTCCTCTTCAGAAAGGACGGCTCGCTCGTTGAAAACAGGCTCTATAACCCCATCATGCAGAACCACGGGCATATAGCGCATTTAAAAAGGCTCTTGGGCGGCAGCATAAGGATGTGGTCGGTAATAGTCTTTTCCGATAAGACGGACATAAAGCGCATAAGCGTATCCTACCCGGATACCTATCTCACCACCGAGAGCGAGATAAAAAAGATCGTCGGCAACATCTACTGGAACGCGAAGACGGCTCTGACCGAAAAGGATATCACGAGCATCTATTTCAAGCTCTACCCATATACCAAGGTCACCGACGATCAAAAGGAAAAGCATATTAAGGATATCAAAAAGAAGTACCTTAACAAAAAGCCGGTCAAGGCAAAGCGGAAAAAGAAATAAGAGTGCGGTAAAGCGCGCGGGGCGTATGCCTGACCGTAATAAGGCTGTTTCAGTGAAAACCCGTTATTCTTAAGCTCAAGCAGATGCGAGCTGAGCGAGCCGTAAGGCCGACGAGAAATGCATGCATATTTCGAGGAGGCCGTCGCCGCGCCGCGAGAGGCGCGGAATGCGATAAGCCAGGAAAGTAGAATCGCTCCTGCGAGAAATATCCCGGTTGGATTGAAAAAAATGCTCTCAGAGGAGGTTAGTCCTTCCTGAGAGCATTTATATTTGGTTTAGCGTTCAAACAGCTTTGTTGCAAAAACATCCTTATGACGCTTTAACATATGCCCTGCGCGCTTTTATTCTGTCATCCGTCGATCTCGGGGATGTAATAGAGGCGCGCCCATTGCAGAACGTATCCGTCGCCCGGGTTGGCGTAATCGGCAAAGTTTTCAAGCTGCTCCCTCGTCAGAAGGAAGTAGGGGCGATAATCTGCGTTCACGCCGGGTTTGATGCCGAGACTGATGAGGCGCTTACGCTCCGCCTCACGGACTTTATGCTCATACTCCATTTTTAAATCGAAATTGCTCATATCATAGAGCAGAGCCCTGACCTTTTCTTCCTTACTGCAGAACTCCTCCCATTCCGCTTCGGTATGCTCCTCCTTCCAGATCTGCCTGAAATCGGCCAGAAGCAGTTCCTCAAGCTTCGCATCGTTGCGATCATCTGCGGCCTGCTGCTCCTCTTCGGTCAGAGTGCAGGTCTGTCTCCACTCATCGAACGCGGCAATAAACTCGGCGCATTCGGGTTCGGTCGCATATATCGCGTTGCGAAGGGAATCCTTGGGGGTGTACAGGATCGTTACCGCGAACAGATATCCGCTGTAAGCGTCATCGCGCGCAGTATCTATAACGTGGTGTTCGTCATAGATCTCTCCCCTGTGCGGGATCACGTAGTCGGTCGCCATAACGGGGCCGTAATAGATCTCGGGCTCCGGTTCGGGAGTTGACGAGGGCGCCGGCGTCGCCGCGGCAGGCTCCGTTTTATCCGGAGCGGGAGAAACCTGCGTTTGCGCCTGGTGTTCCTGCTTCTGCGCGGCGCAGCCTAAAGCCGATACTGTCAAAAAAGCAAGCATCAGAAGCAGCGCGAACGATAGTTTTGATATTTTTTTAATAGACTTTACGATCTTAGATTTTTTCATTTTTCTCCTCCTTCTTTTCAAATACGGTATCATAGTCATCCTCAGGTTTTTCATTCTGAGGCGTCCGGGCGTGACCCCCGGTCGGAGGATCGGGCGGAGCTGTGGCTTCAACCGTCCTCTATTATTATATATTTATCACTTTCGGGGGTCAAGCGTTTATTACAAAAAAAGATTTTCCGAAGCATTATGGATCCGGCCTTACGGCGCTGTCCCGTCAGATATGCAAAAAAGCATGACGCAGCGGGGCGATCCCCTGTATCATGCTTTCTTTTACAATAACCCGAACCGGGTTCACCGGCTTTCCGCGGTGAGGTTATGCACCCATCTTCTTCTTTTGATGAATACGTAACCCACGATACATTTTATGAGATCGAGGCCGCGGACGATAATAAACATCGGAACGATGGGGATCCCCGTGAAATGCGAGAGCACGAACGCAACGGGCACGCAGACGCTCCAAACGAAACCGCTGTCAAAGAGGAAGGTGATAAAGGTCTTGCCTCCGGAGCGGAGCGTAAAATAGCTCGCGTTGGTGTACGCGTCGATCGGCATCATGCACGCGCTGACGAGGAGCAGCTTTGAAGCCAGCGTTTTGACCTCGTCAATGGTGTTATAGAGCCGCGGGATAAACGGCGCGACTACCGCCATGATCACGCCCACCGCGGAACACAGCAGCACGGAAAACACGATGAGCTTTCTGTCCTCATCGACGGCGCGCTCGAATTCGCCTGCGCCAAGCAGTTGGCCGACGATTATCGCAACGGTGGAGCCCATGGCGAAGAACGCGCAGAAGAACAGGTTGGAAGCCGTGGATGAGATGCTTATGGCGGGTATGACCTCCGGCCCTTTATAGGAATAGCATTGGTTGAGCATGGTCATTCCGAGCGACCAGAGGAACTCGTTCGCCATGAGCGGAGCGCCCTTTGCGATCATCCTGCCGACGAGCCTTTTTGGTACCCGCAGAGAGGAGAAAAGCCCTTTGAGATAGGTATATTTATTTGTTTTTAAATGGGGAACGATCACCACAATACCGCACTCGACGAACCTTGCCGCGACCGTTGCCGCCGCCGCGCCGACGACGCCGAGCGCGGGCATTCCGAGCTTGCCGAATATGAGCACGTAATTCAATACGAGATTGACGCAGATCGCTATGAGGCCCGCCGTCATGGGGAGCTTGGTCTCGCCCGTTTCGCGCAGAGTGCCGGCGTAAACCTGCATTATCGCAAACGGCAGCATCTGGATGAGCATCACGGCAAGATATTCCCTGCCGTATGAGAGCGTCAGCGCAAGATCGATATCCTCGGTGCTCTCATGCAGGAAAAGCAGTATGAGCTTATCGCCGAATATAGTGAACGCGGCAATAAACAGCCCGAACAGCACGAGCACGGTATAGAACTTCATTCGGATGGTGTGGCGGATGCCCTCCTCGTCGCGGCTGCCGTAAAACTGCGCGGTGAAAATGCCCGCGCCCGATATGCCGCCGAATATTGCGAGGTTGAACACGAACATGAGCTGGTTTACTATGGCAACGCCGCTCATCTGCTCCGTGCCTACCTGCCCGACCATGATGTTGTCGAGAAGACTGACGAAATTCGTTATTACGTTCTGGACGAGTATCGGGAGCATGACCGCGAACAGTTTGCGGTAAAACGCCCTATCTCCGAAGTACTTTTTCATATCCCCACCAAGTATTGACAATTATGCCTCTATTATATCAAGCAGAGGCATAAAAGCAAGAATAAAGCATTATTTGCCCAGGAAGCGCAGCTTTGGCCGGAGCTTCAGGGTGTAGAATCTTTCGGCATAGCCGACGACGAGATCATAGATGAGCAGGCAGAAGGTCATTCCGGCGAAGAACAGCACGTTCATCCATACGCCCGCGGAACCGAGCTCCTGCGTTACGGCTTCGAGTTTAAGAACGTAATAAAGGAAAACGTATAGCAGCGCCGTCACCGCCGCAAAATACGCGAGCTTTACCGCCGCCCTCAGCACCCTGCCCGGGATACGGAGAAAGCACGGGCGGATAATTGGATAGTAGCCCAGGAATACGTAAAAGAACGCGAGCTCCTTATCGGGGCTGAGGAGGCATATGAGCACCGCCGAAGCGATATAGCACAGCCATGCCCTTGACGCGCCGAATTCCATTAATACGGGTATAAGGCAGGCGGAGGCAAAGAGCGGCGCGGCATAGGTAAGGAGCGCCAGCACCCCGCCGACGAGCATTATTACCGCCCCGAGCGCCGCCATCAATCCGCAGAAGGTTACTGCAAGCGCGATATTCCTTTTTTTATCTCTTCCTGCCATTTAATCCAGCTTATAGCGCGGCATGGTCTCGGGATCGCGAAACTCATGCTTTTCATAATAGCCAATGAGCCCGCCCGCTTCATCGCGCAGGGCGATCATGTAAACGTCCTTATTGACCTTTTCGTTATGGAAGGTGTGGACGATATTATGCGACTTATCGGCGCTGAACCACGCGACGACCGTTTTTATGGCCTCGCGGCTCTTGGGATTATGGCAGTCGAGCAGGTTTTTGCCCATGAGCTCATATCCGCCGTGCTGTTTTTCGGCCTCCGCAGCAGCGGGGTTCATGTATATTATGGTATCGTTAAGATCGCAGATGACGACCGGAGCGGTATCCTGATCGATAACGCTTTTGAAGAACGGATGCAGATCCATACGGGGCTCCTTTAATAATGATGACATATGCATTTTAACAAAACGGGGCGGGTATGTCAATCAAACGGCGGTATAATAACGATCCCCCGGCAAAGCGGGGGATCGGCTTTTATTCACTCCAGCATCAGCTTGGTCACAAGCTCGCCGAGCTCGCCCGGATCCTCTATGGGGAGGCCGGAAATGAGGCGCGCGTTGGCATAGAGTATCTTGCTGTAATCGCGCAGCTTATCCTTATCCTCGATAAAGAGCATTTTGAGCTTGGAGGCTATCGGGTGATCGATATTGATCTCCAGCACCTTTTCGGCCTTGATATCCTTCTCTGCGCCGGGCATACGGCCGAGGGTCTTTTCCATGCCGACCGATACCGCGCCCTCGCTTGAAATGCAGACGGGGTGACCGGAGAGCTTGTTGGTAAAGCGAACGGCGGATACTCCCTCCCCCACGCTCTGCTTTATAAAATCAAACAGATCCGCGGATTTCTCGTTTTCGAGCTTTAAGCTTTCCTTTTCCTCGTCGGTGCCGAGATCGAGCTCGTCGGTCGTGACGTTGGAGAACTCATGCCCGTCGAATTCGCGGAGCATCATCAGCGCGAACTCGTCGACGTCCTCGGTAAGGTAAAGCACCTCGAATCCCCTGCCGGTCACGGCTTCGACCTGGGGCAGCATGGCGATCCTTTCGCGGCTCTCTCCCGCGGCGAAGAAGATCTTTTTCTGATCCTCCTTCATGCGGGAAACGTACTCCTTCAAAGTCGTCAGCTCGTTCGAAGCGGAGGAGGCGAACATTACGAGATCCTGCAGATTCGCCTTATGCGCGCCGAAATCGGCGTAAAGCCCGTATTTGAGCTGCGTGCCGAACGCTTCATAGAACCGAACGTACTTTTCGCGCTCGTTTTCGAGCATTTTCAGCAGCTCGTCGTGGATCTTCGTTTCAAGCGCGCGGGCGATCAGCTTGAGCTGCCTGTCATGCTGGAGCATCTCGCGCGAGATATTGAGGGAAAGATCCGCGCTGTCGACGAGGCCCTTTACAAAGCTGAAATGATCGGGCAGGAGCTCCTTGCATTTATCCATTATAAGCACGCCGGAGGAATAGAGCTGGAGCCCCTTTTCGTAATCGCGGGTGTAGTAATTGAACGGAGCGGAGGCCGGTATGAAGAGAAGGGCCGTGTAATCGGAAACGCCCTCGGTCTTCTGCCTTATGACCTTCAGCGGCGCCTCGTAATCGCGGAACTTATCCATATAGAAGGAAGCGTATTCTTCATCCTTCACTTCCGACTGCGCCTTCTTCCAGATGGGGATCATATGGTTCAGCGTTACGTTTTCGGAATACTCCTCGTATTCGGGGGCGTCCTCCGGGCTGCCCTCCCTGCGGCGGGTCTTATTCACCCACATGCGAATGGGATAGCGGATATAATCGGAGTATTTTTCAACGAGGCTCCTGATACGGTATTCTTCAAGGAATTCGCTGTATTTTTCATCATCCGTATCGGGGCGGAGCTTTAAAGTGACCACCGTGCCGAAGCCGTCCATCCGGGCGGGCTCGACCGTGTAGCCGTCCGCGCCGGAGGATTCCCATTTCCACGCTTCGTCTGCGCCGAAGGCACGGCTTACGACCTTGATGTTATCGCTCACCATGAACGCGGAATAGAAGCCGACGCCGAACTGACCGATGATATCGACGTTTTCCTTTTCGTCCGCGCTTTCGCCGTTCTTTTTGAATTCAAACGAGCCGCTCCTTGCTATGGTGCCGAGGTTCGATTCGAGCTCCTCTTTGGTCATGCCGCAGCCGTTATCGCGGATCTCGAGCGTGCGCTCATCCTTATTGGGGGTGATGCGGATCTCATAATCGCCGCGGTTCATATTGACGCTCTGATCGGTAAGAGAGCGGAAATAGAGCTTGTCGATCGCGTCGCTCGCGTTTGATATCAGCTCGCGCAGGAATATCTCCTTATGCGTGTAGATGGAGTTGATCATCATATCGAGCAGCTTCTTGGATTCGGTCTTGAATTGTTTCTTTGACATTTGAATCATCTCCGTTTGTATGTTGTCGGTCACGCTTATATTATCACCATTTTTTTACAATTCAACTCGTGAAGTCAATATATTTTTATTGCCGCGGTACTGTACTTTTTCAAAATCGGTGATATAATATGAGCCGGAAATACAAAAGGAGGCGATCTGTATGGAAAGATCCGATCTTATTAAACTCACGGAAGAACTGCTTGCTGTGCCTCATTGCTGCCCCGAGCTGAAGGATGCGGCGAGGAACTGGCTCGAATCCCTTGATACCAAGGCCGAGCCCGAGGCCGCGCACGCTTTCGTTAACGAGCTTGAAGAGGACGTTATGAAGGTCGACGACGTTATTGCGTTCTTCTCCTCGCCCGCTGCCGCGGAGCATTTCGGCGGCGAAAAAGCCGCGGCAATGGCCGCCCATATGCATGAGCTCAAGGCAAAGGGCGCCGTTTACTGCGACTGCGAGGCCTGTGCTAAAGGCGCCGCTCTCCTTGCGGTCAGGGATCTTATCTGGAAGGAAGAGGATTAAAGCATTTCCGCTTCCGTGATATCGTCTATGCATATGCCCGTTCCGTCCTCAAACAGGATGGCGCGGGCGTATTCGTTTATCCCGATCACGCGGCCGGTATGAGTAAGTATCGCGCCGCCTTCCTTTTTTTCATCCGGAACGAAGAAGGATATCGAGGCAAGCGGCCTTTCTTCTATATTGGAGCGTATATTGCGGAGGCACTGGTCTATTATATGCTTCTCGTCCTCGTCGAGGGCGGGACGAGCGCTCGTCAGCCTTGCCGTTTCGTCTATCTCGGAATCGTAGCCGGTAAGCGCGGCAAAGGGCGCGAACTGCGCCGCCCGGTCGTAGTTCGACATATGCGGGCGCTCGTCGGAGCGGTGCCGCGGCGCGTTGATTATGGCGTCGTACGCGTGTTCGTCATGTCTCAATTCCAATACGCCTCCTACCCCGCTTTTTCGCCGTCGCCGCTCTGCGCGCCTTCCGAGGGCTTAGCGGCGGTCTCTCCCCTGCCGGCCCTGTGCCCGCCTATCTGCGAGTTGCGCTCTATGGCCGTTGCGCCCTCTTCGAAGTTCATTCCCTTCAAAATGGCGTTCATGCCGAATTTTTCCCTTATCTTTATCACCGCCGCCTGGCGGCTGAGCTCACGCTTCAAAAGGCGCTCCTCGTTTTCAAAGCTGCGGCGCCTGTCCTCCGGATCGGAAAACAGATCGAGCTGCTCATACACCGGGCCCTTCTCGGCTTCCGCCGCGGGCACGACGCGCGCCGCCGCGATATTCAGCCTGCGCACCAGCAGCGTTTTATCCGTTATCCGCTCGAAAAGCTTTACGGCGTGCTCCGTTATTATCCCGGCCGAGGCGGTCATGCGCGGAAGGTTTATCGAACCGTGCGCGGAGCGCGGAGCCTTCCTGCCGTAATGATCGGTCGCGATCTCCCCGTGATAGCGCCGCCTGCGCTCCGGATCGGTAATATTCTCAATATCATAGCTTACGCCCATTACGAGCTGACCGGCGACGAGCCCCTTTGCAAACAGATCCATCGCAAGGCTGTCGGCCATCTCGCGCATTACGAGGCGCGCTTTTTCGAATTCATAAGGTTCTTTCAGCACCTGACCGGAGCTCAGACTGCGCGTCGACGGACGGTAGGCTTTTATATCCTCCATGGTGCAGGGCTCGAACCCCCACGCGTGATCGATCAAAAGCTCGGCGTTGATACCGAAAAGCTTATAGAGGAACGCCTCGTTCAGGGCGCTCCTGTCGTCTGCCTCAGAAACGACGGCGATATCGCCCATAGTGCGGATGCCGTACTGTTCGAGCCGCCCCGCGATCCCGCGGCCTATGCGCCAGAAATCGGTTATCGGCGTGTGCGCCCAAAGACGCCTGCGGTAGCTCATCTCATCCAGCTCGGATATCCTTACCCCATTCTTATCCGGCTGCATATGCTTTGCGTCGATATCCATGGCAATCTTCGCAAGATAAAGATTCGTCCCGATGCCGACCGTTGCGGTTATGCCGGTATCCTTCAGCACGTCGCCTATCATGCGCATGGCAAGCTCGCGCGGGGTCGTCCTGAACGAGCGGAGATATTTCGTGACGTCGATGAAGACCTCGTCCACCGAATAGACGTGGATATCCTCCGGCGCTATATAGCGGAGGTATATCCGGTAGATCTCGGCGCTGACCTCCATATAGCGGGCCATGCGCGGAGGCGCGACGATGTAATCGATCCTGAGCGAAGGATCGGCATTGAGCTCCGAGGCGATATAGGACGAGCCCCCGAACTCATGCCCGCGGGCTTTGAATTTCCTTTCCGCGTTGAGCTCCCCCACCTTCTGCACGACCTCGAAAAGGCGCGGCCTGCCGGGCACCCCCTGCGCCTTTAACGAAGGCGTGACGGCGAGGCAGATGGTCTTTTCCGTGCGCGATTCATCCGCCACGACGAGATTCGTATCGAGGGGGTCGAGCCCCCTGTCCACACACTCGACCGAGGCGTAGAAGGATTTGAGATCTATGCACACGTAATATTTTTCGCTCATTTGTTCCATATTTGTATTATAGCATATTTGTTCTAAATGTCAACAGCGGATCCCGTATTTTTTCAAAAACCTTCTTCACGCGGGCGGCGCGGAAAAAAGCGCGGAAACAACAGAAAAAACCGCATTTACGGCTTGACGGGACCGCTTTGCGGATAGTAAAATAAAAGGAGCTATACAATACCCGGATCACAACTCAGATCGAGAAGAGGTAAAACCAATGAGGCTTACAAAGAAACTGCTCGCCGTTCTGCTGGCTGTCGTATTTACGCTTTCCGCCGGCCTGATGAACGCGGTCGCCGCATCCGGGCCGAAGGTATCCGCCGCGCCGGCGGAGGCTTTGGCCGATTCCGATTACGACGGCATACCGGACGCATACGATACCGCCCCCTCCTCCAACATCTTCAGCGCGAAGATGAAGAGCGGCCATGACGATCTGACCACCGTCAGCTACACCATGGATCTCAGAAATTTCTTCGGCGGTAACACGGTTTACCATCCCGAGCTCGCTTCGGTCTCCGTAATAGGCAGCGCGCTTGCCTATCTCGGCGAGGTCAACGGCGACGCTTACGTTACCTTCACCCCGGCCGTCGCCTGGGAGGGCGGCTCCGTTTCAAAGGCCGACGGTCTGCAGCTGCTGCAGATGCACGGGTTTGAGGACCCCGTCGATTACAAGCTCGACGATTACGGCGACGACGATATCTGCGAAGTGCTGATGGGGCATCAGACCGTTACCTATAACGGCGAGACCAAGGTCATCGTCGCTCTGTGGGTAAGGGGAACGAACCCCGTATCCGAGCAGGAATGGAGCTCCAACTTCAACGTGGGCGATCTCGTACGCTTCTTTGACGCCTATGATTCCGTCGAGGGCAAATCCCCCCGCCAGAGCAACGACGATTGGACGCGAAAGACCAATCACCGCGGCTTTGACGTCTGCGCGACGAGGCTTTTGAAATACCTGAAGGATTATTATTTCGACGATCACGTGCAGCCTGCGCTTGACGCCGCTCCCGGTTCGACCGCGGTGTACTGGCTTACCGGTCACTCCCGCGGCGCAGCGGTTGCCAACCTGATGGCTTCCTATCTTATAGACGAGGGATGCGAGGTCTACGCCTATACCTTTGCCGCCCCCTACAATACCGCCAACACCGAGGCTTCGGCAGAGAAATACGACTGCATATTCAACCTCGTGAACAGCAACGATTTCGTACCCACGCTGCCCATGCCCGAGTGGGGCTTCACCCGCTACGGCAGGACGGCGAACGTCGACGCTTCCCAGTATTCCACCCAGATAAAGACCGCCACGGGCGTTGATTACAGCGGCAAGTACCTTACTGCAAGCAATATCAGCACCATGCTCGGCAAATTCATCTGCATCACGGGTGAGAATTCCGACCGCAACAACCCCGGCAAGATCCTCGGCTGGCGCGAAGTCTATGTTTATCATTGCGGGCACGATCACGCGGGCGAGACCTGCGGCAATTATCAGTCCACCACCTTCCGCGCATGGGGATTATTCGGGCCCTACGAGAACGATTATTACAACAAATACGCCATTCGCCTGCAGAAGTACAGTTATTGGGAGGGCGGCATCTGCCAGACCCCCGCTTACTGTATGCAGGTGCTCGTTGAGCTTATGGTGGGCGTTGCAAACGGTTCCTACCTTGGCAGCGGATGGACTTATCTCACCAGCAACAAGCTTGCGGACAAATTCGATTTTGATAAACAGAGCCTCGTCTCCTACGCGACGAAGCTCACCGAGCCCCATTTCATGGATACCTATTCCGTCATCCAGGCGCAGATAAACCTTGAGGGCGATCCCGGCAGCCGTTTCCGCACTCAGCGCTACTATACGGCGACCGACAGCGACGGCGGAAGGCCCGCTCACACCCACGTCTATACCTACGTTCCCTACGAGGGGCACGAGCCCACCTGCACCGAGACCGGCTTCGGCTACCGCTACTGCCTGTGCAGCGAGGCGAACGCCGATTATTACGATGATTATCAGAAGAACGTCGTGATCCCCGCGCTCGGCCACGATTGGGGCGCTCCCGAATACGAATGGAGCGAGGGATATCTCACCTGCACCGCGACCCGCGTCTGCGCGAGGGAAGCCGGCCATACCGAGACCGAGACCGTTGAAGCCGATTTCACCGTCGTCACCCCCGCTACCTACGAAGCCCCCGGCCTCGGCCGCTGGACCGCGGTATTCGAGAACGAAGCTTTCGGCACGCGGACGATCGACGTTGAGATACCTCAGCTTCAGAACCCCCAGGTCTACCACACCGTAACATTCGTCGATTGGGACGGCGCCGAGCTTTCCGTGCAGCAGGTGCTTGACGGAGAATCCGCCGTTGCGCCCGAGGATCCCATCCGCGAGGGCTATACCTTCATTGGCTGGGAGGGCGATTACACCAACGTAACCTCCGACTTGATCATCATCGCGCGCTATGAGAAGAACGCCGCGCCCGGCCTGATCGGCGACGTCAACTGCGACGGCGCGGTCGATTTCTCCGACGTTACCGATCTTTTCGCCTTCCTCATGAACAGCAGGCTGCTGAGCGAGCAAGGCCTCCTCAACGCCGAGATCAACGGCGACGGAACGCTCACGATGGATGACGTTTCCGCACTGTACAGCCTCATCCTGAACGGATGATAAAGCTTCGGATACCGAAAAAACGCCCCGTCTGTGACGGGGCGTTTTAACGTATTCTGTGCAGAAATGTATTCTGTGCAGAGCTTATTTCATCCCGCGCTTGACCATTTCGGTCACGGCGAAGGTGGCGACGTCGTCGGCATACTTGCCGGCGCCGAAGCCCGCGTCATAGCCGAGCTCCTTGGCAAGCTCGTGCGTGATGCGCGCGCCGCCGCAGCAAACTATGAACCTGTCGCGCAGGCCCTCGGCCTCAAGATACTCTATGAGCTCTGTGAGGTTCTGGATATGGATATCCTTCTGGGTAACGGTCTGCGATACGAGAAGCACGTCCGCGTTGACTTCGAGCGCCTTCTTCACGAACTCCTCGTTCGGGATCTGTGCGCCCCAGTTATACGCCTCTATCATCTCGTAGCGCTCCAGACCGTAATGCCCGGCAAAGCCCTTGCGGTTCATTATGGCGTCGATGCCGACGGTATGCGCGTCGGTACCGGTGGAAGCGCCGACCATGATGATCTTGCGGCCGAAGTGCTCCTTTATGTATTCGTTGGTCTCCTCCATGCTCATGGTCTCCTCCTCGACGGTGAGGACGTGGATGTTCTCATAGTCGACGGAGTGGGACACGGAGCCGTAAACGACGTAGAAAGTGAACTCCTTATCGAGGGTCTTCGCGCAGGCCACGTTGGGCTCGTCAACGCCCATCTTGCGAACCAGCTGACGGGCGGCCTCAACGCCGCGCTCGTCGTTCTTTACGGGCAGGGTGAACGAGAACTGCACCTTGCCGTCGTTCATGGTATCGCCGTATGCCTTGACGCGCGTCGGATCGAAATGAGTATCGAAATCCGCTTTATGCGTATTATAAAGTCCGCTGCTCATAACTTACAGGCTCCTTTTCATAAGCTCGATGAAGGGGTTGAAGTAGACGGCGTCCTTCTTGGTCACGCCGGCCAATCCCTTGCCGCCGTCGCGCGAGCGCTTGATATCGGCAAAGATACCCTTTTCAAGCGTTGCGAACAGGCCCATCTTCTCAATTTCAGCAAGCAGGTCGGCCGCCTTCTGCAGCACCTCGTTCGCCCTCGTTTCCATTATGCCGCCCTCTTTGAAGGTGATATCGTCGCCGAGGTCGTGCATGGTGCGGAAAATGTACTGCGCGTTTTCAATGGAGAGCGCGCGGTCGCTCATGAACGGGGTGTGTATGGCTTCCGTAAGCATTCCCAGAAGGTGCAGCCTCTGCCCGGTCAGTATCGTGACGATATTGAAGAGCGCATCCTGCACGTGGCCGCGGAAGATATTGCCCGTCATGAACTTGGTCGGGGGCATGTACTTAAGCGGCGCCTTGGGGAATATCTGCCTTGCCATCTGCGCCTGCGCCAGCTCGTAGAGGAAGCCGTTCTCAACGTCGGGATTGATCTCGAACGCGTGACCGAGACCCTGCTGTTCCTCGGGCAGACCTGCCTCAAGCGCGAACTGCTCGTTAAGGAACTGGGAGGCCAGAACGGTATGCGCCTCTTCGACAGCATCGGCGGTGGTGAGGTAGTTATCCTCGCCGGTGTTGATTATAACGCCTGCGAAGGAATTGATGACGCGGCTCATGTACTGGTCGATAATAGTCCTCTGCGGGTTTATATCGCGGAACAGTATGCCGTAAAGAGCGTCGTTGAGCATTACGTCGAGCCTTTCCAGCGCGCCCATCGCGGCGATCTCCGGCATACAGAGACCGGAGCAGTAGTTGCACAGCCTTATGTAGCGGTGCTGCTCCTCGCCGACTTCATCGAGCGCGGCGCGCATCAGGCGGAAGTTCTCCTGCGTGGCGTAAGTGCCGCCGAAGCCTTCGGTCGTCGCGCCGTAGGGAACGTAGTCGAGAAGGCTCTGCCCCGTGGTGCGGATGACCGCTATGATATCCGCGCCCTGCTTTGCGGCAGCCTTGGCCTGGGTGATATCCTCATAGATATTGCCCGTTGCAACTATGACGTAAAGATACGGATCGGTCTTATCGCCGAACTCGTTAAGATACTCGCTGCGCTTGGCCACGTTTTTGCGGATACGCTCGACGGTAGCTTCGGCAACGGGCATTATGGCGCCCCTGATCTCCTCCTCGCTGCGCGGGGGAAGCTTTGAAAGATCGACCGTGCCTTCGTCGATGGCCTCGGCGATCCCCTGGGGATCGAGCCCGGTATCGAGCATGGCGGTGCCGATCAGGTACGCCGCGCCGACGCCCAAAAGACCCTTTTCGGCTATATGGTCGACGACCACGTTGGGAAGGGGAACGTCCAAAGCGTTCACTCCGTCGATGCCGAGGAGCCTGCAAACGGTACGCTCCACCGTAACGGTGGTATGCAGATCGATGAAGCTCTGCGTATCGACCGCAATGCGGTGCGCGGCCTCGCGGGCTTTGTTTACGTTTTCTTGGTTGAGTCTAAGCTTTTCAGTCATGGATCATTATCATCTCCCATTCATCGGTATTGAGCCGCGCGGCTCCCTTTGGTCGCGTCAATGCTTTCTGCCCCTCTCGAGGCGGGCAAGGCCCTTCGGCTCCAGCGAGATGGCGCCGTCCCTGCGGCCCTGTTCGAGCCCGGCAACGCCGACGGGCTCAAAACGGGCTTCCTTCGCCTTGCGGCATTCCTCGCAATGGCAGTCCTCCTCATAATGCTCGGGCTCGGTATAGGTGGTGATGACGCCCTCGAAGTTCCTCAAAATGGTCTTCCTGGGGGTCTGGCTGATGATGTAGTTGGGCATGACGGGCGTCTTGCCGCCGCCGCCGGGAGCGTCCACTACGAAGGTGGGTACGGCATAGCCGGAGGTGTGGCCCCTCAGACCCTCGATGATCTCGATGCCCTTGGAAACAGGGGTGCGGAAGTGCGTGAGGCCCATGGACAGGTCGCATACGTAGATGTAATACGGCCTTACCCTGATGTAAACGAGCGCCTGGACGAGCTTCTTCATGACGTGTACGCAGTCGTTTACGCCGTGCAGGAGCACCGTCTGGTTGCCGAGGGGGATACCGGCGTCGGCCAGCATGGCGCAGGCGCGCTTACTTTCCTCGGTGATCTCATTGGGATGATTGAAGTGAGTGTTCAGCCAGATGGGATGATATTTCTTCAACATATTGCACAGAGCGGGCGTGATCCTCTGCGGGCAGACGACCGGGGTGCGGCTGCCGATACGGACGATCTCGACGTGGGGGATCTTGCGGAGCTCGGAGATGATGTACTCCAGCTTTTCATCGGAGATCATCAGCGCGTCGCCGCCGGAGAGCAGAACGTCCCTGACTTCGGGATGGTTCCTGATGTAATCGATGCAGCCCTCTACCTGGCAATCGGGAACGGCGGTGTCGTGCTGACCGGCAAAGCGCCTCCTCGTGCAATGGCGGCAGTACATGGAGCATTGATCGGTTACGAGGAAGAGCACGCGATCGGGATACCTGTGGGTGAGGCCGGGAACGGGCGAATCGGTATCCTCATGCAGAGGATCGAGCTGATCTTCCGGCGCCTGGTAAAGCTCCAGAGCGGTGGGGATCGCCTGACGCCTTACGGGATCGTACGGATCGTCGGGGTTTATGAGGGAGAGATAGTACGGCGTGATGGCCATGCGGAGAGTGCCGAGGCATTTTTTAACGCCGTCTTCCTCTTCGGGAGTGAGCTTGATGTACTTTTTAAGATCCTCCAAGGTCTCGATGCGGTTGGCGACCTGCCATTGCCAGTCGTTCCAAAGCTCATCGGGAATATCCTTGAAAAGGCCGTATGCACGGCTCTGATTGATGGTGACCATGGTGTTTTCCTTTCTTGGTTTACTCGCTTGGGATTAGTCGCCGACGGTAGGAGTCAGCGCGCTCTCAAGATCGAACGTGACGTCCTTGAACGCGGGCCCGTACTTGTTTACAGCGTCTATGGGGATGAACGCGTTGATGGTGTAAACGCGCTCGTTATTGATAACGTATTTTTCTATCCACATCTTCTGGATCTCTCCGCTGGAACGATACTCGGCGGTCACCTCCATATAGAGGCGAACGTGCTTCTCCGCCTTTTCGAATTCGTACCTGTCGATGGTGTATTCGATGTTCTGCGAATCCACGAGGCCGAGCGCGATCTTCAGGTAATCCTGCGCCTCCTCATCGGAATACGCGGCTATCTCGGAATACTTGCGGCTGGGGATGCGGTATGATTCCGCGGAATAATCCTTGAAGGAATCGTAGAATTCATAGCTGAGAACGCCCTTGTCATCCGGCGTATTCGCAACAAAAGCCATGCCTTCGTCGGAAGCGAAGCCATAACAGCTGAGATACTGGAACGTAACGGCGGAACCGTCGTTGTACTCAACGTACTTAACGTCGCCGTAATTGACCACGGAGGGGCCGGGCTTTTTTTTGCAGCCCGCCAGCGCCCCGGCGGACAGTATAAACATCATGCAGAGCAGGATGGAAATGGTTTTTTTCATGTGAAACTCCGGTTTTTTTCGGGCCGTGCGCCCGGGTAGGATAACTGTTTTTTAAAAACCGCTCCCGCGCGGCGCCTGCCGCGCGGGGGCGGGATGTGTTTTATCAGCAGTACTTCTCGTCGAAGAGCTTGCGGAGTTTCTCGTTCTCACGCAGAACGTTCAGCGTGATCTCGGCGTGATCCTTGGTGTAGCCGTTGCCGATGATCATGGTGACGTCCTTGCCGATGCCCTCGGCGCCCAGAGCCGCCTTGGTGAAGGAGGTGGCCATGGAGAAGAAGTAAACGATACCGTCGTCGCGAACGGGGAGGATGGCGCTCATCTCGCAGTTGGGCTGGTTCACGCAGCAGATGGAGATGTCGTACTCCTTGCCGCCGTTGGCCGCCAACGCCGCCTCCAGCACCGCCACGGGCTCCGTCGCGGAGGCCACGA
>JAEEGL012192148.1_pt1 | contig 22585 bp, 15 predicted proteins | sample 9134231 | NCBI WGS metagenome assembly JAEEGL01 (sample SAMN16246548, study PRJNA631951) | gut metagenome | biome: gut microbiome; feature: rumen; material: fiber-attached | host: Bos | place: Iran: Karaj | collected 2018-10
CATAACTGTGAAAGTTGTTCCGAAAACTGCGGTGAAAGACAGCAGTCTTTTCTTGCCGCGCCTAATCCTCTCTCCAGCGTAAAAAAAGTAATTGGTATTGTAAGCGGAAAGGGTGGAGTAGGAAAATCTCTGGTAACATCCCTTTGCGCAATAAAAGCTGTACGTTCCGGTTATTCCGCGGCTGTTCTTGATGCGGATATTACAGGACCTTCAATTCCTAAAGTGTTCGGTGTTCACCAAAAAGTTTCCGGCAGTGAGCAGGGCATTATTCCGGCAAAAACAAAAACCGGCATTCAGATTATGTCGCTCAACCTTTTGACCGAAAACGAAACCGACCCCGTTGTTTGGCGCGGACCGATTATCGCCGGCACGGTAAAACAGTTCTGGACCGACGTTATATGGCAGAATGTGGACTTTATGTTTGTGGATATGCCACCCGGAACAGGCGATGTTCCGCTGACCGTTTTCCAGTCACTGCCGGTAGACGGCATTATTGTAGTTGCTTCTCCGCAGGAACTCGTTGCCGTTATTGTTGAAAAAGCCGTTAATATGGCAGGCATGATGAACATCCCCATCCTTGGACTCGTTGAGAATATGAGCTATATCCGCTGCCCCGACTGCAACAAAGAAATAAAACTCTTTGGTGAAAGCCATTTGGAAGAAGTTGCAGCAAGAAAGAACCTCAAGATTATCGGCAGAATCCCCGTTGACCCAATGCTGGCATCAGCCTGCGACAACGGCACACTTGAAGATTTTACCGGCGATTACCTTAGCGGTCTTGATGAAATCATCAAGCTATAATTGAATTTTTTAATTCAAAATAGTAATATAAAAACAATTCTGGCGTTTTGATGGAATCAACCATCGGGAAGACTAAGCAATGCCGAACGTCTGGGCTTGCAAATTTATTTTAACGGAGTGGTTATATGTCTACACCATTACAAAAGTATTTGGAAAAAGTCGGGACAAAAGCAGATCCAGCTTTCGTCAGTTACATTGCTCAGTTGCAGGAAGTAGCACAGGTAGGACCCGAAATTGCGGCTTCCATTGTTAAGGAATTGCAGTCACAGAGAACCCACCTTAAACTTATTGCCAGTGAAAACTATTGCTCGCTTAATGTACAGGCCGCAATGGGAAACCTCCTGACCGACAAATACGCGGAAGGATTCCCCGCACACCGATATTACGGCGGATGCGACAATATTGACGACATTGAAACCGTTGCAGTTGAAGAAGCAAAAGCACTCTTCGGCGCAGAACACGCATACGTTCAGCCCCATTCCGGCGCGGACGCAAACCTCGTTGCCTACTGGGCAATTCTTTCCGCAAAGGTAGAAACTCCGATTCTCGAAAAAATCGGTGAAACAAACCTTTCTCACCTTACTGACGAACAGTGGGAAGATTTGCGCGCCAAACTCGGCAACCAGAAACTCATGGGACTTGATTACTATTCAGGCGGACACCTTACACACGGTTACCGTCAGAATGTTTCAGCACGTATGTTTGAGGCTCATCCATACACAGTTGACAAAGAAACAGGTCTTCTTGACTATGACGCAATAGAAAAGCAGGCTATGGAAGTAAAGCCTCTTATTCTTCTTACAGGTTACAGTGCTTATCCGAGAGCAATCAATTTTAAGCGTTTCCGCCAGATTGCCGACAAATGCGGTGCTGTTCTCATGGTAGATATGGCGCACTTTGCAGGTCTTGTTGCCGGAAAAGTATTCAAGGATGAAGAAAACCCCGTTCTTTGGGCGGACATTGTTACAACAACAACACACAAAACTTTCCGCGGACCGCGCGGTGCAATCATTCTGTGCAAAAAAGAATTTGCCGATTACGTAAACAAGGGTTGTCCCCTTGTTCTCGGCGGTCCTCTTGCACACGTAATGGCTGGTAAGGCTGTTGCACTCAAAGAAGCCCGCACTCCCGAATATCAGAAATACGCTCAGAATGTACGCGACAACGCACAGGCACTTGCCGCTGAACTTATCAAGATGGGGGCAAAGATTCAGACAGGTGGTACAGACAACCACCTTATGCTGGTTGATGTAACACCGTTCGGTCTTACAGGCCGCCAGGCAGAAAACGCACTGTTTGAATGTGGTGTTACACTTAACCGTAATACACTTCCGTTTGATCCTCAGGGACCATGGTGGACAAGCGGTATCCGTATCGGAACTCCTGCCGTAACAACACTCGGTATGGGCAAAGCCGAAATGAAAGAAATTGCTGATATTATCATTACTGTCCTTAAAGGCTCAAAACCCGGTGTAACAGACAAGGGTACTCCTTCAAAAGGAAAGGTAGTTTTGGATCCTGCTGCTAAAGAAAAGGCACAGAAAGCCGTAAGCTCACTGCTTTCACGTTTTGTTCTGTATCCACAGCTTGATTTGGACTTCCTCAAGCAGGAATTTGTAAAATAATAATCATTTCAACCGGTATATATTGCTATTCTGCTTTATATACCGGTTTTTTGTTTACTTGTTTCTCCCCATTTTTTATCATATACTTACTGCATTAAAAATGTTTTCGCCAAAGAGAGAGAATTGATGTTCAGAAAAATTGTAAAATTTATTACAAGTCGTCTGTTTATTGTAAGTATTCTTATACTTGTACAAATTCTGATAATTCTTTCTCTTGTTTTTACATTAAGCCGCAACTATGCGTTTGTTGCCGGAGGTTTCTGGTTTTTAAGCCTTATAATCGTTGTTGTAATAATCAATAAGCGGACTAATCCTGTCGTAAAACTCCCTTGGATTCTTCTTATTACGCTGCTGCCTGTATTCGGCGGTTTGTTTTACATGAAATTCGGTGCTTCCAAATTAAAGAAAAAAGATGAAAAAACTCTGAATGAAGAAAAAGAAGAATTCAAAAAACTATATGACGAAAAAAATCCTCTTCTGGCAACCCTTCGTTCAAAGGATCCTTTTGCCGCGTCGCAGGCTTCTTATATCCATACTGTTACTGATATTCCCTTATATAATGATACTGCAGTAAAGTTTTTTGCACTCGGCGAAGAAATGTTTGAAACAATGATAAAGGAACTTGCTGCTGCAAAACATTATATTTTTATGGAATATTTCATTGTTGCGCCGGGTTTCGTTTGGAATACTATTCTCGATATTTTGATTCACAAAGTGGCGGAAGGGCTTGACGTGCGTTTTATGTACGATGATGTGGGCAGCGTAGGCACTCTCCCTTACCGGTATGACAGGCTTTTGGAGCAGAACGGTATTCACTGTGTTGCGTTTAATCCGTACCGAGCTACACTGAAAACGATCCTCCATAACAGAGACCACCGCAAGATTACGGTGATTGACGGTCATATTGCTTTTACCGGCGGAATAAATCTCGCTGATGAGTATGTGAACCGGAAGGAACGCTTTGGTCACTGGAAAGACGGTGGTGTTATGCTAAAAGGCGGTGCTGCGTTTCCTTTTTCGCTGATGTTCCTTGAACTTTGGGGGCTTTATCGCGGTATGGAAAAGAATTATGCCGACTATCTGCCTCCCGAAAAACGGCATGTGGATGCAGACGGTTTTGTTCAGCCTTACAGCGATACTCCTATGGATACGGAACATGTCGGCGAACTTGTGTATCTGAATGTGATAAATCAGGCAACGGAATATTTGTATATAACAACCCCTTATCTGATAATAGACAATGAACTTGTTACTGCCCTTGAACTTGCCGCAAAGCGGAAGGTTGATGTAAGGATAATAACGCCTGCAATTCCCGACAAATGGCTTGTTCATGAACTTACCTGCTCATATTACAGAGAACTGCTGGAATCAGGTATTCGTATATATGAGTATACGCCGGGCTTTATTCATGCAAAGAATTTTGTTACTGATGATTTGATTGCCACTGTAGGAACGATTAATCTTGATTTCAGGAGTCTGTATCATCACTACGAATGTGGTGTGTGGATGTACGGGAATGATTGTATTCAGGATATAAAGAGTGATTTTAACCGTACTCTGAAATCATGCAGTGAAATAACTCTCGAAACAATAAAAAAGACAAAAGTAATAAAACGTCTTGTAAGAGCCGTGTTTAAGATATTTGCACCGCTTTTGTAATCAATCAAGCTGCATAAAACTCGCGGCTTTAGGTCGCAGGTAGTAAACGGCCGGAATTGTTACAGCAAGTTTTACCGCATCTGACACAAGCATTGGGATAAGTAGCTCAGGATTAAACAATCCAAGGTCTGTAAGATGAATAATGCCCGGAATGTAGATTACCGCATAACCTGCAAGGCAGGCTGTAAATACCTTTTTTACGGGTGTTTTTTCCGTTTGGGACGGGTTTTTGAGCATAAAGCCTGTTATTAAAGCTGCTATGAAAAAGCCGATAAAAAAGCCTCCGTTAAGACCTTTTATACAAGCGAGTCCTCCCTGTGCAACGGCAAAAACCGGCAGACCGAGAATTCCTGCTATAAAGAATAAACCGCACGCTCCGCCTGCTTGAGCACTCCCCAGTGTTCCTGCAACGATTATGACAGCCATATTTTGTAAGATGATTTGTTGTGATACTCCCGGCAGTCTGAAACTGAAAAAACCAAAGATGCATATTATTACTGCACTTGCGGCAACAAGAATAGACTTTGAGTTATTTGTCTGTTTTTCTTTTTCTATCATAGTCCCTTACTCCGATTGAAGCACTTATCCAAAATATAAAAACCAGAACCAAAAGCAGAACAGGCAGCCAGTCACCGGCAATACAGTAAAAAGTTATCTGCCGCTCAAAGACGGGTACCTTTACACATTCTCCTGTTTGGGTAAACAACGGAAGTTCTGCAACGATTTTTCCCGCGGGATCCGTTACGACCGTATAGCCCGAATTGGTTGCCCTGACCAGAGTTGTTCTGAATTCCTGTGCCCTGAAAGAGGCGATTACAAAGTGCTGGTATTCGGCGGAGGCTGTTTTTGACCAGGAATCATTAGTGATATTGAAAAAAACTTCACTGCCGTTTTTGAACAGTTTTCTGCATACTGCGGGAAAAGCATCCTCAAAGCATACAGGAGCGGAAAAAACGAGGTTTTTTTTGTTTTTAAGCGGCAGATTGAAAACAGTATACGAGGTTCCAGGAAACCAGCCGTCTGAAAAGCCGACCAGTGTTTCCATCATGTTCCGTACCCACTCATATTCTGAAAGCGGTATGTATTCGGCAAATGGGACAAGATGAATCTTGGAGTAATAATCCTGCATAATACCTTTTCTGTCAAAATAAACAGCTGAATTTGAAAACTGTCCTTTTTCTTTGTCTACAGTTACAGGTGCTCCGATTAAAAACGGAATATTTGTTTCTTTGATAAAAGGAATCAGAGGTTTTTCATCAGGTTTAACCACATAGTAAAAAAGACTGTCCGGCAGGGCATAGTTGAGAACTGCTTCGCTCCAGCAGATAAGATCGGGTTTGTTTTTTGCATTTTTTATTGCATTTTCCGTCAATTTTTCTGAAATGCGTATGTTAGGCAGGTCTGAGCCGCTGCTCCACGGGTCCGCATTCTGCTGAACGAGAACAACATCGGCTTCTTTTGTTTGGACCCGCTTTTTACCATATTGATAAAGACCATAAAAATGGCTGATACAAAAAAGAATCAGTACAAAACAGGCACAATTCCTGTATGATAAAAGTTGACTTTTTGTTACTGTCGTGTATGAGCGCAAAAGCATAAGACCTTCGCCGGTTACGGCGGCAAAAAGTGCGAATAGGAACGAAATTCCCCATGTGCCCGTAATATCAACAATCTGTGTAAGCAGTTTCCAGCGGTAACTTGTCATAATGATAGTTCCCCATGGAAAGGCCAAAAATCCTATGGATTTGCTCCATTCCCACAAAGTCCATAGACTTGCAAACAAAAAAATGCGCAGGATTACAGCAAATCCTGACTTGCGGCTAAAAACAAACAATCCGTGGAAAAAGCATCCAAAGCAGATTCCCATGCCTATGTAGACTAAAACAGGTCCGCCGATTGTAAATATGGCAAAATCCCTAAAATAGCCCAGCCAGAAATTTGACAAAAGTGTTATTATCGAAAAATGAAAAGCGGTTAAAAAAGCACTCCAGCGGTATGAGGTTGCCTGGTATAAAGCCGCATAAAACGGCACAAGAGCGAACAGTCCGAGAATCGGAGAACCAAAGTTGTATAGCTCATTTGGAATAGCCAGAACCATTACAAGTGCGGAAAAAAGGATATAAAAAACTTGTAAAAATCGCTTCATTAGATTATTATTATAATAAATTCTGCTGATAATAATCAACAAAATTCAATTGAAAGGTAAGTTAAAAAACTGATGGAAAAGGCCCTCGAAGCCCATAAATCTGAATATAAATCTCAACCCGATGTAATTTTTTCTGCGCCGGCACGAATCCATCTTTTGGGTGAGCATGCATGGTATTTTAAGGACAAAACTATTTCAATGGGCGTAAATTTGCCTGTTTATATTGCAATATCATTACGTAACGATTCTTCAGTCAATTTTTATTTTCCGCAGCTTAATGAGCGAAAAAAGACACTGATTCAAAATCTGCGTTTTAAAAAAGAAGACCGTTGGGCTAACGGCATAAAATCAGTTTTATATGCATTTATAAGCGAAGAAAAAACTTGTTCCGGAATGGATATTACTGTTTATTCCGATATTCTTCCGAACGCCGGATTCGGTATTACAACTGCTATTCAGGCAGCTTCTGCAGGTGCTTTCAGGGCTTTGTTCGCACCTGATCTGACCGACAGACAACTGATCAGTTTTATTGACAGGGGTAACCACAACTTCCTTAACACCATTACCTACTATTCAGACATATATACGGCCGTCTACAGCAAAAAAAACTCATGCTTGCTCATTAATCACAACAATTCCGAAGTTGAATACCTTCCGTTCGTTTTCCCAGGTACAAAGATTATCCTTACAGACGCGCAGGTTCCGAGAATCTCGGTTTGGAAGGAAGATACATTATGGAAACCGGATTATGCATGTCTGCTGGGTGATTTAAAAATAAGCAGAAACGGCATTATTATGTATGATGATTCCGATACGGAGATAAATGAAATTCTTTCGGCCGTAAAAAACGAAGATTACCGCAGAAGGCTGCTTTGTATAATAAAAGAGCAGCATTTGCTTGTTGATGCCTGTGAGTCGTTGAAAAACGAAAATTTTGCGGGTTTTGCCCGTTCTGTAAACAAGTCTCATGAGCTTTTGCGCGATTTGTTCTCAATTTCATGTCCGGAAATAGACTGGATAGTAAAACGTGTACAGGAAAACGATTTCCTTGCAGGAAGACCTGCAACGGCATGTTCAAGAATAACCGGTAAAGGATTCGGGCGATGTACGTACACCATGATTCCTGAAGCTGAGGTAGAAAATTACAAAAACAAATTGCTTGAATATGAAAAAATTTTCGGGTTTCATCCCTCTGTTTATGAGGTTGAGACTGCAGATGGTCTTACCCGGGTGATGTGAGTTTGCAATGCGTATTTTATTGACTAATGATGACGGTATAACATGTGACGGAATAAGAATTTTGGCAGAAAAACTATCGGTGGAACATGAGGTTTGGCTTGTAGCGCCTGACCGGAACAGGTCCGCCGTATCGAATGCCGTTACCTTGTTTGAACCGCTTTGCATAAAAAAAGTGTATGAAAGGGCGTATACATGTTCGGGGCTTCCTGCGGATTGTACGATAAACGGAGTTTATGCTGTTATGAAGGACAATCCGCCTGATATTATTATTTCAGGAATAAATAAAGGCGGAAACCTCGGTACTGATTTGGTTTATTCAGGAACAGCCGCTGCCGCAAGACAAGCCGCTGTTATGGGCTTTTCCTCAATGGCTGTAAGTCTTGTTGAAACGAATAACATCTGGAATTATGAACCTTTGGCTGATTTTATCCTCAGAAATCTTTCAAAACTGAAAGCTATGACCGGCAAAGGGTATTTTTTGAATATCAATGCGATCTCGATTGACCGCTATAAGGGTGTAAAGTTTACAGAACCGGCGGAATTGACATATAATGACAAAATCGAGCTTTACAAAGCTCCTGACGGAAATCTTTACAGTTTTTTTTGTGGTGGTAAAGAAAACGATGACGGCAACCAAAAATCGGATTATACGGCTGTAAAAGACGGATACATATCTGTATCACTTATTCTTATACATCCAAAATCTGCGGATAAATGCGAAGATTTTGCAAATTTTGATGATATAAATCTGAAAATATGATATGATAGCACATATTATTATTGATTTTTTCAGTGAGATATACGGGAGGGGATTATGACAAAATTATTGGATGAGGGAATCACTCTTTATTCCCAGAAAAAGTATTCGGATGCTCTTCAGTTTTTTAAATCAATACTGCCTCAGGAGGCGTCGTCTCTTTCACTAGAATTGGCATATTACATAGGTTTTTGTTATGTACGTCTAAATCAGCCGGATGAGGCAATGTCTTATCTGGAACATTTTGTAACGAATAGTACCAATGAACAGCGTGTAAACCAGTGTCGTCTTGTTCTTGCTGTTATTTATTCACAGACAGGTCGTGTCAGTCTTGCAGATTTTGAACTCCAAAAGCTGTTGGAAAACGGATGTCAGACAGTCAATGTGCTTTCTGCACTGGGATACTCTGCCTGGGTTCAGGAAAAAAACTCCGAAGCCGCAGAATGGTATGAAAAAGCATTGCAGATAGACCCTGAAAATCCTACTGCTCTTAACGGATTCGGTTATGTTCTCGCTTCCGGCGGAAAAGATCTTACCAGGGCACTTTCGATGTGCAAAAAGGCACTTGATATAATACCCGAATATCCAGCCTATTTGGATTCTATGGCATGGATTTATTACAAACTCGGTCTGCTGAAAGAAGCAAAACAGTATATTAAAAAAGCAAAAAAGAAAAATCCAGGAAATAACGAGATTGCTAGTCATTACAGAGTTATATATGAACAGATGAATGACAACCGGAACGCTACAGGAACAAGAGCTGCCGCCGGAGGAAAGAATTGATGCGCAATCTTAAAACGATTTTTTCCGCTCTTGTTTTTTTTCTGATATCCGTTTGTATAGTTTTTGCGGCTGAGCCGACTGCTGCTGACAGAGGTTTTGCTGCGGAACAGTTCAGGCTTGGTGTTCAATCATTTTACCGCGGTTCTTACAATGACTCGATTCTGCTTTTTGAAAAAGCTCTTTCATATCTGCCGAACGAAAGCAAAATTTTGGAATGGCTTGGAAATGCATATTTTCAGTCAGGAATCGAAGGCGCTGCCATAAACTACTGGAAGGAATCTCTTGACAAGGGTTTTGAAGGCGATGCTCTTCTGATGCAGAACCGGATAGATACGATTCTTGAGAGACGGACAGTTGGCCGTGATCTTGAGGCGGGAATTCGTTTTGTCGAGTCAGGTTCTTTTCCTGGAAAAGAAGGTGCAAATTTTTATTACAGTCAGCCAATTTCTGCATTACCGGAAAAAGACGGCAGCTGTTGGGTTCTTGCATACGGTTCTAACGAGATGCTGCATTTTTCTGCAAACGGTCTTCTAAAAGAAAGAGTCCGTGGTTCTATGGCCGGTTTTGACAGGCCTATGGATTTGATTCGCCAGTCTTCCGGAAACATTCTTGTTACTGAATATGCCGGAGACAGAATTTCCCAGTTTACTCCCGACGGTAAGTTCATAAAATCCTTCGGGAAAAAAGGCCGGGGAAACGGAGAACTCCTCGGACCTCAGTACATGGATATGGATGCTTCGGGTAACATTTATGTAACCGATTTTGGAAATGCAAGAGTTGTCGTGTTTTCTTCCGAGGGCGAGCCTTTGTTTACCTTTGGAGAAACTTCGGCATTTTTTAAGGGTTTTAAGGCTCCTACCGGAATTGCCGTTATTAATGAAACAATCTATGTTACTGATGCGGTGAACGGCGGCATATACATGTTTGATACAGCCGGAAACTATCTTGATATCCTTGTTCCCGAAAATACCTTTGTTTACCCTGAATCTATGAAACATTGGCAAAATTATCTGCTTGTAACGGACAGCAACAGGGTTTTTGTTGTGGATACTTCAAGAGGTGCTATTCTTGAAGCGGCAAATACCGGTAATGCTCCTTCAAAGCTGACGTGTGCGGTGCCTGATGCAAATGGTAACCTGCTTGTAACCGACTTTAAGTCCAATGAAGTGTTTATCATGTCAAAAATGTCGGAACTTGTCGGTGGCTTTTTTGTTCAGATTGAGCGGATTAATGCAGACAAGTTCCCCGAAGTTACTGTAGAAGTAAGGGTCTCTACCAGAGAAAATCAGCCGGTTGTCGGACTTGAAGCCAACAATTTTTTGATTACGGAAGGAAAACGGACTGTATCAAACCAGCGTCTGACGAGTATATCATCCACGGCAGAATCTTGTGATGTTTCGATTGTCATTGACCGTTCCATTTCAATCCGTGAATACGGCGAATCACTGCAGTCCGCTGTTCGTGATATAGCAGCATCCATGGAAGGGAAAGGAACTTTGCATATTATTTCTGCAGGAGATGTTCCGGTTCTGGAACAGACAACAAATCCTATTCAGGTCGCAAATTTTACACCGGCTTCGTTAAAGTCACCAACATCCAGAAATGTTTCTGTGGATCTTGCTGTCAGACTTGCTGTAAACAAGCTTGTTTCCGGTGATAAAAAACGTGCTGTTGTGTATATAACTGCCGGTTCTGACAATTCAACAACATTCGACAATTACGGTCTTTCTGATTTGGTTTCTTACATGAACAACAACGGTGTTTCGTTTGCTTCTGTAAATTTGTCACAAAAAGCTCTGTCGGATGAAATTGATTTTCTTACAAGAAAAACCGGCGGTGCAGAGTATTATGTTTTCAGACCTGACGGGCTTAAAGGCATTGTCAGAGATTTGATAGAAGTTCCGGTAGGTTCATACCAGCTTAAATATGTTTCTTCCCTTTCAACGAATTTTGGAAGGGATTTTCTGCCGATTGAGGTTGAAACATATCTGCTTAACAGATCCGGAAGGGCTGAAACAGGTTATTTTGCTCCTTTGGAGTAGAACTTGGCTTATATTTGTTTGAGGTTTGTTTTTTATGGCAAAAGAATGTGGAAAGTGTTTGCTGCGTGATGATCAGGAAGTGTCAACGCAGGAAATTTCTCTTATAGCCAGATATTTGCCCTATCGCGTTGTTGTTCAGATAGGAAATCCTGAATGCTGTGTATTTGAAAATAAGATAGAACATTATTATGGTTCTGTTGCCTATCTGGATATTGTCGGATTCACGCATATTGTTTCAACTTATGTAAACACAAAAAAAGATGTTGCGGAACTTTCCGACATCTTTTCTTCATATTACTCGGTCATAATTGAAACCGTAAGAGAGTTCAACGGTTCTGTATTCCAGTTTGCCGGTGATTCAATTTTGATTTGTTTTGATCAACCTGAAAATGAGACAAAAGAACAAAACTGGCGCCGTAGTATGGCTGCTATGGCAAGAATCTTTGAATTGAGTACAAACTATAATTCAATTTTGGAAAGTGCAAATGGTTTTGCGTTGCAACCAAAAATCGGGATGAGCTACGGAAAAATATCCCAAATAATGCTGGGTGATGAAAACCATTACATTACGCCTGTTTTGACAGGTTCTACAGTAAAGCAGGCTGTAGCATGCGAAAAGTTCTGTTCTTCACAGGAATTTATTGTAGGAGCAAATGCGGCTGAATGTATTGAACTATGCGGTATGAGTGACTGGTTTGAAAAAAAAGAATCAGTATTCAAACTAATTTCCGTCCCTGAGGGGTTTGTGGATTCCGTTGAACGTCCTGATTATATTTTTGCTGAGTCCTTGTATGACAACCCTAAGTATTATAACCGTATACATGCCTTTATAAATCCACTCATTCTGGAACAGGTCAAAAATGCCTATGAGGGCTTTAACGGTGACTACAGGGAAGCCACCTGTGTAATGGTACGCTTTGACGGTGATTTTACCAAGACAGGCAATGATGAAACTATTAAAGACGGTTTTGATGATTTTAATTATGTATACATGATGCTGCAGGATGTGGCGAACAAATACGGCGGTTTTTGCAACAAACCGGATTTGTCCGATAAAGGTTTGTGCTTTCCGATTTTGTTCGGTGTTCCTACAGTTCTGGAAGAAAAAGAAAAAACAGCTGTTTTGTTTGCCGCCGAACTGTTGCAGAAAGTAAAGACGATAAAATGCCTTACGGCTGTAAACGTAGGTATTGCTTCTGGTACAGTTTATTCGGGTGAATTTGGCGCATCAATGCGAAAGGATTTTACCCTTATAGGCAACATAATAAACTTTGCAGCGCGCCTTATGATGTACAATATTTCCGAAAAGTATTCCTTTTATATGGAAGAGCAGACATATTCAAAAGTAGCTTCTTATTTTGAAGTTCAGCCGTTGGAATCAATTACGCTCAAAGGATTTACTGAAAAAAAGAAAATATTCGCCTATCTCGGAAAAAAGAAAAGACAGGCAAAAAAAGATATAAGCGATGTTTTGATAGGTCGTGATGAAGAACTTGAACAGCTCAAAAAGCTTTATGCACAGGCTGCTTCCGGAAAAATAGCGTTTGCACCCGTTACCGGAGAGGCAGGAATGGGAAAATCATTCTTGGTCAACAAGTTTATTTCTGACGTCTCTTCTTCTAATCCTTCTCCAGTGATTGTAGACAGTGCCTGCTATCAATACGAGGAGGCAACGCCGTTCTTTTGCTGGAGAAGTATAGTTTCCTCTATTCTTGGTATTTCCGAAAATGATCGAAAACCTGAGGTTTATCGTGAAAAAATCACAGAGTTGGTAGCTGAAGAAAAAAACTGGATAAACCTGTTTCTTATGATGATGGGATTTGATTATTCAGATGATGAAACACTGAAAGATATAGATCCTTCAGTAAAGCAGAAACATTTGTCACAAATCCTGAATACGATTCTGCTTAAAAAATCCGGTCCGGATAACCCTCTCGTTATTTTGATTGATGATTTCCAATGGGCGGATACTATCTCTCTGCTTATGATCTCAAACCTGTTATCTTCCTCGGAATCTGCACATATCATGTTTATTCTTGTGTTCAGGGAAAATGACCGACTGTCAAATCTCTTTGCAATTTACTCGATTCCTGTTATGGAATTACTGCCGCTTGATGATTCCGAAGCATATGATTTGGCTGAAAATCTTGTAAAAACAGATGAAGATTCTACATCGCTCGTAATAAAAATAGTAACCGCATCAGAAGGCAATCCATTTTTTATTGAAAGCATTGTCCAGAATCTTATTAAAAACGGCATACTGGTTAAACAAAAAAAAGGTGTTTACCATCTGACTAAAGATGTTGACAGTGTAGAGATTCCATCTTCAATTCACAATCTTGTTCTTGCAAGGTTGAATGATTTGGATTTTGACGGCAAGATTATTTGTAAAACAGCATCTGTAATCGGAAGAACTTTTGAACGTTCTGTTCTGGAACAACTGCTGCCTGATGATATGCCCGAAGAAACTCTTACGGAAACTCTGCGAAATCTTGAAGAAAACAATCTTATCATATGCGAAGACAAAGAACTCCAAAAATACAGCTTTAAGAATTTTACAATCCGGGATGTTGTCTACGATACAATTCTCGAAAGTACAAAGCGCGAGCTGAACCTTGCAATGTTTTCGTATTTGGAAAATATTGATACCGAAAACCGTACATCACGAATAGAGCGTCTTTTGTATTACGGACTCGAAGCTAAAGCTTACGACCGTATCTATGAGTATGCGATATTTGCGGCAAAAAATGCGGACAGCCAGGGACTCTGGAAAGAAGCAGCCGTGGATTATAGTGCAGCGATAGAAGCGCTTTCGAGTGCCGGAGAAGATTTTGGTGACAGTATCCATGGTATCAGGATTGATCTTGCAAATGCATACAGAAAGAATACGGATTATGAATCTGCAATCGAGAATTTTATGATTGTTGCAAGAGAAGCAAAATCTGATTTGCGAAAAGCAGAAGCGCTTCAAGGGGTTGCAAACTGTTACATACAAGAAGGAATGTTTGAGAAGGCTGCACAAGAGCTTGAAGCAGCTGTAGAATTTGTGGGTAAAAAAATCCCGGAAACTAAATCCAAATTAAATATTTCCTTTGTTAAGGAATGGGTTCTGTTCCTGTTTAATTACCTTATTAAAAAACAAAAGGTAAAACCGTATTCCGGTGCGACGCTGTCCAATGCGGAGCTTTATACTGATATCTTGAATTCATTGAACAGACTATACTCTTTTGATGATTACAAAAAGGCATTGTGGGGTTCGTTATCAAATTATAATAACGTTATCCACATGCCGCAAAGCAATAGATATGCTACTGTTATTGGCGATCTAGCGGTTATGCTTATAACTTCCGGCTATATAAAAATGGGACAAAAGCTTTTTACTTCAGTTTCGGCACAGACTGAATCACTTACTGCTTCTTCAGATACAAATGTTTTCCGTGCCAGATACGCATTCAGCATTTTGCTTTTTGACAAATTGTATAACTCCATTGTCCAACTGGAAAATGTTTCGGAGAATTTTAAGAACGCAGGTGAAAATTGGGAATTGATGAATGCGCAATCATCGCTTGCGCAGGACTATCTGGTAATAAACCAGCTTGAAAAAGCGGAAAATGCTTTTCTTGAAGTTCAAAAGCTTGCTGAAAAACTTAATTCCAAAATGCATATGGGTAGAGCATACACAGGTATAGCGTTCTGCCGTTATGTACGCGGCTTGATTACGGCTCAGGAAGCCGAGCGTATGTTGTGTGAAAGTGTAACTGTGTGTGAAGAAACTAAAGATTATATGACACTTTGTGTAAATACCGGTTATTTGTCTTACATTGCCGTAAGATCAAAAAATCCTGTCTCTGCATTTGAGTATGCAAAAAAAGTTCTTTATGCAAACAAGATGTACCGAATCCCTGTACCTTATGTAAAAGAGTCATTGGGATATGCGATGGAAGCATTTTTGTTTGCAGCAGATTCAAAAGAACTTTCGGATGATATGAGGTATCAAGCCGAAAAACTCGCATATAAAACCGGAAAAACTATCATGGCAATAAAGTCCAAATCCTCGCTTATAAATGCTGTCGAGCTTAAAGCAGCTGCGCTTGCTGCCCGTTATAAAGGAAAACAGCGGGAGGCTGTTCTGTTGGCAAGAAAGCTTGTTGATGTTCTCAAGAATTCTCCATATGAACTGGAATTTGTACGTTCTGTTTCGTTTGCGGTTTCGCTTGGAGTAAAGAACGCTGAAAGCTTAAAAGATTTGGCATTGAAAATTATTACAGATCGGGATCTTTGCAAAGATTTGTTTTTTGAAAACTGATTTGTAGCTATATTAGCAGCCTTGCATTTTGAACAGGACTGTCAGGATTTTTTTTGTTAATCTCAATAACGGTTTTTTCTACAAGCTGTTGTTTTTTGTTTCCAAAGTCAAATAATTCTCCCTGCAATTCTGTGTTCTTTTCTAGGTTTTGCATGGAAATACCAAGCAGTCTTATACCTTTTTTTGAATCCCATTTTGCGATAAACAGTTTTTTTATTTCTTCAAAAAGACTTTTTGAGGTAAAAAAATAGCTGCCGAATGTCTTTCGTGCAGATACAGTAGTAAAATCTTCATAGCGGATTTTAAGACAGATTGTTCTGCTTGTCAGTTCTTCCGAAACAACCCGGAATATCACATCCTGCGAAAGCTGCAATAATTCAGTTTCGATAATAAAAAGTTCCGACAAATCATACGAAAAAGTTTTTTCGGAACTGATGGATTTGGATTTTGAAAGTGTGTCAAATTTCTCTACATCCAACCCTCTTACGGCATTATACAAAAAGGTTCCGCAGGCATTGCCAAAAAGCTGTGAGAGGGTTTCTATGCTTACTGCATGAATATCCCTTGTTGTTTTAAAACCGGAGCTTTGCAATTTTTGCAGAGTTTTTTCTCCGACACCCCAAAGTTTTTTTAGAGGAAGGCTTAGCATAAATTGTTCTTCTTCACCCGGTTTTATATGGCAGAACCCATCCGGTTTGTTCATACCGGAGGCTATTTTAGCCAGATATTTGTTGGATGCCAGACCGGCTGAAACCGTAAGTCCGGTTCTTTCTTTTACCTGTTGCTTTAATTTTATTGCTGTTTCCTGCGGAGGTCCGAAAAGACGTTCCGTTCCTGTAAGGTCGATAAATGCCTCATCTATGGAAATCTGCTGAATATCCGGTGAAAACTCCAAAAAAATACTCATAACTTCTTTTGATTTTTCATGATAGCGGCTCATTCTTCCATGTCTGAAAATGCCCTGGGGACATAACCTTGCTGCCTGAGCCGATGGCATTGCGGAATGAACACCGAATTTCCGTGCCTCGTAGGAACAGGTTGAAACAACGCTTCGTCTGTCTGTCGGAAGTCCGCCAATTATAACAGGTTTGCCTGCAAGTTCGGGAAAATCCAGCTGTTCAACGGATGCAAAAAATGCATCCAAATCCACATGCAAAAAATGGTTCATACTATTATTCGATTTGAAGAAGGTTTGTTTCTTTAAAAAGATTACCGTTGTTGTCTTTCATGTAGGTGGTTACCAAAACTTCGCAATCAGTATCTTTTTCACAAGTATATACTATGTTCAGTGGATTCGGTGGAAATTCATCAAGCAAAAACTCTGTTTTTTCGTTGTTCGAAAACGGATAATTACTGTCATAAATTATCATCCCTGCATCTGATGTGACAGAAACCTCGGTTTTAACAGGTTGCAGTTGCGATTCAAGATTCAGTTCAATGCGGCTCCTGTCCAAAAATGATTCTCTTTTGCTTGTACAGTTAACCATTCCGGTACAGTCTGCCACAGTTATTCTTTGTCTTTCAGTCTGATTGGTTTTGATCAGGCTGGAGCAAATGATTCCGATTGCAGATATTAAAATTACAGTTGCAATTATAAAAGGAAATGAAAAACGGGCTTTATTGCCGAACAACCGTAGTCTTACAAGGATTCGAATCCACATGAATTCCGCAGGAACCAACAGGAAAGCGATAAGTATATTTTCATACAAAGTGGCGTTTGCAAAGCGTAAGTATATGGTTTCATGCGGAATTCTGCTGAGGGAAAGAATAAAAGGAACAAAGGTCAATGTTATTACCAATGCGGACAGCAGCAAATATCTTGTCTTGCGCAAGTATGAGGCCAAAAAGTAAATTATAAACTGTATTGCAAAGAACATTATCAGTGATAGTTCCAGAGAAGCAAATATAAAAAGGTTTATAAACGAAATAATATTTGAGAGCCACGCATATACATAATCATTCGTAGGAAAATGAATGAACTTATGCAGCAGAGAGGCTAATGCGGCAAAAAGAACAGCAAGCGAAACTTTAAGGGCTGCAGCGGTCAGTGGTTGTGCGATTCTGAGTGGGATAACCTTTTTAACGATTATTTGTCCGGTACAAAGGCACAACGCAGTAAAGACCAGCAACAACGGAATTAGGAACCATGTTTTTTTCAAATCGTCAAGATGAAGAATCCTTGTTTTTTCTTTGAAAAACGAAAACAGACAAAAGAAAAGCAGAATGATGATTGCCATCAGAATCAGTAGAATTACGAATACCTGTTCAGGAATAAAGAATACTCTATTTTTTAACTGTAAAAGACCATAATGGTTATCCCAAATCCGCATTCCGTTTTTTTCAAGTCTGTCCAGGAGAGGCGGAAAAATTTTGCATACATTGGAAGTAGTACATTGTAGTTGGATAGCAGGAATCTGTGCAGAATAATATTGCATCAATGGCAGGTTTGTAAAAATTAGACCAAGTCTGTAGGCGGTCAGATTGCCACCGTATATTTCAGCATTTGTATTTGATTTTTTTACCGCATAAAAAAAACTGTCCAAAAGCCAATGCGTTGTGGTTCTTTTTGTGATTCCTGCAGTAACAGAAAGCTCTGCTCTTTGAGGAGTTTGCGCTTTTTTAAGCAGTACAGCCGCCATACTTTGTGATGTATCTATATTTTCAAGGAATGTGGATGTTCCTGTCGGTGACGGTAATGATACATATGCCGGAAGGTATGCGGTATCTCCAGCCGTAAAAACAATAATGACTTCTGTTTCTCTGGCAAAATTCTTCAATTCCTTTGCAAACTCAACAATGCTTTCAAGAAAAAAAGGTGCCTCATCCTGTTGTATGCTTATAATAAGAACTGATGAATCCAATGGTGAAATAGAAGGAAAATCGAGATAAATGTTATATGGAAAGTCTTTTGACTGAGTCCTGTTCAGAATGATATGAGGAGCAAAGCCTTCACTCTGTAAATATGAGTAAATGTTGTCGGAATTATTGCCCTGATCAGCTCTTAGCGGTAGCAGCAAAACAATAAAAAAAAGCAGAACACAAAAACAAATCCGTTTCATTTTAGACCAATATTAATAGGTGATTCTAACACATCCGAGATATTTTAACGGACCTTGTTGTGGAGAAGAAACTCCATTTTCTGAGATTATTGAACAGGCAAAAGCTGATACATACCAAGGACCGGCAGATGTTTCTGTACCTTCAAAATCAGTTTCAAGTTGTTGATGGGGGTAATATGTGTTGGAAAACTTAAAATTTCCGTAGGAGAACCTTGTTGGAATTGATGGAATATCATTTGGATTCCCGCTTACTACAATTGCTGCGGTGTACGAGGTTTCATCAGACAGCCTTATTTCTACATAACGATTTGCATTGTGAGCCGGTATTAATCTCTCTAATCCATTCAACATTTTGTATCCAAGGCTTGTCATCTTGTTTATTCTTGGTTGATAATTGCTATCAGTACCTTGGTTCATTATTTCGGACTGGTCCTGGTATAATTTGCTTTCGTCCGTGTATATTCTATAATAAACAGTAGTACCAGTAGTATTAAGATCTTCTGCAGTCGTAAAACGGAATAAGTTTTGAGAAGGGTCAGCATAAGAAGGTGAAATAACATCTGACGGCGGTGCGGCGGAGTAAGAAACGGACTCGCCGCATGAGACCGACAAAAAGCAGAGTATTATAATAAAAACGAGTAAGGATGTTTTTTTTATAAGACTCTGCATGTTGATGCTCTGCATCTTTTAGTTTGTCTTACCTTCTACAGACAGTGTGATTAATCTTGTCTTTGCAAGTGTTGTCCATGCATCAGACGGATATGAAGCTGCAAGTTCTTCATAATTCTTTGCTGCCTGTTCAAAATTGTTGCGCTGTTCTTCAATTCTTCCGAGTGAAAACAATGCGCGGGGTTTTAACGGGAAGTTTTCTGCTTGTGTTGTGAGTGTAAGATACTTTACTGCTTCGTCATAGTCTTTCATTTCTTCAGCGCAAACACCGACGTTGTAGTAGCAGTATGCGGCTGTATATGCTTTGGGATTTGCTTCGGCTGCTGCAATCCATGCTGTTTTTGCATCATTCCAGTTTTTTCTTGCATACTGGATTTCTGCCATAAGCATGTATGCGCGTGAAGTTGTTATATTGTTTTTATTTTTTTCTGCAACGGCTTTTGCCTTTTCAAACAATTCGTCTTCTTTTGCTGTCAGCGCATCATCTTTAAGGTCTGTTCTGGCAGCGGCAAGTTCTGTTGTTATAGCGTCAACTTCGGTAAGACCGGCTTTTGTTGATTTGTCTTTAACCGTCAATACAATGCCTGCTATGATTGCAACTGCAAAAAGCGCTCCGATAATACCCAAAAAAATAAAACGGGTTTTTACAAAAAATGCGCTCAGTTTTGTATCAAATGATTTTTTTTCTTCGTTTTTCTTGTCTGCATTTGCTGACATAAAAATCTCCTGTTATTTAATATCTAATTCTTTAATTAAACGTGATAAATATGTTCTTTGAATATCCAAAACTTTTGCAGCTTCTGTCTGATTCCATCGAACTTCAATTAAGACCTGTTCAATGTATTGTTTTTTGAAACAATCTATAGCAGCTTTTAATGATTTATCACCATCTATGAAAATACCAGAAACCTGCGATATATTCAAGCGCAAATCGCTTTTTTCCAGAACAGGCGGTGTACCTGCTGCAACCGCTCTTTCTATGCACATTTCAAGTTCTGTTATATTGTTCTGCCAAAAGGCGTTTTTTAGCGTATCAGATGATTCTTTTGAAATCTCCGTAAAGAATTTGTTGTATTTTTTGCCGTATTTTCTGAGGAAAAAGCAGCTTAGTGCGGCAATGTCTTCTTTTCTCTCACGTAAAGGCGGAACATTAACGGGGAGCGTAGAAAGTACAAAATACAGTTCCCTGTTAAAACGGTTTGTCTGTACCAGTTGTTCCAGATTTTGTGAAGATGAACAGCATATTCTGGTTTTACCGCCGGTCTGGTTGGAATTTGAGATATAGTAGAGCAGCGCGGTTTGCAGGGCGTTGTCGGATTCGCCTATTTCGTCAAAAAAGAGCATGTCGGGCTTTGTGTCCAGTGTGGAAATGAATAGGTCAACACTTGCTTTCGAAGCCTGCAGGCGGATAAAAGTCTTTTCGCCGGAACTGCCTGTATTGCAAAGCAATTCTGCAAGAAAAGCGCGGCCTGTGCCTTTTTCGCCGTTAAAAAGTACAGGAGTTGAAGAAGCGGAAAGCTGTCTTATAACTGACAGAACGCTTTTCATTGAGGAATCTCTGAGGTTGTCTGACATTTCAAAAATTATGTCTGTATCCAAGATTTCTCCTTTTGTTAAAAAAAATGCACTGTACAGATGTACAATGCATTTTTGTCAGAAAATCATTGAAAATGATTAACTATTTTTTATCTTTTATCATATCACCAAGTGTATATGTGCCTTCGTCCTCATCCTGATTAGAAGTCATATACTGTGATATTTCATCACGCTGTACTTTGCGCTTGAATTCTTTTACTGAGAAAGCAGCCTTTTGTTTGCTTGGATTTACGTCAACAACAAAAACGTTGATTTTGTCGCCAACCTTGTATTTTTGTACTGCTTCTTCAAAAGGCTCATCCTTGTTTTCAGAAAGATTTGCTTTGTTGACAAGTCCTTCGATACCACATGGAGCTTTTACAAACAGACCAAAATCTGTAATTGAAACAATCTCGCCTTCAAGAGTTGAGCCGGGTTTGTATTCATTTGTAAAGTTAACCCATGGATCGTCTGTAAGCTGTTTGATTCCAAGCTTGATTTTGTGATTTTCCGTATCATTCTCGATAACTACTGTTTCAACTTCCTGACCTACAGTAAGCTCGCTGCCCGGGTGCTTAACTTTCTTTGTCCAAGAAATATCATCCGCATGCAGGAATCCGTCAATACCATCTTCAAGTTCGATAAATGCACCGGAATTGGTAATCTTAACAACCTTGCGTGTAAGTTTTGTTCCGACCGGATATTTTTCGCCGATTTTTTCCCATGGATTTTCAGTTACCTGTTTTAATCCGAGAGAAACACGACCAGCCTGGATATCGTAGCCAAGAATCATGCATTCAACTTCGTCACCAATTTTTACCATATCTTCGGGCTTGTTAACTTTCTTTACCCATGAGAATTCACTGATATGTGCAAGACCTTCAATTCCTTCTTCAAGTTCAATGAAAGCACCGAATTCTGTAAGTTTTGTAACTTTGCCTTTTACAATGTCGTTGACATGATATTTGTTTTCAAAATGAAGCCAAGGATCTTCGGTAAAGTGCTTGAGTGAAAGATTAATCCGCTTTTCATTAGGATCAAGGCGGATAACCTTTAATTCAATTTCCTGACCTTTCTTAACAAAATCTTTAGGTCTTGTAACATGACCCCAGCTCATATCATTGATATGAAGCAATCCGTCAAAACCACCGAGGTCTATGAAAGCACCGAAACTTGTAAAGCTTTTTACTTCGCCTTTTACAACATCACCAATCTTGACATTGTTGAAGAATGCTTCGCGGTTTTCTTCGATTGATTTTTCCAAATATTTTCTGCGGTTTACAACGATATTGATTTTATTGTCAGAATAAAGCCGTTCTATATAAAATTTACTTTTTACACCGATAAGTTTTTCTGCTTTTTCAACTTTTTGACTGTCAGACTGGCTGATCGGCAGGAATGCGTGGGAGTTACCGCCCAGATTTACATCAAATCCGCCTTTTACAATCTTTTCAATTACACCGTCAACAGGAGCCTTGTCCTGAAAAGCCTGCCTTAAAAGTTTCCATGAAGCCTTAACATCTGCTTTCTGTTTTGAAACAATAACTTCGCCCTGTTTGTTCTCTTTTGTTACAAGAACAACACTTACTTTGTCACCGACCTTCGGTACTACCGAAAACTCCGTTATCGGAATTTTACCCTCTGATTTGTAACCAACATCAACAAACACCTGATCAGGGGTAACCTGAATAACAACACCATCTACCAGTTGTCCCTCTTCAAGTGATTCGAGACTTTTTAGATATTCTTCCTGTAATTGTGTTTGAACGTTCTCCTTGGAGTCCTGAGATTCATTCATTACCACGTCCTTCTCTGCCATAATAAACCCTTATATATGAATTTTGTCTAAAATTATCGCACAAACCTGCTCTATAGTCAAGTCTGAAGTATCGATATAATGTGCATCTTCTGCAATTTTTAGGGA
>JAEEGL015010654.1_pt1 | contig 22584 bp, 15 predicted proteins | sample 9134231 | NCBI WGS metagenome assembly JAEEGL01 (sample SAMN16246548, study PRJNA631951) | gut metagenome | biome: gut microbiome; feature: rumen; material: fiber-attached | host: Bos | place: Iran: Karaj | collected 2018-10
TAGATATAGTTGTGATGGGACATAACACATACCAGAAACAGGAAATAGGTATAGGACATGTCAATAACCAGAACTTTGTGCAGATACCAATGCTGATATTTGCAGACATGCTCAGATACAAACTTGCTGAATATGGTATAAAGTTTGTCCTCACAGAAGAGAGCTACACGTCAAAGGCCGACTTTCTTGCAAAAGACTATATTCCTGTGTATAAAACGAATAGCCCGGAAAGCTACTCTTTTTCAGGCAAGAGGATACAGAGAGGACTTTACAGACACTACGATGGTATCCTCTTGCCTGAAAAAGCGAAGTTCTCTTTCGCATTCTTTTTATACAAAGGGATATAGTCTTTTGCAAGAAAGTCTGCCTTTGATGTGTAGCTTTCTTCCGTGAGAACAAACTTTATACCGTACTCAGCAAGTTTGTATCTGAGCATGTCTGCAAATATCAGCATTGGTATCTGCACAAAGTTCTGGTTATTGACATGTCCTATACCTATATCCTGTTTCTGGTATGTGTTATGGCCCATCACAACTATATCTACATTGTTATCCCTTGCATAGTCAACAAGCTGTCTGCTCACCTTATGGAACTGATCCTTTATCCTTCTGTTCCTCTTCTCGGTAAGAGCATTCATCTTTCTTGTCCTGTACCTCTTGTTACATGTCATGGCACAGGAAGAGAGTCTTTTCATCTCTTTGTTGTAAAGCTGGTTGATTGACTTGATCACACCTCCCTTTATCACAAATGGCCTTGCACCAAAAGTGTTTGCTACAGCAGCTATGTTGTCTGTTCCCGGATCGATTGCCATTACTCTCAAGCCCTTCAGATCTGATACGTCCAAAAGGTCAGAGAGGATATCCTTATCAACCGCAGGAACTATCCCTTTATCAGGCACTGAAAGGACCACATCCAGGACAAAGCTGTTTCCACCAGGCTTTATACGTACTTCCTTAAGACACACTTCTTCCGAGAGCTGGCCAAGAGACAGCTGATCCTTTGTACCGGGAAACTTAAGATATCCATCCTTGATCCTGCATATCTGGTTCGTAAGGACAGATGTCTTGAATGAGCCCTGTGACATATATCCCGGCATCTTTGGACGGCCTGTGAAAGCTACAGGATTCCTGCCATATACTTTTACAGCTTCAAAGAATGACTTATAGTCCCTGAGAAGGAGTTTCAATATCTGCTGATTAGCCTGTGACGGAAGGGCATAGTATGCCTTATCCCTTGTAACCTTTAGCAGATGATCAAGGGCATTATATGAGAGCCACTTGCTGTCACCAAGATATTTAGTCCCCAAAAGATTATCCCTTACGAGCCTGTAAACCATCATCTGATTTGGGAAAAGAGGCTTGAACAAGGCCATTGAATCTACTGCAGACGAATACTGCCTTAAGATGAAATTTGCCCTGTTGTACAGAACGGCTGATGATCTGCAGATATCCCTGCAATAGTCATAGAGTATGTGGTTTTGGTTTATCCTGTATTGCCTTGTTCTGTACACGGTTGTAAATTCCTTAGCAGTATTCTATAGTTAGTATTATAGCACACTTTTCAGAAACAGGCAAACATTTGTTCTTTTTAGATATGGAGTAAATTTATGCAAAAATCAATAGCAGAATCAGATATCCTGAACGAGTACAGAAGAGGCTCACATTCCGTATACAAACTTACTTACCATGTGATCTTTGTAACCAAGTATAGGAAGAAAGTGATCACAGATGAGATTGGTGATTTCATGAAGAATTATGCTGCTTACCTATGCGGACGCATGAACAGCGAACTCATTTCAGCAGAGACAGATGTCGATCACATGCATCTGCTGATCTCCATGCCACCTGATGTGGCTCCTGTAAAACTCATCAACTCGCTAAAATCACAATTGTCAAAGGAAGTAAAGAATACATATAGAACACACGTTGAGAAATACCTCTGGGGAGATTCACCCTTCTGGAGTGCAAGTTACTTCTGTGCCACTACAGGAAGTGTTTCTCTTGATACTGTTAAGAAATACATTGAAGATCAGCGAACAGAAGAACACAAACGCAAATACATTAAGACGGGGAAATACAAAATGAAAAGCTAGTGCGATTCATCCCACAACCGATTTCATCGGAAGGGGTTTTCTCGCACGATGTTTATAAGGCCTTTTTCCTGGAAACTAGCATGAGCAAAACTCCAATTGCACATCCTATAGCGCTTCCTATAAGGCATCTGTTTATATCTGCAATATACGGGTCACCAGCTTTTGCGATTAGTCGCATAAACAGAAACAGGGCACCTGTCATAATTCCTACAACTACCAGAACTATTCCTGCAGAATAAATATCACTCCAAAGATCTACGATGCCATTTTTCTTAAAGTAGGCACGCAAATATAAAATAAATGCCCTGTAATGAATTACTGTTAAGACTGATCCAAGAATTGCACCGGCTCCTAAAATAGTTGCCTTAAAGTTATTATCCCCGATACTTTTATATGCAATAACCCCCATGATAACAGATAATATGGGCATCATTATAATGCCCCACAAAATAGAAAACCAACGGTATCTCTCGTTCATACATGCTCCCAATAAAACACAAAATCTATATAATTATACCATCTACGCTGGAGTCATGCAGCATTATCCAGTTCCTGATCCTGAGTTTCACTTGAATCAGTGTCTGCGGCATCATCACTTATTTCTGTGTCTGCAGCATCGCTTGTGCCTGTATATGCAGCATCATCCTGATTCTGGCTATCGCCTGCTCCTGTGTCTGGGGCACCGGCTGATTCTACGTACTGAATGTCTGCTCTTTTTATAGGATCAGGATATATCTCAAGAAAATCTTTTTTCATGGAAACAGGAACATAGCCCATTTCTGCATAATCCGCTGATTTCTCTTCCCAATTTTGCTTGCCCCACTCTCTTACATCGTCATCTGCAACAACCATGTAAGCCTCTGAAGGGTATGGATTTCTTTTATCCAGGGCATAGTTCATCATACTGGTATCACTGCCACTGTTTCCAAAGGCAAGAACCGGATACTGGCCTATTTCTCTTTCTATCCAGATTGTTTTGTTGGAATTTAAGTTCTTTTGAATGAATCCACCTGTAAATACCAGGTCGTCGCCATCAGAGTACTTATAGTCCATGTTTGAAGAAACGTCTTCGTAGCCTTTTTGCTTGACTTCAAACTCTGTGCCAATAACATGGGCCGGAGAGACGTATTCGCTTATAGGAGAATTAGCAATAAGGGCCCTTGTAGTAGTACGCTCAGTTCCACTGACTACATAGATGGTAAAATCATTGTCATAAAGGTACTCAACCACCTCAACCATGGGCAAATAGAAGCCATCAGCATAACGCATGTTATCAAAACTATCTGTCTTCTTTTGACCAAACTCTACTGCGTAATCATACAGCTCTTTTATTGTCATTCCCGCATAAGCCTTGGCAAAATTTCTGGCTAGTTCTTCTCCTGCTGTGTATCCTGGCTTTATTTCTGCGGCTGCAGCTTTTAGCTCATCTGATACCCTTTCAGGATGATCTATAAGACAATAATTTATGAACATCATTGTATCGAAATAAGTGTAAAAAGTTTCACAGGTCAGCGTTCCATCCATGTCAAAAACAGCTATTCTGTCCTTAACCGGAATGAAATTCTCCACATCCTTCTCATTGGTAACCTTGGCCACATAGTTTCTAAGGCTCTCTGCAGCATTAGAATCAGGCGCCCAATATTTTGAAAGTGCCTTTTCTTCCTTTTTTCCACACCCTGAAATGCAGATAATTCCCATTAGAAATGCAAATACCAGGGCAAGTGTAAGTTTCCGATAGTTACTTGATTTTTTCATAGTAAACCCCCCTTGTTTTTTCAACAAATAAAAGTTTACCATATATCGTTTACTAAAAGACACTTTAGTAGCCCTGGATTTAATTAAAAAAGAATAAACTACGCAACATATCCTGGGCCCTACATGTTAATATAGTAAAATACGCGTATGCGAGGTCATAGGATGAAAAAAAGTAAGTATTTAACATGCGCCATGTCTTTGGCGCTATTGATAACAGGTTGCAGCTTATATGGCAACAATATTCCAGAAGAAGGAACAAGTGGCGTTACTGTGCAGGGGAAAGATTCAGAAAAACCGTCAGAAGATAATGCTCAGCCGCCAAAGGAAACTGCTCCAAAGGCGATAGATAGTCCCGAAGTAAAGGCCTATAAAGACTTTTTGACAGAAAACTATAATGATGAAGAACTAAGCGTTGCGTTGGTTCATCTGGATGAAGATGATGTCTATGAACTGGCTCTTATGCACGAAAAAGAAACAACTCCTAATGTATATCTTTATGGATACCAGGAAGGCGAAGTTGTTTCTCTGGAAATTGAAGGTTTCCCATTTTATGGTGATTCTGGAGATTTCTTTTATCTAGATAAAGCTAACTGCTTTTTCTATGGATATTTTTCATCAAACGACGAAGAAGTTGTAACCACAGAATTTGTTTTTTCAATGAAAGAAGGAAAGCCGGCACTTGATCATACCCTTTGCGCCAAGACCAAGTATGACTCGGATGATACAACATATTATATTGATGACAAAGAAGTGACTAAACAAGAATTTGATGATTTTAATGACGAACACTCCCTGAGCGAATTTGACCCGGTAAGCGTTACCTGTGTAATTGATGAATATTGTGCCAAACTAAGCGGAATGGGAGATGCAGATGAGCTTGAAGAGGCACTTTCAAGAGACTATAGAGTTGTGTATTTTTCAAGAGAAACTGAGATAATGGAGCCTGCCCTTAAGCCTGCGATTTATCTTTATCCTGAACAGGATAATACCAGCATAAACGTAAACCTTGATATTGACGGATATTACACAGAGCTGATCCCCGAATTCAACACAAATAATGGCTGGAGTGTTACAGCAGATAGAAACGGCGATATCAGGCTTGATGGCAAGACCTATGACTACTTGTTCTGGGAAGCCATGCTAAAAACAGAATACACTTTTGACGAAGGATTCTGTATTAAGGGCGAAGACACCAGAGAATTTCTGGAAAGTACCCTGACCACCTGCGGACTCAATACCAAAGAGAAAGAGCAGTTTATCGAATACTGGCTTCCAAAAATGGAGAACAATGCCTACAATGTCATAAGTTTCCAGAAGGCCGCCTATACTGATCATGCTGGGCTCAAGGTAAATCCTGCCCCTGACACAACTATCAGGGTATTCATGGCCTTTTATGCAAGTGATGAGTACGTTGATATAAAAAAGCAGACTATTATCACTCCCACCCGATCCGGTTTTACTCTTGTTGAATGGGGCGGAAGTGAAATTCAGTAGCCTGCAAGTGTCCCCTAGGGGAACCTAGGGGACGGGGTCATAGGACCATTTTTATCTTGTTGCAATTGAATACTTCAGGAGTTATTCTGCTCATCTGATAATGGCTGACCTGTTGTCGGATCAAACTTTGGAACTACGTTTTGAGGCTGAACAATGGGTTCCCCTGTCTTTGGATCAAATTTGGGAACTACATTTTGAGACTGAGCAGGTGCCTGCTGAACCGGTGCCTGTTGAACCGGTGCTTGTACAGGCTGAGGCTGCCCCATAGGATTCTTATAAATATCCCCTTTGACCTCTCCCGGCATCTTGGCATTTATCTCAATAATATTTCTAAGCTGAAGAATCGCAATCATCAAAAGTTCATATACAATTCTGCAGATTATGGGTCCTATAATCATAGTTAAAAGACCTGTAAGAAAATTGCTCGATGAACTATATCTTCCTGTCCTACTGAACATCAGGAAGAATCCGCTGCAAATACACGATGTAGTGGCAAATACAAAGAAAAACCTTACAATCGCCTCTACTATAAGGTACCTCATAAGAAAATAATCTCTCACAACCTTAAAAAAGCCTGTAAATTTTCCTTCTTTCCCCGCTGGCAAAATATACGCACAAATGAAAATAGTAACCAAAAATGCCAACGCCGATCCTATAGAAGTAGCTACTGTTGAACTCATAAATAACTCCTTTCTTAACCTAACAGTGTAGTTGTGCTTCATCCTTACTTCTCTTAAATGGTCTGTTACCTTCGCTCACGATATTATCATTATATCGTTTTTAGCTTTTTCGTTTCAAGTTCTCACAAAGTGCACTAAAGTATTATTTTCAAGTTTAACTTACTTGTCTCCCATCATTTTTTTATAATAATCTGACTCCGTTGTTGCATCAAAGCCATCAAGCAAGTATTCTTCCGGAATATACTTTGAATATTCAAGGTCCATGAAGTAGTTACAGAATATCTGCTCGCCATATATTATTCTGCCCTTGCCATCAGTAAGGGCGTACACAAAGCCGTTGTAGGAATCCGCATTTACTGCAAGAAGCTCATAGGTCTTCTCCTCTTCAACGCAGTAATATCCAATATATTCTGTGGACTTGTATTCTTTTAATCTTTTAACTTCTTCTGTATACGCATCAGCTGAGTAATCTACAACCATATATCCAAGATACTGCGCATCCCAAGGGTTGTAATAAACCATCTTGAAATCAGCCACATTCATGGAATCTGTTATTGTTGCAGGCCATATGGTCTCATCCATTCCCCACTTGGTCCACTGTGTATCCACGCCCTTCTCGTAGGCTCCATTTGAAAAATTCATAAACTCATTATAACGAGACACATCGTCATATTCTTCAATTGGAGATAACTCCACAGAAACAAGTAGTAACCCCACAATAACAGTCATAACAATTACACGCCAAAAAGCAGCTGCAAGTCCTACTATGGTAACAATCTTTATTCCACGAACAAGCTTCTTATTCCCGGCTATTTTTTCCAGAAGTCCGGTTACATAAAGGGTGACAATAGCCATTATAACCAGAGCTATAAAGGTAACCGCCAGTACTCCCTTGTTGATCTGGTTTGCTTCTATATTAAAGGTCTGTATTCCAATTGATAATAGTAAAACCAGTACTCCTACAAAGCTAATTATCTGTACGCTCTTAAGAAGTTTCCCCTTTTCTTCGTTGGCATAATCAGCCATCTTAGTGGCAACTTCTCTTACTTCTTTATCCATCATCTCGCTTTTTCTCTCTCCTTCAATTATCTCTCTGACATCCACATCAAAGAAATCTGCAATCTCCACCAATAAAGAAATGTCTGGTAGATTTGTTCCGTTCTCCCATCGTGATATGGTTCTTGAGCTTACATTGAAAACCTGGGCAAGCTTTTCCTGTGTCATTTGCTTTTCATGTCTTAATTCTTTTAAAAATCTGCCGGTTTTTTGTTGATCCAATTAGATGACTACCTCCTCTCCATGAATAATTGAAGTATATGAAACCTGCCTGAACTTTACCACGACACAAAGCGAGAAATGCCGTGTTTAAGCACCGGACAAGGTGTGTCTAGTCCTATACGTATTCGTATTTCCTCATTTCCTCAATTCCCGAATGCGTTCCTTGAGGGCATTATGAAGGCGGGATCTTTTAAGATGAAATTCTTCGAGATTCGGCACTCCGACCCTTGGTGTGAATTTGCTGATACCCAAAATAATTCTCTTCTGGTTTAAAGACATTCTCTCAACATAGTCTTTAACATACAGATCGTACCTCTGCTGAGCCTTTTCATTAAATTCCTGATGCATTTTTTCAACATCCTTAAGAAGGGCTGAAAGACTAGCTTCGGTAAGGGCGAAGTCCGCGCCAAAAATAGCGGCAAAGATAATTGCCAGGATTTCATAGACTATTCCCGGTACGACTGCGTGAATTCCCTGGATTGCAGGGATAAGAAACCTGACTATAGCTACGCCAGCAAGACCAAAAGCTATACTTACAGGCACACAGATTCTTCCGTTTATATTAAAAGGCAGTCTGCTGTAATCCCACCACCTGGCATGAAATCTCTTCTCAAGTACCCAGGATGTGGCGTATTCTGCCACTGCGCTTCCAATATAACATATAATAAATATCCCCCAGATTGGAAAATCTGGGGAAGACAAAAAGTCAAAAAAGCTAAATAGCGCTGATGTTGCTACAACGCATGAGCCGTATATTGGACATATTGGGCCAAAAAGAAATCCTCTGTCAGCCCATTTTTTCTCATTGATAGAACAATAGATGGACTCCCATATCCATCCCAAAAAACTGTAAAAAATAAACTCAACAAAATACTGTGCTATAACCATTTCTATTCTCTCGCCATTTTAGATTCTTGTTTGTGCTTGTACATAGCCTCATCTGCACGCTTAAATACGTCATTCATGCATTTATCTACAGCATTGTCAAAAACAGCAACTCCAATTGCAGAGGAATATCGCTCCCAAGGTTCTTTGGACTCATCCTTAGAAGTCTCTTCATAGGCAAGCTTCAGCTCTTCTATGAGCTTATCCTTATCATCATAATCCCTGTTTTCCATCAGAACTACGAACTCATCACCGCCTATTCTGAATACTGGTGAGTGATCAAAAATCACGCAGATTATGTGACATGCTCCAAAGATATAGTCATTTCCGTGCTCATGTCCATAATTATCATTGATCTTTTTTAGGTTATTAAGGTCAGCCATCAAAATAGCAAATCGAGCCTTACCAGCTTCTATATCAGCATTGACGCGTTCCTCAATCTTGTCATACCAGGCTTTGTTCTTGACATGAGTAAGGGCATCCTGATAAGCCAACATATCCATGTGAGTTACCTGATTCTTCATATCCCGCACTCTATCTTCTGCTGCAATGATATTTCTTACATAATTTCTCATGTCAATCGACATAAGATTTACTGCATTAGAAAGAGATTCTACCTCGTTTTTGGTATGGATATGGGGATCATCATAGCTTAATAGATCCGGATTAGTCTGTTCATGACTTCGTTCAGCAAAAGAGACAACGCTTTTCTCCAGTCTAACCAAAGGTTCCGTGATATTCCTGTTCATCCACAGTATAAAAAGCGTTACAAACATAATACCAAGCACGACTATAAGTATAACATTAAAAACAGTGTAAGTCTTTATAGCTCTCTGAACATCGTCTACCTCAATGTCGACACATAGCGCAGCAAAGTGCTCACCATCAGCATTTATCAGAGGTTTAAGCGCCGTGTAATCATAGCCCCAGGAACTAAAATTCTTGAAATAGCTGATCTCATCCATATCAAGATGCTGTTGGTACAGTTCCAAAGTCTCCCTATCATATACATCTTCCAGGACGAATCCCAGATAATAGCCATCAGGATCGGTTTCTCTTCCGATAGCTGTATCCGCAGAAATAACATTCATCATCACCATTCTGTCATCCTCAAGTACAGGCCTGACAATATAGAGGTAATGAATGTTAAAGTCTTCCATGATAGAATCCATAAATGCCATAAGAGCCGTAAATTTCTCGGATTCTTCTCCACTTTCAACGCACTCTGACAAGTCCTCAACATCAATGTGGCTATCTACATAATTTATGATATCCAGCATACGTCTGTTGTAGGACCGGTAAATAGAGGTCGTGTAGGTTGAATACATTATTATGCTCAGAACAAAGCACATTAATGCAATAAAAACCAGCGCGAATATGATAATACTTCTTTTGATGGGTCTCTTATTTTCCTTCATCATATTATCATTATATCGTTTTGCGCTGATCTATTTCAAGTAAGTGGCTTATCTCAACGAAATAAAATATTATGCAAAAAACGGCTTTCGCTGCCATTTATATGGCGGCGGAAGCCGAAAATTTTTTTAGAATTTTACTCTTAATTTCTGCCCTTAGCTTCATCAGAAGCGTAAATAGCCTTCAATATGATTGGGGTCAAAATAGAGCTTAAAACTATCAACAGAATTACTGCAGTAAAGTATCTGCTATCTACAATCTCAGCCTTAAGACCACGCTGTGCAACTATAAGAGCTACTTCTCCTCGTGTCATCATGCCTACACCAATCTTTAAAGCATCCGAAGTGTTGTATTTAAGGCACTTTGCTACTAATCCGCAGCCTACCACCTTGCCTAGAAGACCTACTATTACAAAGGCCACTGAGAATGCAAGGATTGTCATATCTACAGTTCTAAGATTGGTCTGAAGTCCTACACTTGCAAAGAAAATAGGTCCAAAGATCATATAGGAGTTAATATCCATCTTTCTGTCAATATATTCTGAATCATCAAGAGAACTTAAGATAATACCTGCTACATAGGCACCTGTTATATCTGCTACTCCAAAGTACTTATCAGCAACATAGGCCATAGCAAAGGCAAGTGCCATACCCATTATAGGAATTCTCCTGGTATGGGGCCATCTCTGCTCCATTTTCTTCATGACCTTAAAGATAATAATTCCAACCACGATTGCCAATGCGAAAAACGCTACTGTTTTTATACAAACTGCAGCCAGATTGGCATTTGGATCCTTAAGTCCCAGAACAGCTGTAAGAACCACGATTCCTATAACATCATCGATTATGGCAGCACTCATGATGGTTGTTCCAACCTCAGTTGAGATTTTCCCAAGTTCCTTTAAAACCTGAACTGTTATGCTAACGGATGTAGCTGTCAGGATTGTTCCTATAAAAAGAGCTTTTGTAAACTCTACTGATCCAGGGGCAGCAAAGCCATAAAACGCCATGTACAGTACAGTTCCTAGTGCAAGGGGTACTCCTACGCCTGTGCATGCCAGTATAGTTGCCTTAACACCGGACTTTTTGAGTTTGTCTATATCTGTCTCCAGACCTGCACTGAACATTAAAAGGATAACTCCAATTTCAGCCATTCCAGAGAGGAAATCTCCCGCCTGAACCAGGTTAAAAAGAGTTGGTCCTATCAAAAGTCCTGCCACTATCTCGCCTGCAACCTGAGGTGCATGAAGCTTTCTGGCAATAAGCCCAAAGAACTTAGCTGCAACTATTATGATCACAAGATCTCTTAGTATCTGAATTGTATCCATTTTCTACCCTCTTTCTATTACTTAACGCTAAGAAAGAAGTATGCTCCATTTTTCGAAATGAGTCAAGTAACAGACAAAGAGCTATATACTATCTCAAACGACGTCCAAAGGCATTTGCTCACTACATATTTCTCTGCCATCTTTTTCTTTTGCAGAAATTGTAAGAGTAGCATTGCCGGTTTCGAAACTAGATCGGATAATGGCCATAGCTCTGCCTCTAAAGCTTTTAGTCTCGCCATCTGTATAATTGTCTTCAGTCCTTGGATTGGCTGAGCCAAATCCTGCCAGAGATACACATCCTGTCACTTCTGCACTAAGATCTATCTCCGCATCCGGAACAACATTTCCATCCTGATCTATTATCTCAACGCCTACATATGCAAGGTCATGACCATTAGCTCTAAGGCATTTATTCTCGGGTAAAAGGCGAATTCCGCAAGGCTTACCTGTTGTCTTTACGCTGTCTCTACTTATTTCTTTCCCATCTGCGTAGCTGATAGCAACAACTTCACCCTTCTCATAAACAGTATCAAAAATAGCAGAGTAAGGCATAGGCCTTTCCATAGACACTTTTCTTTTTCCTAGAGACTTGCCATTAACTAAAAGCTCAACCTCCTCCGCATTTGAAAAAACAATCAGTCTTATATTTTTCTTTTCCCAGCCTTCATAGTTCCAACTATCCTGAACTAATGGAAATCCCCACATGGTCATCACTTCTGTCTTGCCGAAGGTCTCTGGATGATATGAAAAAACATGTGTTTTTTTATCGCCCCATACTACGCTTCTGTAGGCTCCTTGCGGCATCATATGTCCTGTAATATCAAAATCCGCATCATTAGCGCATCTCCATGGATACGGTGACCCAGAAGGTGGCATTAGAGCCCATCCATTGGTCTTTACTATAGGATCATCCTGATCTACATAGACAGCCTTTCCAATTCCAGCTTCTCCAAGATAATCCCAGGCAGTCCAGGTAAAATCGCCAATTACATAGGGAAGTCTTTCTACCATAGGCCATCTAAAGCCTATTTCCTTGGGGAAGTTTTCTGAGCCCAGGATCACTCTCTCAGGAAACATCTCATGATCTCGCTCATACAGTTCCTCCATGTAATTATATCCCACTATATCAAGTCCATTAGTAAAGGGCTCTGTTATAGTCTCCCAACTGGTGTCAAATAGTCCTTCTGAAGTATTCTGAAGCTGGCTCTTTGATCCAACAAGTTCATCATCAAGGCCGCTCCAAAGAGAACAGATACCATTGCTGACAGGCCTTGTTCCATCAAGCCTTCTAATTGTTTCGGCAAGCTCTGTTGCAAGAGAATAGCCATTATTAAGGCCGCCTCTTTCAGGAATTTCATTGCCTGTAGACCACATGATAACTGAGGGATGATTTCTATCTCTTTTTACAAAGGCTGTAAGGTCCTTCTGATGGTCGTTTGCAAAAAACTGGCTGTAATCGCCGCTTCGCTTAGCTATGCCCCAGGCATCAAAGGCTTCATCAAAGATATACATTCCAAGTCTGTCACAGGCTTCTATAAGTGCAGCAGATGGCGGATTGTGAGCTGTTCTGATAGCATTAAAGCCCTCTTCCTTGAGCTTTTTGACCTTTCTCTCCTCTGCGGCATAAAGAGATACTGCTCCCAGAAGACCATTGTCATGGTGAAGGCAGCCCCCTTTAAGCTTTACAGTCTTTCCGTTTATCCTAATGCCTCGAATGGAATCTGCAGTGATAGTCCTGATTCCAAAAAGAGTCTCCTCTTCATCAACTTCTTTAGTATCTTCCGGAATAAAATGCGTCCTGTACACGCCAAGGCTCTTTACTATAACCTTTATCCTGTATAGATTTGGATTTTCAGCGTCCCACAGCACCGGGTTCTTTAAGTTTATGGCCATTTTAGCCACTTGGCTTTTTCCAGAGTTTATCTGTATAACACGCTTTGTCGCATACTCTTTTTCATCCGAATTTTCTTTATAGATAAAAAGAGAAACCTCAACCAATCTATTATCCAAAGTGCGATTTGTTATTTCAGCCTCTGCCTCAATAAAAGCATAGCCATCAGCAACTTCTCTGGTGCGGACAAATAGTCCATCTGGCACTAGTTGTACTCTGGGACCATGGCACAGCTTCACTCCTCTATATAGGCCTGAGCCTGTGTACCAGCGGGAATTTACATACATGCTGGTATTACAGTTTATAGTTATCCTGTTCTCTTTTCCAAAAGTCATATAGTCTGTCAGATCCACATAAAAGGGCGCATAGCCATAGTGCTGACTTCCTACCTTGCAGCCATTTATTTCAACAGTAACATTCATCATAGCACCGTCGAAATATAAGCCAACGCATTCATTCTCCCATTCCCTTGGAATCATCACGTATTTAGTGTAATTTGTAAGATCTCCTACAAAATACCCGCTATCTGACCTTGCTGGAGCATCAGGTCTTACCTGTGTTCCAATCATACCATCATGTGGAAGATCAACAATTATCCCCGGATCTTCTTTTAGACTTCCAAGAGAGTCTACAAAACCTCTACTGAAGGTCCATTTTTCATCAATACATTCTTTTTTCATACCTTATCACCCCTAAATAAACCTTTTACTATTTGCGCAAAGAAAAAGCATATAACTGGATTATTATCCATAACCCAATTATATGCTTATTTTCTATATCTGCGCTCTATTTTTTAATCTAGCTACATTTCGAAATTTAATTTATGTCCACTGTGGTGATTCATGTCGTTAAAAAGCTCTAGTCTGGGAATTGCCATTTCTCCTTCCATGGCGTCAAAAGCAAATATCGATACAGAGCAAACGCCAAATGGTAGTGTTGTCAGGACTATAGGAAAAGAAATAGCCAGCAAATGCGAGAACAAAATTGCACCCGAACCTCCATGAGCAAATAGTGCTATAGAATCACTATTTTCCTGAACACATCTGTAGAAATCCCCTTCTCTTTTAAGTCCATATTGCAGTAAAAGATTGTCAATTCCTGTATTTATCCTGTCAAAATAATCCATACAGATATTGTTTTTAAAATATGGGTGTTCCTCCCAGGACTTTTCACCAGCATAGGAAGGCTCACTTGTCAGCGCCTTGTAAGCAATAGACCAGGGGTGCCCTTCAAAGGGAATCTTCTTACCAGCCTCAGTATCAGGATCCTTGTCCCCCCACCAGATTTCATGCATAAAATCAAGTTCCTGGACATCCAGGCTATGGTCCTTAGCCGTAAAGCTTGCTGTCTCCTTGGCTCTTCCCATAGGCGATGAATATATAGCTTTTATTTTTTCATCGTGAAGCCTTAAAGCCGTGCTTGCAGCTTGCTGTCTACCAGTCTCAGTCAAACAGTCATTCTGGTAATCGGGATCTCCGTGCCTTACAAATATCAGTCTCATATTGCCTTCCCCTTGCTACTAATAAGATAACCCCTTATGGGTTTCCTTTATTTTATAGCGGGCTCAACTCTTTTAGCAATAACAAATGCCAGAGCCATCTTGAGAAGATCTGGAAGGATAAATGGGAATACACACCATGACAAAACAGCCATGATTCCGACATCTCCAGTGTTTCTAGTATAAACATACATAAACCAGACTGTTCCAAAGGCGTAGCAAACAGCAAGGCCCAGAACAAGTGCGATTATCTTAACTGCAAGGCTCTTACCAAATACTCTTGTAAGGACGATGTAAATAAGTCCCATAAACAAAAAGCCGATGATATATCCGCCTGTGCTTCCAAGAAGAACTCCTATGCCACCGCTAAATCCTGCAAATACTGGAACACCCACCGCACCAAGTAATATATATATAAGTGTTGCAATAGTTCCTCTCTCACCTCCAAGAAGTAAAAGGACAAAAAATACTGCAAATGTCTGGAGTGTAAATGGAACTGCTGTAGGAATGCTGATCCATGAACAGATAGCGATAAGAGCTGCTCCAATTGATATGTAAACCAGATCTAAAACCTTAACGTTGCTTCTGTCAGCAACTGCGCTTGTATTACTCATGATGTTACTCTCCTTATGTCTTATTTTTTTATCAAGCATAATAGAAGGTAACATGTAAAAAAAGGATTGTCAACCTTTCTGTTGAATTAGGTTGACAATCCTATGATTCATTTTTTCTCGCAGGCTTCCTCTGCTTCTTTGCAAGAAACTTATTTATTGTCTCATCGTACAAGTCGCTGCTTTATAACTACTCCGCCAGCCACGAATCCACCGGCCAGAATGATTATCACTACAACAGCTATAGGACTTATAGGATTCTTGGTTCCAACTTCTGGTGAAAGTGGAACATCCTCATTTGAAATATCTGCCACGGCACTATCTGAAGCTAAGCTTCCTGAATTATCTGTAACAGATGCCTCATATGCAGCGGCATCGTTATCTGCTATATCGCTGGCAGAAGTATCAACGCCTGAATTTTCAGCATCTGCTGCATCATTTCTCACTTTTTCACTGGCTGTAGCATTTTCTGAAGTCTTTCCTGAATCTTTTTTCTTATCTGCTCCTCTTTGGGCTCCCAGTACAGTGCTGTTTCCTGTGCCTTGCGCTGGGTTCTTTACCTGAGCAGCACTCTGAACGCCAGCCTTGGAAGTATTTGTCTTCGTTGTACTGCTTCCTGAAGAACTTCCTACAGGTGCATTACTTGACGCTCCGCTTCCCTGTGCAGCCTGAGAACCGCCCTGGTTACCAGCTTCACTCTGATTATCAGAACCGCTCTGGTTACCAGCATTTCCCTGATTTCCTGAATTTCCAGGCTGCTCCTTAGGATTTTCTTTTGCCTCAGAATCAGCAAATACTGCCTTGCCTTCTGAAATCACCCATCTTCTAAGTCCTTCAGAGCCTCCCTTATAATAAATGCTCATGATTCCGCCAAGTTCTTCATCAGAAACTTCAAGTTCAGAGACCACATTGTCCACATTTTTGTTGAGAAGATCGGCAAAAGACTTGCTGCCGATTTCTTCTTTTGTCTTGGCAAATGTAGTATCCTTGCTGCTTCCAGTTCCGTCAGCTCCGGTGTATACACTCTCAAGTACAACTCCGTTTTCTGTAAGCCTTGCATCACTGTTAAAGTAGCAGTTTCTGTCATAGGCTACATTTGCAATTCTTCCATCAGCTATACCGATGTCGATAGTTGGCCTGCTGGAAGTTACATTTCCGTACGCATAGCAGTTGTACTGGAATGCGCCTGCCATGCCTGTAAGTCCGCCAATATGGACCTTGTTGTTGGTATTAGCTGTCCCGTAAACATCGCCAAGTGTATAGCAGTTAATGGCATTAATACGGTTTGTCACAGCAAAAAGACCACCCGCATACACATCACCATCCTCAGTGATCGCGCTTATAGTCACATCTGTCCAGGAGTTTGTAACAAGGCCCCTTAACATGCTGGCTGCAAGGCCTGCACCTCTGCTTGCAATATCATCAGCCTTCACAGCAATCTTACCAGTCACGCTGCAGTTATCAATAAACACGCCGTTCTGGCCAGTTCCAACAAGTCCCGCAGTATATGTATCGTAAGGTACCTCATTATTGATAAACACATCTCTTAGATGGATGTTTTTAAGTTCAACCTTCAGGACATCATCCCCGTATGCCAGGTTTGACTCATAGTCTCCGCCTGTAAAGCCAAACATCGCAGCTGTATACATTGCTGCAGGATTTGTGCGTTCACCAATTCTAAGGCCAGTTATAGTATGTCCTGCACCATCGAAGTTACCTCTAAAGGGATATGCACTGTACAACACAGGATCACCCTTTATCTTTGCCTTTATAGCAAAGCCAATAGGCATAAAATCTTCACTTGAAAGAGCTATATCTTTTGTCTGCTTAAAGTATTTGCCTTCCCAGGTTTCATCCTCGCAGATAGCCTCTGCTATATACCTGAGCTGATGTTCATCGGCAATCAGATATGGATTTTCCCTGGAGCCATCTCCGCCCGCAAAGACTGACGGATCTCCAGCGCCATACCCTGTTCTGTCACCGTAGATAGCCTTACTCTCTGCTCTGGCCATGGCCTTTTCGTAATTTTCTGTATCATCCTTACTTCCTGTAAGGATTTCCTCTGAGATAACATTTCCATCTTTTACCACGATCTTAACAGTGACTATGGCTTTACTGTCTCTTCCGTACCAGGTTCCATCCTTCATAACAAGTGGAACCACCGGCACCTTCTCAGCTTCAGGCTGAACGTAGGTGATAGCTGCGCATTCATCAGTAAGTACTACAGCTCCGTCCCTGTAAGCCCATTTTCTAAGGCTATTGCTGCCAAGACCATACTTTGTCACATCGATGGCAAAAGAACTAAAGTTACCGTTTAATTTATCGGCAATGCCCGAGTAGTTTTCTTTTGTAAATGGCTCTAGTCCATCTACAACACCGCCCTCGTAGGCAACGCCTTCCTCATTGACACCGCCTACAGTCTTTGTTCCATAGGGCTGAACCTCTGCCTCTTTTCTTCCAGCAATGGTCATAGTCTTTGTCTTATCGTAGTAGCTTTGATAAGCCTTACCAATTCCAGTAACCCAGCCTGTTACAGCGCCAGTATAAATGCTGTAGTGCTCTGATACTGTATCTCCACTTGAATAGCTGTTTACCAGATCTCCTGCATCTACTCCCACAAGGCCGCCTACAGAAGACATTCCTTCTATTTCGTTCTCAATATCGCGAGCCATGCTTCCAAAGTACTTGCCTGTAGAATAGCAGTTTGCAACAAGTCCCCTGTTGGTCATACCTGTTATGCCACCAACTGAAGCTATGGATTCGCCGTATTCTACAGTGGACCTAAGATCAACATCAGTATGGCAGTTGATGATTGCTCCTTTATACTGACGTGCTACAATTCCGCCTACATAGGCATTTTTCTCGTGGGTTGTAGAATATATCCTGCCCTGAACATAGCAGTTATCGATAATAGCTCCCTTTCTGGAGTTTTCATCGGTATGACCCTGCATATATCCTACAATACCGCCTACAAAGCTTGCATCGTCACGATATACATAGACTTCAACGCCTGTAAGCTTAACATTTTTAACAACAGCATCAATGCCAAGGGTTCCAAAAAGACCTATAGCATTAGAGAAATCTGAAAGATTTGTGCTGAGCTTTCTGGGCGCATCAGCTGTTCCTTCCTTAAGCCCTGATATAGTGTGGCCATTTCCATTAAAGGTTCCATTAAAGGCAAATTCCGAACCACCAATAGGCTCCCAATCAGCAATATCAGAAATATCTATATCTTTTACCAGCTCAACAAATTTGCCATCATACAAGATTTCTGTATCCAATGATGAAGCAAAGGCTACAAGCTGCTCTTTTGTCGCAATCCTGTATGGATCATCGGCTGTACCCTGACCGCCGTCAAATATAGATGCGTCTATTACAACCTCATGCCACTGCACATCTGATGGTCTAAAAAAGCTATCTACTTCTTCCCATTTATAGAAATCATAGGAGTCATAAGTCTTATGCAGGCTGGAAATATTGGAATTAAGCTGCTGCACCGAAAGAGTTCCTTCATATGCGGCCTCATCAGTATTTCCGGCAGGCTTAAGCCCTGTTCCCATTGCATAGTAATCCTGCGCAAAGCCGAAAGAATCCAGAACTCCAAAAACAGCACCATTTGTGCCACTGGTCTTTACATCTACTGATGCAACAACGTTTAGCGTCTTACCCATGGCATTACCAATAATTCCGCCAGCTTGCACTTTATCGCTAGCCTGCGCAACAATCTCGCCTTTTGCTGCACTGTTTAATACAAGCGCATTCATCTTGGATAGACCAGCAATTCCACCTATATCTGCTGTGATTTCATCTGCCAGTTCTGCGTTTATCTTCACATCGCTGTAGCAGTTTAAAACTGCGGATTTCAGCATCATATTTCCGACTATACCACCGGCCTCTATGGTGCATGAGTCTGACTTTAAGTCAACCTGGCCTGTAGCCTGGCAGTGATTGATAACAGCTGATTTTTTAATATTACCAGCCAGAATTCCTACGTATAAACTGAAGCCTCCTGTTGCTTCTATATGAACATTTTCAAGCTTTAGATTTTTAACGCTGGCGCTTGAATTAAGAGCTGTGAAAAAGCCTGCAGCTGATGCACCTTCAGCTTTGATATTTACATTTTTGATCACATGTCCCTGGCCATCAAAGTTTCCAGCAAAAATGCTTGCTCCATCTTCTGTTCCTATAGCATTAAAGTTCTCTATTTTAGAGAGGTCTAAATCCTTAGTTAAAGCTACATATTCGCCTGAGTAATTTGTTCCATCGTCAACGTTTTGAGCAAATCTTAGTAGCTCTTTTACACTGCCTATCTGGTAAGGATCACTCCAGGTTCCTGTTCCCTGCAAAGTGACACCACTAATATCAGTATCTTCTTCGCTTTCGGCAGCCTTGGCAGCCTGATCAAAAGCGTCTTTGACCGCAGCTTTGATTCCATTAGAGCTAAGTGTTGCTCCACTTATACCGTCTATAGAATCTACCTCTGAATTCCTGGGATGTATTTTTATAATACTTTCTATAAGTGCCTTGGCTTTTTCCCAGAAGCCAGGTGTCTCATTTTGTTCCACCTCTTCCAGGTTTTCTACCTGCCCATCTTTAATAGTAACAGAAAGCTTTATCTCACCTTTTTTGCCTTGACCAACACCAATATAGGTGCCGTCCTTATAGGACTTCTCATCTATTTCTGGTTCTTTAGGTTCAACCTCAGATGGCTCTGTTTCTGAAAAATATTGCGCTTTGTCCGGAACTGTATTATTATCCCCTGTGCCATGCCAATAGTTTTCACTGGTTGTACCGTCTGTTTTACCATATCTTGCAGTAACTGACGATCTTGTAGATACATTGATACTTCCCTGAACTGGCTCTACCTGGGCATCAAAGCTAGATCCGCCTTCTACATATATATTCTTGACATCCAGGTTACCATTTCCAGAAACAGCAGCACCACCGCCTAAAAGGCTTCTGTCTGCCGTAAGATTCATTCCAAAGCCGCCAACTGCTATAAGGTTTCCATCTCCCTGGATAAGCCCACCATCCATCACGATGGCATCGCCGCCTTTGGCTGTAATGTTAGAGCTTCCACCTCCATATACGGCAACTGTTGAGCCTTCTGGAATGTTAAGAGTTCCTTTTACCAGAAGACCTGTCTGGCCGTAAGAGCCATTTGGTGCTTCATCTGCAAGGATGTATACATCGCCTTTTACATTTACGTTACCTTCAACAGTAACCACTGGCTCCTGATTTCTTCTATTTTCATCATCCCTTGCAGAATAGTTTGTGTGAGAGATGATCCTTGCGTTTTCAATAATTGCCCCATCCTTTAGCCTCAACTGGCCATTTATAGCTGAACCATAGATAAAGCCTTTATTCTCGCCATAGTCTACATAATCACAGGAAAAACATCCGCCGTTTTCGACTTCAACAATTCCCTCAAGTGTAGACTGCCTAATTGAGAACCTTGCGCCCTTCTGAACAATGATCCTGACACCGCTGTGTACCCTTACGTTTACCATTGTAAGGTCGCATCCCTCAGGAATTACAAGAGTCTGCCTGGGCTCCTGACCATTTGTAAGTGAAATGATCTCGCCTACCTCAGAATATGTTCCCATGGTGTGAGATCCATACCATGCCTTTATCTCTTTTGGAACTACAACTGGTTCTGCGCCAAAATCCCTGATATACCATGGATCCTGGTCATAAATATACATGCCATCTGCTGTCTGTGTGCAATTTGCAAGTGTCAGACGCTCGCAGAGCTTCTCATCAGTTGAATTAACTGTAAAATCAACCTGATTACTTACTGCAGATCTTCCCTCAGTATCAGTAAACTCCACATATACCTTATATACGCCAGCTGTTTCCGGCTTGCCGCTTAAGATTACATCTCCTGTAAAAATGTTATAGCTACCCTCTACTCCAGGACACTGGGGCTCAATAACTACTCTTGTCTTTGTAGGATCATCATTAACCCTGACGCCGCCTTCTTCCTGGTTAAAATAGCTAAGCTCATGCCAGTCTTCTTCACTAACCTGACCAATTTCAGCTGCATAATCTACAAGTGCCGCCTGAAGCTTAACAGAATTAGTGTTTTCTGGAAGATATGAAACAGAAGTTGCGCCAGATATGGCATCAACATCCTCTTCTCCAACCATCTTAGACTCAAAAGAGCCTACAAGTCTTATGAAAAGAGTTTTCTCTTTTCCCTCATTTTCTTCAGGCTTTTCGGCTGGTTCTGGCTCCTCAGAAGGGACATCAAAACGCTCTATTTCATAGCCGCTTGGATATCCCCAATAATCTGTTTCCGTAACCGTCTTTTTAACACCAACCTTAAGTGTCTGAGAATCTGTGGACAGCGTTACAATATTTTCCCCTTCTTCAAAATCAGAAGGATAAAAATATATGCTGTTTCCATTTTTTACATAGGTTCCCTTTTCGTTGTAACTATAATAGCTATGATCAGGGTCATAGGAGATTTCTTTTTCTCCCACCAATACCTTTAGCCCCTGCTGGGCTACCGAGTATAGCTCATCTCCACTAATGTTAAAGCTAAATACTATAGCTCCTTCAGAGTATTTAACTTCCGTTACACTGAGTTTGCTTTGTTCATTTTCTTCTGCCGCTATGGCAGTGATACTTGGAAAAAACATAGACACAGTCATTACAACTGCGCAGAGAAAAGACAAAAACGCCTTCCCAAACTTTTTTAACTTCTTCATACTTCCCCCATTCTTTGGAATATTTTTTGTGACTCTTTTTCATAAGAAACTTAATACAAGCGCCCATAGAAAAAAGGGCCAAACGTTAGTATATGCTAACATTTAACCCTTTACAATAATACTATTTGATAATTTTTTTCAATTATGTTTCGATAACGCTATCGCAGAGTGTTCGCTTAGCCGTTAGTTTCCAAATGTTATGCAAAACTTGCATCTCTGAGGGTACAGTACATACTATCCCCTTCCATATAGGTATCAAATGTTCCAATCACGCAGATAGTCTCACCTTCACTTGGATAATCGTCCGGGTAGGAATAGTCTCCTGCAAGAATAAACTCTATACCCTGCGAGCAGCAGGCCGTGGCATCGGAAATGAAGCAGGCAAAGTAATAGTTTCCGGTACTCTCATCATAATAAGGCACAAACTGACCAGCCATCTTTACAGTCTTACCCTTATAGTTATCAGGTGAAACCATCATATTATAGACTTCTGCATAAACCATAGTGCTCGATAAGGCTGTTAGATCAACGTCCACACTAGAATCCTTGGATATCTCTTCTACCGGCTGCACTTCTTGAGACTGTACCTTCTGAAGCTGCATTTCTTCTGAGTCTAGTTCTGTACTCTCATCAGTTTCCTCATCGCCATAATATTCGTCCAGCGGAACCATTCCTTCAAAGGACGACTGGTCTGATGGTTCAAATATCTCTGTGCTCACAGAACTTCCTGCGTCTAACTCTGCACCTTCTGATTTTTCACCGCAGCCACTTATAGCAAACGCCAGAAGCACAATAAATTGTAACCAGATTATTCTTTTCCTCATGCTCTTGCACCTCTTACAATCGATCCCGCCAAAAAACAGGCGAAAAATGCCACAACATCGGCCGCTACAATAGTAGATCCCACAGGAGTTCCTGCCAGAATGGCTATCATCATACCAACA
>JAEEGL015011607.1_pt1 | contig 22584 bp, 18 predicted proteins | sample 9134231 | NCBI WGS metagenome assembly JAEEGL01 (sample SAMN16246548, study PRJNA631951) | gut metagenome | biome: gut microbiome; feature: rumen; material: fiber-attached | host: Bos | place: Iran: Karaj | collected 2018-10
ACGAGTACTTCTGCATCGGTGAAACCGGTCACGACTGGTCGACCTGGAGACATCTCCTCTATTACGGGTTCCTCCCCAATCTCTGGAAGAAATAGACCGTCCACCCTAAAGCCGCAGGATCAGTCCTGCGGCTAAAAGACGTGCAAGCCCAGGATGACCATCAAGCCGTTCATCAGAATCCAGAATATGGCGAATGGCATAGTTTTGCGCATAATTTCACCATCCTGGCCTTCCATTCCGCAGGCGGCCGTGGCAATGGCGATCGACTGGGGCGAGAGCAGTTTGCCACCCTCGGAACCGGCACAGTTGGCGGCAGCCAGCCAGTTGGTCTCGTTGCCGGTGACACCGAAGAAGGTGCTCTGATTCACCAGACCGAGGTCGGCTGCGGCTGTAGCCTGCAACTTGCCGAAGAGTATATTGGCATTGGTGGCGGAACCGGTGACGAAGGTGCCGATGGAGCCGATCAGCGGGGCGAAGAACGGGAAGGCCGCGCCAGTGAGACCAGGATGCGTATCGCCGTACAGCGCGGGATACGTGAACTGGAACATACGGGACAGGACCCTGTGCGACTGGACACACTGAAAAAACAGTATAAATATTTCGGTAACCAGACGTGTGCCACCGATGGTCTGTGTGCGACTTCCTGCCCGATGAGAATCAATACCGGAGAGCTTACACACCTGATCCGTCAGATGGATATGCTCCGCCATCCTTCGGGTTATAAGGCCGGGGAGTTTGCCGCCAACCATATGGAAGGTGTCAAGAACGGATTGCGCGCGGTTTTGGGTGTGGCGAATTTCGGACATATGGTCTTGGGGTCCCGGCTGATGACGGGTGTCTGTTCCACGATGAACAAGATGGGAATACCCCTGTGGACCACCGCAATGCCGAGAAAAAGACGTCAACCGACGATGTCCGATCTGGCAGAAAATCACCTGCTGCATCAAGAGGGAACAAAACGACAAGGGACACCGCTTAAAGCGGTCTATTTCCCGAGTTGCATCAACCAGACGATGGGACTCTCGAAGGACGCACCTGTCAAGAATTCCCTGGTCGACGAAGTGTGCCAACTCCTGCATAAGGCTGGCTATGAAGTGATCTTTCCTGAAGGGATGGAACGTATGTGCTGCGGACAGATCTGGGAGAGCAAGGGTATGCTCGACATTGCCGACCGGAAGAGTGCGGAACTGGAGGATGCCCTGTGGAAGGCTTCCGAAGAGGGGCGCTATCCGGTATTGTGCGACCAGAGTCCGTGTCTGCACCGTATGAGGAAGGTGATGAACCGGATGAAGCTTTACGAACCTGCAGAGTTTATCATGACCTGTCTCAAGGACAGGCTGGACTTCCATCCCATCGACCGTCCTATTGCATTGCACCTGACTTGTTCCACTCGGGAAATGGGCGTAGCGGATGACTTGATCGCACTGGCCCGGTTGTGTTCGGACCACGTCTATCTCCCGGAAGGGGTCGGTTGCTGTGGCTTTGCCGGTGACAAGGGATTCACTTCCCCCGAAATGAATCGCTATGCCCTGCGCAAGCTTCGTCCACAGATCGAAGAAAACCACATCGAAGTCGGCTATAGCAACAGCCGTACCTGTGAAATCGGACTGCAGACCAATACCGACATTCCATATATGAGCATCGTCTATCTCGTGAACGAGTGTACGACTCCCAAGGAACTATGAGAATAGGATCCAGCTTCGATAAGAAACTGCGATAAAGCAATCGAAGCAATGTAGAGACTTTGCCGCGACGCTGAAGAAAAAGCCATTTCTTCAGCGTCGCGTCCACGCCCACTCACGTCAAACAATCGCAAGAAAAACATAGTAAATAATTTTTGTTTTTCTTGCGTTTTAACTTTCGTTTTCTTATCTTTGCAAAAGAAACTAATAATGGTAGGACTGCCAAGTTCATAATTAGTGGTTAAAGTTAGGATTTTGGTGAAAAAGGAGGATAACCGTAAACGGCTATCCTCCTGTTTGCATTTATGGACGACTAACGTCAAAGAGGAGATTCTCAGGGCATCTGCTCGGAGAAGTGACGGGTGAAATACGTCATGGCACGACGGAGGGCGTCATACCAATAGTATGAGGCATGAGCCCCGTCGAAGCAGCGGAACTGGGCCTTCATACCGTTCTTCTTCATAAGCTGGTAGGTAGCGACATTGGCGTCGAACAGGAAATCGTCGTCGCCGCAGTCCAGCACGAAATACACGCTCTTGGCCGCTTCGATTTGCTCGGCAGTATAATGGCCCCCGTTCATATTTGAAGGAAGTACTGCGGGGTTCTCGGCATCGTTGTTGAACGCTACGGGGCTGACCGCAGCACTGATCGCATACACGCTGGAGAACATCTCGGGATGGCGCATACCGTAGTTGAAGGAACCTCCGCCGCCCATGGACAGGCCTCCGATGGCCCGGTGGCCTTTGTCGGCGATGACGCGGTAGCGCTTCTCAACGACGGGTATGAGCTCATTGAAGAAATAGTCCTCATACTTCCAGCCTTCCTGGTTGAAATAGCCCTGCTTGCCGCCTTCGTTGGCATTCGGGAAAACCACTATGCACTCTGCGGCAGTGCCATCGTTGGTGATCATAGTAAGAGCCTCGCTGATCATGGAAACAGCGATATTCGCCCATTCCCAGTCATTTTCGCCGGCGCCGTGGAGCATATAGACCGTGGGATAACGGCGCTCCGGCTCCTTGGTATAGCTCTTGGGCAGCATTACGGAGAAATTCTTGTCCACACCGAGGATGTCGCTGTGGAAATACAGGTGCTCAACAGGAATAGGGAAAACGCGGGCCTGGTGGGCTGCAGGATCCTGCTCCTTGACCTCCTGGCCACGGAGCGAAATGGTGGCCGCCATCATCAGGGCGACGAGAAAGAATGCTTTTTTCATATTATTATCGGATTAATTCGTAAATCGGTATGACGTCTATTTGATGGTGATGATGGTTCGAAGATAAGTCGTCAACTGCGGTTCTCCGCTGTCGGCAACAGTCAGGACCAGGTGGATCGTATCCCCCGGCTGAGCATCAGCCGGGACGGTCACGGTCGTTATAGCCGAAGAAGGATCGTTCACGGAGACGTCTCCTTTGAAGGAGCCTACCTTGTACTGGGCCCAGCCGCAGGTCAGGTTATCTCCGTCCGGATCACTCACGGAGACTTTGAGTTTCAGTGTCTTGCCAGGAGCAGCCATCAGGGCGAGCGGGCCATTTACGACCGGCTCGTGATTCACGGCAGAGTAGTTCGGCGTCGTAGTCCAGGCCATGCGGGCAGCGAAACTGTTCTGGACAGCCGGAACGAAATCCGGAAGCACGTCATCCTTCGTCGCACGCATGGAGAAGGGGGCGGTGAAGCCGGCTTCGCGCTCTTCGGGCGTCATCTCGCGCCTGCGTCCGGCCCAGCCGCCGTACTCCTGTCCCTCCCAGGCACGGAGTCCGTTGCCGATGAGATTCAAGTACATAGGAGTATCGCCTTCACTGATGAAGTTGCCTTCCGGCTGTGGCGGAGACCAGACCCAGTAGCCCATATCCGCCAGTTCAGCGGCAGAATATCCTTTCAGCCCGAAATAATCGGTAAAATCTCCCGGAGCCATCTGCTTCCCGTCACCCCATACGCGGTACATCGCGCCGAATGCCCCCTGGTCCTTGATATTGACCCTGGTCCACTCCGGGCTGAAATAGAGCGTGTCCTTCTGATCGAGCACTCCCCTTTTGGCGCCGTAGCCAAGCGAGATGACCCCGGCGTTCAGGATGATGGATTCGATCTCAGGCCATTCCTTCCGGATATAGTCCCTGTAGGTCTGGTCCTGCTGTCCGGAAAGGCAAATTTTGGCTTTGGCGGACACCTTGGCCTTGACCTGGTTCCACTCAGGTGAGCCTTCATACTCCTCCTGGATGCTCTTCAGGGCACGGGAAGCCGTACTCGGACCGCCCCAAACCTGGATGAAGACCGGACGGGGATCATCGTCGAGCAGGACCTGCTTGATCCTGTCGGAGCCGGGAGTATCGTGCTCCATTTCTCCTTCAAACCAGACGTTGCCCTCGCGGATAATGGATTTCAGGTATTCAGGCGAAGGGTAATCCGGATTGTGCCTGACAAGGTTGGGATACACGGCCTCATAGGCTTCGACATCCTCGTCGATGAAGCGTTCCCCTTCCGCCCAACGCCAGCGCGTCTGCGGTCCGAGATCCCGTCCTTCGCGGGCATACTCCCGCCCGGGGATATACTGGGTCGTACCCTTCCCGTCGCCCTTCCAGTGGAACTGGCTGCTCGCATAGATCAGCCCTTCCGTATCGAAATCTGTGGAGAATAGAAGGTAGCGGATCAGGGAATTGTGGTCGTCAAGTTCCGGATCGCAAGTCACGATGACCCTGGGCTTAACGGACGCAGACTGTTTCTGCACACAACCGGCGAGGACCAGAGCGCTTGCCAATATGAGACAAATTCGTTTCATAGCAGGAGTATAGGATTTACTTAACCGTAATGACCGTACGAAGATATTTGGTCAGGACCGGATCGCCGTTGTCCTGGGCCTGGAGCACAAAGTGGATCGTTTCGCCGCTCTTGGCGTCGGAGGGAACCGTAAAGGTCGTCTCCGCTGTTTCAGGGCTGTCAACAGACAGGGCTTCGGCATTGGACAGGACATACGTTCCCACCGGGAAGTACCACCATTTCAGCGTCAGGGCATCGCCGTCCGGATCGGAGGCATTCGCCTTGATCTTCACAGTCTCGCCGGGAGTGGCAGTCAGTTCGAACGGGCCGGCCACAACCGGGTAATGGTTTGCATCCGCAAAGTCCGGTGTAACAGACCATTTCATACGGGCCGCCTCGGAAAGGTTGCGCTCAGGCGCCATATTCGGGAAGGTATGGTCCTCGGGGCCGCCGCCGCGCATCATAGCCATTATGGCCGCCATATCTGGAGAGGCGCCGGCCGGAGCGGCCCCGCCGCCGCGACTGGCGTTGACTCCGGCAGCGGCGGTACGGGAACGGTCGGGACGGCCGCTCAGCTGGGCGAGGTTGTTGCCCATATAAGCCGGATGACCGGACTGCGGTTCACCCTTGGTGATATCCCAACGGCCGCTCCAGCCTCCCCAGGTCGGATCCTGCCAGGCACGCAGGCCGTTGTCGATGAGCATATAGAAGCAGCCGCTGTCGCCGTCACCGTAGAGCGTACCCTGCGGCTGGATGTTCGACCACACATAGTACCCTTCCGCCGTCATCTCTTCACGGGTCTTGCCGGCGGAAGGACCGATGAAGTCGGTCATATCGCCCGGAACCATCTGCTTGCCGTCACCCCAGAGGCGGACGCGTGCGCCGATCGGGCCGATGGTCATATACTTGGCCGTCCACTCGGGATCGGTCAGGCTGGGATTGCCGCTGTAACCGCCCATCTGGGCGTTGGTGCTCCAGACCCAGACATCCGGCCAGTTCACGGCGATGTACTTGTTGTATGCATTGTCCTGGTCGCCGGAGAGACAGAGGATCACCTTCTCGTTGACTTTCTTCACGACAGCGTCCCATTCTTCCGTTCCCTTGTACTGGTCTTCAATGGAACGGAGGGCGGCGGCGATCGAAGACGATCCGCCCCAGGCCTGGATGAAGAGCGGACCCGGCTTGTCGTCAAGAATGTTATCCTTTATCAGGTTGGATCCTTCCGTGTCATAAGAGTAATCGCCCTCGAAGACGCAGTTGCCCCACTTGGTGACGCTGCGCAGGTACTCGGGCGAAGGATAACGGCTGTCGTGTACCTTGAGGTTGGCATAACACTTTTCATAGGCATCGATGATATCGTCGATGAAGCGCTCGTCGGGAGAGAAGCGCCAGGAAGTCTGCGGGCCAAGGCCCATATTGTCATACTCGCCTCCGGGGATGAACTGGGTCGTGCCCTTGCCGTCGCCGAGCCAGTGGAAACGGCTGCTGGTATAGACCAGGCCGTCGATCTGGAAATCGGTGGCATGCAGGAGGAACCGGATCATGGAATTATTGTCGTCCAGTTCCGGATCGCAGGTGACGATGGTGCGGGGCGCCTGGAAGACACCGTCTTCCGGAGCCTTGCTGCAACCCGCGGCGCATACGGCCGCACAGGCTGCAAGAAGGACGTGTCTGAGTTTCATATTATAAATATACCAAATCTGTCATTCTATTTGAACAGTCTCGGAGCGAAATCCGACAGATATATGCGCCAGTTCTTCCAGACATGGCCGCCGTCCGTCTCCATATAGACATACGGATAGCCCGCCGCATCGAATTTCTCGCGCATTGCCTTGTTGTTCTGATACAGGAAATCGACATTGCCGCAGCCGGTCCAATAGAGTTTGACTCCTTTCTTGAACTGGGTCGCGAGTTTGGCGTCGAAATCCTGGTAGATCGGAGAAATGCTGCTGTCCGTCACGCCTATGGCGGCGGAGAACAGACCCACGTAGCCGAAGAGGTCAGGATAGTTCGCGGAGATGAAAGCGGAGTGGAATCCGCCCATCGACAGGCCGGCGATCGCGCGGTGATTCTTGTCCGCCAAGGTCCGGTACGTCTTGTCGACGAATCTGACAATCTCGGGGAAATAAGTCTCGAACGTGCCGTCCATCGTCCCTTGGGTGAAATGGTAAGGCTTGTAGTAGCCCATGGCACTCTCCCCCGGAGCAGCGCTCATACCAGCGTGGCCGTTCGGCATCACAACTATCATCGGCTCGGCTTTGCCCTGAGCGATGAGGTTGTCCATTATAGTGCAGGCGCGGCCGAAGTTCTTCCACTCGTCCTCATCCCCGCCCATACCGTGGAGCAGGTATAGAACCGGATACTTCTTCTTCTGATTGGCTTCATAGCCGTACGGAGTATAGACGTTCATCCGGCGGTCCATACCGAGGCCGTCGGAGTAATACCAGACCGCGGTCACGCTACCATGCTTCACGTTCTGGACGCTGTAAAGGTCACCCATTCCGCCGGGGACGGTGAAGAGATTTGTCAGCGTGGCGAAATCACGGAATACGTAAGGATGGTTAGGATCGATCGTGGCGATGCCGTCCACCAGGAAGGTATAGCTGTAAAGTTCGGAGACGAGGGGCTTTGAAGTGTAGGTCCAAAGGCCGCCTTCACCTTCGGTCATATCGACGATGCCGCTGGAGGCCATACCGACGTTGGTGCCCTTCTCTCCCTCCATGAAATCGCCCACGATCTGGACCTTGTGGGCCTTGGGAGCGAGGAAGTTGAAGGTCACGGAGCCGTCTTCGTTTACGATGGCGGATTTCAGGTCCTGGGACGGGAACAGGTTCTGCTGTGCAAAGGCGCAGACACAAAGAAAGGCCGCCGAAGCGGCCATAATGAATCTTTTCATAAAACTATGATACAGTGATGACATACTGGGCGAAACGGGTCATCGGACGCTCGGCCTCGTCGCGGACCTCGAGGTTCACCACGAGTTTGTCGCCGGAAACGGCGTCGGAAGGTACGGTGAAGGAAGCATTCCAGCCTGAAGCCGATACGCTCAGGCCTTCGGCCTTGCCCTGCTTGTAGGTACAGGCAGCGGCCGGGACATACCACTGGGATGAGAGCCTGTCACCGTCCGGATCCTTGGCGGAGCCGGAGAGGGAGACGGTCTCGCCTGGAGCTGCAGTGAGATCCAGATTCTGCGCGGAGACGATCGGAGCATGGTTGCAGTCCTTCGGTTCGCAAATAGCCCAGTCGGCCCTGGCAGCAAGTTCTTCCCACATCACGATGGTGTAGTGGTTGTTGCCACGGTTGTTGACGTCGCTGCGGAGACCGATGTCGATGAAGCCGGCACAGCCGAACTGGCAGAATGCCCAGGAATAAGGTTCGTAGTCGGCACGGGCCCGGCCCTTGAGGGTCTCGGGACCCCAGCCAAGCTCTGCGGACTTGGCCCAGTCCATATAGTCGATCAGACCATAGTTGTAGATGATGGGCTCGCCGTAGATGGCACGTCCCTCACCCATAAGCCAGATCTGCTCGGGAAGCTTGCCGTGACCCTGCTTGTAGGCCTCGAGGTTCCATGGGGCGTGCATATAAGGCTGGAGTTCCTCCGCAGCACGGGTCGGAGCGTTCTTGCTGGCGGAGAAGAAGGACCCGTAACTGAAGAATCCGAAACCGTATCCTCCGTTCTGCAGGCCATGGAACATCTCGTCAATCTTGCTGTCGGCGCGGCAGTTGTCCTCGCCGCTGCCTCCGATGCGCACCTTGTCCGTAACCTTCTTGAGGATGGACTCCCACTCGGGAGTGCCATGGTAGCGCTCATAGATGGTATACAGGGCGCGGACGGTGGTGTTGATGCCGCCCCAGTGCTGGATCGTGACCGGACGCGGGTCATCGTCGAGGATGACGTCCACGATGAAGTTGGACCCTTCGGTCTCGAAGCGGTAGTCACCCTCGAACTCGATATTGCCCACCTTGGTGATGCTGCGGATGTATTCGGGGGTAGGATAGTTCGGATTGTTCCTGCTCATCAGCTGATAGTCGGCCTCGTAGCAGTCCAGGATACGGGGCAGCCAGGTCGGGTCTACCGGACGGTATTCCGTCAGGTCGGCCGCAGTCTTGACGCGGTGTTCGCAATGCTGGGCGTTGCAGCGGTAGTTGGGAGTGATCTGTCCGAGCGTATGGAGGCCGCCGTCACCTTGAAAATGGTACATACCGGCAGTCCAGACGATGCCGGCCAGGTCGTACTGGTCGGCATACATCAGACTGAGGATCAATCCATTCATATCATCGCATTCGAGGTCGGTAGTGATCAGGACGCGCGGCTGGGTGCTCTTGTCCACCGGGACTGCGAGGTCTTCCGGGGCAAGGGTTTTCTGCGCGGAGCAGGCTACGGCCGCAAGCGCGGCGATAAGGTAAAGGATACGTTTCATGGATAGCTGCTATTTGAAAAGGAGCGGCGCGAATTCGGAAAGATAGAGTCTCCAGCAGTTCCAGACATGCGCGCCTTCGCTCTCACGCAGGGTCAGGTTCGGCATACCGAGAGCCTTGAGGTCCTGGTAATAGGTAGTGGCGTTGTTGTAGAGCATATCGTCACGGCCCACGCCGATCCAGTACTGCTTGACTCCGTTGGCGATCTGGGCACGCGTCTGGTCCATGACAAGCTTGTTGGCAGGGTCAGACTCGTCCAGTTCGTGTATACGGCCGCCGGCGGAGAATACACCGACATAGTCGAATACATTGGGATACATACGGGAGATGCTCACGGAATGACCGCCGCCCATAGAGAGACCGGCGATCGCGCGGCCTTCCTTCTCGGGAATGGTACGGTAATTCCTGTCGATGTAGTTCACGATCTCCATAAAGTTGGCGACATACTTGCCGTCAGGGTCACGGAAATGGAAAGGCTTGTAATAGCCGAGCGAGCTCTCGCCGGGGGCTGCCTGCATTTCGGCATGGCCGTTGGGCATCACCACGATCATCGGCTCGGCCTTGCCCTGCGCGATGAGGTTGTCCATAATCTGGACGGCACGGCCGAAAATGGTCCATTCGTTCTCGTCACCGCCGGAGCCGTGGAGAAGATAGAGGACGGGGTACTGCTTGTAAGGGTTGGCATCGTATTCGGCAGGCAGGTACACGTTCAGGCGGCGGTCCTTGCCGATGCCATATGAGTGGTACCACCTGGCTACGAGCGTTCCGTGCGGGACATCGTTGACCTTGAAGAGGTCGGCCAGGCCGCCCCCTACAAGGAAGACGTTGGTCACGGTAGCAAAGTCGCGGTATACGTGGGGGTTGTTGGGGTCGAGGACCGGAACGTCATCCACGAGGAAAGTATAGCTGTAGAGCTCGGAAGGAAGCGGATTGGAGGTATAGGTCCAAGTGCCGTCCTTACCCTTCTTCATATCTATCTGACCGGCGCCGACCATACCTGCGATATGCTGCTGGACATCCTTCTTGATGAAGTCGCCTGCTATCTGCACTTTCTTGGCATTGGGGGCGATGAGACGGAAGGTCACCCTTCCCTGCTCATCGACGGTACCGGACTCGATATCCTGGGAAATGAAGAGGTTCTGCTGCGCGAAGGCCGTGAGGCAGATGGCCAGGCCCGCGATAATCGATAATATCTTCTTCATAATACTACCAGCCGGGGTTTTGGGTCATATTGGGATTGACTGCCATCTCGTTGGCAGGGAACGGGAGAAGTTCGTGCTTTCCGGTCTTGAAACCGACGGTTCCGTCGGCATTGTAACGGACCCACTTGACTTCACCGTCAGGCTGAAGCTCCGGATGTACGGCCCCGCGGTTAGCAAGCTTGGAAGCGGCCTCACCCCAGCGGAGGAGGTTCTGGTAACGGAGTCCTTCGAAGCAGAGCTCCATCCAGGACTCGTCCTTGACGGTCTGCAGGTCGACGCTCGTAGCCTTGGGGGCACGGGCACGGTCGCGCAGCTGATTTACATAGTCAAGGGCCTTGGCCTGGTTGCCGGCCTGGACGTGTGCCTCCGCCGCAAGGCAGAGCACCTCGTCATAACGCATGATATGATCGGGGAGCGGATAGCGGTAAGCGGACCCGTTGTCCTTCCAGATCATATACTTGCGGTTGAACAGTCCTTCGCAGTCATAGATGGACATTCCAGACTTGACGCGGGTGTTGAACTCGTCCTGCATATCCTGGTAGGTCAGGATGAAATGCTTTACGCGATAGCCGTCTGCGCCCTCTACCTCGACGAACTTGTCATAGAGTTCAGAGGTAGCATTGACCTGGAAACCGAAAGGATAGGTGGCGAAATTGGCAGTTGCGGGACGGGACTTGTCGTAGTTGTACTCGTACTTCTCCGCGCGAAGACCGGTCCACATACCGTGATAGGTGGCGTTGGGTCCGGAGTTGGATGCATCGTCGATACCGCGCATGCAGAAGAGGTCCTCCTTGGAGACATCCTCGCGGATGGTACCGAAGTTGGTGAGATCCTTCTGGAGCTCGAACTTGCCGCTGCTGATGATGCTGTCAAAGGTGGAGGCAGCCTCGGAGTACTTCTTCTGCCAGAGCTGCGCCTTGCCGAGCATAGCCTGGGCGAATGCCTTGGTTATGCGGTAGGTGCCCGTCTGGTCGGTGAGGGCTCCACTGGAGATGGCTTCATTGAGGTCGGCCTCGATGGCGTTCCAAAGTACGGAAGTGGACTCGCTGTTGGGCTGGAGATATTCGTCGGAGGAAAGGACATGGTCCACTAACGGGGCGGTACCCCAGAGGGTTACGAGCTCGAAGTTGGCCCATGCGCGCATAGTGAGAGCCTCGGCACGGGCACGTTTCATGACCGCGGAGTCTCCGGTGACGCGCTCGAGGATGAGGTTGCAGCGATAGATCAGGGTGTAGAGGCCTGAGTAGAAGCCGCGCACCACATTATTGTCGTCACCGAAGGTGAACTCGCTGTACTGGTAGTAGATACCGTCGGCACGGGAACCGCCGCCGGCCCAGAGCTCATCGCCCAGGAAGTTCATTAACCAGGCTGCACTGCTGGTTCCGCCGGAATGGACGGTCTTGAACTGATAGTATGCAGCTACGACAGCCTCCTCCGCTTCGGTGTCGGTCGAATAGAAGTCGTCGATTGCGACCACGCTGTGCTGGGGGATGTCAAGCTTGCTGGTGCAGGAGGACATTCCGAGGAGGAAACCTGCCGCAAGGATGGTGCTGATGATATATTTGAGTTTCATATTGCTTTCTCCTTTTCTGGTTTAGAAGGATACGTTGAGACCGAAGACAGTCTTCTTGACGGTAGGATACTGACCGTAGTCGATACCCAGTCCGCTGGAGCTGACGGAGACCTCCGGATCGAAACCCGGGTACTTGGTGAACACGAACCAGTCGTCGAGCGAGACATAGAGCCTCAGGCTGCTGAGCTGGACCTTCTCGATAAGTTTCTTGGGGAAGGTGTAGCCGAACTGGAGCTGCTTGACCTTGAAGTAGGAGCCGTCGAAGACGTAAGCTGAGCTCTCGAGGAACTTGGCGTAGTCCCAGCTGGTGAGCTTGGCGCTCGGGAAGAGGCTGTTGTCACCGGCCTTCTGCCAACGGTTGTCGAAGATATACTGCAGGGTGTTGGCCTGGACACGGGTCGAACGGGGCACTGCATAGGCGATCTCGTTGCCGGCTGCACCGCTGCCGAACGCGACGATGTCGAAGCCCTTCCAGCCGAGATTGAGGGTGACGCCATATGTGAAGTCAGGAATACCGGAACCGATCATAATCTTGTCGCCATCGCTCATAACGTCGCCGTCACCGGCGTGGTCGGCGAAGGTGGGGGTGCCGGTCTGAGGGTCTACGCCGGTATACTCATATCCGCGCATATACCAGATGGGATACCCCTTCTCGAAGTAGGTGGTGACACCGGAACCGCCGGAGCCGCCGCTGACGCGGGTCAGGGTCTCGTAGACATAAGTCACCTCATTCTTCAGGGTAGCGAGGTTGCCGCTGATGCTGTAGGCGAAGTCGCCGATCTGTTCCTTCCAGCTGAGCTCGAACTCATGTCCCTTGTTGGACACGTCGCCGGCGTTGATAGGAGAGAGTGTTCCGCCGACTACGAGCGAAGAGGTCACGCTGGGCATAATAAGGTCCTTGGTGCGCTTGTCGAAGTAGTCGTAGGTAAAGGACAGACGGTCCTTGAACATCCGGAGGTCGAGACCGAAGTCAAGCTGCTCGGAGGTCTCCCACTTGAGGTTGTAGTTGCCGATGGCGTTGGGAACCGAACCGGTGGCATAGCTTCCGCCGGGCTCCATACCGAGCTTGATGGTGGAGGCGATGGTAGCGGCATACATATAGTTGCTCAAGCCGGCGATGGAACCGTTCTGTCCCCAGGAAGCACGCAGCTTGAGGTGGCTGACCGGGGTCAGGCCAAGGTTGCGGAACCAGTTCTCGCGGGAGGTGGTCCAGCCTGCGGAAACGGCCGGGAAGTATCCCCAGCGGGTGTTGAGAGGGAGGATAGAGAGGTCGGCTGCATCTGCACGCAGGGAGGCCTGGATATAGTACCTGTTGTCGTAGTCGTAGGAGAGACGGCCGAAGTAGGAAAGCTCGGCGTAGTTGCGCTTCTCAGCTCCGCTCACGGTCTTGGTGGCGGTACCGGTCTGGTTGGAAAAGTAGGCGTAGTTGGGGTCGAGCTTGGTGATACCGAGATTATCGAGACCGGTACCGGAGATGGAACCGTTCAGGGTGAAGTTGGCCCTCCAGGAGTAGGACATACCAGCCATCGCACTGATGTTGTGCTTGCGGGCGAAGGTCTTGTTCCAGTTGGCGAAGTTCTCCCACTGGTAGTAGGTCTGGGTGCCAGCGGATGCGCTGATGGAGACGTAGTCGGTAACGGTATCGGTATTGGTCACGTTAGGCCAGGTAACGGTGTTGCTGATGGAGCTGTTCACGGTATAGCCGAGGCGGGAGGTGACAGTGAGGCTCTTGACGGGAGTGAAGTCTAGGGCGGTGGTACCACGAAGGTTGAAGCTCTCGTTCATCGGGTCGGAGTAGCCGACATGGATGTAAGGGTTGATGTTGTTGGACTCCTGGAAAGGAGACATCGAGTAGTAGTCGCCGTTCTCGTCAAGGATGAACATATGGCCCTGTTCTACGAGGGACTTCATATGGTCGGGAAGGTTGTTCGCAGGATAGATGACCGGGGTGAGAGGATCCATCTGGATGACAGAAGCGGGCAGGGAATACATACCGCCTGCACGCACGGTCTTCGAGGAACTGTAACCGAAGCTGTTGTTGGTCGAGAACTTGAGCCAGTCCTTGATCTTGTAGTCGGCGTTGACCGTGGCGGTCAGGCGCTTGAACGAATCCTGGTCGCTGATGACCGGGCCGTCGTTTCCGAGGTAAGAGACGGAAGCGAACAGCGAACCGTTGTTGTTGGCGCCCTGGAAGGAGAGGTTGTGGCGTGACATAGTGCCGCGCTCGAAGGCAACGCCAGCCCAGTCGGTATCCTGCTTCCCGTCATAGTACTTGTTGATGATGTCTTCGGAGACGAGGTTGCCTTCACGCACCCAAGTCAGATAATCCTGGGCGTTGAGAGCCTCGGGGATATGGACCATATCCTGGGAGGTGAGCTGCATATCGTAGCGGATGATGCGGCGGCCCTGAGCGGCCTTCTTGGTGGTGATGAGGACGACACCGTTACCGGCTTGGGCGCCGTAGATGGCGGCGGAAGCTGCGTCCTTGAGAACCTCCATGGACTCGATGTCGTTGGGGTCGAGCTGGGCGATGCTGCGCATACGCAGACCGTCGACGACATAGAGAGGGTCGGACGAAGAGTTCGAACTGTAACCGCGGATACGCATCGAGGACTCGGAGCCGGGAGCTCCGGAAGTGCTGATCAGCTGGACACCGGCGGTCTTGCCCTGCAGGGAGTTCTGAACGTCGGTGACGGAGCGGTTTTCGAGGTCTGCGGCCTTCACCTGGGAAATGGCTCCGGTGACATCGCTCTTGCGCTGGACACCGTAACCGATGACGACAGTCTCCTCAAGGACGGTATTGTCCGGCTCGAGGTTGACATTGATAGGAGAGGCGTTGGCGGGGATGACCTGGGTGCCATACCCTACGAAGGAGAACTCGAGATTGGCTCCCCTCGGAACGGTAACGGAGTACTTGCCATCGATATCGGTGGTCGTACCGTTAGTGGTGCCCTGCTGGACGACGCCGACGCCGATCATCGGCTGGCCGGTTTCGTCGAGGACGGTACCCGTAACCGTGATGTTGTTCTGAGCAAAGGCCAGGGCCGCGCCCAGTACCAGCATCGTAACGATAGAAAGGATACGTTTCATTGATTTGTTGGGTTAATATGGTTGATATGGTTAAAGGTTTTAATTGGATGCTGCGATGATCACCAGGGCGGCAAGGAAGCAGAAGAACATCGCATAGACAAACTTCATTGTACCCTTAGGGGCTTCCTTGAATTCACGCCATATCAGCACGCCCCAGATCATTGCCACGAGCGGCGAAGCGTTCGAGAGCGCATAGGAGACGGCCTTGTTCACCGGAGCCTGGGCGGTCATGAAGCTGACGAGCATACCGCTCATCCAGATGAAACCGCCGAGCATGCCGATGAGGTGCGTACGGATATCACCCCTGGTGAAATAATCCTTCATCGTGCTTTTCCCCTCGACCGAATGGCTCATGGCAATAGGGCAAAGGAAGAATGTAGATACTAGTACTGCCAGGGCGAAGAAGAATACAGCCTGATACGGGGACAGAGTACCGACGCCGCCGAAAGTCGGAGCGGTTCCTTTGACGACGAGACCGTAGAAAAAGGCGAATCCGATACCGGAGATGAGGGCGAAGATGATTCCGGCCTTGGGGCTCTTCTTCTGGCTGCCGGCAAGCTTGCTGTATGAAACGCCGCAGAGAACCATAGCCGCGATGGCCAGGAGGACGCCGATCCAGAGCATAGGCTTGTTGCCGGTGAAGCCGGAACTGAAGTAGTTGAAGATGATACCTCCTACCCAGCCGAGGCCGCCGCCGATCGGGAAACCGACAGCCATACCCGCAACGCCGTTGGCAGCGGTCAGGAAGATGTTGGAGAAGTTCCAGATCAGACCTCCGAGCAGCGGCCATAGGGCGGCTTGCCAAGAGATGTTCTCGAACAAGTGTCCGCCGTTGAAGGCCAGCAGGCCTAGGACCGCCGTCAGGAAGAAACCGGCAATATAGTCCCAGTAGAAGAGGAAGGACTTCCATTCCTTCTTCTGGACGAGTTTCTGGGTGTTGGCCCACGAGCCCCAGCATATACAGCAGTATATGCAGCAGAGCATTGCAAGAGTCACATTAGTTACGAGTACCATATCAGGATGGGGATTTCAGGTTTTATTCGTGTACGTAGAGGTCCCAGCCGAGATAGTTCTCGATAGCATCACGGAGAATGTCGGCGACATGGGTACGGCAGGCGGCGACGTGGTGCTCGAAACCGTTGCGGCAGATGTACTTCATAAGTTTCTGCAGGTTGGGGACCTTGGTCACTGCGATGCAGCCGTCCATTCCGTAAGGATCATTGGTGATCTCTCCCTCGCCGAGATAAGCCTTTATGCGGCCGAGGGTGTCGTCCGTGGATATACGGAAATAGGTAAAGTCACCTTCGCTGACCTTGGCACTGACGGCGCCGAAAGTCTTGACCTTGCCGAGGGTGCGGCCGAGGACACCGAGAGGTGCGAGTTTGAGGTTCTTGTTTCCGACAAAGCCACAGGCGTAGTTGCCGCAATGGGTGCAGACGCACTTCTCGCGCTCCTGGGCGAAGTTGTTGTTCCAGTCCATCAGGGCGGAAGCCTCGCAGGATGCCAGCGTCAGCGCATACATGGAGACCGCACCGGCGATATCGGTTTCGCAGGCGCTGGGGACAAGCTTGTCGGAGAGCATTGACATAACCACGCAAGGGGCGCAGCCGAAGTTGATCTCCAGGCTGTCCCAGCACTGGATAGCCAGGGCGTCGCACTCGTTTGCGGCACACCAGCGGTCCACAGCGACACCGAATTTGGTCACGAGCGGCATCTTTTCCTCGTAATTGGCAGGGACTTCGGCATATTCGTGGATGCTCTTGTTCTTGGCGATATAATCGGGATCATCCTCCGCGATCTTCTCGGCGGCAAAAAGGATCTCGGAAAGGTCGGCGGGAACCACGGTGATGCCGTACTTCTGCAGGAGCTTCTCGCTGGCGCGACAGGTGTTGAAGCCGAGGGGGCGGGTGCCGATCTGACCGATGCGGCAATGACGCAGACCGTTGACCACGCGGCAGACACCGGCGAACTTGATGATGTCGGACTTCACGAGCGGGTCGTAGATGTCGTATGTGTGCAGGGTAGTGTCTGAGAACGGGATACCGTATTGGTAGAGATTGTTGCAGACAGATATCTTGCCGCAGAAGGCGTCGCGGCGATGGTCGAGGTCGACCTTGTCATTATAGTCGTCATAGGCCTGGACGAGCACGGGGACTCCCAGATTGGCCTCGTTGATGGCATTGATGATGCCGATCTCGAAACCGAAATTCGGAAGGGCGACGATGATTCCGTCGATTTCCTCGCGGTGCTCCTTGAACTGTGCTGCGACCTTCAGGCCATCCTCACGGGTCTCGATGGAACTGCTGCCGGTGGGAGTAGCATCCTCGGGAAGGATCACATAGTCATAGCCGCATTCGTCCAGGACACGGAGAAGCTCCTTGCGGACATCGATGGCAAGGTCGGGATTGAAATAAGCGCGGGTGCCGATGATTACACCGAAACACATTTTTTTGCCTGCTTTGTACATAACAATTCTTTAGTTATAGGGTTATTATCATTTGATCAGTTGGCGGACGGCAGCCTGCCATCCCTTGTAATTGTCCTCGACACCGGAGCCGGACTGCGGAAGGACCGGAGCCTCTCCGTTCCAGACGTCCGCGGCCTGTCCGAAAGATGTCCATTTGCCGCGTGCGAAGCCGTTCATCACGAAAGCACCGAAGGCGGAGGCATCCTCCACCTCGGATCGGACAACCGGGACCTGCAGCAGATCGGACTGCAGCTGCATAAGGAAAGCGTTCTTGGTAGGGCCTCCGTCCACGCGGATCTCCTTGAGGGAGATGCCCGCGGAGTCGGTCATAGCCTTCACCAGGTCAGTGACCTGGAAGGCGATGGACTCAAGGGCGGCGCGACAGACATGGGCTCGTGTCGAGCCGAGGCTCAGGCCGCTGATCTGCGCCTTCACCTCGGGATGCCACCAAGGTGCTCCCAGGCCGGCGAAGGCGGGAACGAAATACACGCCGCCATTGTCCGGTACTGACGTGGCGACAGCCTCGATCTCCCCAGCCCCGGCGATCAGGCCGAGCTTGTCCTTGAGCCACGTGATAGTGGCTCCGGTGCAGTGGATATTGCCTTCGAAGGCGTAGAACACCTTTCCGAGTGCGGCGAAGCCGACGGAGGTCACAAGGCCTGCGGGAGGCGCAGCGCACACCTCGCCGACATTGACCATAACGGAAGAACCTGTGCCGTAAGTGGCTTTGCCAAGGCCTTCGGCGAAGCACATCTGCCCGGCGAGGGCCCCGTGGCTGTCGCCGAGCACGCCGGCGATCCTTACAGGCTGCTCGAAAAGTCCCTCGGCCGTTGTCTCGCCGTAGAAGGCATCGCATGGCCTCGGATCGGCCATCATATTGCGCGGGATGGTGAACAGGCCGAGGAGGTCGTCGTCCCAGTCAAGCGTGTGTATGTTGAAGAGAAGGGTGCGGGAAGCGTTGGTATAATCAGTCGCGTGGACCCGGCCTCCGGTAAGTTTCCAGATAAGCCAGCACTCGACAGTACCCATAAGAAGGTCTCCCGCCTCGGCTGCGGCGCGGGCTCCTTCCACATTGTCGAGGATCCACTTGGCACCGCTGGCGGAGAAATAAGGATCTATGAGCAAGCCGCTGCGCTCCTGTACCAGAGCGTCACAGCCACGGGCCTTGAGAGCGTCACAGATATCCTTGCCGCGCATGCACTGCCAGACGACGGCATTGCAGACGGGTTTGCCGGTGTGGCGGTTCCACACGACGACGGTCTCACGCTGGTTCGTCAAGGCCAGGGAGTATTCTCCCTCGGGAGTGCCGACAACCTGGCGTATCACCTCGACGGTGTTGCGGTAGAGGACTTCGGGGTCATGCTCCACCCAACCTTCCCTGGGATAGATCTGGGCATGCTGTACCGAAGCAATATTCAGCAGGCGTCCGTCCTCAGCGAAGAGAAGGGCTTTCGTGGACTGCGTACTCTGATCGATGGAGATGACTTTTGACATAGCTGTCTGATTTATTGTTCTTGTGGATGTTCAGGAATCTCTCAGCAGTGCGGGCGATGCCGGCAGCATCAAGCCCGTAATGGGCATAGATCCCGGCGGAATCGGCATGGATGACATTCTCGTCCGGCACGCCGAGGATACAGACCGGTACCGGATTCTCGGACAGCTCCTCGGTGACGAGGGCGCCGAGCCCGCCGAAACGGCTGTGCTCCTCAACCGTGATGATTAGTCCGGTCTCGCGGGCGGCGCGGTGGAGGGCGTCGGCATCATAGGGCTTGATGCTCGAGAAGTCGAGCACTCGGGCCCGGATGCCCCTGTCCTCGAGGGCGATGGCCGCCTGCAGTGCGTGCCACACGGCCTCGCCGGTAGCGACAATGGTCAGGTCGCGGCCCTCGTGAACGGTATTGGCCTTGCCAAGCTCGAAGTGGCACTCGCCTTCAGCGTAGACCTCGCCGGTGGCCCCGCGTCCTACGCGCACGTACACCGGCTCGGGAAAGTCTACTATAGCCTTGACCACCTCTACAGTCAAGCGGCCGTCGGATGGTATGACGATGTTCAGACCGGGGAACGTCCGGAGCACGGCGATGTCGTGAAGGCTATGGTGCGTCGCGCCGAGTGAGCCGTAAGCGAAACCACCGCTCACTCCGAAGAGTTTGACGGGATTGTGGCTGTAAGCCAAGTCCACCTTCACCTGCTCGAGCGAGCGGGCCACATAGAAACAGGCCGGCCCGCAGCAGAACACTTTCTTGCCGCTGTGCGCCAAGCCTGCGGAAATGCCTACTGCATCCTGCTCGGCGATGCCGCACTCAACGAACTGCGAAGGCAGTTCGGCTGCGAAATCGCTGAGGGTGACAGACCCGCGGGCGTCCGTAGTGACCGCTATTATATCCTTGTCCTTTCGCGCGAGCTCCAGAAGAGCCGCCGTGAATGTCTTTCTGCTGTCCAACATAACTATGCCTCCCTTGCTTTTTGTATCCTGGCGTCCAGTTCTCCCATTGCTATGGCATACTGTTCCTCGGTCGGAACACCGTGATGCCACTTGGCTACATTTTCCATAAACGAGACGCCCAGTCCCTTAGTAGTATTCGAGATGATGAGATGCGGCCTGCTGCCGGTGTAATCGATGCTGTCGAAGGTCCGGCAGATGTCGGCCATATCGTCTCCGTTCATCTCCGTTACATCCCAGCCGAAAGCAGTCCATTTGGTCCTGACATCGTCGATGGCCATTACATCCTCCGTATTTCCGCTGATCTGCAGATGATTCCGGTCAATGATGGCAACGAGGTTTCCCAGCTTGTACTGGTGTCCGGCCATAGCCGCCTCATAGATGGAACCTTCACCCTGCTCGCCATCGCCCATCAGGACGACAGTCTTCCAGGAAGCTCCGTCCATCCTGGCGGCGAGTGCCATACCCACGCCGATCGGAAGGCCGTGGCCTAGAGCACCGGAGCTGACTTCAATACCGGGGACATTGACCGTCGGGTGACCGGCGAGCGGAGAACCGTAGTGTCCGAGCGTATCAAGGGTATCCTTGGAGAGGATGCCGCGGGCTTCGAGGACTGTGAAAAGAGCCTCGACGCAATGTCCCTTGCTGAGGATGAAACGGTCGCGTTCCGGATCGTCAAGACGGTTCGGGTCGATGTTCAGATACTTGAAATAGAGGGCCGTAAGCACATTCAGGCAGGAGAGGTCTCCGCCGGTATGCCCTGCCTTCGCGTTATAGATAACTTCCATCAACCGTTTCCGATTGATTTCGGCTTGCAGAGTTAAATCTATCGTCATATTTCGTTTAACGTTTTCAATTTCGTTTCTCTTTCGCAAATGTAAGCAAACGAAAGTTAAAAACAAAATAAAAACGAAGGAAAAGATAAATTTCTTTGCTTCACCTTATTTCTATATATTATTATATTTGCAGGTAGACACTTTAAGTGATGCTATTTATTTGGTATGAAGGTCAACCGGCACTATGCCAGTTGTCCGAAAAAAGTTTGACCACACACTCGAGAGATACGCGCACGAGCATCAGTATGACAAATGCAAGCATTCCCCTGCATAGACAACCGGAATATCAGTTGTTGATATAATACTATCACTTTTAGAACAAATTAAATAAGGAATGCAAATAAGAATTGAAAAAAACGTAATTTTGCATCAAGTTTTAATCGACTATGGCACTCAATCAACGAAGAACCAAGATACTTAACCTCATACGCGAAGACGGCCACGCCAAGGTCCAACAGCTCTCACGTCTCTTCAATGTATCAGAAGTCACTATCCGTCAAGACCTTGAACAGCTCGAAGAGATGGGATACATCCAGCGCGAGCACGGAGGAGCCTTTCTCAAGGACGTAGGCGTTTTTGCCAAGAGCCAGCGCCTCTTCAACCAGACCTATATGGAAGAAAAGGCAGAGATCGCCCACAAGGCCATCAGACTCATAAACGACGGAGACACCATCATCCTCGACTCCGGCTCAACCACCACCGAGATCGCCAAACTCCTGAAGAATTACAGGGACCTTACCGTCATCACCAATGCCCTGAACATCGCTATGATAGTCGGAGGCGAGTCCGGCATCAACCTCATTGTCTCGGGCGGTGAGTTCAAGGCTCCTACCCTGTCACTTACCGGCGACCTGGCCGCCACCGTCTTCAAGGGCATCCACGTCGACAAGCTCTTCCTCGCCACGGCCGGCATTTCGGACGGGATGCTGCTGACATATCCCAGCTACAGCGACCTAGTTGTAAAGTCCGCTATGATCCGTGCCGCAGGCAAGGTCTATCTCGTGGCCGATTCGTCCAAGATCGGGAACTGCTCCTTTGCCAGTCTCGGCCAGCTGTCGCTGGTGGACGCCTTCATCACAGACAGCAAGATTACGGAAAAACAGATCGCTGCCATCCGGGAAATGAAAGTGGAGGTCATCTGAAGCAATCGAAGCGAGGTATAGACTTTGCCGCGACGCTGAAGAAAAAGCCATTTCTTCTGCGTCGCGTCCACGCCCTCCCAAAACAACAGCGAGCCAAACAAATCATTTTGCTTGTCTCGCTGTAAATCAGTATGTCAAGAGTGAATCATTTGACTGATTAATACGCTATCTGAAACTCATCCTTAAGCGTGCAATACAAGTATCCGTCTATCACATATTTCCCAAAGGAACAACTGAAACTGACTTTGTGGAAGTGGAGTATGACATAGTCGTCTCCCTTGTCTGCAAGAGTAATTCTCCCTTCATATGTATAGGTCGTGGCGTTACTGTCGCTTGAAGCAGGGAACGAAAACATGAAACGACTCGTCTTCAGCGTATCCCCAACCTTCGTGTTATCTATGTTATCAAAATAGATACTGAGCATAAACATATCATATACCATCCTGCCTCCGCTCCACGCAGAAAGCCAAGACTTGCCTTCCATATCGCTTTTCCTGTAAACAACAGGACTGCTGAATGAAATGACAGTGTCTTCAAACTCATTGCTCTTCGCATTAATCGTAGTCTTCGCAACCTTTGAACTATCCTTGAAAAGTTCCTCGGGCGAAAGACAGTCCTTCCTGCAAGACACCGCCAGAACGGCAACGGCAAAGAAAGCGAGCCATATAAGTATGTGCTTCATAACAGTAATGGATTGGTGTTCTTCGCAAATATAAAAAAAATGAAATAGAAGTAGACAAGGTTATTTGGCGTAAAAATGAAGAGAGACAAGTTCATTTCGGCTTGCCTCTCTTATTGGTTTTCAATTACTTATAAGGATTGCTCCTTCCGTTTTTCAATCAGTACTCTTCCTCGTTAAAGATGTTGTTTTATATTGATTATCAATGAATTAAATATTATAAATGCTTGTTTAGACAAACAAACATTGTTTTATAGGGTACTAAAACGACTGTTTGTTAGGCTACTTCGCTTTGTCTAACAT
>JAEEGL015529970.1_pt1 | contig 22584 bp, 20 predicted proteins | sample 9134231 | NCBI WGS metagenome assembly JAEEGL01 (sample SAMN16246548, study PRJNA631951) | gut metagenome | biome: gut microbiome; feature: rumen; material: fiber-attached | host: Bos | place: Iran: Karaj | collected 2018-10
GGACGAAGGTTCCTTTGAGGAAATGGATATGTTCAAGCTCCATCGCTGCCACGACTTCGGCATGGAGAAGAAGAAATACCTCGGCGATGGCGTCGTGGCGGGTAGCGGAACGATAAACGGACGCCTTGTGTATGTCTTTGCACAGGACTTCACCGTCAATGGCGGTTCTCTCTCGCTGACGATGGCGGAGAAGATTTGCAAGGTCATGGACCTCGCAATGAAGATGGGGGCTCCATGCATAGGCCTCAACGACTCTGGCGGCGCACGCATCCAGGAGGGCATCGGCGCCCTTGCAGGTTTTGGCGAAATCTTCCAGCGCAACATCGAGGCCAGCGGTGTCATACCGCAAATCAGCGGTATCTGCGGACCATGTGCCGGCGGTGCCGTATATAGCCCCGCACTGACTGACTTCGTAGTGATGCTCGAGGGCATTAGCTACATGTTCCTGACGGGTCCGAAGGTTGTGAAGACCGTGACGGGCGAGGATGTCTCGCAGGAAGACCTCGGCGGCGCACGCGTACACAGCAGCATCAGCGGCGTGGCGCACTTCACGGCAAAGACAGAGGAGGAGTTTGCAACGCTCATCCGCAAACTGCTGGAATACATACCCCAGAACAACATGGAGCATGCGCCGCGCGTAGAGTGCTCCGACCCCATCGACCGCAAGGAGGATGCCCTGAACGAAATCATCCCCGACAACCCCAACCAGGCCTACGACATGTACAAGGTCATCGGAGCCGTTGTCGATAATGGCGAATTCCTCGAGGTACACCGCGACTTCGCGCGCAACATCATCATAGGTTTCGCACGCTTCAATGGCGAGAGCGTGGGCATCGTGGCAAACCAGCCCAGCGTATATGCCGGCGTGCTCGACGCCAACGCCAGCCGCAAGGCAGCACGCTTCGTGCGCTTCTGCGACTCCTTCAACATTCCTATCGTAAGCCTCGTGGACGTACCAGGATTCTTGCCTGGCACAGGCCAGGAGTACAATGCCGTCATCGACCACGGCGCAAAACTCCTCTTCGCATACGGCGAGGCCACCGTGCCGAAGGTCACAGTAACGCTGCGCAAGAGCTACGGCGGCAGCCACATCGTCATGGGCTGCAAGCAGCTGAAGGCAGACCTTAACTATGCATGGCCGAGCGCAGAAATCGCCGTGATGGGTGCCAGCGGAGCCGTTGCAATCCTGAGCGCAAAGGAAGCAAAGGAGCACGAGGACCCAAAGGCTTTCCTCGCAGAGAAGGAAAAGGAGTACAACGACCTCTTCACAAATCCCTACAAGGCTGCCTCGGAGGGATACATCGACGACGTCATCGAGCCGCGTAACACGCGCTTCCGCATCTGTCGCGCCCTGGCACAACTCCAGAACAAGAAGGAGGTGCGCCCAGCGAAGAAGCACGGCAACATTCCACTATAACACGACGAGAACATGAAAACATACAAGTTCCACATTGACGGCCGCGAACTGTCGCTGCGCTACGACGCGGGGCAGGGACGCCTCGCGCAGGTACTGCTCGACGGAGAAAGTCCCAAGCCCTCGCCAGAGGACATGGCGAGGTACGCCGCCGTCATCAGTCTCGCCATTTTGGAGCACGAAACTGCCGTCATGCACGACGACGAAACGGACATCATCACGCTGCGCGGGCAGAAGTCGCGATGGGCAAATCCCGCCGACTCCATGAACGAGCGCGGCTCACTACTCAAAAATCTTTTAGGTTGGTAAAGCTATTATGAAAACATACAGATACACCATCGATGGTGCTGCCTACGATGTCACCATCAACAGCATTAACGGACAAAAAGCACAAGTCGAAGTGAACGGAATACCCTTCGAGGTAGAGATGCAGGGCTCCGCACTCACCGAGGACGCACTTCCCGACGTAGCACTCGCCGATGCCGCCCCTGCAGCAGAGGCTCCCAAAGCGGCTCCCGCTGAGGCTGCTGCCGAGAAGCAAGCAGCAGCACCCGCAGGTGCAGCAGGCGACGGAAACCCCGTAAAAGCACCACTGCCTGGCGTCGTCACGAAGGTGAACGTAGCCGTTGGTCAGAAGGTAAAGAAGGGAGAAACCGTGCTCGTCCTCGAAGCCATGAAGATGGAGAACAACATCGCCGCAGAACAGGACGGCGAAGTGACGGGCGTATGCGTGAAGGCAGGCGACAGCGTGCTCGAAGGCACAGTACTCATCACCATTGGATAACACACAAATGACATCCTACACACATTGCACAACGAAGGCGAGACGTCTGCTGGGGCTTCTCGCTTTCTGCTTTCTGCTTTCTGCAACACTGCAGGCGGCTCCCCCCAAGCGCGAGTTCCGCGGAGCATGGATACAGATGATAAACGGACAGTTCCAGGGCATGAGCCGCGACCAGATGCAGCAGAACCTGACAAACCAGCTCGACGAACTGCAACGCTGCGGCGTGAACACTATCATCTTCCAAGTGCGCGGCGAGGCCGATGCCCTCTACGACAGCCACTACGAGCCTTGGAGCCGCTTCCTCACAGGCAGGCAGGGAACGCCGCCCAGCCCATACTGGGACCCTCTGGCATGGATGATTAAGGAGTCGCACCGCCGCGGTATGGAACTCCACGCATGGATAAACCCATATCGCGCAAAGACGAAGGGAACGACGGAGTTGGCGGCAAGCCATCCCTACGTGCAGAACCCCGAGCGATTCTTCAGCTACGACGGCCTACTTATCTTCGACCCGGGACTGCAGGAGAACCGCGACTACATAAGCATGATTGTCAGCGACATCGTGAGCCGCTACAACGTCGATGGCATACACATCGACGACTACTTCTACCCCTACCCTGTGGCTGGCGTCCCCATTCCCGACGCCGCGACCTTCCAACGCTACAACAACGGATTTGAAAACATCGCCGACTGGCGACGCTACAACGTAAACCTCCTCATACAGGAACTCTACGAGACCATCCACACCATCAAGCCGTGGGTGAAGTTCGGAGTATCGCCATTCGGCATCTACCACAACCAAAAGCCCGGCGACCCCGTATATGGCTCCAATACCAAGGGACTCCAAAACTACGACGACCTCTACGCCGACGTGCTCTACTGGATTGACAAGGGATGGGTGGACTACACTGTGCCGCAGATATATTGGGAAATAGGCCACAAAACCGCCGACTATGACACCCTCATACGCTGGTGGAGCAAGTACGCATCTGGACGGCCACTCGTCATCGGACAGGACGTCGAGCGCACAGTGAAGGCTGCAGACCTACAGAACCCCCGTATCAACCAAATGCCCGAGAAGTTCCGCCTGCAACGCTCACTGCCCGGCATCTCTGGAAGCTGCCTGTGGTACAGCGCCGCAGTAGTGCGCAACGAGGGAAACTTCGCAACGGTACTGAAAAAACACTACCATACAGCACCCGCGCTGGCACCACAGATGACGTTCATCACGAAGGACAAGCCCGGAAAAGTCAAGAACATACGCGTCGAGCAGCGCCAGGACGGACAATACCTCGTCTGGGACGCACCGTCGTTCAAGGACTGGCGCACACAGCCCACACGCTACGTCGTCTATCGCTTCGCAAAGGGCGAAAGCCGCAACATCGACGACCCCACACACATCGTTGCCATAACCCCAAAACCCTTCTACCAACTCTCCGACAACCCCCGCGAGCGCACAGCGACATACCTCGTCACGGCACTGAACCCCGTACAAAACGAGTCCAAAGCAAAGAAGAAAAAAGTGAAATTTTGAGCTTTTTTCGTGCGATTCGTGTTCGAAAAATATCTGTGAAATCCGTGCTATCTGTGTGACATAACCATGTCTGCGTGCCTTCATTCGTGTGATTCGTGCGATTCGTGTTCGAAAAAATATCTGTGTCATCTGTGATATCTGTGTGACATAACCATGTCTGCGCGCCTTCATTTGTGTGATTCGTGCGATTCGTGTTCGAAAAAATATCTGTGTCATCTGTGCTATCTGTGTGACATAAAAACATGCCCTTTCCGTGTGACGAAGTCCGAGAATCTTCCATCGAGATACGAGAATCTTTCATCGAGATGCGAGTATTTTTCATCGAAGTCCGAGTATTTTCCGTCGAGATGCGAGAAATATGTTTTTTCAAGCCTTCTGCTGAAAATGCAATCACTACTACGATAAAGCATGCCCGAATCTTGCACTTCTTGCACCCGCTACTGAAACTCAGATAGTTACGTCAGATTATCTTGCACCTAAGTTGCACCCATCTTGCACCCATCCTGCACCCACGCTGGAGTTTGGGTGCAACTTGGGTGCAAGATGGGTGCAGGATTGGGTGCAAGATTATGGGGGCTAACTGCTTGATAATGAGTATTGGGTGCAAGAAGTGCAAGATTCTGGCGGGTTTTATCTATATTGTCAACCTAAAACAGGCTTAAGACGCGAGAGTCAACCTAAACAAGTTTTAATGACTAACAGAGTCAACCTTTTTAGGGATGGTTCCTATCAAGGGTTAAGGGATATTATCCCTTAACCCTTGAATTTTGATATTAATGATAAAAACTATCTGCACACATATAGTAGGAACCAAAATAATACTTTAATAGTGTTAACTTTTGACTTTGGCCTTTGGAAAATGTTTCAAAATACGATTTTTAATGTCATCCGATGTCTTTCCTTCAATAGTTAATTCGTCAATGCTTAAGTTGAAGAACCAATCAGGCAGCACAACGCCATCAGTAAAGATAAGACGTAAACGCTTAATGTGTTCCATGCGGAGAAAAACATCGGGCAGCTCTTTTACACGGAGTTCAATTCCATATTCATCGTTTTGCGTCCTTAGTTCGTTCAGTATGTCTTCATCTGTTTGTGCCTTGCGTACTAGCCAGCCGACCTTTGGCGTAAAGGTATTGGTAATCGTATCCACTTCGGTTCCTATGAAACCTGCCCATAGTTCCATTGGTATCTCGCTTATGACCGTTCCCTGCACAGGGTCGAGAACACGGTATTTGATACCTACACGCGCGTATTCCGAAGGCATATTCTTGCTGTGTGGCACAAAATCAAGCGTCTCTCCATTTTCGTCAGGGAAGAACTTGAGCACCCAGCCGTCAATTTCGGTCGGCTTGTCCGGGCTGCAGGCTCCGCCCTTAAGTTTATTCACCTGTTGCCTTTTTATCATAGACTGCCAGAACTTCTGGTTGGGGCACCCCTCGGCAGAGTGAATGAACTCCGTGAGTATGGGTTCCAGACTTTCCGTCCAGTGATCAAGTCCGTAGCGCTTCAACTGATTTGTCTTATCTAGGACATGCCGCCAGTCGTCAGGTGTACCTTTCAAAGTAATACTTGGAATGCCACAAGCCAATTTGTACACAATATATTCAAAGTAGGACCTCACGCTCTCCATCAAAGTAATTTGGGAGGCGATGAGCTCCACTTGACTGGTGGTCGAAAAATCGGAGGTAATGATTTTGGCTATGTCACCATTGGTGTAACGGTCAATCTGTGAGGAAAAGCCACCAAACAATGTAGTCCAATCGACATCAGCAGAGAATAAATCCTGTTGTGACTCGACGACTAAGTCCATCTTTCCCGTATGGCTAACCAACTCCGGGCGCAGTTCCTCTGCGTGGGCATTGATGTAGCGGGAAAAGCCTTGGCAGACAAGCAGCCATATCATGTCAGGCGAAAGTGTAATGGACTTATGTCTTGAGTAGGCTTCAACCATACAACGAAAGAATGCATCCTGGCCTGGATTAACCAGACATTGAGCATCAGTGAAACTGGTAGCAATGATTTGTTGAGACTCCTTGCGGATATTTTCTGCGTCAAGAATAGTTGCAGCCATCTTTTCGCCAGTAAAAAAAGAGTAATGCCCATCTTCTATTTGCGCAAGATCCTCGTCAACCAAAAAAGTTATGCTACCTTGTGCCTGTGCTACTGCTGCCATGCTGACGGCAGCAAGCATAAGAATAATTTTTTTCATAATATATACCTTTTACTTGATTATTCCATAAGTAAATTCCAATTCTGCGCCCAAAGGTATCACAAAACTCTCGCTCTGCAAAAGTTTGGTGTAGGCTTTCTGCGATATTTTAACTTTTGCACCAGGTATGATGTCAAAAGAAGCTCCATCTAATGTGCCACCTATCCACAAGGTGCTACCAGCTTCAACCGTAATTTTTACTCCGTGATAAAAGGTGGCAACACCAGGGATCGTGTCTCCAGGGAGAGTAGGGTTAAAAACGATTATGCCGTCATCAGAGTTAACGGCATGACTGCTTGCTACCACGAAAAATAGCATGAGTAATGCAAGTGTTTTGACTGTTTTCATGATTTTAATTTATTGATAAGACATAGTGTGATTTTGCAACTGCAAAGATAAGGGGATGTTGAGCGAATGACCAAGAAAAAGTTGTTACGATTTCGACCGATTTTGTTCTATTTTGTTCCACAGGGATTTGTCGTGTTAAATGGTTTATAATTAGCAGTTTGAGTTGTCGAGAAGGAGAAGAAAAAGCGGGTTATTCGTTGCTTTTTTACAAATAATTTTAGTTTTTCAGCGTGCAGAGGGTGCCAAAAATGGTTGAATTTGGGGAGATTTCTGCATTTTTCACTTAATTTTGCCACAAAATAAAAAGTAGAAAATGTGTAAACACCTGCTGTTACCCGTTGTGGCACTTGTGCTATGCTCGGCATGCACCAGAAGTTATAAGACACCCGAGGATCTGCTACATGCGGACTCGTTGTCGGAGTCTGCCAACCCTGAGAAGGCATCCGTGCTCCTCGAGACTCTGGCTGACAAGTATTCAGCTGGAGACGAATACCTGCGCAATAAATATATGCTGCTGTGCGTAAAGGCTAAGGATAAGCGTTATATACCCATAGACAGGGACTCTGTCACAGAGCATTTGGCAACGTACTTTGCGGAGTATGGTACGGAAGAGGACAAGCTGGAGTCGCTGTACTATCTTGGCGGTTTTTATCGTGATAACCACGACTATCCTCGCGCCCTGGACGCCTATAATGAGGCGGCGACATTCGGACAAGAGCACCTCGATGCGATAAAGACGGACGTCCTGGCTGTGATATACTCGCAGCTGGCAGCGATATATGTCGAAATGGAGCAGTTTCCGAAAGCCTTGGCATGCGTAAAGAAGAAGTATGGACTATTCGCGGAAAGTGGCAAAAAGAATGTCGATGCCGAGTTGGAAATGGGGCGGCTGTATTCATATCTTGCCCATTACGATAGTGCGCGGACATATTATCTGGAGGCCTTTGCCTCGCTTCCGCCTATCCCAAGAACAGAACGCGAGGTCATGTCCTATGGGGAGGTGCTGTCGTTCCTTGCTATGTCGGATATGGGGACGAATGTGGCAGACTCGTGTATGAGAATCCTGAATAGGTATGCGCCCACGACGCTGCCACAGAGCGTCTGGTCAGCGAAGGCTGAATACCATAGGCGAAATGGTAACGCTGATTCAATGGCTTATTTCCTGAGGCTCTTTGTTGAGAAACCGCGCAGCGCGTCAGACTTGCAAATGTGTTCGCGCGACCTTTATATACACTATAGAGAGGCGGGCAAAAAGGACAGTGCGCTTCACTATGCGGACATCTATCGCCAAGTCAGCGACTCGCTGATACGTCTCAGAAATCGCCAGTCGTCCATCAATGCGGACAACTTTTTCCATTACAGGAAACATCATGAGGAAGAACTTGCTCTGGAACAGCGTAGCAGTCGGCTTTACACGACGGCATGGATGGTGGCGAGTCTGCTGTTCTTGCTATCTACGTTGTATCTGATTTGGTACATAAAGCTTAGCTCTCGCATGAAAAAAGACAAGGAGACAAACATGAAGTTGCGCAAACGTGCCCAGCGGTACGAGAAAAAGTTCCTGGCGGAGAAGGAGTTGCGGCTCAGCGATAATCCCAATGTCGCGGAGCTTCGCGAACTTCTGCGCTCTCGCGCTTACGAGAACCCGCTGCCTCCAGTCGATGAACTGTGGACAAAGATGTATAGAATCGTAGATAGTGAGTTCCCTGCCTTCAAGTCAAATATGGATAGGTATAACGAGCGCCTCTCCCGAGACAGCTACCAGCTATGCTATTTATTGAAGATAGGCTTGAAATCAGCTGACATCTCTCGTCTTTACGGTTGTGCTCGCTCTACCATCACAAGAAAGGTGCAGGCGCTGGAAAGGGAACTTGGTGTGCCTGTTGCAGAAGTGATAAGAAGCGGAAGAAAGCGCGGACGCCCCAGGAAAGTGCAATAGTGTAGCGATGTTTCCTCAGCATCTCATACGATTGTGTGAGGGTCTTTCCTAAAGCAACAATGGTGTCCCCTTAGTCGTCGGAATCGTCGTCGAAGGGGGAGTCGTCGAGGAATATGGGGGCGTTCCATTCGTCGAGGGCGCGGCGGTCCTTCTTTGTGGGGCGTCCTGTGCCGCGTGCGCGATCGACAAAACCGCTGATGCGTGACATCTCAAGGACTTCGTACTGCTCGGGCGGCGTGATGTTCTCGAGGATTTCTGGCAGGAGTTTTGCCCCAACGCGTTTCTCGATAGCTTGCAATACGCGGAAGGTGTAGGTGACGGGCGGCTTGCGCACGCTCACCTCGTCGCCATCCTTGACGTTGCGCGAGGGCTTTGCCACTACGCCATTGATGTGTATGCGGTTGTTCTTGCAGGCTTCAGCCGCAAGGCTTCGCGTCTTGTAGAGGCGCGCAGCCCAGAGCCATTTGTCGATACGTGCTTCCATGATGTTTGTGATACCTCGTTTGCTTGTCTGCTCCCAGCTCGTTTACTTATTATTATAATTGTTCATGGCGAAGTTGAGGCCGCTGAGGGCGTAAGCTTTTACAGCATCGGCGGCAAGGGCGACGCGCTCGTCCATGTGTGTGAGTTCTTCGTCGGAGAATTCGCCGAGAACGTAGTCTATCTGGTTGCCGTGCTGGAAGTCGCTGCCGATGCCGAAGCGTAGTCGCGCGTACTGTTGCGTGGCGAGCTGCTGCGATATGCTGCGGAGCCCGTTGTGGCCGCCCTCGCTGCCGCCGGGCTTCATGCGTATGGTGCCAAAGGGCAGGGAGATGTCGTCAACGACGACGAGGAGGCGCTCAAGGGGGATGTTCTCCTTGTTCATCCAGTAGCGCACGGCATTGCCAGAGAGGTTCATATATGTGGAGGGCTTGAGGAGGAGGAGTTCTTGGTTTTTTACTCTTATCCTGGCTACGAAGCCGTAGCGCTTGTCCTGAAAGCTGATGCCAGCATCGGCGGCGAGCTTGTCGGCGATGCGGAAACCAATGTTGTGACGTGTGGCGGCGTATTCGTTACCGATATTTCCCAAACAGGCTATGAGGTGAAGCACAGTGGACTAATTAATAATTAAAAAATAAAATTGAGGAAGCCCCACCAAAGTCCCCCAGTCGCTCCCACGGGGGAGGCTTTTGAGTGACAAGTGGCGAGGTGTTTTAGGGTTTCGACCTTCATTAACTGTAAGCGCGGACTTCGGCGGGGTTGTCCGCTGAAATCCGCGCGTAAAAGTTTGTAGATAGGGGGATGTTTAGGCTTCCTCCTCTTCTGTGGTTGCTGTAGCAGCGTTTGCAGCAGCGGCACTGATGGCAGCACGTGTCATCTTCACGCTGACAACGTTAACCTCCTTCGGCGTAACGAGTTCGAGGTTGTCGTAGCTGAGGTCGCCGACCTTGATGCTCTTACCGAGCTGCAGGGACGTAACGTCGATGACAAGCTTCTCGGGTATTTCGGTGAAGAGTGCACGAACGTTGATCTTACGAACAAGCGTTACGAGCTTACCACCTGCGCGTACACCTTCTGCGAGACCCTGAGTCTGGATGGGCACACCGATAACGATGGGCTTGTCCTCCTGAACCTCGAGGAAGTCAATGTGCATGATGGTGTCCTTTACGGGGTGGAACTGCGTTTCGCGAATAATAGCCTTACGCTCCTGACCATCGAGCTGGATGTTTACGAGATAGATGTGAGGGGTGAAGATGAGCTTGCGTGCTTCCTGCTCTGTGAGCGTGAAAGCCTGAGCTTCGGGAAGTCCGTTTTCGCCCTTCTTAATACCATAGATGTTGCAGGGAACAAGGCCCTCGCGGCGTGTCTGACGAGCCGCACGCTTGCCGGCATCGCTGCGGAGCGTGCCTGTTACGTTGATTTGCTTCATGATTTTAAGTAATGTGTTACTCTAAATTAAGTTGTTATGTCTTAATTCGCCATCACACGTGGAAGTACACTTGGGTACTTCGTATGGGAGAATCGGCCGCAAAAGTACAACAATCATTTCGTATCTCCAAAAAGTTCTGCGGCTTTTTCAAAAGGCTATAAAGCTGTCTCAGAATTCGAAGCGGAAGTCGTCCTCGTTGTGTTCCTGCTCTGGAACTGGGGGTGGTGTGGGGAGGTCGTAGTTGAGGGGAGCGTCTGCAAGGGGTTGTTCTTGTTTCGCCGTGCTCTCTTGAGCAACATACGCAGAAGCGGCTTCGAAGGCTTCGCGTATTTTCCCGATATCTTCACGATAAACGAAGATCTTGTGCTTCTCAAACTGTGGAGGAGCTTCGTCTGAGCCTTCGCGTATGCGCTTGCTCTCTGTCAGCGAAATATAGTATTCGCTATTGCGGTCCTGCTTTACGTCGATGTAGTAAACGCGCTTGCCGGCCTTTACTGTACGCGTAAAAAGGATGTCGCTTTCTTTCTTTTCAAACGGCATAATCTTTTAATATTAAATGTGTTAATACTTAATAATTTTGGTGCAAAGGTGGCTTGTTTTTAGGAAAGAGCCAAAAAAAATCGTGAAAATAATAATTCTCCCAACGCTTTTTAGTATTTTTGCGCCATTATTAAGCCTAAAAAGTGGTTTTAGACTATGATAAACAGAGAATTGATAAGGTTAAAGGTGGTCCAACTCGTCTATGCGTACTACCAAAATGAGGGTAAGACTCAGGACGTGGCAGAGAAAGAGTTGCACTTCAGCCTGCAGAAGGCCTACGAGCTGTACAAGTACTTGCTAAACACGCTTGTAGAGATACGCCGCTATGCCGAACGGCGCGTGGAGGGTTCGCGCCATAGGGCGCAGTTGATGAAGAGCGGCGGGGCGGACATCGCCGACGTAAGACTGGCGGAGAACAAATTGCTGCTTATGCTCGAGGACAACAAGGCGCTTGCGGACTATCGCGAAACGAAGAGCGACTGGGAGGAAGAGCCTATGCTGATAAAGTCGCTATACAACGCCTTCGTCGAGAGCGAAGCTTTTAAGGAGTATCTTGACGGTGGCGAGAATGGTTTTGAAAGCGAGCGCAGGATAATATGCGTACTGTATAAGAAGCTGATAGCTGAGAACGAGGAACTTGACGACGTTTTGGAAGTCCATAGCCTGTACTGGAACGACGACCGCCACGTGGTGGATACCTTTGTGATGAAGACGCTGAAGCGATTTGCTGAAACGACATCGCCAGAGCAGCCGCTGCTCCCCGATTACGACTCCGAGAGAGACCGCGAGTTTGCAGTAATGTTGTTCCGCGAAACGATATTGCGGGCCGATGAGACACGACGCTACATAGCCGACAACTGCAAGAACTGGGAGTATAGCCGCTTGGCAATGATGGACGTGGTGATAATGCAGATAGCACTTACTGAGATGCTTGTATTCCCGGAGATTCCTGCAACAGTGACGATTAGCGAGTACCTTGACCTTGCAAGGGTGTATAGTACCCCGCGCAGTCCAGGCTATATCAATGGCCTGCTCGACCACATCCTAAAGGCGATGCGAGAAGAGGGCATACTGATGAAATAACAATACAAACCAATAAAAAACTAAAGAAACATGATTTTTCTTGACGCAGCAGCACAGACAACGTCGCAAGGCGGCGGTGGTGGCATGGAAATGCTCATCATGATGGTGGCACTCTTTGCCATCGTCTATTTCTTCATGATCCGTCCACAGAACAAGAAGCAGAAGGAGGAGCAGAAGTTCCGCGACTCTCTTGAAGTAGGACAGGAGGTTATGACTATCGGCGGACTTCACGGCAAAATAAAGCACGTTGACAGCGAAGCTGGCATCGTGACGCTCAACATCGCTACGGGCGTGGACGTGAAGTTCAGCAAGAACGCCATAGCAAAGAAGTAAACATCCCTCTATAGCGCGCACTCTCCTTTGAAAGCCAAAGAACTCATCAAGAGACTTTGGACGAAGCAGGCTGGCACATTCCTGTTCTTCCTCGTCCTGTCTGCCGCGTTCTGGCTCTTTACGACACTCAATGACGACTATCGTGAAGAGATCGACGTGGAGTTGCAGCTTGTGAACGTGCCTGAAAACGTCGTCATCACGACGGAACCTCCCTCGCACATCCGCGTCAGCGTCCGCGACAAAGGGTTTATGATACTGTCATATCGCTATTGGCAGGAGATGCGTCCCGTGACGATAGACTTCCAAAACGTCGTGGGGCATGGAAATGCTTCTGGTAACATAAGCATTCCTGTCTCCGATATGCAAAAGCAGATACAGGCATTGTTCTCAGCAGAGGCTTCTGTGCAGATTGTGCGTCCGCAGCAGATTGAATTCTACTTCAACTACGGCGAAAGTAAGCGTGTGCCACTGAAGGTAGTAGGGCAGTTCCAACCCAAGAACAGCACCTCTATCCTCACGATGCTTCGCTACGAGCCCGATAGCGTGACCGTGTTTGCACGTCCGTCGATGCTTGACACGATAACGGCGGCATATACCGACCATATCGTCATGACGAATTTGGAAGACACGACGCGTGTGGAGGTTCCGCTCCATCGTGTCGCTGGCGTAAAGTTCGAGCCAAGTGTTGTGATGCTCACGCTGGCCTGCGACAGGCTGGTGGAGAAAACCGTGGCCGTGCCTGTTCAGCAGGTGAACTTCCCTGCCGACAAGCAGTTGCGCACATTCCCGGCGCGTGTGAACGTGACGTTCCAAGTGGGTATGGGGATGTACCGCAAAATCTCTGCAGACGATTTCGTGCTTGTCGTCAACTACGAGGACCTAATTGAGAGCAAGTCGCCGCGATGCAAACTTGCCTTCAAGTCTTTGCCAGACGGAGTGGCGCATGTGCGCATCTCGCCCAACGAAGTAGACTTCGTGATAGAAGAAGTCTCGGAGTAACTGATGGCAGTAAAGGTAGGCATTACAGGAGGCATCGGCAGCGGAAAGACATACGTATGCCGCCAGCTTGAGCAGATGGGGTACGATGTATTCTACTGTGATGATGAAGCACGCCGCCTGATGGCCGAGGACTCCACGCTTCGCACAGAGATTACGGCTCTTGTGGGAACTTCGGCATACGACGACGTAGGTAACCTCAACAAGCCTGTGCTTTCGGCATTTATCCACAAAAGTGCTGAGCATGCAGAGGCTATAGACCGACTTGTGCACCCCCTTGTGCGCAGAGCCTTTCGCGAATGGTGCGCAGAGCGCGAAGCGAAGGAGTATGTTTTCATGGAGTGTGCGCTGATGTATGAAGCCCACTTCGACGAGGAGGTAGATAGTGTCGTGTGTGTAGTGTCGCCAATGAAACTCCGCCTCGAAAGGCTTCGCCGCAACAGAGGCATCAGCGAGCAGCAGGCGCGGGAGTGGATGCAAAAGCAGATGGGCGAAGAGGAAAAAGCCTCGCGCGCGAACATTATTATATATAATAGGGAGGGCGAAGAGCCCGATGTGAAGTACATATTCAAAGAAATAAACAAATAAAGATAAGAAAAAGATGAAAGATACCATTCTATCCATCTCAGGCCGTCCGGGCCTGTTCCGCCTTGTTTCGAGAGGCAACAGAAATCTTATTGTCGAATCCATCGGAGACGATAAAAAGCGTTTTGCCGTAGGCGAGCGCGATCGCGTTTCCTCGCTGAACGACATCACAATGTATTCCGACGACGACAATGTTGAACTGATGAGCATCTTCAAGAACATCCTCGATGCCCACGAGGGAAAGGTGGTCGAACTGAACCACAAGACAGCATCGACGGCGGAACTTGAGGCGTTCATGGCAGAGGCACTACCCACCTACGACCGCGACCGCGTGCATACGTCAGACATCCGCAAGCTACTCCAGTGGTACAACATTCTCGTGAAGAACGGATACACCGACTTTGAGACCGAGGAAGAGGGGGCCGAGGAAGAGGGTGCCGAGGAAGAGAAATAAGATGGACAGCTGCAAGAACGTCATCATCATCGATGCCGACTATGCCGACCGCGTTGCGTTCGACCTCATCGTGAACTTTGAGCGAATGCTTGGTCGCCGTATTCCACCTGCCGACCTGTCGCGCTGGCTGGATTGTCTGGCACTTGATGGCGGACTGCGCCCCAGCGAGTCGGGCGAGGATATTCTTTGCGTATTTATACATGGCAAGGAAAAGTCGCGCTTTGACAACTTCCGCCCTGCAGACTTTGCAACAGAACTGAATGCGCAGGCTTTTCGCGACAATATCGGAGAGTTTACTCTGCAATCGGCTTCGGGAGAGGGCGTCGTAGGAGCTGACGAGTTCTTTCTCAGTACCCTGAAGATGTTCGGCGAGTCGCAGGCCGTGGAACGCATAATAGTTGTCGGCAATGTCGATGAACATCTTGCGCCCATACGCAATGCTGTTAACACCATAGCGGAAAAGGACATAACGCTTCTTGCTATGGAGCCCCTTGCCGGCCTGCGTTGCAAACAGGAAATACTTGGCTATAGCCTGATGTCGGCGTTAGGTATAAAGGGAGAAGAAATAAGATAAGAATTGAAACATGAGACGTTCTGAACTTCTTGAGCAATCAAGGGAATTCAGGACACAACGAAAAAAGGTATAAAGTTATGGGAAGAGTTCTCATTATTGGTGCAGGCGGTGTGGCTACCGTTGCTGCCCACAAAGTTGCTCAGAATAGCGACGTGTTTACAGACATCATGATTGCATCACGCACAAAATCGAAGTGCGATGCCATTGTGAAAGCCATTGGCAATCCCCATATAAAGACCGCGAAGGTGGATGCCGACAATGTTCCCGAGCTCGTGGCACTATTCCGAGAGTTCCAGCCCGACTTGGTGATGAACCTCGCGCTGCCGTATCAGGACCTTACCATCATGGACGCTTGCCTCGAGTATGGATGCTCATATCTCGATACGGCAAACTACGAGCCGAAGGACGAGGCCCACTTCGAATACAGCTGGCAATGGGCATATCGCGAGCGCTTCGAAAAAGCTGGCTTGACCGCAATCCTTGGCTGTGGCTTCGACCCAGGTGTGACGAGCATATATACGGCATACGCTGCCAAGCACCACTTCAAGGAGATTCACTATCTCGATATTGTGGACTGCAATGCTGGCGACCACCACAAGGCTTTCGCTACGAATTTCAATCCAGAAACCAACATTCGTCAGATAACGCAAAAAGGCCTCTATTGGGAAAATGGCAAATGAGTTGAGACAGAACCGCTGGAGATACACAAGGACCTTACGTATCCCAACATAGGGCCTCGCGACAGCTACCTTCTGCACCACGAGGAGATAGAATCGCTCGTCATCAACTACCCCACCATCAAGCGTGCACGATTCTGGATGACCTTCGGCCAGCAGTATCTGAAGCATTTGGAGGTGATACAGAACATCGGCATGAGCCGCATTGACGAGATAGAGTATGATGCCCCCCTCGCCGATGACCCTACAAAGACTGTGAAGGTGAAGATTGTGCCGCTGCAGTTCCTGAAGGCGGTACTTCCGAATCCTCAGGACTTGGGCGAAAACTATGAAGGCGAGACGTCCATAGGATGCCGCATACGCGGTATAGGCAACGATGGCAAGGAACACACGTACTACGTATATAACAATTGTTCGCATCGTGCCGCATACGAAGAGACGGGCATGCAGGGCGTAAGCTACACAACGGGCGTGCCCGCATGCATTGGAGCTCGTATGTTCATGCTCGGACTATGGAAGAAGCCGGGTGTCCACAATGTTGAGGAGTTCGATCCCGACCCCTTCATGGAAGAGCTGAACAAACAGGGACTCCCCTGGCACGAAATCCACGACGGCGACCTCGAACTTTAACCAGGCATGAACGTCTATCGCCTGCTTCGCACCTTTGGACGCATTAAGAGCCCGCGGCTGAAGTTGCTTGCACTTTGGGCGCTTCACGTTATGGGGCGGCGATATGTGGGAGTGTTTCTCGACCCAGTGCTCGCCTGCAACCTGCGTTGCAAGATGTGCTACTTCAGCGACGACGAGCGGCGCAAGGAACTACATGGGCGCTTCTCGAAGGAACAACTCCAGCAAGTGGCGCAAGCCCTGTTCCCGCGAGCCCTGAAACTGCAGATAGGCTGCGGTGCCGAGCCCACACTTTTCGCAGATCTTCCGTGGCTCGTGCGCGAGGGGAAAACGCATGGCGTCCCCTATGTGTCGATAACAACAAATGGACAGCTGCTGACTGAAGAAACACTTCGCGCTTTGGCGAAAGCAGGGCTCGACGAGCTGACGATATCTCTGCACGGGCTGACGAAGGAGACGTACGAGAACCTTATGCAGGGCGCAAGCTTTGTGAAGTTTAAGGAGCTTCTCGGTGCGATTCGCAACGTTCGCAAGGACTTCCCACGTCTGAAGGTGCGCGTGAACTATACGCTAAATGCCGACAACGTGGCGGAGCTTTCCCGCTTCGGCGAAGTCTTTATGCCAGACACACCGCTGGACATCCTCCAGCTTAGACCGATACAGAAGATAGGGAATAGCAACTATAGCAACTTCTCGATGCAGCCATTGTTGGAGCACTACGACGACACCCTGCTTCCCCTGGCATCGAGTTGCAAGGCTCGCGGTGTCGTGTGCCTCATGCCGACGCGGGAAAACATTCTTGCGCTGGCAGATGCGACCGCAGACGACAAATCAATGCGGCAGCGCGCACTGGAGGAGCTCACGTACTGCAATGTCACGCCGGGTCACGTATGGCAGGCCGACTTTGATGTCAGCCGAGAAACCTTCAATAGCTACTCGCGTCGGAACCATCGTGCATCCCGCATCCTGCAACTCGCACTGGGATGGAATACGGTGGATGGCGTGGCAGAGGGACGTACAAAGAAACTGAATTATACAATAGAATAAAAAGATAAAAGTATGGCAAAGAAAGAAGAATTAGAGCAGACAGCTGCCGACGGCAAGCTGAAAGCCTTGCAGGCAGCCATGGCGAAGATAGAAAAAGACTTCGGCAAGGGTTCCATTATGAAGCTCGGCGACGAGCACATAGAAGACGTGGACGTGATACCCACAGGTAGCATCGCCTTGGACGCAGCCCTCGGCGTTGGCGGTTATCCCAAGGGACGTATCATCGAAATCTACGGTCCCGAGAGTTCGGGTAAGACCACCCTCGCAATACACGCCATCGCCGAGGCGCAGCGCGCAGGCGGCATAGCAGCATTCATCGACGCAGAGCATGCCTTCGACCGCTTTTACGCAGCAAAGCTCGGCGTGGATGTCGATAACCTGCTTATCGCGCAGCCCGACAATGGCGAGCAGGCACTCCAGATTGCCGACCAGCTCATTAGCTCTGCAGCTGTCGACATCATCGTTATCGACTCAGTAGCTGCACTTACGCCGAAGGCAGAAATCGACGGCGATATGGGCGACAATAAGGTGGGACTGCAGGCGCGCCTCATGAGCCAGGCTCTGCGCAAGCTTACCGCCACCATCAACAAGACAAAGACGACCTGCATATTCATCAACCAGTTGCGCGAAAAGATAGGCGTGATGTTCGGGAATCCAGAGACCACAACAGGCGGAAACGCTCTGAAGTTTTACTCCAGCGTGCGCCTCGACATCCGCAAGGTAACCACGCTGAAGGACGGCGAAAACCCCATCGGCAACCAAGTGCGCGTGAAGGTCGTCAAGAACAAGGTGGCCCCCCCCTTCCGAAAGGCGGAATTTGAGATAATCTTCGGCGAGGGCATCAGCCGCATAGGCGAGATTGCCGATCTCGGCGTAGAGCTCGACATCATCAAGAAGAGCGGCTCGTGGTTCAGTTATGGCGAAACGCGCCTCTGCCAGGGTCGCGACGCACTCAAAGCCCTTCTCCGCGACAACCAAGAGCTCGCCGACGAAATCAGCGCAGCCATCGCCGAGAAGATGCGCGGGAAGTAGGACCTTCCTGCAAGTTACTATCTAAACAAAAAAAGATAGAGCCACTGTATGTCAAAGAAAACAGTAAAACATAGGGCAACAGCTAAACCCTCTGCACAAGAGCGGAAGGAGAAGAAATCGAAGCAGAAGCCGAAGAAGGAGTTTCGACTCTCGCCGAAAGTGGTAAAGCTGACACTCTTCGCCCTGCTTGCCATATTCTGCACCATCGTGTATGGCGACGTCTTTGCGCGGGCAGAGCAGGAGGCGTTCGTAAACTTCGACCGCACGACCATGAAGTTCCTCCTCGACAAGCCCTTGGGTGAACTCTTTTGGCTGGGGCGCGTCATGCTTCTGGTGTTCAAGAGCAAGTGGGTAGGAGGCATCATTTTGGCAGCATTACTCACGGGAACAGCTTGCCAACTGGATAATATCTTCCGCATTTCTCGCACGAAGTGGTGCGGTGTGAGTTTCCTGCTGCCAGCAGCGGAGCTTGCCTACCTCGTAAGTCTGGGCACCAACATTTACTATAAGGAAGAACCCAGCCGCATCATGCTCTACCCTGTGGCTATCTTCTTAGTTCTACTCGTCTGCCGTATTGTCGTGCAACTCGTCCGACGTAGAAGGCAGCAGCCAGAGGCTTCTTCTGCCGACGCTAAGACATTGCGCGGCATACCCTATGGCTTTGTTGTAGCTTTGGCTGCTTTGGGCATGCTCTTCGGCTATACGTATGCTGCCAATCAGAACACAATACTTACGGCACGCATGCAGAACCGTTTGTGGGAGCAGGACTGGGAGGGAATGGTTGAGGATGGACTCAGCGCACGCCGTCCCACGCGCGCCGTTGCAGCATATTACGCTATGGCTCTTCTGCAACGCGGAGAGCTTGTGGAAAGACTTTTTGAGATTCCTTATGACTATCCCATAAATGGAGAATTGAACTACCACGATGGTTCGGAGGAATACGGTCTTTTGCAGGCCGATGCCGATTTCGAGGCAGGGCTTGTGCAGGTGGCATATCACTATTGCATGGAGTTCATAGTTATGAATGGTCCCAACCTGCCGAAGCTGAAGCGCATGGCGATATGCTCAATAATGATGGGCGAGAAGGAGGCAGCCCGCAAGTACCTGCGCCTTATCGACAGCATGCCCTTCGAGGGTGCTTTTGTGGAAAAGTATTCGCCGATGGTGGATAATCCCGAACTTGTCGATGCAGACCTTGAGCTGGCGAACGTAAAGAAGCTATGGCCGCGAGAGAACAAGTTTGAGCAGCAGTATCGCCAGCCTGCATTCCTCGGCTATAATCTCGGCCTCGAGGAAGGAAGCAACGAAACGCTGATGACGTCGATTGCCGCATGCCTGTATTCGAAAGACCTCATCTCGTTAATGCCGCGTGTGGGTGCGCTCCAGCAAAAGCGCATGAATATGCCCGTCACGGTCCAGCAAGCCATCATCTGCTTGAGCCTTAAGGACAAGGGCGCTCACAAGGAAGTCCTAAGCATTCTCCCCAATCCGCAACTCGCACAGAGGCAGGTAGAGGCGTTCTTGATGGATGCAAAGCCATACATCAAGGACAAGGAAGGCCTGCGTGACAACTTGAAGGACAAGTGGCTGGGAACGTACATGTATTATTACTACTGCATGAACAACGACAGCATTGCCACAGGCAAGAAGTCGGCGGCGGACTGGAAGGGAGTAAATTAAATGAGTGACATGTCCAGTGACAAGTTACAAGTGACGAGTTACAAGCTCGATATACCGATATGCGGCGATGCATTTCGTCACTAAAAATAGAAAGAAATGAGAATCAAAGTACACATATTCATCCTGTTCTCCCTGCTGCTAACAGCATGCAGCCGCGAGGCGGTAGTCCCCGAGAACGCTACGGCGTTGAGCGAGCAGGCCGACATCTATCCCGATTATCGCGACATTGTAATCCCTCCCAACATTGCGCCCCTCAACTTCCAGGTGCGCTCCGAGGGTGATGCCCACGTGTGTGAGGTGAAGGGTGGGGGAATGCAGCTCGTAGTAGGTGCCGATGACGACGGCTCTGTGCGCTTCGACAGCCTTGAGTGGAAACAGCTGTTGGCAGCGTCAAAGGGCGGCGACATCGCCGTAACCCTTTATGCCGAGCGCGACGGCGCGTGGGTTGCCTTCCCTGAATACCGCCTGCACGTTGCGGAGGAGCCCATCGACCGCTACCTGTCGTATCGTCTGATTGAGCCCAGTTATGAGCTCTATCGCCAGATTGGACTCTACCAGCGCGACGTCGAAAACTTCGACGAATACGTCATCTATGAGAACAATCGCGAGTTCGACGACACCGAAAACCATTGCGTCAACTGCCACAACTATCAGAACTACGACACCAAGCGCATGCTCTTCCATGTGCGTGCGAAGCATGGCGGCACCATCTTCGTCGATGGCGATAAGGTCGAGAAGTACAAGATGACGACGGACTCTACGGCCGGGAATGCCGTCTATCCCAGTTGGCATCCGCAGCTCAACCTTGTTGCATTCTCTACGAACAAGACGGGGCAGGCTTTCCACCTCCAAGACCGCAACAAGATTGAGGTCGTGGACTACGGCTCAGACATTATGCTATATAATGCCGAGGAGCATACGATGAGGAACATCCTCGGACGCACAGACGATGAGTTCGAGACTTTCCCATGCTGGTCGCCCGACGGACGCCGCCTGTTCTACTGCTCAGCCCATGTGCCGCAGTTCAAAGGCGTCCCCGACAGCCTCGCCGCCGACACCATATTGCGCTACTATCGCAGTGTGCGCTACGACATCAAGGCGCTGAGCTTCGACCCCGAAACGCGAGCCTTCGGACAGCCCGAGATGGTGGAGGAGTGCTCCGCGGCGGGGAAGAGTGCCGCCGTACCGCGTGTGAGTCCCGATGGGCGATACGTGCTTTACGCCCTTGCTGATTTCGGGCAGTTCCACATCTGGCACCAGGACAGCGACCTCTGGATAAAAGACCTCGAGACGGGAGAGGCGCGCCCCCTCGCAGAGGCCAATTCGGAAAGCGTAGAGAGCTATCACGGCTGGAGCAGCAACGGGCGATGGATAGTCTTTGCCTCGCGACGGCTGGACAAGAACTATTCGCGCGTCTTTATAGCATACTTCGACAAGGATGGGAGGGCGCACAAAGCCTTCGTCCTGCCGCAGGAAAATCCCGACCACGACACTATGCTCATGAAGAGCTACAACGTCCCCGAGCTCTCGCGCTCAAGGGTAAGCATCTCGCCGCAGCAGTTCCGCGACGTCATATATGCAGACGACAAGATAAAGACAATCACGTATTCGTCGAAGTAGAAACAAGTAACGGGCGCCATCGCGTCCGTTACTTGTTTTTATTGGCTCCGGGTAAATGCACCAGCGGCACGGAGCGTGCAGCGTGGCGAAGACGCGCAGCTATGCGCAGCGGTAGATGTGACGTGCCTTTCTGCACGCCATTTTCTTTTGTACCCTTTTGCATCCCCCTCCAGCCTCCCGCGCCTCTCTTCCAAGAAAGCTCATTTACTTTGCCCTGACTGAGGTTTTCCTCTATCAAGGTAGAGGTTTTCCTCAGTTTGGAAACTCTAACTGAGGAAAATGGGCAAGAACGTGCACGCTTCGAGTAGGAGCCTAAAAGGAAGTCGGAGATATATACCCCCGACAGTAATAATAAGGAAGCCCCGCCGCGGCACGTTTGCCGCAGCGGAGCCTCCTTGTCGTTTTCAGCTGACCGCTAATAATTCGTGGGCTGAGCCTGTTTTAGTTCCGCTACAATGTATTCAGACTGTGTGCCTATGCGGAACTTTCCTCCCCAGATGCCTATTCCCGAGGAGACGTAGAACTGCGTCTTGCCGCGCGCATACTGTCCCCAGGAGCATTCGTACATGTTGTCCGTAACCCATGAGATAGGCCATACTTGTCCGCGGTGGGTGTGGCCGCTGAGCTGGAAGTCCACGCCTGCTTGCTCTGCGCGGTCGAGGTGATGTGGCTGGTGGTCGAGGACAATCACGTACTTCGACCTGTCCACGCCCGCCACCAGCTCGTCGAGAGGCTTGCGGCGCGTGTTCGTTTGGTCGTCGCGCCCGATGACGACAAGGCTGGAGTCTATTTCGACAGCTTGGTCGGAAAGAAGGTGTATGCCTGCCTCGGCATAGAACTTCTGGGCTGCGGGCGTGCCACTATAGTACTCGTGATTTCCCAGGCAGGCATATATGGGGGCTGCGATGCGGCGGAACTCTTCTGCCATCCCCTCCTCAATCAGCGGGCGCACGCTGATGTCGATGATGTCGCCCGCGATAAGCACAAGGTCGGGCCTCTCTGCGTTTATCATGTCAACCCATCGTGCCAGTTCCGTGCGAGGGTTATGGTACCCAAGGTGCAGGTCGCTGGCCATAACAAGGCGATAGCTCTTTGGAAGCGTTTTCTGCGTCTTCAGAGTGAGTGGGACTCGTACTTTGTTGCGGTAGTTCCAGTTGCCGTAGAGCATAAGCACGAACATTCCGGCGAATATCGCGCCA
>JAEEGL011354036.1_pt1 | contig 22583 bp, 18 predicted proteins | sample 9134231 | NCBI WGS metagenome assembly JAEEGL01 (sample SAMN16246548, study PRJNA631951) | gut metagenome | biome: gut microbiome; feature: rumen; material: fiber-attached | host: Bos | place: Iran: Karaj | collected 2018-10
GGCCGCTGCTCCGGCATACACAGCGGGGACCAGCAGTTTTGTTTCCGGATAGAGGTCCTCCAGCACCCATCCGGCCATTCCCACAACCGCGCTGCATACAACCACAAGCACTACATTGCGCTTTGAAAGGATCTTCTTCAGCGGGAGATCCGGAAACACCAGCTTCATTGCGGCTGTGACCAGTCCGAGCAGCACCGCTGCAATGATCAGCCATTTCAGAAGTATGTTCAGCAGCGGGGGAAGCACCGTCTGGAACAAAGGCGTAAGCACCGCCAGCAGAGCCGTTCCGATGCACCACAGCGGCAGCAGCAGCAGAATACGCACGATCCGCGGTATGCGCAGCAGTGCTTCGCGGAAGCGGTCCTTCAGGTTCTTTTTCCGCGCCTCTTCCTCTTCGGGCAGGTCTTCCGGTTCGTTGGGAACCGGCTCCCTGTCCATCGTTTCCACGATCGCAGGCGGCACAAAGACATCCTCTTCCTTCACGATCTCTGCCGGTGTGTGAAAAAGTCCTGCGGTAATCAGAGATGCGGCCGTAGTCAGTGCAACGGCGGAGCGAGCGATCCTCTTTTTGACTTTTCCTGTTTTTTCTTTATCCATATCCTCATGCTCCGGCAGTCCTGTCCGGAGTCCTTTTTTTCATCATACCATGCCTTCCGGTCATGCGCAATGTCACAGTTGTAAACCTTTTTCCTGCAGGTATCGCTCAGATCCTTCTTTTTCCCTGTGCCGTCCTGTGCTATACTGGTGAAAAACGACGATTCCGGAGAGTGTGTATGAAAAAATCCGAAAATACGAAAAGCAGCTTTCTGTTTTGGTTCATCCTGCTGGCGCTTCTCTTCGCCCTTGTGCTTGAATTTTCCAAGAACACGGTTCCCGGCTGGATCATCGCCGCCGGACTGTTTGCGCTGTTCTTCCTTTTTCATCGCCGTTTTCTGAAAACGAAGCCGCGCGCTCTGCGCTTTCTCGGCTGGATCATTTTCCTGGCGCTTCTTGTTCTGGATCTCGCCGTGACCGCTCCTCCTTACCGTGCAATTCCGGCTGTAAGCGCGAAAAAAACCGAAAAGACAGCGGTGATCTCGGTCGCTCAGGGAGACCTGACCGGTGTCTTCAACGAGGAGAAGACCGTGGAGGTATATGCCGGGATCCCTTATGCGCAGCCGCCGGTCGGGGATCTGCGCTGGCGGGAACCGCAGGATCCCGTCTCCTGGGAAGGCATCCGCGTCTGCGATCATTTTGCTCCTATGTCGATGCAGCAGCGAAACCCGGTCCTCATGGACTCTCTTACACAGCTGATCGGCTACCGGACTTTTACCATAAGTCTGAATGACAATTTCCGTGAGCCCGTGAGCGAAGATTCTCTCTATCTGAATGTCTGGAAACCGGCCGGCGAACAGGCCGGTCTCCCGGTGATATTCTTTATTCACGGCGGATCTCTGATGACCGGACAGCCCTCTTTCGGGGATTACAACGGAGAAAGTCTGGCGGAAAGAGGCGTGGTCTTTGTTAATTTCGGTTATCGTCTTAATGTGTTTGGATATTACGCCGCCGAGGACCTGGCAGCAGAGTCTCCGAACGGAACGACGGGAAATTACGGCCTGCTGGACCAGATTGCAGCACTTCGCTGGGTAAAAGACAATATCGCCTCCTTCGGAGGAGACCCTGACAACATTACGATTGCCGGCGAATCCGCCGGCTCCTCCAGCGTCAATGCTCTCTGCGTCTCCCCTCTCGCAAAGGGTCTCTTTCGCAGAGCAATTGCTGAGAGCAGCGGCATTACGGCAATTAAGCCCTATCATACGTTTCGGCCCCTCGAAAAAGCCCTTGAGATGGGCAGCCGGATCCGGGATGAGTTCGGTGTGCTATCTTCTTCCGAGCTTCGGACGATCCCCGCGGAAAAACTGGTCGGCACCGCTTTTTCCAATAATGCCATGACCGTGGATGGATATGCGATCATCGAGGAACCCTACCGGACCTATGAAAAAGGCGAAAACAACGAAGAAGCTCTGCTGAACGGTTTCAACGGGCGGGAAGCAGATGTGTTCAATCTGACCATGACGGTCGGAAAGCGTAATTATCCATCTCTTGTGGAAAACATCTTTCACGGTGAAACAGATACCGTTCTGGACCTTTACCCGGAGGCGACAAAGAAAAACATGAACACTCTGCTGAGCGCCGCCTGGTTTGCCTACAGTCATTATGATTGGTCCCGCCGTCTCTGTGAGCAGGGAAAACCGGTCTACGAATACTTCTTTACCCGTCAGAACCGCAGCCTTGGAGACTGGCATTCCGGAGAAATGATCTATGCTTACGGCAATCTGGAAAATGCCCCGCACAACTATGATGCAGCGGACAGGAGGCTCTCTGATATCATGCAGCAGTACTGGGTCAATTTTGCAAGAACAGGAGATCCGAACAGGGATGGCCTGCCAGTATGGCCGCCGGTTTCCGATACACCGGGTATGGTCCTGAATTTTGACAGGGAAATCCGGATGGTGGAAGACCCTTTCCTTCCTCTGGAGAAAATTCTCGAGCAGGTTCAGAACGCAGAAAAAGCGGAGTGATCGCTCCGCTTTTTCTTTACATGCTTTTTCAGCCGATCACCTGATTGTCCCCTAGAAGTTCCGGGTGATGGCACATGCTGTCCTCTCCGGTAACCGTGCGGATGACCCGGCAGGGGTTTCCCGCGGCAAAACTGTCAGGCGGGATATCCCGTGTCACCACGCTCCCGGCTCCGATCACGCAGTTATTGCCGATCGTCACACCCGGGCAGATTACCGCGTTCGCCCCGATCCAGCAGTCATTCCCGATTCTCACCGGCTTTGCCAGACACAGCTGTCTTTTCTGCCCATCTGCGCACAGCAGCAGCCGGCGTTCGTCCGGAAGCATGGGATGGACCGGTGTTACGATGGTAACGTTCGGGCCGAAGTTGCAGTCATCTCCGATTATTACGGCTGCATCATCCTGTACTGTGAAATTAAAGTTTATGAAGACGTTTTTCCCGATTCGCGTATGGATCCCGTAGTGGAATGTCACCGGGCCCTGGAGAAATGTCCCTTCTCCGATCTCTCCCAGGATCTCATGAAGGATCCTCTCGCGCTCTTCCTCCTGGTCCTCATACAATGCGTTGAAATCCTGATTCAGCTTGTGCGTGCGAAGTTTCTGCGCCCGCAGTTCTTCATCCAGAGGACAGAACAGCATCCCTTTCTGTCTTTTCTCGTCTTCCGTCATGATCAATTCCTCCCCCGCAGCGGCTCTTGTTTCGAAACGGAACAAGAATCTTCTTGCTGTATTATATCCTGCTGTGGTACACTTTACAACAGCCGCCGGAACGGCGGTTTTATTCTGTTTTATTTCAGGAGATCGACCATTGGAATCCATCACGCAGATCCTTGCCCGGGAACTGGACAAAAGACCCGAGCACATTGAAAACGTCATCGCTCTTCTTGACGAGGGCAACACAGTGCCTTTCATTGCCCGCTATCGTAAGGAACTTCACGGAGCTATGGATGACACAGCGCTCCGCACGCTGGTGGAGCGCCTTGAATACCTCCGGTCCCTTCAGGAACGTCGGGAAACGATCAAAAACACCATTGATGAACAGGGAAAACTTACGGAAGAGCTCGCCGCGGCAATAGACGATGCCGCAACGCTCGCCGCACTGGAAGACCTCTACCGTCCCTATAAGCCCAAACGCCGCACCCGTGCAACCATTGCCCGTGAAAAGGGGCTGGAACCCCTGGCCCTGCAGCTTTTTGCACAGGACAGAAACTCTCTTCCTCCCGAAAATCTGGCCGAGGACTATGCGGATCCGCAGAAAGGTGTTGCTTCTGTGGAGGAGGCTCTCGCCGGCGCTTCTGATATTCTTGCCGAGATGATCTCCGATGATGCGGAGATCCGCCGCATCCTGCGCGAATACATCATGGCAGCAGGCTCCGTTTCATCCTCAGCTGCAAAAGAGGAGGACTCGGTCTATCGCCTGTATTATGATTTTTCAGAAAAGATTTCCCGCATAAAAGGGCATCAGGTTTTAGCCCTCAACCGCGGAGAGAAGGAAGATTTTTTGAAGGTGTCGGTCATCGCAGACCGGGATGCCTGCCTGCAGCGCATACGGCGGAAGGTCCTGATCCCCGGCAGTCCTTCCATGTCTTTCGTACGGGCAGCCGCTGACGATGCGTTCGACCGGCTGATCTTCCCCTCACTTGAACGGGAAATGCGAAGCACCCTCACTGACTCTGCAAATGACGGTGCGATCCATAATTTCGCTCTCAACCTGAAGCCGCTTCTGATGCAGCCGCCTGTCCGAGGAAAGGTTACCATGGGGCTGGATCCCGGGTATAAAAACGGATGCAAGGTTGCTGTGATCGACGCTACCGGCAAAGTCCTGGACACATCTGTCGTCTACCCGACGTTCGGGGAAAGCCGGAGAAAAGAGGCAATCCGCAGCCTGTCTTCCCTGATCCGGAAACACGGCGTGGAGCATATCGCAATCGGAAACGGCACCGCTTCCCGTGAAACGGAGCAGATGGTCGCAGAGATGCTGCATGATCTGCACGGCGGCCAATCCTACGCTATTGTCAACGAAGCGGGTGCCTCGGTGTATTCCGTTTCCAAACTGGCTGCGGAAGAGTTTCCAGAATATGATGTCAATCTCCGTTCTGCGGTCTCCATCGCCCGCCGCCTGCAGGATCCTCTCGCGGAACTTGTGAAGATCGATCCCATGGCCATCGGTGTTGGCCAGTATCAGCATGACATGCCGCAAGCCAAGCTGGAGGAGACACTCAACGGTGTGGTGGAGGACTGCGTCAACTCGGTCGGTGTGGACATCAACACGGCCTCCCCCTCTCTTCTGCTGCGGGTTGCGGGTCTGACCAGGACCACTGCGAAGAACATTGTGGCCTACCGCGAGGAAAACGGAGCGTTCACCAGCCGGAAGCAGATCTCCAAGGTACCCAAACTCGGCCCCAAGGCTTTTGAACAGTGTGCCGGCTTTCTCCGTATCCCGGAAAGCCGCCAGGTTCTGGACAATACCGCTGTCCACCCGGAGAGCTATGCAGCCGCAGAGAAGCTTCTCGCGCTCTGCCGCCTTTCCCTGGATGATGTGAAAAACGGATCGATAGGGGATCTCCGCAGCATCGTCGAAGCCATCGGCTGGGAACGTGTTGCAGAGGAGTGCGGTGTGGGCATCCCCACACTGAAGGACATTGTTACCGAACTGCTCCGGCCCGGCCGTGACCCGCGTGATGACCTGCCTCCCGTGGTTCTGCGTCAGGATGTGATGGAGATCCGGGATCTGAAACCCGGCATGGTGCTGATGGGAACAGTTCGGAATGTCATCGATTTCGGCGTTTTCGTGGATATCGGTGTCCATCAGGATGGCCTGGTCCACATCTCGCGCATCTGTGACCGCTTTATCCGGCATCCGAGCGAAGTCGTATCGGTGGGCGACATTGTGAAAGTCTCTGTTCTGGAAGTGGATGAAGCCAAACACCGCATCAGCCTCACAATGAAAGATATAAAGGAGTGATCCGCTTGTCTGTACAGCTCATTGCCAACTACCACACCCACACCTTCCGTTGCGGCCATGCCTGGGGAAGCGAACGTGAGTACATCGAAAATGCGATCCTGGGCGGTATCCGGATCCTCGGCTTCTCGGACCACACTCCATATCCCGGAGCCGGAGATCCTCCAAAACCCATTCCTGTCCGGATGGATCTTTCGGAGCTGGACGGTTACTGCGAAACCATCCTTGCTCTGCGCGACGAATACCGGAATGACATTGAGATCCATCTCGGTCTCGAAGTGGAGTATTATCCCGATCTTTTCCAGCCGCTGATGGAGGAGCTTCGCAAGCGTCCGATCGAATATTTCCTTCTCGCACAGCACTTCACCCGGAACCAGCATGACGGGTTCCACTGCGGCATGCCGGGACCGGAAGTCTTTTCGGATTATATCAGTCAGCTCATAACCGGGATCGAGACCGGCCTCTTCACCTACATCGCACACCCGGATATCGTGAACCACAACGGAGATCCGGAAGAGTATGACCGACAGATGCGGCGGCTCTGCCGCAAAGCCAATCAGTTCGGACTGCCGTTGGAGATCAATCTGCTCGGTCTGGGCGAAGGCCGCTCCTATCCCTATCCCGGATTCTGGAAGATTGCGGCGGAAGAGGGCTGCAGGGCGATCATCGGCTGTGATGCACACAGGCCTGAAAACGTCTTCCGCCCGGACGTTATTGAATCTGCACGCATCTTTGCTTCCTCTTTCGGGATCGAAGTGCTGGATACTGTTCCTTTGCTGGATCCGTTTCCTCTCCTCTCCTGATCCGCCCGGAACTCTTTTGTCTGAAAAGGAAAAGTCCGGCTGAACACGGTGTTCAGCCGGACTTTTCCTTTTCTTTCTCTTCTGCGGACAGGACTCGAAGGATGCCCTTGTCGGCGATGAAGCGGATCGCAAGGCCTCCGAATTCGAATCCGTATTCCCTCTCCCCCATGCCGAGATAACGCGGCCTTGGGTCCAGTTCCAGAACCTGCCGGAGCACACTCCTTTTCTCTTCCGGGATCTTTTCCTCCACATCGGGAGGAATCTCCACCGGGATGTGTTCTCCGGGATCTGCTGCAAATCCCGCAGATGCATCCGTGATGCAGTCCGCATAGGGTATATAGGGTTTGATATCATAGATCGGTGTGCCGTCCATCAGATCGACTCCGCCTACGATGAGCTCCGGCATTCCCTTTCCGCTGTCCTCGATGCGGAGCAGGCGCACACATGAGAGTCCGAGTCCGTTCGGGCGGAAGGGAGAGCGTGTGGCAAACACGCCTTTCCGCGTATTTCCTCCCAGACGCGGCGGCCGTACTGTCGGCGACCAGCCCTCGTTTTCCGAAAAACCCCAGATCAGCCAGATATGACTGAAATCATCGATGCCGCGAAGGGCTTCCCGGTCTGAAAACGCTTTTTCAAAGACGATCTTTCCTTCTAGATCTTCTATGATCCCGGCCTGCCGCGGAATCCCGAATTTTCCCGGGAAATCCGTGCGGATCACGGCGATCGGGACGAGTGTTCGTTCTCTCTTCATAGCGAGCGCAGTCCTTCCATCGCAGCAATCGACACCGCGTTGATCACCATGTGCAGAAAGATCGGTGTCCATATGGACCGCGTCTTTTCATAGCAGCGGGCAAGAAGCCAGGAAACAGGGATATACTGGATCATATATAAAACATACCGTGGATCACGGAGCGCGTAATTCCATACATGATACCCCGAAAAAGCCAGGATGCTCACAATATACGCAAGACCTCTGCTTCTTTTCCGGATCGTTCCAAAGAGGCCTGCGCGGAAGAGGAGTTCCTCCACGATCGGCGCAAGGAAGATGCCCATCGCTTTGATCATGCCCGGGCTCTCCTCCGCCAGATCGATGATCTGCTCATTATTCGGGTTCCCTACTTCCGGCTTTCCCGTCACAAGCATCAGCACAACAGCAAACAGCGAATTGAAAGCCAGCACAGCAAGATAGGAACCGCCGATCTGCAATGCACAGCGGAGAATACTGTCGCAGAAGGGGTCGAACTCACGTCTCAGAAAACGGCCCAGCACGATGAACATATACAGGGTCCCTGCTGCATAGACCAGAAAATTCGCCAGAGATTCATTCAGCATGCCGTTTTTGTAAAACACCCCCAGCAGCAGGGGCAGCACCAGCAGATGCACCGGGAGATATACGAGCAGCGCGAACTGCTCTTTTTTTGTCAGTTCGTTTGCTTCCGTCATCCCCGCGCTTTCCTTTGCAGTTCAAAAAGCAGGTTCATGGCCTCGAGCGGAGTAAGTGTGTTCAGGTCTGTCTCCCGCAGGAGTTTTCCGATTTCGTCGCTCCCTACCTGAGCCAGACTGATCTGGTCGCTTTCCTCTTTCTCCTGGGGGAAGGACGGCCCGATTCCACTGTTCTCCAGTTCTTTCAGATAGGCTTTTGCTTTTGTGATGATCCCGTCGGGAAGACCGGCCAGCTTCGCTACTTCGATTCCGTAACTGTCGTCCGCAGAACCCCGTACGATTTTCCTCAGGAAGACAAGGTTTCCTCCCTGTTTCTTCGCGGTGATGTTATAGTTCCGCACGCCTCCGATCTCACCTTCCAGCGCGGACAGTTCATGATAGTGTGTCGCAAACATGGTCTTGGCCCCGAGTCTTCGCTTGTCCGCGCAGTATTCCAGCACCGCCCTGGCGATCGCCATGCCGTCGAAAGTACTGGTTCCGCGGCCGATCTCATCCAGAATGAGCAGGGACGACGAGGTGGCATAGCGCAGGATCTCCGCCATCTCGTTCATCTCCACCATAAAGGTGGACTGTCCTGAAGCGAGGTCATCCGAAGCGCCGATCCGGGTAAAGACCCGGTCCACGATTCCGATCGTTGCGCTTTTCGCCGGCACGAAGGAACCGATCTGCGCCATGAGCACGATCAGCGCCGTCTGCCGCATATATGTGGATTTTCCCGCCATGTTCGGCCCGGTGATGATAGCCACGCGGTCGTCCCGCTCGTTCAGATAGGTGTCGTTGGGAACAAAGAGCACGTCCTTCAGTGTCTGTTCCACCACAGGATGCCGCCCCTCAAGGATCTCCAGCGTTCCCGAAGCATCGATTTCCGGGCGGGTATAGTTGTTCCGTACGGCCACTTCCGCAAGCGAGCACAGCACATCCAGCCTGGCCACTGCGTCTGCGGTCGCCTGGATGCGGTCTACATTATCCGCGACCTTCAGCCGGATCTCAGTGAAGAAGCGGTATTCCATATCATTGATCCGCTCACGGGCAGTGAGCAGTGTGTTTTCAAGCTCCTTCAGTTCCTGTGTGATATACCGCTCGTTCGAGACCAGCGTCTGCTTGCGGATATAGTCTGCCGGAATACCGCTCTCGCCCGCTGAACGCGGTACGTCGATGAAATATCCGAAGACCTTGTTGTAACCCACTTTGAGTTTTCTGATCCCGGTCCTCTCGCGTTCCTTCAGTTCCAGTTCCGCAATCATTTTTGCTCCGTTGTCCCGGATATTGCGCAGATAATCCAGTTCTTCCGAATACCCCTCCCGGATGATACCGCCCTCGCGCACCGAGAAGGGCGGATCGTCCCCGATCGCGGTGTCGATCGTTTTCCGGACATCTTCCAGCGGGTCCATGTCCGCGATCTCTCTGAGTCCGGCACTCCGGCTGTCTGCAAGGATCTCCTTCAGCCGGGGAAAAACCGCTGCACAGTCCGCGATGGAGCGAAGATCCCTTCCTCCTGCAGTACCGTAAACGGTTCTTCCGACCAGCCTCTGCAGATCGCTGATCGCCTTCAGTGCGACCTGCAGTTCTCCCCGCTTCACGTTGTCTGAATACAGTTCCTGCACCGACGCATGCCGGCGGCGGATCTCAACTGCGGAGAGCAGCGGCCGTTCGATCCAGGCCCGGAGAAGTCTCCCCCCCATCGGCGTGTGCGTCCGGTCCAGCACCCAGAGCAGCGTGCCCTTCTTCTCCCGGTTTCGCAGCGATTCCGTAAGTTCAAGATTTCGTCGGGTCGTCCAGTCCATTTCCATGGTACGCCCGTCCGAAAGCACGTTCAGGCGGTTGATATGGCGCAGATCAAACTTCTGCGTCTCTTCGATATAGGCCAGCAGGGCACCGACTGCCCGGACCGCTGCCGGACTGTTCCCGAGGCCGCAGCTGTCCACATCCTTCAGCGCGAATCTCCCGCACAGATTCTCCGCACAGGTTGTATAATCGAAGCGGTCTCCCGCCTGCTCCGTCATCGCGTCGAGTTTTCCTGTCAGAAACCGGAGGATCTCTCCGTTCTGTTCCGCGCCGGGAGAAAGCACAGCTTCCTTCGGCGAAAAGCGTCCAAGTTCGTTGAGGATATGATTCACTGCATCCCCTTCCCAGGCGCTGCAGCAGAATTCTCCGGTGGATACATCGCAGAAGGCTGCACCTCCGGCATTATCCTCCAGACAGATCGCGCAGATATAGTTGCTGCGGGATTCCTCCAGCATGGAGCTTTCTGTTACGGTCCCCGGCGTAATGATCCGGATCACATCCCGTTTCACAAGTCCCTTTGCAAGAGCCGGATCTTCCGTCTGTTCACAGATCGCGACCTTGTAGCCTTTGGCAATGAGTTTTGCGATGTAACCCTCTGCCGCATGGTAGGGCACCCCGCACATGGGCGTCCGCTCCTCCGGATCCTCGATCCCGCGGTCCCGTGTGGTCAGCGCCAGATCCAGTTCGCGTGAAGCCACTTTTGCGTCCTCGTTGAACATCTCATAAAAATCGCCCAGCCGGAAAAAGAGCAGACAGTCACCGTACTGCTCTTTTATCTGGTTGTATTGTTTTTTCATCGGTGTCAGTTCAGCCATTTTCCATCTCACCATACAGCGCCCACGTGTTGCTTGCCGTGATGCGCACATTCACAAACCGGCCGATCAGCGATGGGTCCCCTTTCAGATGCACCAGCCTTCCCCCGTTCGTCCGGCTCGAGAGATTGTATTCTTCCCGGCCGGTCTCTCCGTCGACGAGTACTTTCAGAATCTGTCCCTCGTATTCCCGGTGCTTCTCCCCGGAGATACGGTTTGCTGTTTCAGTCAGGCGGTCAAAATGCCGCTGCTTGTCCTCACGGGTATAAGGGTCAGGCATTGTAGCCGCGGGAGTCCCGTTCCTCTTCGAATAGATAAACGTAAACATCGCATCGTACCGCACCTGCTCGCAGAGGCGGATCGTATCCTCGAATTCCTCTTCCGTCTCGCCTGGAAAGCCCACGATGATATCCGTCGTCACGACGAGATCCGGCATCAGTCTCCGCGCTGTCTCCAGTTTTTTCAGATAGGCTTCATGATCGTAATTGCGGTTCATCGCACGCAGGATGCGGTCGTTTCCGGACTGGACCGGAAGGTGCAGATGATGCGCGCACTTTTCGCATTCCGCCATCGTACGGAAAAGCTTTTCTGTGGCGTCTTTCGGATGGCTTGTCATGAAGCGGATCAGAAATTCTCCCGGAATGGCGTTGATCATCCGTATAAGATCCGCGAAATCGATCTCCCGGTCCAGATCTTTGCCGTAGGAATTCACATTCTGTCCCAGAAGCGTGATATCCTTGTATCCCTCCGCAACGAGCTGTTGCGCCTCACGCAGGATATCCTCCGGCTGCCGGGAGCGCTCACGTCCGCGGACATAGGGGACGATGCAATAGGTGCAGAAATTGTTGCACCCGTACATGATGGAGAGCCATGCTTTCACTTTCCCGTCTCTTCTGAGCGGGATATTCTCCGCGACCGCGCCATCGTCCTTCTCCGTTGCAAAGACCCGTCCGTGCTTTTCGATCACACGCAGCAGCAGCTCCGGGAACCGCCACAGCTCGTGCGGGCCGAATACCAGATCCACGATCGGGTAGCTGCGTCGGATCTTCTCCGCCATGTGCTCCTGCTGGACCATGCAGCCGCAGACACAGATGATCTGCCCGGGCTTTGCTTTTTTCGTATGGTTCAGCGCGCCGACATTCCCGAGAACGCGCATTTCCGCGTGCTCGCGCACAGCACAGGTATTGACTACGATGATGTCCGCCGCGAACTCGTCCTGTGTAAAGCCGTAGCCCATTTCGGCAAGGTAGCCGCGGATTTTTTCGCTGTCTGCCTCGTTCTGCTGGCAGCCGTACGTGTCGACCAGTGCAAGCCCCGCCTGACTGTCCGAATTTTTAATCGCACGGATCCTGCCGCAGATTTCGATCTGCCGCAGGATCTCCGTTTCATCAATTGTTTTTCTGATTGCCGGCATCGTTTCATCCTTCCGTTCTGGTTGCTTTATATTAGCATAAAAGAAGTGGAAGTTTCAACTTCTATACGGTATAATGAGGCAGTATCTGGAACGGATCGGAGGTCCTTTCATGTCTGTGATCAATATCCTTCCGCCGCATCTGGCGGATATGATCGCTGCCGGGGAGGTCGTGGAGCGTCCGGCCTCGGTCATCAAGGAGCTCGTTGAGAATTCCTTTGATGCCGGAGCCAGAAATATCACGATCGAGATCCGGGGCGGCGGCTCCGTGTATATACGTGTTACCGATGACGGCTGCGGAATGGCTCCGGAAGATGCCGGCATTGCATTTCTGCGCCACGCTACAAGCAAGCTTGCGGATGAACAGGGTCTCGAGTGCATTTCCACCATGGGCTTCCGCGGTGAAGCTCTCGCCGCGATCTCCGCGGTTTCCCACATCGAGCTGCAGACCCGCCGCGGAGAGGACCGGGAGGGCACCCTTGTCCGGGTCTCCGCAGGTGAGATCGAGGATATGCTGGTGAGCGGCTGTCCCAAAGGTACCACGGTCATCGTCCGGGATCTCTTTTTCAATACGCCTGCACGTCATAAATTTATGAAATCCGACCGGAGTGAAGCCTCTGCCTGCCAGACGGCCGCCGTGCGCTGTGCGCTGGCCCATCCGGATGTCTCCGTCCGTTTCATCCGCGACGGAGAAGAGATATTTTTCTCCCCCGGAGACACCCGCATCTCCTCCTGCATCTATACGGTCCTTGGCCGCGACATCGCGCAGGGGATGCTCGAATGCGCAGGCGAGGATTCCGGCCTTCGCGTGTCCGGCTTCATCTCCTCTCCGGCAGCCGGCCGCGGAAACCGCGGCGGGCAGTTCTTCTTCTGCAATGGGCGCTTCATCCGTTCCGCACTTCTGCAGTCCGCGCTGGAACAGGCCTACCGCAACTCCCTCCTCACCGGGAAATACCCGGGATGCGTCCTATATCTGGAAATCCCGTTCGGAAGTGTGGACGTCAATGTCCATCCGGCCAAGACGGAAGTGAAATTCAGCGAAGAGAAGCGTGTGTTCGATCTTGTCTATTATTCGGTCCTTTCTGCTCTGGAAGGAGAGAAAAAGACCGCCGATCTTCCTGTCTCCGCCTCTACCGAGCAGGTTCTCGGCAAGAAGAGCGGCTTTTACCGGACGCTCTCCGCAGAAGAATACCGCAGAAACCTTTCCGCCTCTCCTGCTTCTTCCCGGAAACGTACCGGAGACAGCATGTTTTCCGCGAAGCAGGAAAGCTATCAGACTGTTCTGGACCTGTCTTCCAGCCCCTCTTCTCCTGTCCCGGATCTGCATAAAGGAAAAACACCGTCTCCGGTTTTTCCCGCGGAAAAGGAAGCGGGTTCTGTTCCGGTTCGGGAGGTGTCTTCTCGCAAAACAGCCGAAAATGTGGAAATATCTGTTCAAAATGTTGAAAAATCGCCTGTTCCCACCTATAAATTTGTCGGAGAAGTGTTCAAAAAATACATTATTATCGAACAAGGTTCCGATGTGGTGCTTATCGACAAGCATGCCGCACATGAGCGAATGATCTTTGACCGCCTGAAAGAAAACACCGCGGAGATTTCCGCGCAGGTCCTGCTGATCCCGGTCCCGCTCCGGCTGAATGGAGAGGATGCCGAGGTCCTTGCGGCCAACGGTGAACTGCTCTCCTCCCTCGGATTTGAGATTGAGCCGCTGGATGACGGTAATTTTGTGGTCCGCGCTGTCCCTGCTGACATGTTCCCTGCGGACGTTCTGCCCTCCATCGAGGAGATCTGTGAAAAACTCCGGTCAGGCAAGGCTCCGGATCCCGCCTCCGCACGGGATGAAGTTCTCCACACCGTCGCATGCAAAGCGGCAATCAAAGCCGGCTGGGACACTTCCTCCGCGGAAATGGAAGAAATCGCACGTGCGGTCCTGTCCGGTTCCATCCTGTACTGCCCGCACGGCAGGCCGGTCTCTCTCCGCATCCCGGCCAGAGATCTGGACAAGCGTTTTATGCGCATCGTCTGAGATGAGACGTACTGTCTTTGTTGTTGCCGGACCTACAGCGTCCGGAAAGACTGCGCTCTCCATTGCACTGGCGCAGGCTGTCGGCGGTGAGATCGTTTCGGCGGACTCCATGCAGATCTACCGCGGCATGGATATCGGAACAGCCAAGGCAAGTCTCGAAGAACAGGCGGCCGTGCCTCATCATATGATCGACGTGGCTGATCCTAGTGAGAACTACTCGGTCGCTCGTTACGTGAAAGAGGCTTCCGCCTGCTGTGAGGAGATCCTTTCCCGTTCGAAAATCCCTGTTATCACCGGCGGGACCGGGCTTTACATCGATTCCCTTCTATCCGGCCGTTCGTTTGCCGACTCCGGGGATCCGACCCTTCGCAGGCAACTCTCTGAAGACTATGACCGCCTTGGCGGGGAACTCATGCTTGAACGTCTACGCACCGTTGATCCGGAGCGAGCCGCTCTTCTCCCTCCGACTGACCGGCGCCGGATCGTGCGTGCGCTGGAGATCTATGCACTTACAGGGAAAACGATGTCCGAGCATGATCATCTGACCCGTTCCCTGCCGCCCCGCTATGACGCTGTACGGATCATTCTGTCGTTCCGGGACCGGGCACTTCTGTATGAGCGCTTAGAACAGCGGGTAGACCGGATGATTGCGGGCGGATTGTTTGACGAAGTCAGATCCCTGCTGCGGCAGGGTCTCGATCCAAAATCCACCGCACTGCAGGCTATCGGCTATAAAGAAGCTGCGCTCTTTCTGCAGGGCTCCCTCGACCGGGATGCTGCTGTTGCACTGATCAAACAGTCCAGCCGGCGCTATGCCAAGCGCCAGATCACCTGGTTCGGTCGTTGGGAGAATCCCGTGATTCTTGAGCGGGATGACTCTCCGGACGTGGAGCACGATTTATCACTTCTCCGGGAAAAGGGGGTATTCTGATGGAAATATCCGAACATGCAGCCTCGGTTTTTGAACGGATCCGCACCGCCGCTCTCTCCGTCGGACGGGATCCGCAGGAGATTATTCTTGTAGCCGCCTCCAAAATGAACGACGCCTCCCGCGTCCGCGAGGCTTTTGACGCGGGGGTCACGGTCTTCGGCGAAAACCGTGTGCAGGAGATGCTGGAAAAGAACGCGCAGAACGCATACGCTGGAGCGCAGCTGCACTTCATCGGCCATCTCCAGCGCAACAAGGTGCGGCAGGTCGTAGGTCTGGCCAGTCTGATCCACAGTGCCGATTCGCTGGATCTGATCCGTGAGATCGATCGCTGTGCAGAAAAGCGCGGGCTCTGTCAGGAGCTCCTGCTTGAAATCAACATCGGCGGAGAGGCCTCCAAATCCGGCTTTTCTCCCGATCAGCTCCCTGCTGTGCTTGAAACAGCCGCCGGTTTTTCGCATGTGTCGGTCCGAGGTCTTATGGCCATCCCTCCGGCTTGTGAAAACCCCTCGGAAAACATCCCGTTTTTTGAGGCTATGAGACAGCTTTTTGTTGACAACAGAGGGAAAAAATACGATAATGTCTCCATGGATCTTCTGTCCATGGGCATGAGCGGAGATTTTGAAGCAGCCATTGCCTGCGGTTCGAATATGGTCCGGATCGGTTCGGCTCTGTTCGGTCCGAGAAACTATAACACCTGATTGGGAGGTCCCCGTTATCATGGGCTTTCTGGATGAACTGAAAAAGCTTACACAGCCGTATGAGGACGATGACGACTTCTTTGAGGATGCAGAAAAACCCGCCCGCACTTTTTCCGTGAAACCCAAGGCTTCCGCTCCGGCTCAGAATGACGGGATCGAATTTGAAAACACTTTCGGTGCCCAGTCCGCCTCTGCCGCTGCCCCCGCTCCTGCCGATGAAGACGACGGAGACGAGGAGATGTCCGGCGGCCTGTTCGGGAATCTCGGGAAGCGTATAAAAAAACAAAGCGGCACGGTTCGCGAACGCACGGTGAATTTCGGAGGCCGGGAATCACAGGTCATTCTTTTCAACCCCAAGACTTTCGATGAGGCGGGTGAACTGGTCAATCATCTCTCCCGCAACCGCTCCCTGGTCATGACGCTTGAGGGTCTCCCCACTGAGACGGCCCGCCGTCTTCTTGATTTCATATCCGGCATCGTATTTGCGCTGCACGGGAAAATCACGCCCGTCTCTGCGAAAACATATTTTGTTTCCCCCGAAAACGTCGATCTTCTCGGAGCAGACGCTTCCGGATCTGCCGATACGGTCGGCAGTTCTCTTGAATGAATTCTGCAAAGTAATGTGAAAGGTGGAACCGTTATGATTACTGCTCAGGATATCCGTGAAAAAACATTTGACAAAGCCAGACTCAGCGGCTATGACATGGCCGAGGTCGATGACTTCCTTGAAGAGATCGCAGAAGATATCACCGCCACGCAGAAAGAGAACGCGGTATTAAAGAGCAAGATGAAGGTCCTTGTGGACAAAATCGAGGAATACCGTTCCAACGAGGAAGCTCTGAACATGGCCGTTCTTTCCGCGCAGAAGCTGGCTGTTCAGATCGAAAACGACGCCCGCACCCGGTCCGCTCAGATGCTGAGCGATGCGGAGGCGCAGGTCAAGACCCGTCTCGGAACGATTCCCGAGCAGATACAGATCCAGGAAAAGAAGCTGGCTGCAGCCCAGGAAACTTCCGCCTCTTTCTTTGCCCAGATGAGGGAACTGTTCCAGGCACAGCTCAGCAAGCTGGATGACATCGAAAAAGGGATCCTGAACAAGCCCGAAGCGGCAAAACCTGCTGCTGCCGAGCAGGATGTCGACGATGCAGTCCGTGCGATCGAGCAGAACGTCGCACGCATCAAACCCGAGCCCGAATTCAAGATCGACCTTTCCGACACCTTTGACAGCGCCGCGCCTTCCCGGTCAAAAGCCGACTTCGGCAGCACGCAGCCGTTTTCTCTCTGATCGCTGACAAAAAGCGATTTCGTCTGTCTCTGACAACGGGGCGGCGCTTGCGCGCACGCCCCGTTTGCCCCGTTTATCTCCTTCATTCTATTTATCAGGAGTCATCTTATGTCTAAAGATTTCAACAACACCCTGAATCTTCCGAAAACCGAGTTTCCCATGCGCGCAGGACTTCCGAAGCGGGAGCCTGAAATGCTTGCGCACTGGGAGAGCATCGATCTCTATAACGAACTGCTCAAGAAAAACGAAGGAAAGCCTCTTTTCTCCCTTCATGATGGCCCTCCTTTCTCCAACGGTGCCATCCACATGGGCCACGCGCTCAACAAAGCGCTGAAGGATTTTATCATTCGCTCCTATGCGATGCGCGGCTATTACACACCGTACATCCCCGGCTGGGACAATCACGGCATGCCGATCGAGAGTGCGATCATCAAGGAGCAGAAGCTCAACCATAAAGCCATGAGCGTTGCGGATTTCCGTTCCGCCTGCCATGACTATGCCGCCCACTATGTAGATGTCCAGCGCGAGGGTTTCAAGCGTCTTGGCGTCGTTGGCGATTGGGAGCATCCCTATCTCACAATGAACAAGGGCTTTGAAGCCGATGAGATCCGCATCTTCGGCAAAATGTATCAGAACGGCCACATCTACAAGGGATTCAAGCCGGTATACTGGTGCCCGAAAGACGAGACGGCTCTGGCCGAGGCAGAGATCGAGTATCAGGATGACCCCTGCACCACCGTGTATGTGAAATTCCCCATGCACGATGATCTCGGCAAACTTGCCCATCTTGATCTTTCCCGTCTCAGTTTCGTGATCTGGACCACAACCATCTGGACACTTCCCGGCAACCTTGCCATTGCCCTGCACCCCGATGAGCTCTATGCGATCGTCAAGGCTCCCAACGGTGAGAGCTATATCATGGCCGAGCCGCTGGTCGACAAGGTCATGCACATCGGGGGCTTCAGTGAATACGAGATCCTTGAGTCTCATCCGGGCAGCTTCTTTGAGAACATGCTCGCCTCCCATCCCTTCCTTGACAAAACTTCCCGCCTTCTTCTGGCTGACTATGTCACCATGGAGTCCGGTACCGGATGCGTCCATACGGCTCCCGGCTTTGGTGCGGACGACTATGTCACCTGCATGAAATACGGCATGGAAATGGTCGTCCCTGTGGATGATCAGGGCCGCCACACCGAGTACGCCGGAAAGTATGCCGGCCTCGGCACAGAGGAATCGAACCCGATCATTCTCGCGGATATGAAAGCGAGCGGCGTGCTGTTCGCTTCGGAAGAGATCATCCACAGTTATCCCCACTGCTGGCGCTGCAAGAATCCGATCATTTTCCGCGCTACCCCGCAGTGGTTCTGTTCGGTTGATTCTTTCAAAGAGGAAGCGATCGAAGCCTGTGAACCGGTCCGCTGGCTCCCTGTCTGGGGCAAGGAACGCATGGGCGCCATGATCCGTGAACGCGCTGACTGGTGCATTTCGAGGCAGCGCCGCTGGGGGCTCCCGATCCCCGTTTTCTACTGCAGTGACTGTCATAAAGCCGTCTGCACGGAAGAATCCATTGAATCGGTCGCTTCGGTTTTTGAGGAAAAGGGAAGCAACGCCTGGTTCGATATGGAAGCCTCCGAACTCCTTCCCGAAGGCTTTGTCTGCCCGCACTGCGGCGGGACGCATTTTACCAAGGAGACGGACACGCTTGACGGCTGGTTCGATTCCGGATCCACGCACTATGCCGCCATGAAGCGCGATCAGGGCTTCTGGCCGTCCACTATGTATATTGAAGGCGGCGACCAGTACCGCGGCTGGTTCCAGTCCTCGCTTCTCGTTGCTGTTGGTGCACTGGGCATGGGCGCTCCCTATAAAGAGTGTCTCACCCATGGATGGACCGTCGACGGTGAAGGCCGTGCAATGCATAAGTCCCTCGGGAACGGGATCGACCCGTCCGATATGGTCAATGAGTTCGGTGCAGATCTGGTACGCCTCTGGGCAGGTTCTTCCGACTACCATGTCGACGTGCGCTGCTCGAGAGATATCTTCAAGCAGCTTTCACAGACCTATCTGAAGTTCCGCAACACCGCCCGGTACTGTCTGGGCAACCTCAATGACTTCAATGCTGATGACCTGGTCGCTCCGGAAGATATGCTTGAGCTCGACCGCTGGGCGATCAGCCGCCTGAACGTCCTGATCGAAAAAGTGGCTGCTGCCTACAATGATTATGAATTCCATGTGGTGTCGCATGCCATCAACGATTTCTGTGTCGTCGATCTTTCGAGCTTTTATCTCGATATCATCAAAGACCGCCTCTACTGTGAAGAAAAAGACGGCCTCAAGCGCCGCAGCGCACAGACTGCGCTCTTCCTGATCCTCGACAGCATGACCAGAATGTTTGCGCCTATCCTCGCTTTCACCTGCGATGAGATCTGGCTTGCCATGCCGCATCGCAGTACAGATGATCCGCGGAACATTCTGCTCAATCAGATGCATGCTCCCTTCACTGCCTATGCGCTTCCGGAAGAGACGATGGCCCGCTGGGACCGTCTCGTCTCTCTGCGTGATGATGTGAACGGCATTCTTGAAAATGCCCGTGCCGACAAACGCATCGGCAAACCTCTTGACGCCGCGGTCGTGCTTTCCGCTTCCGACACCGCCTCCGAAGAACTGCTCGGTGAGGTCTCTTCGATGGATCTTTCCGATCTGTTCATCGTCTCCAAGTGCCTGATCGGCGGAGATGTTCCCGTCGGTGCAGTTGAAGGGTCAGGCGTTCGCAACAGCGGACTCCGGATCTCCGTCTTTGAGGCGCCCGGTGCCAAATGCCCGCGGTGCTGGATCCACACGGAGCAGCCCGATCCCGAAACCGGTCTCTGTCCACGCTGTGCCGAGGTAGTCCGTAAGCAGGCTTAAATCCGTTTCTTCAATCCCGTTGTCATCTGACTTCGGTTACCAGGAGGAATACTCACATGCTTTATGCAATTTTTGGTGTTCTTGTCATCATTCTGGACCAGTGGGTAAAATATTGGGCAGCCGGGAATCTCGTCTACGGCGGCGATCCGAGGCCTCTCATCCCCGGGATCATCAATCTGCTGAATGTCCATAACGACGGAGCTGCCTTCAGTTTCCTGAGCGGGGCCAACGCCGGAAAGATCTTCGTGATCCTTGCGGTCGTGTTCACCGTCCTTGTGATTATCGGGCTTGCGACGAGCTTCATTTCCGGCAGACTTGCCCGCTGGTGCGCAGTTTTCGTTGCTGCAGGCGGAATCGGCAATGCTATTGACCGCGCCTTGTACGGCTATGTGCAGGATATGTTCCAGTTTTCTTTTGCCCCGTCCTTCCCGGTCTTCAACGTGGCAGATGTTTTCATTGTCGTGTTCTGCCTTCTCTTCATCCTCTGCATCCTTTTCGGCGGAAGGAAAGCAAAACAGCCCGACGAAGAATATGATGACGTTGAGGAACTTGAAGAGGAAGAAGTACCGGCTCCGCGCCGTACCCGCTCCGCTGCCCGCAATGCGGTCCCTGAAGAGGAGTATGAAGAGGAAGAGCCCGTCCGCAGGCCTTCCCGCCGGGAGGCTCCCGAACGCACGGATACTTCCTCCCGCACCAGACAACAGACTGCAGCAGCCGTTGATGAGGAGGATGTCGAGGAAGAAGATTCTCCTCGTTTCCGGAACCGGATGAGCACCACCTCGCATTCCAAGACTACCCGTAAGGAACGCCAGAACCGGTACGATGATCAGTTTGAGCAGTATAAGGCCAACCGGGATGCCCGTCAGCGCAGTGCGGAGTACTCCGCTGTCAATCCATCCTCTCCCGCTTTTGCAAGCTCCGTTCCTTCCTATGATTCTTCGGATCCTTTTGCCGAATGGGAGAAGACCAACGCCGCCATTTCCGCACAGAAAGCAGCACAGAAAGCGCCGGGCACCGAACGCAGAACAGAAAAAGCTGCTCCTGCAGCCCCGAAGGCCCCCCGCATGCAGGAAGATACTCCTCCTGCAGCGCCTGTAGCGGCGGAGACCCGGCCATCCGTTCAGGAACCGGCTGCGCCTGCCAAGAAGGCGGAGGAAGAGTTCTCCCTGGACGATATCCTGGCTGAATTCCGTTAATGGACGAAAACATTCTTATAATACATGCGATGGAGAGCGGCGAACGGATCGACGCTCTCCTGGCGCATTCAGTCGAAAATCTGTCGAGAAATGCCGCGCAGCAGCTGCTTGCTGCCGGTGCGGTCCTTCTGGACGGAGTGCCTGTCCGGAAAAATTACCGCTGCAGCGGGTCTGAGACCTTTACGCTCCTTCTCCCGGAAGTGCAGGATGTGCCGCTTGTGGCCCAGGATCTGCCGCTTGACGTGGTTTATGAAGACGATGACCTTATCGTTGTAAACAAGGCAAGGGGCATGGTCGTCCACCCGGCTCCAGGCCATCCGGACGGCACGCTCGTCAATGCGCTTTTATTCCATTGCGGGTCCTCGCTCTCCGGGATCGGCGGAGAAAAACGCCCCGGGATCGTCCACCGCATCGATAAGGATACATCCGGCCTGATTATCGCCGCAAAGAATGATTTTACGCATCAGGCACTCTCTGCCCAGCTTGCTGCACGCACGCTCCACCGGGAGTATTTTGCGGTCGTACGCGGCCGTCTGAGAGAGGACTCCGGGACAGTCGATGCCCCTATAGGCAGAAATCACACGGACCGGAAAAAGATGTGTGTCTCTTCAGCGGCAGACGCCAGGCCTGCAGTCACGCACTGGGAAGTACAGCGGCGCTACCGCGCGTATACGCTGGTGAGATGTACACTGGAAACAGGCCGTACCCACCAGATCCGGGTGCATATGTCCCATATCGGCCACCCTCTGCTTGGGGATGGGGTCTACGGGGCTCTCTGCCCCGAAAAAGGCCTGGAAGGCCAATGTCTGCATGCGGCGGCACTGCATTTCATTCATCCGAGAAGTCTTGTCCCTGTCGTTCTGCAGGTCCCTCTGCCTCCTTATTTCCAGGATGTTCTCAACAGACTCGGACCGCCCGAATAGATAAGTAGAAAGGAATCGCTATGAAAAAAGCCGGAAAGTATATTCTGCCGATCCTGGCATTGCTGGTGGTGATTGTGATTGCAGTTTTTGTGATCCGTCTGATCGCCCGCCTTGCCGGCGGTGTTCTGAACACGATCCTCGGGATCGTTGTGGTCCTTGCGCTTCTTCTGATCGTGCTCTGGATGTTCCTTTACGCAAGAAAAAAGAACCGCTGAACCGCACTGAAGCAGAAAAAGCGAAAGACCGCATGGAGGTTCTTCTCCGTGCGGTCTTTCCTTTTAGGATATTAAATGACAAAGCCGTCCGTCTGGACGGCTTTGTGTTGGCATTGACCTATCTTCCCGGTCCGTCTCCAGACAAGTATTTTCGGCACTGGTGAGCTTAACTTCTGTGTTCGGAATGGGAACAGGTGGACCCTCACCGTTAAAAACACCAACTATCAGGATGTACCCTGAAAACTGAACAGAGGGACAAGGCAGAACCTGCACAGATGTAGGTCAAGCCCTCGGGATATTAGTATCGGTAGGCTGAACACATTGCTGTGCGTACACCGCCGACCTATCAACGAAGTAGTCTTCTTCGTCCCTTACTCCTTTCGGATGGGAGATCTTATCTCAGGGGGAGTTTCACGCTTAGATGCCTTCAGCGTTTATCTCGTCCAGACGTAGCTACCCGGCTGTGCCGTTGGCACGACAACCGGTGCACCAGAGGTCTGTCCATCCCGGTCCTCTCGTACTAAGGACAGCTCCCTTCAAATCTCCTGCGCCCGCAACAGATAGGGACCGAACTGTCTCACGACGTTCTGAACCCAGCTCGCGTGCCGCTTTAATTGGCGAACAGCC
>JAEEGL012344385.1_pt1 | contig 22583 bp, 15 predicted proteins | sample 9134231 | NCBI WGS metagenome assembly JAEEGL01 (sample SAMN16246548, study PRJNA631951) | gut metagenome | biome: gut microbiome; feature: rumen; material: fiber-attached | host: Bos | place: Iran: Karaj | collected 2018-10
CAAGAGCTGGGTAGGTGTCCTGTCCAAGATAGGTTGTGTGATCTTAGGCCTGTTCTACCTGCTCATGCTGATAATAATCGTGATGTACATTAGCATGAAAATGTGGGATGCAGTGTTTATGGGGGTTGTATTCTCCTTTGCAGCATTTCTTCTGACATTTGGCGCGGTTGCAGTGGGTGTTGCGATAGAGGATATTACAGACAAACTCAGCAATATACTGGCTTCATGACGGAGAGGGGGAATTGTGATGAACTTATGGGATGCAAAGGGAGTGCCGCAAAAGGGCTGGAAATGTGAAGGAGTAATTGACGTTGGGGACGGCAATTTATCCGGCAATGAAATTGAATATGAGCAGTGTGAGATGTGCGGAAATGAGAAAATACGATATGTGCATATCATGAAGCATGGGAATTATTTTAGGGAACTGAGAGTAGGCTGTGTATGCGCTGAGAGGATGTCCGGGGATTATGAGAATCCCAAAAAAGCGGAGAATGTTTTGAGAAACAAGCTTCTTCGAAAGAAGAACTTTCTGAAAAAGCCTTGGAAGTATAATCAGCTAAAGGGCTCATACAGCAAGAAATATAAAGGAACATACATTACGCTTGTGAAGGGGAGATATGATAGTTGGGGAATATACTGCGATAAATACAGACTATGGCAAATCAGAGGTCAGAAGATAAAGGATTTCAAAGCTGCAGAAGAACTGGCATTTGAACTATATGAACTTTGCCATAGGCGGCAGGAAACAATGGTTGCATAAAAGAAACTTAAAAAACAATTCATCATATTCGATTTGGGTAAATGAACTTGTGTAAAATTATAAACTCATAATAAAAAGCGGAGGGATACTTCGCTTTTTTCATTTGATAAGCGCGCTATTTTTAAGCAAATCTTTATTATATATGTGTGCGATTGGTGGTAGTATTAATATGTGAAAAAATGTCAATATGGATATGATTAGGTGCGTTTTGTCATTACTCATATGTGCATAGGAAGGATTAGCCATGGATGAAAATCAACGTGACATGATAGAGCTGAATCGTTTACACGATGAATGGTTAAATATTAAAAAGAAAAAGCTAAGTGATCAGATTAACAGTTTACATAGTAAGATGAACAGCATTGTTGACGAATATGCCAATGGTATTGTGGAGATGTACAAGTTGGCTTTTGATGAAGAACTTGTGGTTCAAAATGCTGAATATTTTGGAGATACGAAAGAAATGCTTTTTTCATTATATGCTAAAGATGGGATTTACGAGGAAAAAGCTGATGCTTTTGCAGAGGCCTTCAATAAGAAATTTGGAACTAATCTCGTAGCAGAAATCTACTCGAAAAATGAATTTGCATTTAGTGCAAAAACGGAAGGATAAAAATATGTTTTTTAAGCCTAAGAAATCAAGTACGCCGCCTTCTGAAGAAGAATTTCTTCGGTCTATGCAACCACAGATAGACAAAATGGGATTTGGTTATCAGGACTCAATCAATATGTTAGCTAAAGGGCTTAATCATTTCCAATATAAATCAGGCGGATATAAACTGGATACAAGAGGAACATTCCTTGATTACTATGCTGATGAAAGCATGATAGATGAGGAAGCGAAGATCCTTGAAAAAATGATGCGTATTATGGTAAGGGATGCAGATATATATGTGGTATTACTATCACCGACAACGATTAGATTAGAGATATATCTGTAGATCTTTCAAATACTAATTTTGAGAAAAGTGGATGAATCATGGACGAGAAAAAACTCGAAAAATGGGCAAATCTATTATTAGATACAGGAAAAAGAAATAATCTTATAAGCTTTCGGGATACAAAGGCTTCTACAGTTGAAATTGTAAGACCATCATCTGAAATATTATTGAGTAAAGCTGAAACAAATTCAGCATTTGAGGTTTTTGATCCAAAGATTGAAGATGATGCTGATGAGGACTATAAGGATGTTCCTATTCTAGAGGATAGTGAAGCATCTGTAGAAACTGTACCAGTAAAGCTTAATAGAAGTGAATATATTGACACTTATGGCTCTAAGATCAAAAGAGCTAATCAAGTGCTTCTTTATAATGCAAATGTTAATCCGGTAAATGCTTTAAAGACGATAGATAAGAAGGCACGTGCATATCTGGAAGAAACAGGTAATAATGTAGCATACATAGCAATTGGGTTTATTCACTGGAAGGAAAGTGAAAACTCCAAGCAAATGTATAGTGCTCCATTATTGCTGTCACCAATTACATTTACTAATGAATCTTCAATTAGTCCTTGGTACATCAACATGACTGAGGATGATGTCATTGTGAATCCCACTTTCAACTATAAGATACAAAGTGAGTATGGTATTACTTTGCCAGAATACCAGGATGAAACATTATCTGAGTATCTTGAAAATGTAGAATCCATGGTTGGAAAATTAGGATGGACTGTATCAGATGAGTGTAAAGTGGGCATCTTTTCATTTTTGAAGATGAACATGTATAAGGATCTGATCAATAATAAGCTTGCGATACTACAGAATAGTATTGTTAGGATGCTCTTAGGGGAATCCTATGATCAGTCAAGCCTTGGGATGTCTGACGAAAACTATAAACTAAAGAATCCGCTTATTGAGCTTCATAATGTTGTTGACGCGGATTCTAGTCAGATTGAAGCCATTGAGATGGCTAAAGCTGGTATAAGCTTTGTTTTGCAAGGACCACCTGGAACAGGTAAGAGCCAGACAATAACAAATATAATCTCCGAGTGTCTTAATGATGGAAAAAAGATACTATTTGTTTCTGAAAAGCAGGCAGCTCTTAATGTTGTATTTGATAAGCTTAAAAAGGCTGGTTTAGAGGAGTTCTGCCTTGAGTTGCATAGTTATAAAGCAAGTAAAAAAGAAGTAATTGATAATATATGCAAAACATTGAGAGCATCGAAAACTACAGTTTCGCGTGCTGCAGAAACCGCACTAGAATCAAAAATAAATAGCCAGAAAGAACTTGATGACTATGAAGAAGAATTGCATAGAGAGCGGGATGTTATTAATAAATCCTTGTATGGATTATACGAGGATTATGCTTCCTGCAGGAAAGCAAAAGAAGCAAAGGTGACCATAAAAAATATAGATAAAAAGGGAGAGGATTATCATAAGTCTGCGAACAATCTCCTTGGTCAGTTTGTAGAGTTTATACCTTCTATAGGATATAACTATAAAACAAATCCTTGGTATGGATATATAAATCAAGATACTACATATCAGACATTTGAAGATGTTAAGAATGCAGTAAGAACATTGGCGTTATTCTTTGAACGTTTGGTTAAGATTGAAGAGATTTCAAAGAACGAATACGGAGTTGATTGCGAAAAGATATCCCAGATGAATGAATTGGCATCACTTTTTGCAGTTGCAGCCGACAGCAATTGTATTACACCAGCATTTTACAAGGCTGAACATTGCACATACTTAAAGGATCAGCTTATACAAATGAAGGTGTTGAGTGAAAAGATTATTTCTTTGAAATCGTATATTGATACAAATTATGATCCTGAATTATATCGTATGGATGGTACTGATTGTAATAAAAAGCTTACAAGGCAGTTTACTGGGCTTTTTTCCAGGTTGTTTAGTTCTGAATATAAGAAAATCATTTCCGATATTAGACTTAACAACAAAAATGGAAAGAAATTATCCTATTCAGAGGCAGTTGAGCTGACTGCAAAATTATCCGAATGTCAGCAGGCGTTAGGAGATTATGCCAGCGCTGAAGCAAACATTAAGGGGTCATTAGGAGAGGCATATAAGGGAATTGAATCCAGTTGGGAGACGATAATTCCTGAAGTAGAGCAATTTAATGGAATTATAAGTTTGATCGGAGACATCGATGTGATAAATAAGATGGATTCCAAGACCTATCAGGAGAAACGAAATGATTTTAGGGAGAAAGCAACTCTAATCAGTCATTTGATGGAGGAATCCAAAGAGTCACGCGAATTAGTTGCAAAATGCTTTGATGTGGGAATTTATGATATCAATGCAGCTACAATTTTGGAATCAAAAGAAAAAATAAACAAGTGCAATAATAATTGTGACAAGCTTGAAAATTGGTTCCGTTTTTACACACTTTATTTGCAGATGCAGACCGCTGAGCTGGTAGAGTTTGTTGATGCTGCAATCGAGGAAAATATCCCTGATAAAGAGATAATTGAGGCATACAATAGAAACTATTACAGGCAATGGATTGATTATATATTGCATTCTTCGCCGGTTCTTATGTCATTTAATAGGATTTCGCATGATAAACATGTTGAAAATTTTGATAGTCAGGATAGACTTCAGTTTGATATTAGCAAGGCTCAGATACGTTCCGAGATTGCAGCAAAGAGACCGTCTCTGGACTTGCTGGCATCCGGTAGTTCTGTATCTTTGATACTAAGAGAAGGCGAAAAGAAGAGGAAACAGAAAAGTGTCAGAACACTTTTGGCTGAAGCTGGAGATGTTATCCAGCTTGTTAAACCATGCTTTTTAATGTCTCCTTTAAGTGTAAGTACATTTCTCACCTCAGAGAATATAAGGTTTGATGTAGTTATTTTTGATGAGGCATCACAGATATTCCCACAGGATGCTATTGGAGCAATCTATAGAGGAAATCAGTTAATAGTAGTGGGTGATTCAAAGCAGATGCCACCTAGTAATTTCTTTACAGCTACTGTTGAAGCAGATGATGATGACGATGAAGAGACAGGTGATGTAACAGATTTTGAATCAATTCTTGACTTGTGCTCTGCATCAATGAATCAACAACGCTTGAAATGGCATTATAGAAGCCGCTTTGAGGAACTTATTGCATTTTCAAATAAAAATTATTATGACAATGATCTCACAACATTTCCGTCTTCTGTTGCCAATAGTAAGGGCGTAGGAATAGATTTCTACTATGTTGAAGATGGAAGATTCGACCGGAAGAGTAAGAATAATAGGATAGAGGCGGAATACATTGTTGATTTGGTATTTGAAAATATTGAGAAGTATCCAGAAAGAAGTTTGGGAGTAGTTGCATTTAGCGCATCTCAGCAGGATCTAATAGATAGGCTGATTTCTAGAAGACGATTCGAGGATCCATCGAAGGAAGCATTTTTCAGAAGAGATGCAGCTGAGCCGTTCTTTGTAAAAAATCTTGAGACTGTTCAGGGTGATGAGCGAGATACGATTATTTTCAGTGTCGGATATGCACCTGATTCTATGGGAAGATTTGGTAATTGGTTCGGACCATTGAGTAAAAATGGTGGAGAGAGACGACTTAATGTTGCTGTTACCAGAGCGAAAATAAATGTTCAATTGGTGGCATCTATTCACTGTACAGATATTAATATTTCAGACACTACTGCCAAAGGCACAAGATTGCTTAGAGAATACTTAGACTATGCCGAAAACGGGCAGATTGCGCTTGAGAGATCATTAAATGTAAATCCATATGAGCATTACGATTCTGCATTTGAGGAAGAAGTATGTGAATTCTTACGTTCTAATGGCTTTGATGTTGATACTCAGGTTGGTTGCTCAAGTTTTAGGATTGATTTAGGACTTAAGAGACCTGGAACTTCTGATTATGTATTGGCCATAGAGTGTGACGGAGCAACTTATCATTCTTCAAAGAATGCGAGAGACAGGGATAGACTACGCCAAGAAATACTTGAAAGTATGGGTTGGAAATTCTATCGAATTTGGTCTACGGACTGGTTTAAGAATACCGCGGTTGAAAAAGAACGCTTATTAGATGCAGCTAGAAAAGCTGTTGATTCTGAACCAGAAGTCATTGTCAGAGGAAGCAATGATCCTATAGCCATGGAGAAAGATGTTGAAGAATCTGAGCCAGAGATATTGTTTGAAGAGGAAGCAAAGCAAAAACGTTTACAGTTTCCTAAATATGTACTTGCAAATGAAGTGGAGGCCTACAGAACCAATGCAACTTTTCAGGATTTTGTAAAAGCTATTCTTGAAGTGGAATCACCATTGTCTGAAGAATGGCTGCTAAAAAGAATAGTTTGGTATTTTAAGAGGGAAAAGGTTACAAGTGTGGTTCAAAAGGAGTTTAACTCTAAGATGTACGCTTGTAACAACAAAGGAATTATAAGGAGAAATGGATTTTTATATTTAAGTGACCAACAACAATATGTACTGAGAGTTCCAGCAGACAGGGATACAAAAAGAGATATAAAAATGATTGCTCCAGAAGAAATAGCAGCGGGGCTATATGCTTTCATTAAACATAATGTGTCAGTAGAAAAAGAAGGGCTATACAAGTCTCTTGCAAAAGAGCTGGGATTTTCTAGAGTTGCAGATAATATTACTGCTAGGTTTGACGAAGGATTGGATTTACTTAGAAATGTTGTGGAAGTATCGGGGAATATCGTTACATTAAAGGATTTTGTATAAGAAAGGACTACTATGGGATTCTATTTTAGAAAAAGTAAGTCCATGGGACCATTCAGACTTAATCTTTCAAAATCGGGATTAGGTGTGTCTACAGGTGTAAAAGGCGCAAGAGTATCTTTTGGCCCAAGAGGCACCTATGTTAATCTTGGAAGCAATGGTCTGTATTACAGGAAGAAGATAGGTGGAAAGAAAAGGAACCGTACAAATACTACAAGGCAACAATATGGCTCTGAACATGTGGTAAGAAATAATTACAATTATAATCCCCAGCCTGTAGGAGGGCAGATTGAAGAAGTAAGAGTTTTAGATAATCAAATCAATGAGTCAGAATTTGGAAGAAGCATCAGAAAAGATATAAACAGATCGAGAGTTGTTTTCTGGCTGTGGATTGCACTTCTATTTGTTCTTTTGTATTTCATAAAGGAATGGGCATTCCTTGCATTTATAGCAATACGAGTCATCTTTAATAATTTTTTTGTTGCTAGGATTGATTACGATTTAGATGAAGCTGCATCAGCAGAATGGATGGCTTTTTGCGAGTCTATTCTTGCGATGAAAAAGAGCAAGAAGATATGGATGATAGACAGCTCTACTTATAATAGCAACAGAAAAGTACAGGCAGGTGCATACAGAAATGTTAATCGAAGCATTGTTCATATTAAAAAAATACCATCTTGGTTAATTACAAAATTTAGGATAAGGACCGATGTTCCCAAAGTAATGATTGACGGACAGAATTGTGACATTTTATTTTTGCCAAGTGATGTGATAGTAAAAAGGGGCATCCATTTTTACACATTCCCATATGAACAGTTAAGAATTACAGACTCTACAACAAGTTTTATTGAACATTCGAGACCTGAAAAAGATGCAGAAGTAATAAGGTGGACATGGCAGTATGTGAATAAGGACGGCTCCCCAGACCGGAGATATAAAGGCAATACTCAGTATCCTGTATGTAGTTATGGACTTGTAAATATAAATGCCGGAGACAATTTAAGAGTGGAGTTGCATACTTCGAATAATAGTGTGGTGCGTAATATAGGCAGCTTATTTAGGCAGTATAGAAGTTTTGTCATGTCACTTCCCTCCAGACCGGTTATAGAAGAGGTGAAAGAAGAACAGACAAAAACACCTGCTTTAGAAAAGAGTACTATTGCTCCAGCGATGGAAAAAGCAGAAAGAACCTATTCAGCAACTACACAGTCTGTGAACAAGACCTTTGAAAATGACCATACTAAAAAAGAGGATACAGAGGATAATACTGCCCCAGCTCCGTTGAATTCATCTGATATATATAAAGATGCGGCTGCATTCGGAGCATCATTGTTTTCGGAATATGTTGAAGATGAGTCGGCACATGACAATACAACAATTGAGCAGGATGCCGGCGCTCCGGAGGCTTTAAATGCAGATCAGTTTGCGGATCTGTTCTCAGTATCAGATGATAATCAGGATAACAATACAGATGACAATTCTGATGGCAATAAAACTGTAGATGATATTATGAATTTCTTTGAATAATGAAAGAAGACTTGATATGAAGGAATACCTAAGTAATCTTCATGAAACCTATAAGAAAACAATTGGGGCATTCGCCACAGCATATCCTCGGTGTGATGGGAAAATGATCGCCAATATAGATAATTACTGTAGAGCGTGTGCTATTTTTCTGTGGAACAAGTTGAACACGGATACAAAAACTTGTACCAAAGCGATAAATGAAATTTATTCAAATGGTCAGACCTCTCCGAATTTAAGCGATGCGAACATAAGTGCAGCAATGTCAAGAGTGTCCGATAAGGAGTCTATGCCAGTTCCTGATTTCTTTAAAGAGATTATAGAATATGATGTTGCAAATGGAGAGGATTATAGTCGAAGGCTGGCATATTGTTTTCAGCTTTTGGACCTGAGCTTTGCTTTGATTGATGGCAATATCGAAAAAAAAGAAGCAGATATTATTAGTATGATGCAAAAAGGCTTGCTAGAGGAATGTGATTTAAGGCGAGTTAAAGTGTTCTATAATGATTCAGATCCACTTGATTACGTGTCTGATGGTGAACGTGAGAAACTGTATATTACTGCAGACAAGCCGGGTGAGGAGATTAAAGAATCCCAAAGTGAAGAGAGTGAAAAGCGTGATAGCGATGAACAACCTGCTACGAAAGTAAAAAGTGGAGGTGCAGCTACTGACCCTATAGAACGATTGAATTCGATGATTGGATTATCACGTACAAAAGAAGAGGTTCAGGAAATCGTTGATTTCGCCAAGGTTCAAAAGGCTCGTAAGGATAATGGGCTACCAGTGTCAGCGGTATCTTATCATCTAGTTTTTACAGGAAGACCAGGTACGGGAAAAACAACTGTTGCAAGGCTTATAGCTGAAATATACAAGGAATTAGGAATTGTATCTAATGGAGAACTTATAGAATGTAGTGCCAAGGATCTTGTGGCTGGTTATGTGGGACAGACAGCGATTAAAACGGGTGAGGTCATTGAAAAGGCAATTGGAAATGTCCTGTTTATAGATGAAGCATACACTTTGGTTGATAAAAATGGACAAGGCTTTGGACAAGAAGCTATAGATACTCTCCTGAAGGAGATGGAAGATCATCGTGATGATTTAGCTGTTATAGTAGCCGGTTATGATGATTTGATGAAAGGGTTTATTGATTCAAATCCTGGGTTGAAATCTAGGTTTAATAGGTATGTCCATTTTGACGATTATAATCCGGATGAAATGTTGGAAATCTTCAAACAGTTATGCGAAAAGAATGCATATGTTTTAGATCCGGAGATTCCTGGTATATTAAAAGATTACTTCGAAAAACTTCATGATGAAGAGGCAGATGGGTTTGCAAATGCCAGATCTGTTAGAAATACATTTGAAAGTATAATTTCAAAACAGGCAAGTAGAATTGCGAAAGAAAAGAATCATACAAAAGAATTATTATCAAAAATAGAAAAAGATGATGTTCTGTCATGCATAGAGTTGGATGAGAAATCGGAGAGTTTGGAAGATATCATGGATGATTTCAATTCTCTTATAGGTCTGGATATGGTAAAAGAAGAAATTTCAGACCTTGTTCTTCTTGTTCAGAATCAGCAGAAGCGAAAAGCAAAAGGCATGAAAGTACCATCTCTTTCTTTGCATCTTGTATTTATGGGAAGCCCTGGTACAGGCAAAACGACTGTGGCGCGTTGTGTTGCCAAAATATATAAGTCTTTGGGCTTATTATCAAAAGGACAGCTCATTGAGACGGATAGAGGTGGTTTGGTGGCTGGATATGTAGGACAAACGGCAATCAAGACACAGGAAGTTATAGACAGGGCTCTTGGAGGAATCCTGTTTATAGATGAAGCTTATACTTTATCAAATGGTGGAGAAAATGACTTCGGGCAAGAAGCCATTGATACATTGCTTAAAGCTATGGAAGATAAGCGAGAAGATTTGGTTGTAATAGTAGCTGGTTACGAAGATCAGATGGATACTTTTATACATTCAAATCCTGGACTAGAATCTAGGTTTAACAGGTATATTGATTTTGAGGATTACACTCCGGAACAACTTTTGGCAATATTCATTTCGCTGTGTGAAAAGAATCAGTACAGAGTTGAATCCGGTGCGGAAGAAATGTTAAAGAACTATTTGAACTCCGTGAATGCTGCGCAGATTGGTAATGGACGTGGAGTTAGAAATATCTTTGAAAAAGTGGTTACACAGCAAGCAAGACGAACGGAGTTGGACGATAATCCTGATGTGGATCTTGCTTTGATAATTGCAGATGATATCAGTAATGCGATAGAGAGAGGATAGCATTATGGATGGAATGGGACTTTCTGCTTCATTACTGCAGCCTGTGCAGGAGAAAAAGAAAGAAGAGAAGAAATATGAAGCACCGAGAGAAAAGCAAGGCAAAAACTTGCTTGAAGATGTTGCGTATCTAAAGGCTGATGGTGAGATACCAGTGCCGTTTGGTAAAACAGAAGAAGGTAAAATAGTTGTTCATGATATTCATGATGTTCCGCATATGGTTGTATGTGGATATACTGGAGCAGGAAAAACAGCGTTTATACAAACGATGTTAGCAACTATTGTTTCTAAAACATCTTCCAAGAAAATTGGATTTGTTATTTTTGATTCGAAGCATGTGGAATATTTGCCTTTTCAGTCAGCGCCACACTTATGTCTTCCCATCATTTCGGATCCTAACAAGGCTATATCTACGATAAACTATTATGCAGCTGAGGCAAAAACAAGATTACAGGCTTTTGCATCTTGTGGTAAGAAAGAACTGGCGGGATATAATTTTTATTGTGAAAGAATGGGTAAAGAAGGCTTTCAGGAAGTATTTATTGTCCTGGATGATTTCTCAACTATAAAAGCAGATAAGGACACAATCATGAATGTTCTGGATATCCTGAGAAATGGCAGGATAGTTGGAATTCATCTGATTATAGTATCATCAGTTGCCACGGCAAAAGTGCTTCAGAAGGACCTTCTGTCAAATATTCCATGTAGGATATCATTTTGTTTATCTTCAAAGGCTGAATCAAAGATTGTTTTAGAAGAGGGTGGAGCTGAAAATCTTTTTGTGCCAGGTGAAATGATTGTAAAGCTTCCTGGGAGCATTGAAAAATGTCAGTCTGCGCATGCTACAGAAGATAATATTACCAAGGTCGTTCGTCAGATAAAGGCAGATTCTACGAAGAATGTGATTTCTTTGGGTAATGCTGCGGCTGGATTGTTTACGGAAAAGTTTATTTCAACAGCATTTGATGGAAACAGTAATAAACAGAATACAATCAATAATACACAGGAAGCACCACAAGAGGATAGCTTTGATATCTATGTTCCTAGAGCTGGGCAGATAATTATTGAAAAAGGTCGGGCATCGATAGGCTTGTTGCAAAGGGAATTAAAAATTGGATTTAACTGGGCTTCTAGAATAATGGACCAGCTAGAAGAGCTTGGCGTGGTTGGAGAAGAACAGGGTACCACACCGAGAAAACTGCTTATGACGATGGATGAATGGAAAGATGTATGTCAAAAGCATGGATGGGTAATAAACGAATCACCACGTAATTTAGGTGCTTCACTTGGACGAGATGTATTAAGGACATTATATAAAGATGGACAACCTTCTTATGGGAATATCGGAAAGTCCGTGGGAAAAGCATCTGGTAGTAGTTTGCAATCGTCTATAAATGGTCAATTTAAAAGTGATTATTTAAAAAATAGAGATAGCGATACCTCAAAAGATGATGAAGAAGACAAATATGAGAGGATACCATTAAGAGATTTTCCTGATGTTCAAGTTGGGGAATCTACCATAGGTGTAAATGATAATCTGATTAAATACACAGTTCCTATTATGACTAGGCTTGGTAAAGGTACTGCAACTCCAAGTTTTAATGGGAGTATGGTTGAAAAAATTATATATAAAAAGCCAACATTTACACAGAAGGGATATTTAACATTTACATTTCCTCCAGACATTAAGATTAGTAATGACAATCCGTATTTGTTTACTGCAACAAGTGAAAATATTTCTGATGTCATTAAGATAGAATTTGACAAGAATGATGCAAAGATATTGTGGCTGGTAGCCAAACAAATATCTGAAGATATTCAAGTTCCGATAACAGTTCTCTAAAGGATTACTAACATGGATTATTCTGATTTGTTTGATGTGTCCAAAGATAATAAAGGCAATCTTGACTTATCCAATCTTTCTGTTACTACACATGTTGTAGAACATGAACCAGTAGTACCGAGTTATCAGGGAGATTATGCTAAGGCCATCTTTCTCTGGGGGCATTCTAAAGGGAGCCGAGAAATAGGCGTTGACAGTTTCGCGGGCTATATTAAATTTGAATGTGGAATAGCAGATCCAGTTGATTTCCAAAGGAAAATGATTTCTGAAGGTTATTTGGAAGAAGATTCTATGGCGATTGCATTAGAATCTCTTTCAGGCGAACAACTAAAAGCTATTGCAACGGAAGTTGGGGTAGCAACATCTGGAAAGAAAAGCAAGGTTGTAGAGAGAATCCTTGGCGCCGCTGATATGGATTATCTATATACAGTGAGCCCCAAAACATGCTCTATTACAGATAAAGGAAAAGCATTTGTAAAGGAACATGATGATTGCGTTCAGATTCATAGGCACAAGACGTTTGGTATAGAGTGGAAAGAATATGAGGCCATTAAACGAAAAAATCCTAATCTTGGCTTTAGTGAAATTGCTGAAAGGATTTTGATCCAAAGAGCTTCTGAAGATGAAAGATTTCTAGGTTCTGCGCAGTACTTGTTTTTATCAGAATTACTATATGAATATGATAGGCCTCAGAAGGCAACAATGTATTTGCTTCAGAGAATGTATCTTGGGGTAAATGGTGTAACTAAATGGTGGTGGATTAGAGATTATGTGGAAAAAGGCTATGGGAGTAAAAAACTTTTGCTTGAGAACTTTTATTTTGGTGAGTTCTTTAATTCCAATGATGCAGAAAAATTAAGACTACATGGAGAGTTTTATAGCACAGATGCTGTAGATAAGCTGTATACATGGAAATTGCCTATTCAATTATGTGATAAAGTTTTATTCGAACAGATGCTTGAAGCTGTATTAGATGAATGCTTTGAAAAAGAACGCTTTGAGCCTATCCTACGTGAGCGGTACACAAAGTATGTCGAATCACTAAAAGGAAAATATGAATAATAATAAAGAGCCAGCATTTGATAGTGCTGGCTCAAAGCTTTTGGAGCAAACTACAGTATTTCAGAAAAACTTCTAAACATTCTCATATTATCAACATTTGTTGCTCCGTGGGAATTATCACCTACTGCTACTAATGATCCATCCTTTTTAATTCCAACAGATCTGCTGATTCCAAATTTTAATCCAATGATATCATTCCAATTGCTAATGGAATTTTTGCCAGGGAAATAAAGGCTATCATCGGGAGAGCATTGAGTACAGATTACGCTACCGTCAAATCTTAAACCGACAATCATGCCGTAACCAAGATACAGCTTGGCTATACCATACCAGTCTCGTATTTGCTCTATATCAACACTGGAATTGATTGATGGATGGTCATTGGCGATTTCAGTGAAGAATATTTCGCCATCACCAGTCAGCCCTACAACGCAATTTCCATAATCGATAAGGTCTACGATGTTTTCCCAAGAACTAATTTCATCCCAAAAATCATGTGGTGGAAGCTGGGGTTCGCTAAAGATACCTTTAATGTATAGCTCATTAAGAGCATCAGCAATCTCTTGACCAGCATATCTAGATGCGATGAGCGTACCATCTTCCTTTAATCCGATTGCTCTACCCGATGCGTAGAAGATGGATTTTACATTGTTCCAAGTATTTGCTTCTTCAAAAAAGCCGTAATTTTTTTTATTTGGATCTAGTGGGATGACGAGTAAATGTCCGTCAAAGCATTTGAATACTCTCATTGGAGCTTCAATAAGAAGTTCTGATACATCATGTACGCCGGGGAGCTTTGTTGCATTAATGTTACGTGACGGGCCTTTATCATATATATAGACATCTCCATCATTTCTTATGGCAAGAATAGACATTGTTTTTGATTTAAATGTCTTAATATCATTCCAAGATGAAATAAGTGATCCAACTAACGTGTCATCATCAAGCTGATGCTCTTTGTTTGTTGTAATATGAATTTTTCCGGATGTATCGGCCCCAATAATTCGAGAATTAATGCCATCGTAAAACATGACAGAAGCTATATTGCGCCAAGCTGTTGCCTGACTGACTCCGCCATCATATATTCCGTACTTATCATCAAGCACTTTAGTGGATTGAATAGTTCCATTCCCACAAAGGATAAGCGTAGAATGTTTAGCAAGAATAACTCTTTCTTCCACACGGGCAATATTTTCTCTAGTAACAGGAATATCTTCAGGAGGAGTGTTGATTGGTTCCGGAGTGTTTTTGTTGTTATCAAAGAGTTTGTTGAATAATCCGCTTAATGCCATAAGATAAGCCTCCTAATAATAAATGAAGCGAAAATGAATAGATTGATAAAACATGTGCCATTTATCATTATAACAATAATTTGCTGTTTTGTTATTAGTTGGTGAGAGCAACGGATTGAATATAAATATAAAATTTTCATGATAGACAGAATCTGTCATTGTAAAATGCTATCATGTATATATGAAATGACAGATTACGGAGGTGTTCATAATGCAGATTAAGTTGAATAATTCTGATTTGGCTTTATTGCTTCCACGAGATTATAAGCGTGTTGATGCAGGTGAATCACTCTATGGTGATATGTATCATACGAGAAAAGCAACAGATATACAGATGTTTCAAGACCTTAAGGCGCGTTCATATGGCAATATTGTTGTATCACATATTTCTTGGGAAGATGCAATGCCATTTGACAAGGAGAGCTTGATAAATCAGATACACAGCAGCTTAAGTGAAAACCAAGGGCTTATTGAAGTTGGAACGGGTTGTAATCCCAGAGGGTTTGACTATATTTACAGCATAATAAAAACTTATCATCAGGATAGGCTGAATGTAAATTATTGCGTCAGGATGAATATAAAAAATGGAGATGAGCTTATTGATATGACTGGTAGCTTCTTCGAAATCCTTATGACTGGAGAACGCAGTGCAATGGGATGGAATCTAGCAATGAATGCTGGATTTGAATGTGAGGACAATAAGGATGGCTTTCCTCAGATTAAAGGTTGGGCAAAAGATCCTTATGATCCAAACTATACAAAAGGGTGTCTTATGATAATGCCTGAGAGAAGTGGATTAGACGGATTGTTTCCTTATGATCCTCTTACGCAGGCTAGAGAGTTGGTCTTGGCATTGACGGAAGATTCCTATTTTAAGACCAGAGATGAGATTGAGGCGGAGAGCAAAAGAGAAGTAGATAAAAAGGATAAAAAAGCTTCAAAAGATGTTTCTGCCAAAACACAGGAAAAAGAAGAGGAGAAAGAAGATCCTAAGGAATTATACAAAAAGCTTTTTAGCGAAGATACAACCCGTAATGGAGCATATAAAGTAGATATTATCGGAGATTCTGAAGCAAAGGGTAAGTTGGGAATCAAGCTTCCTGATATAAAAGCAATAGATTTGTCGAAAACAGCAGCAGCGGCAAAAGATGGATTAAAATCTGCTGTAAGTAGGACTGCTTCAGAACTGGATAAAGTAAAAACACCTTTTGAGATACCAGATGATTTTAGGTGCAAGCTGAACCAGCCCATGCCTAAGGAACTTCCAGGATGGGGAAAGCGTCAATATATAGGCTTCGGAAGGCATACATACGCTTGTATCGCATTGTTGATGAGCTGGCCTGTGACAGAGACAGAATCATTACCGCTGGGAGATGAACAGGGAATCATTGATCAATTTCACGAAGAAGGGAACGAAAATTTGGGTCTTATTTCCGCGAAGTGTGGGCTGACACCAAAAGGGAATCGATATGCTTATACAATAAGAAAGATGCTCTTTTTTGATGAAGAAGGAAAACCGAAAGGCCCATTAGACTATGAACTTAATTTGAATATTCGAGTGAATGGCAAAATTCATTTTATAAATGGATCATTCCAGCCAACAGAGGAGTTGGAAGGTTTAAGAGAAAGCGCACTTGAAATTATGGAGTGTGGCAGCAGCGAATTAAGACTATCAGCTGAGCGCTGGATTAAGGATCCATATGATGCATCATATAATAAGGGCATACTTATGACTTGGGATGAAGATGAAAAGTATGACGGACTATTCCCACTTCATCCATTATCGGAAGTGAGAAGGTTTGTGAAATATGTGATTGAGAATAATTGATATACACGGAGAGCTCTATGGAAGAGATCAGAGGCGATAAGATATCCAGAATTCTAGATTTGTATACTAAGTTGATGGATGGCTGCGTTATCTATAAAAGTGAAGAAGCTGTAAGGCACGGTGTTAATGATAGGAGTATCCAACGTGATATTGATGATATTCGGTGTTATTTAGAAAATGACGCTTCTGAACGGGGATTTACTAATGCCGTTGTCTATGATAGAGAAAAGAAGGGATATAGGTTAGAGCAGATCTACAAAATGCGCCTGACAAATAGCGAAGTCCTGGCTATATGTAAAATCCTCCTTGATAGTCGAGCATTTACTAAGAGAGAAATGAAGGATATCCTGGAGCGAATGGTGGGCTGCTGTGCTCCGAAGATCAATCAGGATCTGGTATATGACCTTATAAAAAACGAAGAATACCATTATGTTGAGCCTCGCCATAAAAAAGTATTCATTGATTTGCTATGGGAAATAGGCCTGGCAATAAAGTCCTATCATTATATTGAAATCAGATATGAGCGACTAAAAGACAAGAAGAGTGTTGCTCGTAAACTAAAGCCGGTTTCAATTATGTTCTCTGAATATTACTTCTATTTGATAGCATTTATTGATGACGATGATGAAGCTCATAAAGACTTTGATGTGCTGGATGATGCATTCCCGACAATATATAGAGTTGACAGAATAAAGAAAATGCAGACTCTGGATATGCATTTCAATATGCCATATTCAAGTAGATTTGAGGAAGGTGAGTTTCGTAAAAGAGTCCAATTTATGTATGGCGGCAAGCTTCAGAAGGTTAGATTTAAGTATACTGGACCTGATGTGGATGCTATCCTGGATAGGCTACCAACTGCAGAGATTTTAGACGAGGACGAAGATGGATACATCATTAAGGCAGAAGTGTTTGGAAAAGGAATAGATATGTGGATAAGAAGTCAGGGAGATTATATTACTGTGCTTGAAGGAGGGAGCTTTGGATGATTGGAGCTATTATCGGAGATATTTCGGGATCTCGCTATGAGAGAGTTAATCATAAATCAAAAGAATTTGAGTTGTTTGATAAGAAATGTAGACCTACTGATGATACCGTTATGTCTCTTGCTGTAGCAAAGGCAATTATGGAGTCAGAAGGAAGTACAGATTTACTGTCTGAAAAAGCAGTCATGTATATGCAGGAACTCGGTAGAGTTTATAAAAATGCCGGTTATGGAAAATCGTTTGTTGAATGGCTACAAGCTGAGAATCCACAGCCTTATGAAAGTTATGGAAACGGTGCGGCAATGAGGGTTGCACCTTGTGGTTATGTGGCTAAAAATCTTCCTGAGGTAAAAGAATTGGCTGCAGCTGTAACAAAGATTAGTCATAATCATCCTGAGGGCATGAAGGGCGCTGAGGCAACTGCGGTGGCAGTATTTATGGCTAAATCAGGAAGAAGTAAAGATGAAATAAAAGGATTCATTCAAGAGTATTACTACAAAATAGAGTTCACTTTGGATCAGATTAGAAAGAATTATAAGTTTGATTCGTCATGTCAGGGATCAGTGCCAGTTGCTTTTGAGGCTTTTTTTGAAGCGACTGATTATGAGGATGCTATTAGAAATGCTATTTCTGTCGGAGGAGATAGCGATACAATAGCTACTATTACAGGGGCAATTGCGGAAGCGTTTTATGGAATCCCAGAGGGGATAATTGCTTCTGCAATAGAATATTTGGATAGCCGTGAGATGGAAATTCTTTATTTCTTTGAAAAGAATTATCCATCGAAGGCACTGGATGCAAATGGAAAGGCGACAAGAACAGTCTTTGAGGTGATTGATGATTATGTTGATAAGGTAATACCTGCAGGAACAACAATAATAGCTGAAGATTTACCTGGAGATGGATTAATAAGAGCTCGCGTTGATGAAGGGGCCATGAAGCCGGATTTTAGCTCTTTTGATAAAAAAGATATTGGAAAAGAAGCCATTGAAATGCTTTCAAAAGCAGGATCAGATCTTTCTAAGGTTGGTAAAAAGGTCGGCAAGAAAGCTGGAAAAGGAATCTTAACCGCGGCAGTTTCTATGAAAGATACCATTGATAAAACAAAGGAGATTGCGGCTGCAAAAGCTGTTAATTGCTACGCTATAGCAACTGAGGATACTGAGGATACGGAAAAAACCATGTATGCAGTTAGCATTTTGCAGAAGGCAGGGTATGAAGCAAAGATACATGTTGCTCAAGGCACGATGTTTGGATATGTCTTCGTGAAGGGCGAAGATTATGAAAATGCAGCTAAGGTATTAGAACCGATTGAAGGGATTATGCTAAATTCCAAACCTGTAGATAAGGTAATGGCAGGAATAATAAAGAAACACTAAAGGAGCATTGGTTATGACATATAAGATTGGATCTTTCAATGTCAGAAATCTATCTTTTGGCGCAGGTGCAAGCCGGGATCTTGACATGATTGCAGATATTATCAGGCAATTCGATATTATTGCTCTTCAGGAAGTTCTTAGCGAAGGGAAAATACTTGAAGGAATATCTGTAAATGATGTTTCAGGTCAGGCGAAAGCATACGAGTACTCTTTACGGAGTCGACTTGGGGATAATTGGGATATGTGTTGGCTGGATCCAAAAACAGATAGCAAGTGGTATCCATATGTTGGAGATGATTCCCGAGGTGAAGGTTATGCGTTTCTGTGGAGAAAAGACATATTTACTTGTCCGGAAAATGAGTATGGAAAAGTAATACGTCCTAGAATAATTCATCAGTATAGAACGGACAGTTCCCGAGGAGAAATGAAGCTTATTAGGGATCCGGGGTATGGAAGATTTCAATTAAGAGATATGCCTAATGTTGAGATAAGGCTGATAACGACACATATCGTATACAAGAAGCCAAGTGAGGATAATCTGTCAAAAGTAGTTGATTTTGGCGCATATGTAATGAGGCGCAACGAGTTTAATGTTTTGGCACGAAGTATTTATACATCGGTCAGCGAGGATCATAATGATATAAATTGTGTAGTTCCATACACAGTTATTCTTGGTGACTATAATCTGAATTTGGCTGAAAGTGGTGCAGGGACTCCGTTTGTCCCAGCGATTATGGTAGTTGATTCGAAGAAGAATATCTTGGGAACAGAAGGAGAGTTGGCAGCTAATGGATTCTATTTAATGCATACCACGCAATCTGATCTGTCAACTATCAATAAGGACGCAGATGCCTATGCAAGCAACTATGATCACTTTACATATGATGAGCATACGCGAAGCAGTGTTGTAATTGACCGTCCACATAGGCTAAATGCAGTAGAAAAAGCTGGTGGCTATCAAATTTATAAAGAGAAGATTTCAGACCATATTCCAGTAATGTTAGAAATAAGCTTGAAATAGTGGAGGATAATTAGATGAGTGATAATACATATGAGATTCAGGAACAGTTAAAGGCTGCATATGCGCTGAATATGTGCACTGTATCAGTATCGCAGATAGTGGACTATAACGATGAATATATCCTTGAGCAGGAGTATGAGGCGATATTGAATAATCTTAACTTGGAACAGATGCCAAAAGATGAAGCTCTTCTCAATATTCTTGTGAAGCTCCTTAATGTCATTACATTCTTTAGAATAGATAAAGTTAAGCGTGCTCAGATTGAAAAGAAATACCAGAGAAGGATAAAAAATGCAATCTGGTCTGCTGTTCCCAATATAGGTGTTATTGTTGCTGGAGATCCTGTGACTGTTGGACTTTCTCTTGCAACGCAGGTTGGAATTGGTTACATGAATTACCGTAGGGAAAAGGCCAATGCGTTAGCAGATAAAGAGGATTCTGAGATTGAACTTAGAATTACTGCGATGGAACAGCTCAATGCATTAAGGCGAGAACTGTTTACAACTGCTTGGAGATTGGCTGATGAATATAATTTCCCTGATAGATATAGGCTTACAGAACGTCAGATAACTCAATATAATGAGATTCTTATGGATACTGATGAAATAAGGAAATATGAGCGATTATCATCTATAAAAGACAATTTTGAAGCGTACCTGCCATTTTGGTATTTCATGGGGCATTCTGCGAAGTATATATCTGAAGATAAGAATAATGGACTGGATCTGGAAGCTAGAGAATACTACAAGAGCCAAGCAAAAGAACATTTTGAAACATTTGAAAAACTGAATTCTTTTAATATTTTGAGAGAAGATGAGTTGACTGCATCTTTTGCACTTGAATATATTGATCTGCTTTTGTTAGAGGAAAGACCGGATAAAGAGAAAATATCCGGGCTTATCAAGACCGCTGTTAAAATGGCCGGAAACGCAAATGATATTTTGGAACTGTGTGCCTTATCGTATCTTAAGGTAGGAAACACAGAGGAAGCAGAGAAACTTTTAAGAATTCTTGTTAATGAGGACTACAATACAGCAACAAATGCAAAACTATTAAGCCGAATATACGTTAGTGAGTTTCTCAAAGGAACTAATCCTTTAGCAAAGACTAATTATGGCATTTTAGCTACAAGAGTTACCCCTTCGTGGTTGTTCCCAATGCCAGAGTCCAGGGCTGAGGATTTCATGTTACAGGATAAGGATCTACAGGATAAATATGTATCTGAGCAGAAGCTTGCGCTTCAGAAAGAATACAGTGATGTTATTAATCAGTTCATTGAGAAAAATATAGTATTGTTTAACAGGATTATTCCGGTTCCTGTTAATAATGCGCCAGATGAATACTTCCTTAATTCGGAAGAGGCCATAAAGAGAAGAAGACAGGATGTATATGATGCTTTGGAAGCTGATGGGGGAAATGAGTATAGACAGCTGATTCGTGAGTCTGGGTACAGATTCAGATATGTTGAGCTGGTAAATGAGATGCTTAATTCTTTGGATGAACTCAGAGTATTTTGCGAAAGTGAATCGAAGAGAGATCTAATCCAGTTGGTTAGAGAGAAGTTGTCAGATGCAAGTGGAGACCTGAAGGAGATTCAGAATAAGCTCAATCATGACAGTGCATTTAATATAATGGATTATGAAAAAATTCAGAAGAGTTTATCTTTTGAAAGACTGACAAAAGAATTTTTTGATGCACTTAAAGAGAATGTCATGCAAGATATTGCAAATATAGAATCATTGGATGAGCTGGATAATGCTGAGCTTGATATTGTACAGTTCTGCAGAAAGCATGGATTGGAAGAACATAATCCAAATCCTAATGGAAGGATAGCTCAGTCAGATAATGATAAGGAGAATGGCTATATTTCTTTGGATATTCTAGGGAAAGATGAGCGTGATGAAAGCTTTAGCAGAGTTGTTTTTGAAAAAATGATGCATGCTGTCAAGGATGCTGCAGATAGCATAGTTGAAGATGGAAGCAGACTTGAAATGATTATACGTGGTGATCAGAAGTTTGATCTCTACTTTAAAAATGTCAAAATGCAGGGTGACGCCTTCAAAACAAAAACGTTGGCAATCCTTGATGATCATTCTTTCGCTGATGCGGATTTGTTTATTACTTGTGAAGGAGTTGTTCCTGTAAAGAGAAGCAAAGTGGGCGGATTAAGAAGTTTTGACAAGATTGAGTACAAGGGCAAGAGTATTAATCTTGGATGGCCTGAAGAGTATAATAACCGCGCTGCAAATCTTGGAAATCTGTATAATCTTCTGGAAAAACTTGGCGAGATTAGGAATAATGCTAGAGAATAAATAATAAAATGGTCTTTGTAAGGAGGGCTAGGATGTTTGACATAGCGAAAGCTGCAGTAAAAGGCGTAAAAGAAGGGTTTGAAGAAGCAAATATAAAATATAAACAAGAAGAATTAGAACGGAAAAGGCAGGCAGCTGAACGTGAATTGGAAAAAGCGAGGGCCGAGGAAGCCAAAAAGAGAGAAGAACAAGTGGCTATAATCAAGGAAAAGGAAAGGCTTGCAGGATTAAGCACTAATGAAATTCTTGCAGAGGCTGTAATGGCTTTACGTGGCTTTTATACCAAGTATGAAGAGCTGGAGGACTATTGCAAGGGCATGTGCATTCGGATAGGCGATTTGGAAGATGACGTGTTGGAACTACAAGCAAAAATCGAGGAACTATCAAATAATAACCACAAAGATGATAATCGATAGTTCGCTAAAAGAGCCTTATGCCACCAATCCATAAGTATCAATCAGTCTCCAGAAGTATGAATCGCTTCTTTTTTCCTCATCAACGCTGATGGTATTCCTGTTTCTCATCTGGTACTCGTCATGGCCAACAATGTAGAGAATAGTATCGTAGAGAGTGCCAAGATCAGTTTGGTAGTGGTATTCCTCTTCGATATGATGCTTGTGGTAAAAG
>JAEEGL012504565.1_pt1 | contig 22583 bp, 22 predicted proteins | sample 9134231 | NCBI WGS metagenome assembly JAEEGL01 (sample SAMN16246548, study PRJNA631951) | gut metagenome | biome: gut microbiome; feature: rumen; material: fiber-attached | host: Bos | place: Iran: Karaj | collected 2018-10
ATCAATATGTTCTTCGAGTTTTTCAAACACTTCTGTCAAATCTATTGTTTCCATTTTCACATCAAATGTGTTTGCTACAAGTTTTGCATCTTCTAAATCCGCTTCTTTTGACTGACATGGCATTGCTACAGCTAAAACCCTTTCTTTTCCAAGCGCCTTTACTGCTAAAGCAATAACTGTTGCACTGTCTTTTCCTCCACTGTTTCCTACTACAACACCTGATGCATGTGCATCATTTACCATATCTCTTATCCATGTAGTAATAGCATCTACTTCTTTTTCAATTTCTTTTATCATATTAAATTTCCTTCTTTTTAGATTTATTATTTTATTTATATAGTCCTTTTTCTTTGATATATTGAAGAACTTCTTTTGGTATTAAAAAATTTATTCTTTTATTGCTTTTTATTTGTTGTCTTGCATATGTCGAATTATAATTACTCTTAATCTCACTATTTACTTTTAAAATATGGTCTTTGTATTTTTTTAGCAATTCATTATTTTCAATAATATCTTCTAAATTATCGTGATCTCTTTCCATTACCAAAATAATATTCTGAGAAATCAGCTCTTCTGCGCTATTCCATATCGGAAAGGTCTTCAAATTATCGCTTCCAAGTAAAATTAACATTTCTCTTCCTGGATACTGTTTTTTTATTTCATTAGTAATTTCTATCGTTGTTAATGATCTTTCTCTATGCAAGTCCATATCTGACACGTAAAACTCTTCGTTATTATCAGTAACCATTTTTAGCATATTGTATCTGTCATCATCTGAAGCAAGATCAGATTTATCATATTTACTACTAACCGGTACAAATATCACTTTTTCAATATCATCAAACTGGTTTAATACTTGTTCTGCTATTGAAAAGTGAGAATTAATAGGAGGATTAAAAGATCCTCCATAAATTACAATTTTATTTTTGTTCATTCTTTTTCTCCGTTTTGCTAATTTTAGAAATAATAGCATTTCTTGTTTCTATGCTCTTTGGATGTACTAATCTACCTTTTTCAAATAGATGTGCAATACTTTCTTCTATAATGAATACAAGAGCTCTATCTAAGTCTTTATTGGCCAATTCTCTTTCATATTCTATTTGATAATTAGCAGATACTCTTCCATATTCTGTCTTGTCTGCAATATAAACTATTTTCGCAAGGTTGTCCATTTTAGGATGTGTTGTTGTATGGTATGCAATTGCTTTTTGCATATCATCACTAAATCCAAATTTCTTTTTTACAATGTCTGCTCCTATTTTGCCATGTAAAAGTTTTACATTTTGTCTTTCTATATTGTCAATTCTTATTTTGTTTTTTCTCACATATTCAAAGTTTTCTCTAGGAGACATTTCTTTTGCTATATCGTGAGCTAGTCCGCAGACCTTTGCCTTTTCAACATCTATTCCATGTATTTTTGCAAGTTCTTCAGATCTTTCCATAACTCTGACACAGTGTTCATATCTTTTTGGGGACAAGTTATTTTTCAAATACTCGTCTATTTCGCTAATTAAACTCATTTTTTATCCTTTCTTTAGGCTTTGTTTCCTTTCACTCCACCCATAGATGATAATATATTTTGTTCATAAGAAAATGTAAGTTGTTTTCTGTCTCTTTCTCTTTTAAATGCTAATTCAATGATTTCGTCTATTTCTTCACTAAATTTTTCTCCTGTAGCTTCCCACAAATAGTAAGATAGTGCTCCAGGAATAGTATTTATTTCATTTACATATACCTCATTAGTATCCGTATCAACTAAAAAGTCTATTCTTGAAACGCCATTGCATCCTAAAACCCTAAATGTTTCACATGCTAATTTTTGAATTTGTTTTTTCATTTCATCTGAAATTTCTGCTGGTAATTTTCTTTTTAAAGACGCCATTCCTTGTTTTGCTCCTGCTCCAGCTTCTTGACTTGACAATTTTGGAGATTTACTTCCTGAATCTCCCGATTTACTTCCAGATGCATATTTATCTTGGTAGCTTAAAATTTCATCTGAACCAATTGGCTCTTCACATTCAGATGGTTTGCAGTTAGAGGGTTCTCCAATTACAGAACAATTAACTTCTTTTAAATTTACAATTGCTTTTTCTATCATAATTCTATCTGAAAACTGCATTGCATATTCTATAGCTTCTTTTAATTCAACTTCATTTTTTGCTTTTTTGATTCCAACACTAGAGCCTAAATTTCCTGCTTTTACAATAACTGGAAATGTTAGATTTTTAACTACTTCTTCTATGTATTTTTCACTGTCTTTATAGAAATCTTTGCTATAAAACGCCACAAAATCTAAAGATGGAATTCCGGCATGTTTTAATATTCTTCTTGCGGCAATTTTATCCATTCCAACCGCTGAAGCTAAAACATCAGGACCAACATATGGTATTCCTAGTATTTCTAAAAATCCTGCTATACTTCCATCTTCTCCATTTGTTCCGTGCATTGTTGGGAATGCAACATCTATTGTGTTTATAATATTATTTTTAAATGCTTTTGATGGAAATCTAACTAAATTAACACTTTTTCCATCATTAACAAGGGAAATCTGTGTTAACCTACTTAAAAGCAAGTCAAGATTTCTATAGTTTTTTAAGTCTAGTAATTCTTCTCCTGTATACATTAGTCCATTTTTACTAATATAAATTGGAACTATTTCATATTTTTCTTGATCTATACTATTTATTGCCTGATTTCCTGTAATAATAGAAATTTCATGTTCAACAGATTTTCCTCCAAAAATTACTCCAACTTTAATTTTCATAATTCTAATCCTTTCTCGGCTTTATTTTTATAAATAATTATCTGGCAAGTCATTTTCTAATAAGACAACTGTATTTTCTGCAGGAAATTCTTGCCATTTTTTTATTGCATCATTTATTGTATCTACAACAAATATTTTGTCTTCTGGGAATCTCATACTTAGCAATCCATCTTTGATAGGAGGTGCTTGTTTTTTTCCAACTAAAATCACATAATCTGCACAATTTGCAGCATTTTGGCCCAATTGTTGATTATATTTTTCTGTTTCTTCTCCTAATTCCACAATACCAGGAGTAACAATTATTCTTGTTCTGTTTTTAAACATTTTTAATACTTCAAATGCTCTTGATGCTCCTTTTACATTTGAATTATATGCATCATCAATAACAATTAAACCATTTGGATTTTTGCGAAGTTCTAATCTGTGCTCTACTGGTTTTAAATATGTAATTCCTAGTTTGATTTCATCTGCAGTTAATCCTAAAGACGCAGCAATTCCAACTGCTCCTGTAATATTTAGAACATTGTGTTCTCCAAGAAGCTTGGTTTTTATATCTTTAACATCTCCATTTGGTGTATGTACATTAAACATTGATCCATCTTCTGTTAGCTTAATATCATATGCATATACATCGTTCTGATTTTTTATTCCATATTTTATATTATTCTTTGCAATATTTGATTCCCTAATGTTTTCGTCATCATAGTTTACAAATGCCATTCCATCTTCTGGGATTGAATCAATTAGTTCTAACTTTGTCTTTCTTACATTATCTAAAGTCTTAAATGTTTCCAAATGTTGTGGTCCAATAGATGTAAGTACTCCATATTGTGGATGAACTAAATCACATATTTCTTTAATATCTCCTATGTTTTTAGCTCCCATCTCACATATAAATACTTGATCAGTAGATTTTAAACTTTCATTTATTGTTTTTACGACTCCAAGCAGAGTATTGTAATTACCTGGTGTAATTAAAACATTGTATTTTTGATTTAATATTGTTGATAATATATATTTTGTGCTTGTTTTGCCATAACTTCCTGTTATACCAATAACTTTCAAATTTGGCATTTCTTTTAATTTGTTTTCTGCTTTTTTATAAAACTTTTTATTTATAGAATTTTCAACTGGTGAATTAATTGTTTGAACTACAAATACTAAATACATTGATAAGAATATTATTAAATCGAACACAAATATTCCTATTGTCTGAACAACTAATCCGAATTTAAAAACTGCAATATTACAAATTGCTATAAATATAATTGCAATTAATCCAGCTGTAATATATTGTCTTTTTACTCTTTTGGTTACTACTAATGGTTTCTTTTCTTTATAAATATCTCTAGAAAGCCATAATAACACCATTATTACTATTTGTGTTATTAATCCAGCTGTTTGATAAAATATAAATATTACCAAAGGAATAATTAATAGCAATTCTCTTATACAAAAAATGTCTTTTTTGTTCTTTTTCATCCATGTTCTATATCTCTCTGGTTTATATGATTCTAGTTGAAACATATGAAAACCACGTCTCAATTTATAGAAATAATATAAACTCATTAAGACAAGAGCACATTCTAAAAGTATTACATTTATCATTTATATAATCCTTTCTTTTAACAGTCTTGTTTTAAAAATTCATCTAATACTGCATAAACTAATGCTGGGTTATCCAAATATGAATAATGGCTTCCTCCCTTTATTTCAACCAATCCGCTTCCTGGAATTAATTTTTCCATTGTTTTTCCATCTTGAATTGGTGTTGCAGTATCTTTATCTCCCCAAATTAGCAATGTTGGAGCCTTTATATTTGGCATTAATCCTTTTTGATCTTCGTTTAAAATATTAATCATCGTTTTCTTTAATACATCTGGTGAATTCTGATAATCCGATGATCCAAAATGTTTCATGCTTCTTTCTTTCATATTTTCAAACATTTTTGTTTTTGGTAGAATTTTATAAATATTTTTTAAGAATTTGTATGTATATACTCTTATATAATACTTAAATTCTCTTTTTGCCTTAATTCCTGCTGCATCAATTAATATTATTTTATTAACATCTCCAAGGTTACGTCCGGCATAATTAATTGCCATTCTTCCACCATGTGAGTGTCCAATTAATATTGGATTATCAATTTCAAGTTTTTCTATTAATTCTTTTAACCAATCACCATATTCGTCCGTATTATATGGCTTATCTGGAAGTTCACTTTTCCCAAATCCAACAACATCAATAGAATATACTTTAAATTTCTTTTTTAAGTGATTAGCAATTGGCGCAAGTGCTTTATGATCGCAAAGCCATCCTGGAAGCAATATAACATTTTTTCCTTCCCCTTCAACTTCGTAATTTACTTGCTTTTCTTTAATTGTTACGTACATTTTTGTTCTTTCCTTTTCATTCTACGATCTTCTCACATAGAAATGATTTTTATAATAGATTAATTATAATCTACAATAATCTATCATATTATATGCCACTAATTGACTTTTTGCAATATTTTGGATAAAAAACAAGTATTTCATACAGTTGTTTCCGTAATAAAAGAGAGCATTATAATGATAATTATAACACCCCCTTTTTTAATGTTAGGCAATATTTAATTTATTTTGCACTTCTATTAGCAATTTCAATTGCTTTTGTTACCATATTTCCACAGGTCTTAGAAGACACATTTTCCCAACCACCATCAGCTTTTACTTTTTCATACACACCTAATTCTTTAGCAATCTCTTCCTTTAAATTCTCTGACATTGTATTTTTTCTCTTAGTCATAGCTGCTTTCCTCCTAACGATCTATATAAAATATTAGAACAAATATATCATTCTAATATACTTTTATTATTAACTTTTTTAATCTTTAAATACTGGAAATAAGTTCAAATATTTTAATGAGTAAGTGTTCCATTAGGTGTATTAACAATCAATAATACGTCTTCTTCCTTCCCTGTTTGTGCATTTATATATACTAAAAAATCATTTCCATCAATTTTTCCTTTAAATTCATAACAAAATATCTCTGTTTTCCACTTTGTTGGGATTATTGCAAGGTCAGAGCTTAGTACTTCTAATTCTGGATTAAGAACACTTCTTGCTTCTTCTTCAGAAAAACTAATCTCTGGCAAATCTCTTTGCATATGTGTATTTAAATAACCTGTTGCTTCTAATCCCATAATACTTCCATCATCCAGTGCAACTTTTAATTTTATTAAATCTGGATAAATAACCACTTCTTTACCATCTTCTGTTGTTTGTGTATATGCATAATTTATTGTAATAATTCCATTTTCTTTCATAAAATATGTTTCTTTCATGTTCTCATAGCCATGTGTTTTTAAAAAATCTTTTCCAATATTGTTTGCTTCTTCTTCTGACATTATTTCAGCTTCAACATTTTTATTATAATTAGCCGAAACTATGTGTCCACCCCTTTTTGAAATTGTAATATTTGCTTTTTCGTTTTTATATTTTATTGTAACATCATATGAGGGAATATCTGCTTGCTCACAATAATTTACATTTTCTATTTGATTAATATCACCATCCTCAAAGAAGCTTGCTGCAATTTGTTTTGCTTTTTCTGCATCAATTTCTTCTCCTGTTAAACCCTTTTTTTCAACATTGTTCAAATGTTCAGAAAAGGCTCCATCATAAATTAATCCTGAATATTCATGTAAATTTGCATCTAAATTTTGAAAGTTTTGCGCTGTAATTGAGCTAACATTACTTGCATATTTTATTGTATCTGTATCTTTTAGTTCTTTCCACTGAATTCTATTTTCTTTAAAATCGGTAGCCAGCTGATTTACAGTGTTTTCTAAGTCAACCGTATATGAATAAAGCTGTTTAATATTTGCCATATCTTCTTCTGAGAGTCTTTCTCCTCCCATATTTTTTCTAGATAAGGAGTAGCTATAGTCACTTAATTGATTTAGAAATTTTGCTGTATTACCAATTTCGCTATTCGTAAGGGGTAATTGTGCTATTGTGGATTGTGCAATACTCGCTTCTCTCCATACATTTGTTAAACAATCTGCTCCGCTTTTTGCAGAAGTAGAAATTTGTGCTTTTGCAAGATATACCTCAGCATTTTGAATACTATTGACTAATTCATAAAAGGCTAAATTATATCTGTTTTCTAAAGATATTTTATATTCCCTTTTTGTCTTTATAATATAAACAACTAGAGATGTCGTAATTGTAATAATCAGAATCCCTATAATAAATAAAACCGATATTTTTTTATTATTCTTATTATTCAAAATTTTCCTCCTTTATTATATAAAGCTAAAAAATATATTAATTAGATTTTGCCTAAATATTTTTCAATTATTCATTTTTTCAGTTTTTTATTTATTTTTGTTATCAAATGTGATAGAATTAGAATGCAATATAAATTGAAAATTAAGGAAATTTATATGAAAAAAATATTAATTTTTTATGCATGTTATGGTGGAGGACATTTATCCGCTGCAAACGCATTAAAACACTATATTGATTCAAATTATGGTAGAAAATATAAAACTATATTAATAGATTGTATGCAATATGTTAACAAGCCATTTAACAAAATAACAACAACTGCATACAAAGAAATGGCTAAAAATTTTCCATGGGCTTGGGGAGAGTTTTATTATCATGCAAAAAGTGGACCTATTGCTCGAATAAGTTCCGCTTCTAATAAAATTCTCGCTAGAAAGCTATTAGATTTATTAGATGAATATTCACCTGATATTATTATTTCCACACATCCATTCTCGACACAAATGATTTCTTATTTAAAAAAGAAAAAACTTGTAAATTCTTTACTTGCAACTGTTCTTACGGATTTTGCACCACATGAGCAATGGCTTGTTGGAAAAGAATTTGGTGATTTATTCTTTGTTGCCCATTCTAAAATGAAACAACAATTGGTTGATTCTTTTGGTATCCCTGAAGAAAAAATCTTTGCAACTGGAATTCCTCTTTCTCATAAGTTTTTAAATCATTATGATAAACATCAAATTAAGAATCGTTTTGGTTTAGATATTGATAAAAAACTTGTATTATTCTTTGGGGGCGGAGAATTTGGTCTTGGAAAAGAAAGAACAATTTCAATTTTAAAAACTTTTATAAACAATTCTCAAGATAAATTCCAAATTATTGCAATTGCTGGAAAGAATGAAAAGATGAAAGAACACTTTAAAGAGTTAGTTGCAAAAATGAAAGCAAGTGAAACAGTTAAAGTTTTAGGTTTTACCAAACAAGTACCAGAGCTTATGAGCATCTCCGACTTGGTCGTAACAAAGCCTGGTGGATTAACTAGTACTGAAAGCCTTGCTTCTGGATTACCTATGGTTCTTATAAATCCTATTCCTGGTCAAGAAGAAGAAAATGCTGAATTTTTAGAAAGTTCAAAAGTTGCAATATGGATAAAAAAAGATGATGATTATAAAAATGTAATTTCTGATCTTTTATCAGACGAAGAAAAACTACATCAAATGAAAATAAATACTAAATTACTAGCTAAAAAGAACTCAACAAAAGATATTTGTGAGACAATTATAGAACGTGCTGCTAATAATAATAAAACAAAATAAAAAAACACCGCCCTTTTAAGGGCGGTTATTTATTTTTATAATTCTATTCTTCCTTCTAAGGCTTTTCCTAGCGTAACTTCATCTGTGTATTCCAAATCTCCACCAACGGGTATTCCATGGGCTATTCTTGTAACTTTCACACCTAATGGTTTTATTAATTTTGAAATATACATTGCTGTTGCCTCTCCTTCAACTTTTGGATTTGTCGCAAGTATAATTTCCTTAACTTTTCCATCCATAATCCTAGCTAACAGTTCTTTTATTTTAATATCATCTGGTCCAACACCATTCATTGGTGAAATTGAGCCATGTAAAACATGGTAAACTCCTTTAAACTCGTGAGTTTTTTCCATTGCAACAACATCTTTTACATCTTCTACAACACATATAATTTCTTTATCACGGTTTACATTAGAGCAAATAGGACAAGGATCAACATCAGTAATATTATAGCATGTAGAGCAATATTTTAAGTTTTCCTTTGCTTCTTGTATGCTTTTTATAAATTCATCTGTCTCTTCTTTGCTTGCATTTAGTATGTAAAAAGCTAGTCTTGCTGCTGTTTTATTCCCAATACTTGGCAATTTTTCAAAACTTTCTATTAATTTTTCTATTGATGGTGAATAATATGACATTTCTTTCCTCAACTTTCAGATTTTGTTTTACATTAAGCCTGGTATGTTAAATTTTCCCATTGATTCTGCTGTGGCAGCATCTACTTGAGAAAAAGCATCATTAATACATGTTAAAATTAAATCTTGTAACATTTCTACATCTTCTGGATCTACAACTTCTGGCTTTATATTTAATTCTTTTATTTCTTTGTTTCCTGATACCTTAACACGTACAGCTCCTCCGCCTGCAGTTGCCTCAAATTCTTTTTCCGCTATTTCTTGCTGTGATTTTTCTACATCAGCTTGCATTTGTTTTGCTTGTTTCATAAGTTGGTTGATGTTCATTCCACCAAAACCACCCATTCCTCCCATTCCTGGAAATCCGCCTCTTTTTGACATGATAAAATCCTCCTTTTTGTTATATCAGTTTAATTTAAATTCTGGTTATTTTATTCTTCTATAAAGTTTATTGGCACACCCAATTCTTTTAGACTTGTTTCTTCAGATGAAGCTTGTGCTCCATTTAATTTTTTTGCATCTTCTTGTGTTTCAATTATCTTTACTCTCATTGTTTTTCCAACTCCAATAGATGCCTGTTTTACTATTTCATTCATGTTCTCGCTTTGTTCTAATATTGCTTTTCCAAATTTAGTTAATCCTTTTGGAAATGTTATTCCAATTGTCATATCATTAACTACTGTTGCCTCACTATTTAATAAATTTGTATATACATTCATTTTTCCGCTTTTTTTTATTTCTTCAATAATATCTTTCCAGTTTTCTAGTTTTTTTCCCACTAAAACTATTGGCGTTTTTTTATCTGAAGCACTGACTTTGTTTTTTTTCTCTTCGCCGTCTTCTTTTCTTTCCTTAACTTCCTTTTCTTTTTTTCCCTCTGTTTTTACTGTAAAATTGGCATTTTGGATTTTTTGTTCTAGCGCTTCTATCTTTTTTTCAAGAGATTGAATAGCTTTGTTTGAGTTTTCATTACTGCTATAGTCCCCAACTTTGTTAGTACATAGTTTAATTATGCTTACTTCAAAAATCACTTTTTTCTGAGAAGACCATTTTATTTGATTAGCTAAATTTGAAAGTTCATAAATTGCGTTGATAATCCATTCTTCAGTCGCCTGATTGGCTAATTCTGTTATTCTCTTTTTCTCTGAATCACTATATAGTCTCAATTCTCCGTTGGTCTTACATATCAACAAGTCTTTAATATATTTTGTAAGTTCCCATAGAAAATTTTCTATATCTTTTCCAGTATTTAAGATTTCATTAATTTGCATTAATGCAGATTTGGTATCTCCCTCAATCATATATTGTGATAATTTAGAAACACTCTCTGTTTGAGGAATACCCACAAGCTCTTTTACCATTTCTCCAGTTATTTTAGTCTGTTCTTGTGTACATCTTTCTAATATAGACAAAGCATCTCTCATTGCACCTTCAGCAAGAACAGCAATTGTATACATTGCATCTTGTGTAATGTTTATTTTGCTTTCCTTACAAACAAATTCTAATCTTTTTACAATATCTGGTTCTGATATCTTTTTAAAGTCAAATCTTTGACATCTAGAAAGTATTGTTGCTGGAATTTTTTGGGGTTCTGTTGTTGCTAATATAAATTTTACATGCTCTGGTGGTTCTTCTAATGTTTTAAGTAATGCATTAAACGCACCTGTTGAAAGCATGTGAACCTCATCTATTATATAAACCCTATATTTTGCAACTGTTGGTAAAAAGCTTACTTCATCTCTTATTGCTCTTACATCTTCTACACTATTATTAGATGCAGCATCCATTTCTACTATGTCTGTCAATGAGCCAGCTAGTGCACTTTTACATATTTCGCACTCATTACATGGCTCTCCATCTTGCGGATTTAGACAGTTCACGGCTCTTGCCAAGATTTTTGCTGCAGATGTTTTTCCTGTTCCTCTACCACCATTAAACAAGTAAGCATGGCCTACCCTATCAGCTATTATTTCATTTTTAATAGTTTGAGTAATATGATCTTGCCCAACAATTTCACTAAATTTCAAAGGTCTAAATTTTCTATATAGCGATATATACTCCATTTACTTCTCCTTTTCATACATTTTAGATTATACACTCTTTCTTTAAAGCATGTCAATAGAAAGACCTATCCCTCTTTTTTACTTTTTAAGCTTGTTTTTTTATAAAAAATCTCCTAACTTCTTTATGGAAAGCACCTCACATAAAGAGTCATGCTTATTGCTGCTACCTTCCGGTCCTGACAAGATTCACATTTCTTTATTGAATGCTCTCCATACAAAAGTTAAGAGACTTTTATAGTATATATCATTTTTACTGATTTATCAAGTATTATTTAATTTTGCCGTTTATTTTTCTCTTTTAAATACAAAATTTTCTGATCCTTCTATTTCTAGCTTTGTTATTCCCTGTTCTTCAATATTATTATATGGCAAGTCTAAGGATATGTTTGCTCTATATTTTATATTGTCAATTGTAATAACAACATCAAAATTAACTGAAAATTCTACTTCCTCTATTCCGTATATTTATTATTTTAAGAAGAGTTCCATCATGTACAATCTCAGCATCTTCATCAGATATGTATTCACCAATATTGCAGTTTGCAATTCTTATTGGAACAACTCCACCTTGATTTCCAATTGTAAGATTTTTTTCATCGCTTTGTTTGTCACCAGTATATGTCAACGAATCTGATATAAGAAAAGAATCATCAAGTAAAAATCTTCTACCTTCCCCGCTATTTGGCATATATGCTTTAATAGTTCCTATTTGTGGTTGTTTTGTAATATTTATATTCTCAATAGAAACAGAATTTATCAATGATGTTTCATCTACATCTTCGTTTTTACTTACGTAGAAGTATATGTCGTTATTTTGATGAACAGACAAATTCCATTTTACATTATCGGGGTTTTCTTCGTTTTGATTTCCTTCTGCAGTACTAATAACAGTTATTTTTTCTAGCTGAAAAGGCATATTTGTTTCGCCAGTAACTTGATATTTAATAATTATACTTACAACAATGCTTATAATTATTATTAAAATAAGCATTGCTACGCAAAATTTAATTGTTTCTTTTCTTTTAAATTCCATCTTTTTTAGTGCATTAAGCCATTTTAGAGTGCTTATGCGCATCCTTTCTTTATATATATATTTCATTTTAAAGTATATATGATTATTTTTATTGTTTGCTTTCAAACTGGCGGAGAGAGTGGGATTCGAACCCACGGGCCGGCTTTAACCGACTAACTGATTTCGAGTCAGCCTCGTTATGACCACTTCGATATCTCTCCTTCTGTTGCCTTTCTATTATATATATGTTCACAAAAAAAGTCAACGAGCCTGGCTATTTAGCAGTATTTTCTCTATTTTTCTTCTTTTTGCTATCAATACTTCCTCTAAATACAATATATTTATCATATAAATATTCTAAAACAAAGTTACAAACCATATTTATTAGCGTTACAATGGTCTCATTCATTCCGACATCTTCTGCTAGATAATTTCCCAATACAGTCGATGCAGGTGTAAATATAGCATAAAAGATTGCAACTTTTGTCATTGCAATTGGAATATTATTTGCAGATTTAAATGTGTATTCTCTATTTAATGTAAAATTCCAGATTACCGAAGCTATTAATGCCGGCAAATATGTTCCCCAATAATCCCAATTAGTAAAGTAATTCAAAATTTCAAATAAAACAATTTCTATTACTCCTGCAGATATGGAAAACAGTGTAAATTTTACTGTTCTTATAAGTTCATCTTTATGTTTCATTTCTTCTCCAGTTTTATTTTCTATGTTCTTTAAAAAACTTTTGTAAAAGGTTTTTACATTCTTCTTCCAGTATTCCCGTAGAAACTTCAGTTTTTTCATCAAAATCACAGCTTCCAACACCATGTGATTCTGTTGCTCCCAAGCTTTCATATAACGAACCAATTACAACTCTCTTGATTCTGGCTTGTGCAATTGCACCTGTACACATATTACAAGGTTTTAATGTAACATACATTGTACAATCTGTTAGTCTCCAATTATTCAGATTCTTGCTAGCTTCTTGTATAGCTATTATTTCAGCATGTTTTGTTACATCTTTTGATCTTTCTTTCTCGTTATGCCCTCTTGAAACTATTTTTCCATCTTTTACTATAACTGCACCTATTGGTACTTCGTCTAATTCATATGCTATTTTAGCTTCTTTAAGCGCCTCTTTCATATAAAGTTCGTCTTGAAATTCTTCTAAATTGATATTTGCCATTCTTTCAATAAAATCTTCTATGTCTTGAATATTTAATATTTCTAAATCGCCATCACACTTATTTGATATTATTTTTTCAATTTCTTTAGGAACTTCCAATTGATATTTATCTATTAGATATGATGTTATTCTGTTATAGTCATTAATAAAGCATTTTCCTACCTCTTCATATCCCCTTTTTTCTAATATTCCTGTTGCCAAAATCTCTTTATAAAAAATTTCATCACATACTAAATGTAAAAAATATGCTCTATCATAACAATTATTTACTATATTATTTTCTAAATATTTTATTAAATTAACTTTCTTTTTTAAGTATTCAATTGGGTCATTAGAAATTAATTCATCTCCATAATGAGAAGCTCTTTTATCTTCACTTATGTCTGGTGCAATTGTCCCTTTAATAAAGTTTTTTTCTTCTTCAGAATGTTTTTCAATATATTTTTTTGCTATTGCTAAATGCATTGCTAAACAGGGCATTTTTTCCTCCTTTATATTCGAGTTTTAAAAGTTAAAAACTTCTTCCACCCCCACCATGTGATATTCCACTGCTACCTATATGTGTTGACGAACCGCCAAAGCTTGATCCACCACCACTGTCACTGCTTCGTGGATTATATGTTCTTGTTACATTTTTATGTGAATATGTATCTCCCGCACCTGTAATGTGGAAATTTCTTATATAATTTTGAGCCATTTTTTGTTTTCTTACTGTTTTTAAACTGCTAACTCCGATAAACGCATAAGCTATTGCTCCCAAAACACCAAACAAACTGCTAAATGCTACCATATATGGCACAGATGGAACAGTATCGGAACCCGATACTCCCTTTTTTGCAAAGTATTTTGCATATCTTACAAATTCCTTTGCACAGTTTCCATATTCTTGGTTCTTTATTTTGTTATATGTGTAATCTAGTATTGTATCAATTCTTGCATCATTATAAATTCTGATAGCTTTTCCTGTTGTGCTAATCCACATTTTTCTATTATCCATATCAATTAGAAATAAAATTCCATCATGACTTGTGCCTATTCCAAATCCATTATAATCATAAAAGTCATCTGCATATGCCATTGAAGATGCTTTATTATTCTCATTTATTGTTACAACGACCATATCCATTCTATATTCGTTAATGAATTGTTCTATACTATCTCTTAATTGTATTTCATCTACATCATTAATAAGATCCGCATAATCATATACTTTCAATGTGGTGTCAACTTTTCTTGTGTTCTCATCTGAATATTCTCTAAATGATGAATAGCTTTGATCTGCACTGCTTATATCTGTTGAGCTAACAGCATATGAAAAATAATTGCTGCTAATTATAAGTAATAACAATGTTGCAATTGATAAAATAACTGTAATTTTTTTCATTATACAACACCCCCTATTAGTAATGATATAAGAAATGCTATTGCTGTTATACCTGCAAAGACTGCAAACGACTTTCTTAATGCTCTTGAATAATCTATTGGAATATTTCCAACACACTTTTTTGTCTGTCCATTCATTGCAAAGACATGTGTTTTCTCTTTGTAATTTATATTCATCATCCAAACTGGCAATAAGGCATATTCTACATCTCCGCTCTCAACATTAATGTTTGAACTATCAACAGTAACCTCTGTATAACCTCTTATGTCTGAACGAAGATTTTCAATAAGTGTATTTTTTACTCTTTCTATCGCTCTAGCATTTACGTCTTTACTGGTTTGATCATATTTTTCTGCTAAAAATCCAGCCAAATAAGAACTATTAAATTCCACAAACTCACTATAGTCATATGGTTCTATTGAATCCATTATATTATCATCAAATTTTGTTGATCCATCAACTGGAACGTCAATATATTCTTCATTTCCCTCTCTGTGACATTTATAATATGTTGTTTCGGTAATATCATAATCACCTCTTCTATGACAGCGAATCTTCTTACCTGTCGCATTGATTCCACCTTCAGTTTTTCCGTCAAATAGCCAAAAAGGAATATATACTCCAGAAATTTTTTCTATGTTTTCTTTGGCACTAAATTCTTTTGGTGCAAAACGTTTTTTAGCAATAAGCTTTTGAAATTCATAAATTGCATCCTCTTTTGTTGTTTTAAACGGAATCATTTTATCTGGTTGAAACTCACCTTTTAATCTGTCTTTCATAATTGCTGTATTTCCACAATAAACACAGTGTGTGGCAGAGGTGTTTTCATCAGTAATAATGACTGCTCCACAGTTTTTACAACTATATTCATTATAATTTGTTGAAGTAATATTTTCAGACTTCTCTCTTTTTTCTTTTTTATCCTTTTCTTGAGTTTCTTTTTGAAAAGTATTAAGTTCGTAAGAGGCGCCACAATATTCACAATCCCATTTTTGTGAAACCGGATTAAATTTAATGTTTGCTCCACAAGATGGACATTTATGGTCTAAAGAAACGTTTTCCATTTTTTCTCCTTTCTTTTTACTTATTATCTTTTGATTTCTTTCTTCCGCGTTTGTTTGAAATTACAACTTCTAGTCCACTAAATATTGGGGCAAAAATGATACCATAACATATTCCTCCAACAACTCCCTCAAAGACGCACCATCCAAACAAAAATCCAACAAGAAAACCGCCAATAATAGCTATTGTACGTTCTTTTTTAGACTTTGTCGGATCAATCTGAATAACTTTATCTTCTAGTATAACTTTTTCATATTCCTGCATCTGAACATAGTCTTTAAGTTGTTCTAGTAAAAAGTTTTCATATTTTTCGCGGACATCTTCCTTTACTTCATCTATATATACAGTTTCAACATGTTTTAGATTCTTTTTTTGTTCCTTTTTTTCATCTTCAAATAGATAAATTCCCTTTATTCTTTTATCTTTAACCACTGCAAATATAAGTCCAGAAGACCCATTAACAATTTTTCTTGTTTTTTCTTTTATTTTGCTATCAACTTTTTCAATTTCTTCAAATAGCTCATCTTTTTTAGCTTTCATCTTTCCGACTTCTACCATATTATATCCGTCAATTTTACCCATTGATTCTAAAAACTTTCCCATAATCTTCCTCCCTTATATAAAAATATTATCATAAAATTCAAAAAAAAATCAATCATCTCTGATTGATTTTTTAAATCTGTTTTAGCAAACAGATATGCCTCTGGTGTGCTTGAGAGGAGTCGAACCTCCGACCTCTCCCTTAGGAGGGGAGCGCTCTATCCAACTGAGCTACAAACACATATGTTGTTGTATATATTTAGCCTTTATAATATACAACAATTCTCTTCATTTTGCAATAAATATGATCAATTACAATATATTCCTTGTTCTTATTGCTTAATTTTTTGGTTCTACATCAACTTTTGGTTTGTTTGGTCCATCAATAGGAATCATATCAATAATAAATTGTCCATTTTCCTCTCTTTGTTGCATGAAGAATCCATTCCTTTTTAACAATATTCTAATTAATGAAACATGTCCTTTTTGGGGTCTTTCTAGAAAAACAATATGATTATGTCCATTAATTATTTCTCTACCAATTAAATTTCTGTCATTAAATTTTATAATATAGCTTTTATCCTTAAGTGATATTCTTGATTCTTCGTTTAGATATTCATTTGCAAGATAATTGTCTCTTTGTGCTTGGGTTGCCGAAACTCTTGGGTCATCCGCAAGTTGTTTTGCCTTTTCCCAAATAAAATCTATATATTCCCATTGTATTTTTCCATTTTGGTCTTCAATTTGCTTTTTTAACTCATTCAGCTTTGTGGCAAAGTGTGGATTATATAACAAATCTTTTATAAAATCCTTCTCTTCTCCATTTAAGTTTAGTGCTTGAGCTTGTTTTAGAATATAAATAATGTCTGTGTTTTTTTGAATTTTTGTTTCATAGTCAATTGAACGTATGGTTTTAACTGCTTCTGTTGCGTAAACTCTTTCTCTTAATAGATGATATGCTCTTTGCTGTTTACTTTCTTCTCCATCGTACCTAGCAATTAGAGTTCTTGCAAAAACATATAACTCTTCATCATTTTTTTCTTCTTTAGATATTTTTGAAATATCTGCTAAAATCATTTTTTGATATTTTTTTGATTCCAATCCTCTATCTATTTCTTCTATACTTACACCTTTTTTTATTAGTTTATCAAGCATTATGTATAAATCAATAATTGCAAGTATTTTTTTCTTTTCATTCTCATCTTCTAATACTTTTTCTGTACCATTCTCTATGTAAGAAATAGTATCTCCATTTTTTATATACGTTTTTGCTATTACTGTTATTGTATTAAATAGCTGTTCATAGCTTGACATACTCATAATATCTCTTAGTTCCATTTTTTACATCCTCCTCTTTTATATTAACACATAGAACATAAAACGTCAAAAACAATATTTTATTGAGTAGCAAATCATCTCTGTTTACTACGGCTCTACAATGTGTTATAATAATAGTGTTTTAAATTTTAATATAAAAAGGAGAACATACTTTGAAACACATTTTAGGACATGTTTTACGTGCTGTTGATGATTATCAAATGATTGAAGATGGTGATAAAATTGCTGTTGCTTTGTCTGGTGGCAAAGACTCTATTACTATGCTTCATGCTTTAAAAACTCTTCAGCGTTTTTATAAGTCTTTTGATCTAATTGCCATAAGTATTAATCCCGGCTTTGATAATTTTGATGAGAAATTATTAAAAAAGATATGCAAAGATATAGACGTTCCTCTTTTTATTGAAAGATATGATATAAAAACAATTATCTTTGAAGATAGAAAAGAAAAAAATCCTTGTTCTTTGTGTGCAAATCTGCGTAGAGGAATTTTAAATACAACTGCCAAAAGAGAGGGATGTAACAAATTAGCTCTAGGACACAATCAAGATGACGTTTTACAGACCTTTTTAATGAATTTCTTCTATGCTGGAAGCTTAAATACTTTTGCACCATTAAATTATATGAGTAGATCAGAGTTAACTGTTATAAGGCCATTAATATATACAACTGAAAGAGAAAATCAAAAATTTATTAATCGAGCTGGATTATCTACTATTTCGAAAGTCTGCCCTATGGACGGAAACTCAACAAGAGAAGATATGAAAAATCTAATAAATTCATTAAGTATAAAACTTCCTTATATTCGTTCAAATATGATTGGAGCAATTGAAAGAGGAGAAATAAACGGTTGGAAAGTTCATAAAAAATAGCTTAAAGAATATCTTTAAGCTATTTTTATTTTATTATTTACATTTTTTTATTAAATTAACCCAATTTTTTTACTTCTGAAGCTAACTCTTCAAGACTTTCATTTGCTTTATCCATTGATGTGTCTTTTATTCCAATGTAAAATTTGATTTTAGGTTCTGTTCCTGATGGTCTTACACAACACCAAGCATCATTTTCTAATTTAAAATACAAAACATTTGAGTTTGGAAGATCTGTTTTAGTCTCTTCTCCTGTTTTTAGATTTTTTATTTTTTCTAATTTATAGTCTCTGAATTCTAGAACATCATATTTTCCAATTTTTGATGGTGTGTTCTTTCTAATATTTTCCATCATTTCTTTTATTTCTTCTGCACCTCTTGCACCTTCTTTTGTTACAGAAATAATTTTTTCTTTATAATATCCATATTTTTCAAAAATATTAATCATTTGATCCCATAATGAATATCCTTGCTTTTTATAATATGCTGCCGCTTCGCAAAGAGCCATAACAGCAGCAATACCGTCTTTGTCTCTTGCATGTGTACCAACTAAGCATCCATAACTCTCTTCGAATCCAAATAAATATTGTTTTTCACCATCTTTTTCAAATTCTCTCATTTTTTCACCAATATATTTGAATCCTGTTAATACCTCCATTAATTCTAATCCATATTCTGCCGCAATTTGTCCTGCCAAATTAGAAGAAACAATTGTTGTAATTAATACTCCATTATTTGGAAGGATTCCTTTTTCTTTCATTTGAGAAAATTCATATTCAGCAATTAATAGTCCAGACATATTTCCCGTAAATGATCTGTATTCTCCGGTTGCTGAGTCTTTTGAATACACACCTAATCTATCAGCATCTGGATCATTAGCCAAAACAATATCTGCATCAACTTTATGGGCTAATTCTAATGCTAATTTAAATGCTTTTTCGTCTTCTGGGTTTGGATAATCTACTGTTGGGAAATCACCATCCGGTTTTTCTTGTTCTGGAACAACATATACATTTTGGAATCCCAATTCTTTTAAAATCCTTTGAACTGGAACATTTCCAGCTCCATGAAGAGGGGTATATACTATTTTCATGCTACTTTGCATTTCACGAATAACTTCCGGATTCAAAACTAGTTTTTTTAATGTTTCCATGTAAGTATCATCCATTTCTTTTCCAATCACATTAAATAATCCTAGTTTTTCTGCTTCTTCTTTAGACATATTTTTTATCATAGAAAAATCAGTTATGCTATTAACTTCCTCTATTATTCCTTTGTCATGTGGAGCAACTATTTGTGCACCATCTTCCCAGTACACCTTATATCCGTTATATTTTGGTGGATTATGACTTGCTGTAATCATAATTCCCGCAATACATCCTAGCTGTCTTACAGCAAATGATAACTCTGGAACCGGTCTTAATTCTTCAAAAACAAATGCTTTAATACCATTTGCATTTAATATTGTTGCTGCAATTTCACTAAATTCTTTTGACATGTGTCTAGAATCATAAGATATTGCAACTCCTCTGTCCTCTCCGTGATTTTTTTTAATATATTCTGCTAGTCCTTGAGTTGCTTTTCCAACTGTATATTTATTCATTCTGTTGCTTCCGTTTCCTATAACTCCTCTCAAACCAGCCGTTCCAAATTCTAAGTCCTTATAAAATCTATCTTCTATTTCTTTTTCATCATTTTCAATATCTCTTAATTCTCTTTTTGTCTCCTCATCAATTGTTGCATCATTTAACCAACTTTCATATCTTTCTTTATAATTCATAATTACCTCCCTCAAGTAAAAGAAATTATCTTTTACAAAAAATTACAAAAGGCTGGTGATTGAAATATTTTTTCCAACCCCCAACCTATTTATTAATCAACTTTGTGAAATTTTTTATACAACTCTCTAGCTGTTTCTGGACTGTCAACACCTTCTGCGTTTTTAACTGGAGCAAATTCTTCTTCTCTCTTTACTCTTAGTATTGCCATATCATTTAGATATTCAAATGCATCAAATATGAATGCTTCAAACTTGTATGCATTTGGTGTATCACTAGAAACAAGGTTTCCGTTTTCATCAAGATATTTTGCTTTTTTAAATGCCACATGATATGGTAATTTGTCCTTACTCATTTCTTCAATTGCACTTAAGCTAAACATATTTACTAATATATGTGATTCTCCATATACTAAGTTTCCTTTTTTGTCTACGGCTTCAGCCATTTCATCAGATATTTCTGAATATTCAATTACGCTTGGCTTTCCATTTTTCTTACAGAAAACACCAACTTTTTCATGTGGATATGCTTTTACTAAGCTTTTTCCTAATGCTTTTACATTTTTATCAATTGAAATTCCAACTATTAATGGATCAACCATGTTTACTAAAACATTATCAACTCCGCCGATAAATACCCATTCAATTCCTTTTTCTTTCATGTCTTTTATAACGCCATCTCTTCTCATTGAATAGAATATTCCACCGTGTCCATCTGCTGCTAGTTTTATTAATCCGTCTTCACCAATTAATATTTTTCCATTTGTGTCTATCATAGGAAGTTCGCCTTGTTTAAAGAAGCTTACTTTGTCTTTTGGATAATTAAAGTAATTATTTTTCTCAAAGAAATCAACTGTTGCTTCATTGTTTTCATTACTTGTCATTATGTACCAAGAAACATATACTCCGTAGTCTTCTTTAGCCTTTTTTAATACATCACATAAAATTTCAAATATTGATTTGTGTGATTTTAGCCCTAAGTCATAGGTTCCTTTTGGTCCATTATGTCCTAGTCTTGTTCCTTGACCCCCAGCCATTGTAACTGCTGCAAGTTTTCCTTCTTTAATTTCTTTTAATCCAATCTCTTCATATCTTTTGAATTCTTCTGGGCTAAGTTCATCTTTAATTAACCCTTCGATTGGTTCGATTTTATTTTCACTATCATCAATTTTTTTATCAATGTTTTTATATAATTCATTGATTTGCTCAAAGTCGATAGATAATATTTGTTTTAATAATTTTTTCTTCTTTTCGTCAGATAATTTATCATAGCCATTTAACAAATGTTTTTGTCCATATTTCTCAATAATTTCTTTTGCTTTTTCGTAATCTTTTTCCATAATTAATATTAGTGATTAAAATCACCTTCTCCTTTCTTTTGAAATCTGAAAATAATGTTATATATTATAAAATAACATACAAAGTAGTATTTAAGACTGTTTTTTATTTGTTGCGTAACCACTTAGTTATTTAATCATATAACAAAAACTTCTTTTAGTCAACAGAAAAAAAAGATGCTTGTTTATTCAACAATTTCATCTTTTTTCTCCTTCTAACTATTGATTTTTGAGGCTTTCTATAAACTCTTGTTTTGATTTTTCTCCTGAAGTATTTAAAATTCCATCATGCTTGTTTAATACTTCTCGCATGTTAATTTCATTAACATTGTAGCAATTTATAATTGTAATTTTTTCACTTTCCGTATTATTTTTACTTAAATATTTTTCAATTTCAGAATTTACAAATTCAATATAGGGTGTTTTTCCAGCTACAATAATATTTATATCTCCATTAATTGTGTTTTTGAATATTTCATTTATTTTTTCTTTTATATTTAATGTTTTGTCCCAATTAATTCTGTTAATTTGTCTTTCGTTTTTTAATCTTAATTTGCTTAATAGCATCTTAATTTTATCTCTATAATCTTCTTCCAAAATTGTAGTAATTTTAGTTTCATCATTAATTGCTTTATTCACATGAGGTAACAACATAGTAATCATATGCCAATCACTTACATAAAAGCTGCATATTTTCTTTATTTTTATCATTTTTATCCTCCCAATTTTTAGGTAGCATAATTGATTTAAAACTGCGTTTACTACTTTTGTCTTAATGAAATTTTAGCATTTTTACAGTTTTATGTCAATAATATTACAGGGGTTTTCGTGCTTCTTTTTTCGACATTTCAAGGCTTTTCGCGATCCTCGTCGAGCTTAATATTTTTATTTTTTTGTTTTTTTACAAAATTATTGCAAAATTGTTACATTTCTTTTTTTCCCAAAAATGTATATTTTTTATTTTTTAGTAAATAATTAAGTATATTAGAAAATTAATATATTTTACATTGGAGGTGTTTTTTTGAAGAAT
>JAEEGL010763343.1_pt1 | contig 22582 bp, 19 predicted proteins | sample 9134231 | NCBI WGS metagenome assembly JAEEGL01 (sample SAMN16246548, study PRJNA631951) | gut metagenome | biome: gut microbiome; feature: rumen; material: fiber-attached | host: Bos | place: Iran: Karaj | collected 2018-10
CAAGTAATCGGGACAATAGTATCTTAAGATTAACCAAATCTTTGAACGCGGATATAAAATCGCACAAGAGTGTTCTTGAATACGGAGAAGCTTACATGCCAGTCTGACGCCGATTACGTCGGGACAGAAAAACCAATAAAACAAACAACCCAGAATGATGGGAAGAGCGATACATAAAAGAGGGAACAATACCGTTCGATTGTGGCTTCGCATTATAAAAAGTCATTCCATGTACAGCGATAAATCATCGGGAAAGAGAAGATAAGCCGACAAGAATGGGGTAATACAATGAATACACCGGCTTTGACACGCGCTCAAAAGAATAATGGCACATGAGATTCGCAGAAGCTGAGGAACCGGCCGGCATAGCGGCTTTGCCGGCAAACCGGCCGGCATAGCGGCTTTGCCGGCAGCCGACAGTTTATGATGAAATAAGAATACCGCAATTTGCGGTAAATGTCAATACTGCAATTTGCAGTATTATATAATATGGAAGACGTTGAAGACACCGAAAGGGGGGAGGCGCATGTTCCGGAGGATCCGCGATCTGCGGGAGGATCACGATCTGACGCAGAGGCAGATGGCGGAAATGCTCCGCTGCTCCCAGCAGGTTTACAGCAATTACGAACTCGGGCAGCGCGATATCCCCACTGAAGTCCTGATCCGTCTCGCGCGGTTTTACCGGGTATCCGCGGATTATCTCCTCGGCATGACCGACGATCCCCGGCCGCGATGGAAAACAAAAGAGTAAACGCCTTTCTCTCCGGCTTCCGGAGAAGAAAGGCGCTGCTTTTTTATGCACGGGGAAAGGCGGGACGCGTCCGGTCTCCGGCGCACCGCGGGGAAAAGACCTGCCCCGGGGCCGCCTCACAGGATGATGCAGATCATGCCGCCGGAGCCCTCGTTGATCACCCGCTCCAGGGTCTCGCGGAAGCGGACGCCCGATTCGCCGGAGACGTGCGCGATCTTGGCGGCGAGGCCTTCGTTGATCAGCTCGTGGAGCGATTTCCCGAAAATGTTGGAATCCCAGAGCTTTGCGGGATCGTCCTCGAATTCGCCGAGGATGTAGTCCACCAGCTCCTCCGACTGCTTTTCGCTGCCGACGATGGGGGTGACCGTGCTGTGGATATCGGCGCGCATGACGTGAAGGGAGGGAGCGCTGGCCGAAAGGCGCACGCCGAACCGGCCGCCCTTCCGCACGATCTCCGGCTCCTCCAGCTTCATCTCCTCCCGGGAGGGAAGGAGCGCGCTGTATCCCTTTTCGTACGCCTCGTCAAGAGCCGAGGCGAACCGCTCGTATTTCTTCCTGAAGGCGGTGAGATCGGCGAGCAGCGGCAGGAGCTCGTCGTCGGAAGAGATCCCGCATCCCTCGGGAAGCGCGTCGGAAAGCAGCCGGAAATAGAGCGTGCGGGGCGGGGAAAGGCGGAAGCGCGCCTCTCCCGTGGCGAGGTCCACCGACGTGATCTCGGAGGATTCCACCGCTTCGGATGCGCCGAGCGCTGCGGGGACCCCCTCCAGGTCGCGGATCTTTTTCACGCCGCCGAAGGCGGAAAGAAGCGCCTCCCGCAGGGCGACCGAAGCGGGATGGGAAAGAGGAAGCCCCGCGAGATAATCGGGCAGATCGATCCCGATCTCGCCCACGGGAAATTCAAAGAGCAGGGTGCGCAGGATCGCCTCGATCCCCTCCCGGGAAAGATGCAGGATATCCACCGGGAGCACCCGGGAGGAGGTCTCCGCCGCGATCCTGTCGGCAAGAGCCTGCGTCTCCTCCCGCGCGGGTTCACGGGAGTTCAGAAGGACCAGATACGGCTTGCCCGCGTCCCGGAGCTCGGCGATCACCCGCGTTTCGGCTTCGGCGTAGGCCTCCCGGGGAAGATCGGTGACCGTCCCGTCGCTGGTGACGACAAGTCCGACGGTGGCGTGATCGCGCATCACCCGGCGCGTCCCCTCCTCGGCCGCCTCCGGAAGGGCCACCGCGTCGCCGAACCACGGGGTGTCCACCAGGCGCGGCTCGCCGTTTTCCTCGCCGCCGAGGGCGCCTTCCACCATATATCCCACACAGTCGGCCAGACGGATCTTCATGACCGCGCCGGATACGGTGATCTCCGCCGCCTTTTCGGGAATGAATTTCGGCTCCGAGGTGGTGATGGTGCGTCCGCCCGCGCTTTGGGGCAGTTCGTCCCGCGCCCGTTCCCGGGCGGCCGGGTCCTTGATGGAGGGAAGGACAAGATGCTCCATCAAGGCCTTGACAAGGGTGGATTTTCCGGTGCGGACCGGTCCCACCACGCCGATATAGATGTTGCCGCCGGTGCGGACGGCGATATCCTGATAAATGGACTGTTCGGTCGCCATAGCGTTCCTCCTTGTTTGCCCTGTCGTTGGGAAACTCTATGCGGGAAGCAGGGGGAATATGCGAAAAAACGGTTGCGAAGAAGCCGCGTTCGGGGTATAATACAAAAAGGAAAAAGAGAATCGTCCGGCGAAGGGCGCGCGGCGGGACCGGCGGGGGAACCTTATTCCCGGATCTGCGTCTGATTTCGCGGGAAGAAAGTAGGGATGATCTGTGAAAGAACGCTTGAAAGTGGCTTTCGTCGGCGTTTCGGGCCGCGGTTCGGGACTGATGAACCTGGTTCTGGACACCATGCCGGATATCGAAGTGGCGGCCGTGTGCGATCTTTATGCCGACCGCACCGCCGCGGCGCGCAGGCGCGTCTTTGAAAAAACGGGAAAGGAGCCCTTTGCCTCTACCGATCACCGGGAGGTCGTCGCTCTTCCCGAAGTCGACGCGGTGGTGACGCCGTCCTCCTGGACGTCGCACGTGGACGTCTGTCTCGATGCCATGAACGCCGGGAAATATGCCGCGACCGAGGTGGGCGGGGCTCCCTCGATCGAGGACTGCTGGGAACTGGTGCGCACCTCGGAAAGGACCGGGATGCCCTGCATGATGCTGGAAAACTGCTGCTACGGCAGGGAAGAGATGGCCGTCCTGCGCATGGCGCGGGAGGGGGTTTTCGGCGAACTGATCCACTGCAAGGGCGCCTACAGCCACGATCTGCGGGAGGAGATCTGCCGCGGACTGGAAAACCGGCACTACCGCATCCATAATTTCTCCCACCGCGCGGGCGATCTCTATCCCACCCACGCTTTGGGCCCGCTCGCCAAGATCCTCCGCATCAACAACGGCAACCGCTTCGTCTCGCTGACCTCCATGCAGACGAAATCCCGCGGCCTGAATCTCTGGGCAAAGGAGCATATGGGAGAGGATTCGGAGATCGCGAAGCGCGACTTCGCCGCCGGCGACGTGGTGACCACCATGATCAAATGCGCCCACGGCGAAACCATCGTTCTGACCCACGACAACTGTCTGCCCCGGCCGTATTCCCGCGGCTGTCTCGTGCAGGGGACCCGCGGCCTCTGGTCGGAGGATAAAAACGCCTGCATGATAGAAGGACGGGACAAGGTCCGCGCGGAAGGATGGGATCCCCACGCCTGGGAACCCATGGAGAGCATTTTCAAGGATTACGAGCATCCTCTCTGGGAGGAATTCTTGAACGACGGCGTGCGCGGCGGACACGGCGGCATGGACTATCTGGTGCTTCGCGCCTTCTTTGAAGCGGCGATGAAGGAGGAAACGCCTCCCATCACGGTGTACGACGTGGCTTCCTGGATGGCGATCACCACCCTGTCGGAGGATTCCTGCCATATGGGCTCCATGCCGGTGGCGGTGCCCGACTTCACCCGGGGAAAGTGGATCGAACCCAAATGCGCCCCCCGCGGCAAATACTCGCTGGACGAGGTGTGCGGCGAAGCCTTCGGGGAAAAGTGACGAAAGGATAAAGAAGCTTGCAGCGATACAGACCCTTTGAAATCAAAAAGAAAAGCGTCACGGGCGCCCTGATCTGGGCTGCCGGGCTGGCGCTTTTTGCCGTGGTGCTTTTCGTCGGTCTGATGGTTCTGGAAAATCACGTCGTGATCACCGACAAGGGGATCTTTTTCGACTTCTCCGGACGCGAAGAGCCGAAGGAACCGCTGGATATGGATTTCGTTCAGGTGCCGGCGCTGGAGATAGAAGAATCGGAAAGCGTCACGGAGCGGGAGGAACGCTATTATCCCGGCATGATCTCCGACAAAGCGGTCTACGCAATGGAATTCGACCTGGACGCCGATTTCGGGGAAAAGTTTGAAAAGCTGTGGCACTTCAACGTGAACACCGTGATCCTCCGGCTCCGCCCGGCGAGCGGCGTGGTTTCCTACCGCTCTGAGGCAGACGGCGCGAAGGATCACACCGACGGGAAGGATATTGACGTGGCCGCGCTGATCGGCGGCCTGCACGGCGCGGGATACCGGGTTTACGCCCGGATCTCGGTTTACGCGGACGCGACCTTTGCCGCCGACAACCCCGCCTCGGTGCTGAAATCCATCGAAAGGGAAGAGGGATGGCTCGACAACGGCGGGAACGCCTGGATCAACCCCTATTCCGCGGTCTTCAACGAGTACTTCGACGGACTCCTCGCCGAATACGCCTCCTTCGATTTCGACGGATATCTCTTTGAAAACGCCGCCTTCCCCTATGCCGGCAAGCTGTCGGACGCCTATTACGTGGACGATTCGACGGAGGAACGGGGCAAGGAGGTGGACGAGACGGCAGAAGCCATCCTGGCCGCCATCCGGGGAAAGCCGGTCTATTACGTGCTGGACGTCCCGACCATCCTGACCGAGGGGAGAAACGAAGTCACCGGCGTGGATATCGCGAAGCACGGCGAAAAGGGGATCGGGATCGTGCCCGATCTGACCGTGTCCTCGGCGGGCAATCTGGCTTACGAGCTCTCCGACGCCGGATACTGCCAGACCGTCGCCTATAAAGACGTGGCCGCGGCGCTGGAGCGTGCGGCCGGATCTCAGGTGCTGCCGATGCTTGCGGTCCGGGGAAAGCTTTCGGACACTCTGCGCGTTTCGGTCGAAAAAGCGGTGAAGGAGATCCGGACCTCGTCGCCCGGCGCTTACGCCGTATCGCTTCAGGAAACCGTCTATTTCCCGGAGCTCTTCCAGGTGATGGGCAACGAGGGCGAGTATCTGCTCGGCGACGTGAAGACGCCGCCTCCGGAGCCTGAGACGGAATCCGGGACCGCGGAAGAAGGGGAAGAGACCGAAAGCGAGCCTGAAGAAGGAGAGACGGAAGAAGAGAGCGAGGAAACCTCCGAAGAAGAAAAGACGGGCGACGGCGAAGAAGAATCCTCCGGCACAGGATCTGCCGGGACCGAAAAGCCCGTGGAAGTGATCGAACCGACGATCCCCGCGGAGCCCGAGGAAAGCGAAAGCGAGGTCCCGAAGGACGGGGAAGAGGATCCCTTCGCCTGAGAAAGACAGAGAACGGATCTGCCGTGAAAACGGAAGAATAACGGACGCGCCTTGCCGGCGCGTCCGTTTTTTGATGCGATTCTTTCAGCACATAGAGCGGCTCAGTCGGGATTCCGCGGCGCGGCGTCCGGCGTCACGCGGAAAACCACGCGCTTTTCCCAGAAGGAGAGCCGGGCTTCCTGCTCCTTCTCGTCGGGAAGCGGAGAATACTCGTTTTCGGCGCTCTTCCCGGGGATCAGCTCCCAGAGCTTGGGATTGACCCCTTCCCATAGGATCCAGCGGTCGGTGACGAGATCGGTCAGGAAATGTCCCGGGATCGGGCGCCCGCCGTCGTGATCCGCCGCCCTGCCGAACCGGGAAAAGCTCTGCCGGTCGCGGTAGGCGTGGATGTAGACATTTTCGAAGGTGACGGTCCCCTCAAGATGCGGCCGCGTCACCTTCGTGCGTCCGGAGGGGAATTCCGGCATGGGGATATGCAGCTTGTATCCGCGGCCGCCGTGCCCGTTGCCGTTGGCGGGCAGACGGGGCTTCGGATAGAAATCGCTGTCGAAATTCTCTCCGTGCGAGATCTCGATGTTGCGGAAGGTGACGTCGCCCACCGTCGACCAGTTTTCGTTGGGATCATCGGAGAGCTTTTCGCCGAGCATCTCTTCTATGTCTTTTCTGCCCCAGTAGCACCAGGGGTGTTTCTCCACCGTCACGGCGATACCGCCGAAGGGGGTGTCTTCCACGTCGATATCCTCGAAAAGCAGGTTTTCCAGCCGCCCCCGGTTGCCGGTGTAGACGCAAAGAGCGCCGTTGCCGTAATTCTCATGATGGATCACCGAGATGCGCCGCCATATGACGTCCCGGATATCCCACCAGTTTTCCCAGGCCGCGGCCAGACACATGCCGCCCCGGTTCCAGACGACAGAATCCTCAAATATCACATTTTCGGTGGATGTCAAGGCGAAATGATGGGTCTTCACTTCCAAAGAATCGTCGTGGTTGTCGGCGAAGACGCGCCGCACCACGGCGTTTTTCGTGCCGTCGATCAGGATCCCGTCGTTGGAGGTCATATCCTGGCATCCCGCGGCGCGGATCAGGTCGAAAAGCACGCCGCGGCACCGCAGGGCCACCAGAGAAAAGCCCATGGGATGCGTGATCATCAGACCCTCAACGGTCACGTTTTCCGCGTCCATCACGCAGAGCACGTTCCCGTGACAGGTGAGGGGGTGGGGGAAGGCGTCGGTGTCGGCCTTTCCGTCCAGGATGCCGCGGCCGAGGATCCGGACGTTTTTCCCCGTGAGAGTGATGCCGTTCCGGGGCCGCGGCAGGTCTTGGGACGGCGCGAGCCGCGGACGGCGGAGGCGGATGACGGCTCCCTCCGCGAGATACCAGGTCTTGTCGTCTCCCTTTGCGGTCAGGTATTCCATGTTGTAGACGCCGGGAGCGAAATAAAGGAGATCCCCCGCGCGGTACAGCGCGTCGAAGCGCACCTGATCGATCACGTCCTCCTCGCGTTCGGAGGGAGGGACGATCATCGCGCCCGGTTCGTCCGGACGGAAAACGCGGGTCTCCCGGGGCTCGGTGAAGAGAAAGAGCGGGCGCCGGATGCCGTCGATCTCGATCGAAAGGATCCGGTGCTTTTCCGCCGCGGTATCCAGGGAAAAGCTCACGCGCCGCGCTTCGGGATCGACCGCGGGATCGATCCCGGCGAGCCGCGGACGGATCCTGACGTTCTGGATCCGGATCAGGGGATTCAGGACCTCCACCGTGATCCGCGCCGCGCCGTCGTGATCCCAGCGGGCGAGGGTCTCCTTTTCGCTTTCATAGTTGAAGGAACCCGGCTGGTGCTGATAGGCTTCGAAGGTGAGGATCCTCCGGGGAGCTTCCCCGGGGACTTCGGCCGTCACGCGGTAATCCCGGGATTCCGGCCAGGTCCAGAAGGCTTCTTTCATCGTTTTCCGTTCTCCTTTCCCGAAGGGCAGGCGCCTTTTTCTCTTTTTTCAGTATACCAGATCGAGCGGAGGAACACAACTCCGGAACGGCGGGGAAAACGGGCGGAAAAAAGGCGACCGCAACATCTTGTGGCTCCGGAAAGCCGTCTGCACAAGGAAGCAAACGCCTGTTCGGATCCCACGAAACAAACGAAAGAATAAACAAATGTTCGCCTGTGGGAAAACGCAGGAAAACCGAAAAAAACGCAGAAATTCGAAACATTTTTCTCTTTTTCCCTATTGACAAAACCGCCCGCCTGTGTGTATAATGGTAGCACAGTGGATGACAGTGGAAGTTTAGCGGAGGACAGCGGCTCCCGAAGGGAGGATCGCGGCTCCGCAGACGCAGACTCATCCGGAATGCGGTATCGGAGGGGAGGGAAGACGCGGTGCTGCAGGGTGAATTCAGACATACCGTGGATGCGAAGGGCCGCTTCTTCTTTCCGGCGCCTCTGAAGGACGAGATCGGGGAATCGCCGGTCATCTGCCGCGGGATAGACCGCAACCTGATGGTGTATTCCCGCCCGGAATGGGAGGCCTTCGCCGCGAAGATCCGCGCGCTTCCCTTCAACGAGTCCAAAAAACTGACCCACTTCTTCATCTCCAAATCCAGCGAGGTCCCCATCGACGCGCAGGGCCGCATGGTCATTCCCCAGATGATGCGGGAATACGCCGGGATCGGCAAAAACGTCGTCATCGTCGGCGCGGTGGACAGCGTCGAGATCTGGGACGAGGATACCTGGAAGAACAAGATGGACGAGCTGTCCGGCGAGGACGTGATCGCCATCATGGAAAAGAACAGCTTCTGATATGGAGTTTCAGCATACGAGCGTTCTCCTCGCCGAGGCGGTGGACGCCCTGGCGGTGGAGGAAGGCGGACTCTACGTGGACTGCACCCTGGGCGGCGGAGGACACACCGCCGAGATCCTCCGGCGCGGAGGCCGCGTGATCGGCATCGACCGCGACGGCGAAGCCATCGAGGCGGCGGCGAGACGGATCGGACCGGACCCGGCGTTCGAGGCGATCCGCGCCAATTACGTCTCTCTCAAGGCGATCGCCGAGAAAAAGATGATCGTGGGGAAAGTCGCGGGCGTGCTTTTCGACCTGGGCGTTTCCTCCCATCAGCTGGACGATCCCTCCCGAGGCTTTTCCTATCACACCGACGCGGCGCTGGACATGCGCATGGACACGCGCGAGGAGCTTTCGGCGAAAAAGCTTGTGAACGAAGCGTCCGAGGCCGAGCTTTCGCGGATCCTTTTCGAGTACGGAGAGGAAAAGATGGCGCGCGCCATCGCAAGGGCTATCGTGGAAAGAAGAAAGATCCGGGAGATTGAAAGCACCCTGGAGCTTTCGGAGATCATCAAAGAGGCGATGCATCCGAAGATGCGCCGGGACAAGCATCCGGCGAAACGAAGCTTTCAGGCGATCCGCATCGCCGTCAACGGAGAGCTTTCCGGCCTGCCTCCCGCGCTGGAGGCGGCATACGAGATCCTGAAGCCGGGCGGCAGGCTGGCGGTGATCACCTTCCATTCGCTGGAAGACCGGATCGTGAAAAGCTTTTTCCGGGACATGGAGACCGGATGCACCTGTCCGCCGGAATTCCCGGTCTGCGTCTGCGGGAAGACGCCCCGGATGAAAAGCGTGATCCGCAAACCGCTGGAGGCGGGCAAAGAAGAGCTGGAAACGAATCCCCGCGCAAGAAGCGCGAAGCTCCGGGCGGGGGAGAAGATCAAATAAACCTGTGACACACGGAGAAGGAGCGAGCAACCGTGGAAAAGAGGATCATCGAGATCGATCTGGACAATCTGGAACGCGGCCGGTACAACGACAATCTGGCGCGCGTTCCCAAGGCGCGTCCGGAAAAAGTCCCCGAGCTTGCTCCCGCCCCGAAAAAAGGCGTTCGCACCCGGCCGCTTCCCCGGGAAAAGAGCGCCGTTCGTCCCATGTGGATCGCCGCGCTTCTCGCGGTGGCCGTTCTCTATATGGTCCTGGTAGGACAGTACATGACCCTGACCGAGCTTTCCCTGGAGGCTTCGGGCTACGAATCCGCCATCCGAAAGAGCGATCAGGAGATCTCCAAGCTGAAGAAGTTCACCCTTACGAATATCAGCGACGAGGAGATCGAGGCCTTCGTGCGCAAATACGACATGGATAAACTGGAGAGAAGCAACGTCGAGTATCTGGAGACCTCCCGTCCCGACGTGATGATCTCTCATACCGGCAAAGAGAACAAAGACTCCTCTTCCGGCGCCGCGGGCGCGCTCGGCGAAAAGCTGGAAGAGATCTTCGAATTCTTCCGGTGATCTGATTCCGCCGTCCCCAACTCTATATATTTGTCGGGCATATCCGACGTAAGGGAGGAAATGTTGCCGCATTTCCTTCCCTTACTTTTCGGGACTTTTTTCTCCGGCGCATCCGGGGAGAAAAGGTGAAAAACCGCGGCCGGGAAAAAGCGCGGCCACAAGCGGTAGGTCATAATTGCAAAATGCTCCCATATGATGTATAATAAAGAATACGGGGAAAAGCGCCCCGGCGCGCTCCGCCCTCCCGCATCGGGAAACGGGGGCGAAGCCGGAGCTCTCCGGCGGCCGCGCTCTTTGGCGCGGGCCGCCCCGGACGAATCAATCCCGGAAGGATCGACCGATGGACGAATCTCAGAAGAAAAAAACGCGCGGAAAGAATCCCGTGCCGGACCGCAAGTCCCTTGCGCCCGACAGAGGGATGCTTTTGCGCGTTTTTGCCATATTGGGACTTGTCTGCCTCATCGCCCTGCCTTATCTTCTCTATCAGCTTTCCAAGGTCCAGATCCTGGATCACGAAAGCTGGCAGAGCCGCGCCATCCGCCAGCAGACCCGTTCGGTCACCCTTCTCCCGGTGCGCGGCATGATCTATGACGCCAATATGAACGAGGTGGCGGTAAGCACGGTGGTGGAGCATATCTGCTTTGCCCCGGCCAATATGCGGCGCGACACGTCGACGATCAAGAGCGCGGAGACCCGGGAAAAGACGATCCGGGAGGACGAGGAAAAGATCGATCTGATCTGCCGCGAGCTTTCCGAAGTCCTGGGTCTGGATTACGATCTTCTGATGACCAAGGCTGCGAAGAAGGATTCCTACTATCAGGTGGTGGCCCGCAACGTCGACAAGTCCAAGACCGACGTGATCCACGCCTTCATTTCCGAAAACAAAATCCGCGGCGTGGATTTTTATCCCTCCAGCGAGCGGTATTATCCCTACGGCAATTTCGCCAGCTCGATCATCGGCTTCACCAACGCCGACGGGGAAGGGACCTACGGCGTCGAGCGGACCTACGACATGATCCTGTCCGGTCAGGCGGGCCGGATCATTTCGGCCAAGAACCGCGACGGCGAGGCCATGCCCTTCTCTTACGAACAGTATATGGACGCCGAGGACGGCCTCGGCGTGGTCCTGACCATCGATCACACGGTGCAGGATATCCTGATGAAATACCTGGAGACGGCGACCATCGACAACTTTGCCGCCGGCGCCACGGGCGTCGTCCTGAACGTCAAGACCGGCGCGGTCGTGGGCATGGGCTCCTATCCGGACTTTGATCTGAACAAGCCGCGCGCGCTTTCGGAGGAAGCCGAGGCGGAAATCGCGCTTCTTCCCACGGAGGAACAGAACGACGCGCGTCTGACGAGGCTCTACGCCGCCTGGCGCAACAAGGCCGTCAGCGAGGCCTACGAGCCGGGCTCCACCTTCAAGACCGTGACGGCCGCCATCGCGCTGGAGGGCGGCACGTCGAAGCTGTCCGACTCCTATTTCTGCGGCGGCTCCACTCGCGTGGCCGGGTGGAACATCGGCTGCTGGAAGCACGCCGGACACGGCTCGCTGGATTTCACGGGCGCGGTGATGGGCTCCTGCAACGTGGCCTTCATCGAGATCGGACGAAAGATCGGTCCGGAGGGCTTCTACCGCGGGGTGGAATCCTTCGGACTGACGTCGAAGACCGGCATCGATCTGCCGGGCGAATCCAGCGGCATCTTCTTCAATGAAAAAACCTTCGGCGACAGCGCCGCGAACCTGGCGGTGGCCTCCTTCGGCCAGCGCTTCAAGATCACCCCGATCCAGCTCATCACCGCTGTGGCAGGCATCGCCAACGGCGGCGTGGAGATGAAGCCGCACGTAGTGGCGGCCTACACCGATGCGAACGGAAACGTCACGGAAAGCATGGAGCCGGAATCTCTGCGCCAGATCGTCAGCGCCGAGACCTCGGCGACTCTCTGCCGCATTCTGGAGCGCGTTGTCTCCAAGGGGACGGGACGCAACGCCTACGTGGCGGGCTACCGGGTGGGCGGAAAAACCGGCACGTCCGAAAAGAACGCCGCCGGCACCGAACAGGATTACATCGCCTCCTTCATGGGGATCGCCCCCTGCGACGATCCGCAGTACGCGGTCCTGGTCCTGATCGACGAGCCGAAGGGCGACCGCTATCAGGGCGGTCAGATCGCCGCTCCGGTGGTCGGACGCATCTTCTCCGAAATCCTGCCTTATCTCGGCGTGACGCCGGTTTATACCAAAGAAGAGCTTTCCACCCTGCAGGTCACGGTGCCCAAGATGACCCGCATGTCCCAGGCCGACGCTCTGGCCCGGGCGAAAGAGGCCGGCCTGCAGGTGGAGATCGTCGGCAGCGGCGCCACCGTCACCGCGCAGGTTCCGGCTTACGGCTCCATCATTTCCAACCGCACCAAGGTGATCCTCTACTGCGGCGAAGCCGTGCCGGAGGAAACGGCCGAGGTGCCGTCGGTGATCGGGCTTTCCTATCCGGCGGCGGTCAAGAAGCTGGAGGAAGCCGGGTTCTACATGCACGCCACCGGCACGGTGCAGACCGTGGTCGGAGACAGCGTCCGCGCCAAAAAGCAGAGCATCGAACCGCATACCGAGGCGCTGAAGGGGAGCGTCGTCACGGTGGAATTCCTCGACGGCAACACCTACGAGACCGGGGAATAACCCTCCGTCCGCCTATCGTCCGGGCGCCCCTTGCGGGCGGCCGTCAAAGCATAGAAAGGGAACGTCATGAAACTTTCAAAACTTCTGGAAAACGTCGGGATCCTCTCCTCGGAGATCCCGCTGGAAGAAGAAGTCACGGGGATCACGCTGGATACCAGAAAGGGATGTGAAGGCGCGCTTTACGCGGCGCTTCCGTCGCTTTCCGATCCCGCCCGCCACGGGCTGGATTACGTCGCGGCCGCGAAAGCGGGCGGCGCGAAGGCGGTCCTTCTGGACAGGGACGCGGACACCGCGGGCCTTCCGAAGATCCTCGTGAGGGACGCGCGCTTTGCCGAGGCGCAGGCCGCCTCCAACTTTTACGGCTCTCCCGCTTCGAAGATGAAAATGATCGGCGTCACCGGCACCAAGGGAAAGACGTCCACCACCCATTTCATCCGGGCCTGTCTGGAATACGCGGGGATCAAGACCGGGCTGATCGGCACCAACGGCGTCTTCTGGATGGGGAAATCGATGGAGACCGGATCCACCACTCCGGAGGCCACCGCGCTTTACCGGGCCCTTTCCGAAATGGCGCGGGACGGCGTGGAGGTGTGCGTGATGGAGGTTTCCTCCCATGCGCTGGACGTGGGAAGAGTCGCTCCGATCCGTTTCGCGGCGGGCGCTTTTCTGAATCTTTCCCAGGATCATCTGGATTATTTCAAGACCATGGAAAATCTCGCCCTGGCCAAGGAAAAGCTCGCGGGGCTTTCCGACGTGTTCTATTATAACGCCGACGACGCCGAAGCGGAGCGCATGAAAAAGGCTGCGGGAGAGCGCGGAAGAAGCTTTTCCATCGACAATCTCGGCGCGGATCTCGTGGCGCGGGAGACGAAGCTCCTTTCCTCCGGCGTGGTGTTCGACGCTCTTTCCGACAGCGGCATGCGCCGCATCCGGATCTCGACGCCCGGCCGGTTCACGGTATACAACGGCCTTGCGGCCATCGGATGCCTTCTGGCCGTAGGATTGAATATGGATCAGATCGCCGAAGGACTCGCTTCTGCAAAGGGCGTGCGCGGACGCGCCGAGGTGGTGGAAACCGGACTTCCCTTCACCGCCATGGTGGATTACGCCCATACGCCCGAAAGCCTGAAGGAGATCCTGGAGGCGGTCCGTCCCTTCACCGAGGGAAGGATCCTTCTGGTATTCGGCTGCGGCGGCAACCGGGACCGGCTGAAAAGACCGGTCATGGGCGGCATCGCATCGGAGGGCGCCGATCTGGTGTATCTGACCTCCGACAATCCGCGCTTTGAGGAACCGGAAGCGATCCTGGACGAGATCGAAGCCGGCGTGGACCGGAAAAAGGCGCGTATCTTCCGCGACGCCGACCGGGAAAAGGCCGTCGCCATGGCGATGAAAGAAGCAAAAGAGGGAGATCTGGTCCTGGTGGCCGGCAAGGGCCACGAGGATTATCAGGAGGTTCGCGGCGTAAAGCATCACATGGACGACCGGGAGCTGATCCTCCGTGCGGCGGAAAGCCTCGGAGGCTGAGAACGCGCCGGAGAAACGGGGACACACGGAAACGAGGAAAAGGAGACCGGGTTATGCTTGACGCCTCGATGAAGAAAATCGCGCGGATCCTGGGGAAAGAAACCGGGATCGACCGCCCGGTGGAACGGATCTCCACCGATTCCCGGGACGTGGACGAAAAAACGCTTTACGTCCCTCTGAAGGGCGAACGCTTCGACGGGCACGATTTTATCGCCTCCGCTCTGGAAAAGGGCGCCGCCGGCGCGCTTTCGGAGCGTTCGGCCGACGACCCGCGCGTCATCCGGGTGGAATCGACCCTTGCCGCGCTGGGCGCCCTGGGGCGCGCGCGCCGGGACGAGATCGATCCTCTGGTCGTGGGACTGACCGGCAGCGTGGGAAAAACGACGACCAAGGATATGACCGCTCTGGTGCTCGGGACCAAATACCGCACGCACAAGACCGCGGGCAATTTCAACAACGAGATAGGCCTCCCCAAGACCCTTCTGGCGCTCGAAAAGGAGCATGAGGCGGCCGTCATCGAAATGGGCATGTCTCATAAGGGCGAGATCTCGCGTCTCGCGCGCCTGGCGAAACCGGACGTCGCCCTGATCACCAATATCGGTTCGGCGCATATCGAGTATCTCGGCTCCCGGGAAGGGATCCGGGACGCGAAGCTGGAAATCACCGACGGCCTTTCTGCCGGAGGGACCCTGATCCTGAACGGCGACGAGCCCCTGCTTCTGGAAAGGATCGCCTCTCTCAGAGAGCGGGGCTTCCGCGTTCTGACCTTCGGGTTTTCCGAAGGATGCGATTACCGTGCGGAAGAGATCCGGGAAGGGGAGGAGTCGGTCTCCTTTACCCTCCGCGGCGTTTCCTTCCGCGTGCCGCTGGCCGGAAGACACAATATCCTGAACGCTCTCGCCGCCTCGGCGGCGGGCGACGCGGCGGGCGTGCCGCTTGTCTGCGCCGCCGGGGCGCTTTCGGCGTTTGTCCCCGCCAGCGCCATGCGGCAAAGCGTGAAAAAGGTCGGGGCGTATACCCTGATCGTCGATTGCTACAACGCGGGACCGGAATCGATGCACGCCTCCTTCCAGGTGGTGAAGGCCATGAAGGCTGCGGGAAAGAAGATCGCCGTGCTCGGCACGATGCGCGAACTCGGGGAAAGAGCTCCGGGATATCATCGCGCGGCGGGTCTGGAGGCCGCGGAGATCTTCGACCGGGTGATCACGCTGGGCGAGGGAAGCCCCTGGTATAAAGAAGGCGCGCCGAACGCCGCGGAGGCGCCCGGGGTCGAAGACGTCGCGCCCATGCTTCTGGAGATCGCCGCTCCGGGAGATCTGATCCTTTTCAAGGGATCGCGCCTGAATTATCTGGAAAAGGCCGCGGACGCCTTTGAAAAAGCCGTAACGCCGCGCCCGTAAGCGCGTTTGTCCGCGGATCATCCGGCAGGAATACGAAGGAGAAGACATATGAACGTTCTGCTCGCCTTTCTTACGTCGCTGACGCTGGCGTCGGTGTCCGGGATCTGGATCGTGCCCTGGCTCAGAAAGCTGAAATTCGGCGCCACCATTCTGGAGGACGGACCGGCCTGGCACGCCTCCAAGCAGGGGACGCCGATCATGGGCGGACTGATTTTCATTCTCTCCACCACCGCGGCGACGCTGCTCTTCGCGATCCCCGACATGATGAAAGGGGATTTCACCGCGCTTCTGATCCTCTTCCCGGCGCTGGCTTTCGGTGCCATCGGGGCCTTTGACGATCTGGTCAAGGTCACGAAAAAGCGCAACAAAGGCCTGACGGCGCTGCAGAAATTCATTCTGCAGCTGGCGGTTTCGGCGCTTTTCCTGGTAGGCATGCGCCTGGCCGGCTTTTCGGACGGGAGCCTTCCGATCCCCTTCACCGGCTTCACGGCGAAGCTTCCCTGGTTTCTCTTCCTGATTCTCGGCGTCATCTTCATCACCGGCACGGACAACGCCACGAACCTCACCGACGGCGTGGACGGCCTGCTTGCGGGCATGACCCTGCCGATCATGATCTTCTTTGCTCTGGCGGGCTTCTTCCTGCGCTTCGGCGAAGGCCGCGGCGCCCTGGCGGTCCCGGCGGCGGCGCTGGCCGGCGGTCTGATCGGCTTCCTGATCTATAACTTCCATCCGGCCAAGGTTTTCATGGGCGATACCGGCTCGCTCTTCATCGGCGGCTTCTTCGCCGCGCTGGGCTTCGCGGCGGGCAATCCCCTGATCCTGGTGATCGCAGGACTCCTTTATTACTGGGAGACCCTTTCGGTGATGCTGCAGGTCGGATACTTCAAAATCAGTCATGGCAAGCGCATCTTCAAGATGGCGCCTTTCCATCACCATCTGGAGAAATCCGGCTGGTCGGAAATCAAAATCTTCATCGTGTTCACGCTTGTCACCGCGCTTCTCTCGGCGGCCGCCTGGTTCGCCGTCTGAGCCTTTCCGGAGAATGGTCTTCACCCAACAGCCGATCGGAGGAAACGCATGGCGAACCGCAGAGACGACGCGCCGAGGCGTCACAGACAACGGGATATAGAACCGGAGCCGCACGAGCGCGCCCGGGAGGAGCTTGACGAACGATTCGGCAGCCCCGATCCGGTGAAGCACGCAAAGCGCCGCGCCGACGCGAAAAGACGCGTGATCGACGTGGAAAATCTCAGGGAGATCAGGGATGCGGACTATGCGACCCGTGCCATCGACTATAACCCGATGGACGCGACCTTCCTGATGCTGGTGATCATTCTGCTGCTTTTCGGCCTCGTGATGGTCTTTTCGGCCAGCTACGCCCAATCCATCGAGGATTACGGTTCCGCTTCGCATTATTTCCTCAACCAGCTCCGCTGGGCGCTGATCGGAGTCGGCGCCATGATTCTGTTTGCATTCCCGATCAACTATTACCGGCTGAAAAAGTTTTCCAATCTGTTCCTGATCGGCACCGTGGTGCTGCTTCTGGCGGTGCTTCTGGTGGGCAAGGAGGTCAACGACGCGGTCCGCTGGATCCAGATCGGCGGCGTGCGCTTCCAGCCCTCCGAGCTTTCCAAGGTCGCGGTGATCTTTTTCCTGGCCCGCTGGTGCGAGGACAGGAGAAGCCGGATGAATAACATCACCTGCCCGGTGACCGGTTTTTTGATCGCGGTGGGACCCACGGCGATCCTTCTGGCTCTGGAGCCGCACTTTTCCTGCCTGATCCTGATCGCGGCCACGGCTGTCGTCATTCTGTACGCGGGCGGGATGTCAAACAAATGGTTCTGGCCCTTCGTGATCGTGGGCGTTCTTCTGGTGGTCGTTTTCATTTTCTACGGCGACAAGATCCCGATCGGGTATATCAGCCGCCGCTGGCTCGCCTGGAAGAATCCCGAAAGCTATGCGCGGACCACCGGGTACCAGACGCTGCAGTCCCTGATGGCGCTCGGAACCGGCGGCTTCTTCGGCGTCGGCCTCGGCAATTCCCGTCAGAAGCAGCTCTTCCTTCCCGAATCTCACAACGATTACGTGCTTTCCATCGTGGGGGAGGAGCTGGGGCTTTTCGGCGTCCTGGTGATCCTTGTCCTGTTCGCCCTTCTGATCTGGCGCGGCGTGACCATCGCGCGGCGCGCCCGCGACCGGTTCGGCTTCCTTCTCGTGGTGGGGATCATGGCGAAGATCGCGCTGCAGGTCCTGATCAATCTCGCGGTGGTCACCAACGCGGTGCCCGTCACCGGCATGGCTCTGCCGTTTTTCTCCTACGGCGGCACGGCGCTGATGATCCAGCTTGCGGAGATGGGCGTGGTCCTGAATATTTCGCGTCAGGCCAAGGAACCGATCAAATTGTAGCGCAAGGCGGGAACCGCATGCGTTCCGCCGGCGGCGGAACGCCGGGGAGCGGATCCCGAAGGCAATACCGACAAGAAAGGACAGTGTGTATGAAAATCCTGGTTTGCGGCGGGGGTACCGGCGGACATATCAATCCGGCGCTGGCGGTGGCGGGTTTTGTCAGCCAGAGACAGCCGGAGGCGGAAATCGTCTTCGCGGGAGCGTCGCGCGGGATGGAGGAAAAGCTGGTCCCGCAGGCGGGATACCGGCTGCGCACGGTGGATATTTCGGGATTCAAGCGGTCCTTCGCGCCTTCGGCCGTGGCGTTCAATATCGGGGCCGCCTGGCGCATGCTGAAAACCCGGCGCGAAGCCTTCGACATCGTGAAGGAGGAGGCGCCCGATCTGGTGTTCGGCACCGGCGGATACGCCTGTTATCCCTACGTGCGGGCCGCGGCGAAGCTGGGGATCCCGTCGGTCCTTCACGAATCCAACGCGCTGCCCGGCAAGGCGGTGGTCGCTGCGGGAAAATTCGCCGAAAAGATCCTGCTCGGATTCCCGGAGGCGGTGGAAAAGCTGCCGGAGCCGCTTCGCGGAAAGGCGATCGTCACCGGCAATCCCATCCGTGCCGGCATGGTGTCCCGCGACAAGCGCGAGGCGAAGAAAGCCCTCGGTTACGAAGGCAAGCTCCTGCTTTCCTTCTGGGGCTCGCTGGGCGCCCGGGAAATGAACAAGAAGATCGCCGACTTTATCCTTCTCGAAAGCCGGGAGGAGACCGGATTCGATCACGTCCACGCCACCGGCAGCTACGGCTGGAGATGGATGCCGGACCTGGTGAAGGAAAAGGGCGTGGATTTGGAAAAGGAACCGCATATCGATATGCGCGAATACATCCACAACATGCCGGAGCTTCTGGCCGCAGCCGACCTGGTGATCTGCCGCGCGGGCGCCATGACCACCATAGAGCTGGCCGCGACAGGCACGCCCGCCATCATGGTCCCCTCGCCGAACGTGGCGGAGAATCATCAGGAATCCAACGCCCGCGCTCTGGAAAGCCGCGGGGCGGCGGTGATGATCCGGGAAAAGGATACCACGGGAGAGATCCTGTTCCGCAAGGCGAAGGAGCTTCTCGCCGACGACGGCCGTCTTCTTGCCATGTCCCGCGCCGCACTGAAAGGCGCGATCCTCGACGCTGACGAGAGGATTTACGGAGAACTCGCTCCCTACTGGAAATAACGGCGTCCGATTTCTGCCGCGCCCCTTCACGGGGGCGCGGCTTTCGCGCGTTTTTCGTCTCATATCCCTCTCTTTCCCGGCGGCGGGAAGGCATAACGCCGGACCGGACGCCTTCGCGCGGGACGGGAGAATGAAAAAACGACAAAAGAAAGGGGAGCCGGCCGGACCTTTTCGTACAAATCGCAGAAAAGAGCCCGGAACAAAGAAAAATGAATAAATATGCAAAAAACCGCTTGACAAATGCAATGGTATGCAGTATAATAGTGACATCAATCAAAAAGAAAGAATCATGGAGGCAACGATATGAAACGGTTTCTCGCACTGATGCTGGCGGTCTTCGCCGCGATTTCTCTCTTTACTCTCGCGTCCTGCTCCGAAGGCGGAAGCGACGCCAAAGGGGTCAAGGTCATCAACGTCGCCCTGACCGATGAAGAGTACGCCTTCGGCGTCGACAAGACCCAGCCCGAGCTTCTGGAAAGCGCCAACGCGTTCATCAAGAAGATCATGGAGGACGGCACGTTCGAAGACATCTGCAATCACTATTTCGGCGACGGCACGCCGGTCCCGGTGACCTCCGCCGCGGAGGATTCCTCCAAGGATCAGCTGGTCGTAGCCACCAACGCAGGCTTCGAGCCCTTTGAATACACCCAGGGCGACGCCTATCTCGGCATCGACATGGAGATCGCGAAGCTCTTTGCCGATTATCTGGGAAAAGAGCTGGTCATCAACAACATGGATTTTGACGCGGTATGCCTTTCGGTCGGCCAGAGCAAATGCGACATCGCCATGGCGGGCCTGACCATCAAGCCGGACCGGGAAGAGTACGTGACCTTTACCGACTCCTATTACAAAGCGTCCCAGAAGCTGATCGTCATGAAATCCGACGACAAGTTCGACGCCTGCAAGACTGCCGCCGACGTGGAAGCCATCCTGAAGAGCTTCGATTCCTCGGTGAAGATCGGCTACCAGAACGGCACCACCGGTCAGTTCTACGTCAAGGGAGACGAGGACTGGGGCTTTGACGGTTACGCCGTCACCGGCGTCGGCTACAAGAACGGCTCCATGGCGGTCCAGGATATGATGAACGGCAACGTCCAGTACGTCATCATCGACGAAGCGCCGGCGGCCTTCATCGCCGCCGCGGTCAACGGATAAACGCGGGACACGGGCTGCGGCCCGAAAAACGTTACGGCAAGAATCGAAAAGGGGCGTCCCCCAAAGGGAAGCCCCTTTCGGCCCGCTTATGCGGTTAAGAGGAAGGAGGATACGCCCGGGTCATGAACGAATTGCTGCAGGGCTTTGAATTTGGCCGGTATATCCTGAAATTTCATAAGGTCTTCGTGGACTACGGCGGCTACAAAAGCGTGCTTCTGGGCCTTCGCAACACGGTGATCATCGCCGTGCTCGGTCTCCTGATCGGGATCGTGATCGGGACCCTGATCGCCACGGTCCGCGTCGTCCCGAAATACAGGCTTCTGCCCAGGATCCTGAACGGCTTTGCGAGCTTCTACGTCGGCTTCTTCCGCGGCACGCCGATGGTGGTGCAGCTTCTGCTGTTCTATTACGTTTTCATGCCGCTGGCGGGGCTTCATTACCCGGCGCTGACCGTCTGCGTCGTAGTGTTCGGCATGAATTCCGGCGCCTATGTGTCGGAGATCATGCGGGGCGGCATCGGATCGGTGGATCCCGGTCAGATGGAGGCCGGCCGTGCAGTGGGCCTTTCCTTCGGGAAATCCATGCTGCGCATCGTGATCCCGCAGGCGGTGAAGAACATCCTGCCTACCCTCGGCAACGAATTCATCACCCTGATCAAGGAGACCTCGGTGGCAAGCTTCGTGGGCACCATGGATCTCTACGTGGCCTTCAACTATATCGGCACCAACAACTACGAATTCATGGTTCCCTATCTGGTGATGGCCCTGATCTACATCGTGCTGGTGCTGATGATTTCCGCTCTGGTGCGTCTGATGGAAAGGAGGCTTGCGAGAAGTGATCGAAATCAAACGACTCACTAAGAAATACGGCGAGCTTCTGGTGCTTGACGAGGTCACCGAGACCATTGAGGACGGGGAGAAGGTCGTCGTGATCGGCCCCTCCGGCTCGGGCAAGTCGACCCTTCTGCGCTGCATCAACTGCATGGAGGATCCCACGAGCGGCTCGATCTATTTCGAGGGAGAAGACCTTGCCGACATGCGGGTGAACATCAACCACGCGCGCCGTCACATCGGCATGGTTTTTCAGCAGTTCAATCTCTTCAACAATATGACGGTGCTTCAGAATATCATGCTGGCGCCCGTCACGGTGGCGGCGGAGGACCGGCGCGCCGCGGCGCGAAAGAACTTCGTCATTCGCATCAAAAATCTTTTCCGGAAAGAGAAGCTTCCGCTTCTTCCGAAGGGGAAAACCAACGCCGAGGCAAAGGCGGAGGCTCAAAAGCGCGCGCTGGAGCTTCTTGAGCGCATCGGGCTGCAGGATAAGGCGAACGTCTATCCCTCGACCCTTTCGGGCGGGCAGAAGCAGAGGATCGCCATCGTGCGCGCCCTCGCCATGAACCCGAAGGTGATGCTTTTCGACGAACCCACCTCCGCTCTGGACCCCGAGATGGTGGGGGAGGTCCTGGATCTGATCAAGCGTCTGGCCGACATGGGCATGACCATGGTGATCGTCACCCACGAGATGGGCTTTGCCCGGGAGGTGGGGACACGGATCCTCTTCATGGACGGCGGCAAGATCCGGGAATCGGCTCCGCCGGAGGAGTTTTTCAACCATCCGAAGAATCCTCGTCTGAAGGAATTCCTTTCCAAAGTGATTTCGTGACCGGCATGGCCCTCCCGCAGGGGAGGGCTTCTTTTTTGCGCTGCGTTCCGAAAGGCACATGCCTCTTGCGCCGGAGAACGCTTTGTGGTAGGATAAAAGAAACGGAAGGAAAGAGAGGGGGAAGGACCGTGAAGCTTCTGATGCACGTCTGCTGCGCGCCCTGTTCGGTCGAGTGTATCGCCGCGCTCAGAGAAGAGGGGGTCGAGCCGACGCTTTTCTGGTACAATCCCAACATCCATCCGGCGGAGGAATACAAGCTGCGGCGCGATACGCTGAAAAGCTACGCCGCCTCGATCGGCGCGGAACTGATCCTGGAGGAAAATTACGGACTCCGCGAATTCGTGCGGAAGACCGCGCCGGGCTTCACGTTCGGAGAACGCTGCGGGATCTGCTATGAGATGCGCCTGGCGAAGACCGCGGCCTTTGCGAGGGAAGCGGGATACGATTTCTTCACCACCACCCTTTTCATCAGCCCCTATCAGGACCGGGAAAAGCTTCTCCGTATCGGCAAAGCCGCCGCGGACCGGGAGGGGGTCGGCTTCATCGGCTACGATTTCCGGCCGCGTTTTCAGCGGGGGCAGGAGAAGGCGAAGGAACTGGGGCTTTACCGGCAGAAATACTGCGGGTGTATTTTCAGCGAGGAGGAACGGTTTTCAAACCGGGCGAAAAAAGCCATGCGCCGCGGGGAGGTCTGGTGACCGGATCGTCCGCCCTTCCCGGATCCGTGAAGGACCCTCCGGAGGGCTTGGGCAGGTCATGCGTTTACGGAAAAAAGTCCTTGACAAAGAAAAGGGAAAATGCTATACTATCCGCGTTGTCGGGCGAAAGCCCGGGATAACTCAATACCGTGGAATGACCCACGGCCGGTACGGAGAAGTCGCGTAGCCCGGTCGAGCGCGCACGATTG
>JAEEGL016281604.1_pt1 | contig 22582 bp, 22 predicted proteins | sample 9134231 | NCBI WGS metagenome assembly JAEEGL01 (sample SAMN16246548, study PRJNA631951) | gut metagenome | biome: gut microbiome; feature: rumen; material: fiber-attached | host: Bos | place: Iran: Karaj | collected 2018-10
CCGGTGGCGGTCTTATACTCCAGCATGAACTTTTCCGCCAGGATCCGCAGGTCATTGGCGTCCAGGTCCACGTCCTGCTCCACGCCCTTCTCCGCCTTCATCTCGTCGATGAGCGTCTCGAAATGCTTCTTGCCCACTTCCATGACCACGTCGGAGAACATCTGGATGAAGCGGCGATAGCTGTCGTAAGCAAAGCGGGGGTTGCCGGTCAGGCGGGCGATGGCTTCGCAGACCTGATCGTTGATGCCCAGGTTGAGGACGGTGTCCATCATGCCGGGCATGGAGGCTCTCGCGCCGGAGCGGACGGAGACCAGAAGGGGATTTTCAGTGTCGCCGAAGCGCTTTCCGATGTTCTTCTGCAGCTCTTCGACGTGGCGGTCGATCTCCGCGAGTATATCGGGGGCAATGGTCTCGCCGTCCTGATAATAGCGGGTGCAGGCTTCAGTGGTGATGGTGAATCCGGGAGGCACGGGCATTCCGAGGTTGTTCATCTCGGCAAGATTCGCGCCTTTGCCGCCGAGCAGTTCTCTCATGGAACCGTTGCCTTCGGCGAAATTGTAGACGTACTTCGTATCAAACACTCCTTAAATAATTTTCTTTCCCTATAATAATACCGAATTATTATATGCCTGCCGGTCGCGATTGTCAATGTTTTTTGCATGGACGTCGGGCGCACGGAGATAAAGAAAAAGGCCCGAAAACGGCTTTTGCCGTTTTCGGGCCGTGCTTTGACGGGCTTATTTCGTGAATACGATGGGCAGGATGGAGGATATCTCCTCGCCCATTTCCTCGTCTCCGACGACGCCGGTGACCGTCAGCTTTCCCGATTTGAGCTCGATCTCCCAGTAGGAGGAGGCGTCCTCTTTCTCGCCCTCGGGGGTGAGATACAGTCTTCCGTTTTCATAGCGGTAGGTGCCGTTCATGCCCTCGGAAAACTCCTTGGCCAGCTCCTCCGGCTTGAACTCGCTTATGAACGAGTCCATCATGCTCTCCATGGACATCCCGGCCTCCTCGAGATAGGCCGTGAGCTCCTCCTCGGTCGTGCCGAAAAGGGCGGAGAGGATGGCGGGCAGAGACTCGGAGAGATTTTCCGCCATCTTTTCGGAGGACTCCTTCACGGAATCTTCGTCCATATACAGTCTGTACGTGCCGCCCTCCTTAAATTCGAGCATGGTCTTCATGGTGACCTCGCTGAACATCTTGGAGAAGGCGCCGACCAGCTCTTGCATGCCTTCGGCGTCCTCGGAGCTTTCGGCGCTCTTGACGGCCGCGGTCATCAGCTTGTCGAAATCGATCGAGGTCGACCAAACGCCGACCAGACTGTTGTCGCCGGGCTTCACGACGTTTTTGATATTGGCGCAGGCGGCAAGGCAGAGAATCGTTGAGAGCGCGAGTATAAGGGCAGCGATCTTCTTCATTTCATTTTTCCTTTCAAGGGCAAAATATAAGCATATTTTTTATACGCTCTTTTGCCCCGCTTTGTCAAGTCTTGCGCGTATCACGCACTTGCGCGCAAGATCGGCCAGAAGCACGCTCGAGGACAAAAGCACGACGGGCAGCAGCTCGCGCGGGAGCAGTCCCGAGGTGCGGAAAAGAGGACCGCCGAAATATATGAGCCCGGTCTGCACCGCGGCCACCGCAAGCATGACGGTGAAGAAGAAGGGGTTTTTGTCGCGCAGCAGTCTTATGCTCTCGGTGCGCGACGTGAAGGCGGCGAACACTCCCGAATATACGAACAGCGCGAAAAATCCGGTCATGTGGTAAAGCCCGTCGGGATGGGGCCTGAAGGCGCCTTTCACCGCGGGAGAGCACAAAAACCACATGGAGACGCTCAGCATCCAGCCGCCCATTATGATTATCTGCACCGCGGTCGATCGGTCGAGGATGGGCTCGCGTCTGTTTTTGGGCGGCTCGCGCATATATGACCTTCGGCAGGGCTCTGCCGAAAAGGCGAGACCCGCGAGGGTGTCCATGATCATGTTTATCCACAGCATCTGCATGACCGTTATCGGAGCGTCGATGCCCAGAAGGGGAGCCGCGATCGAAACGCCCACCGCGCACATGTTCATGGTCAGCTGGAAGACTATGAACTTTCTTATGGAGCGGAATATGGTCCTTCCGTAGAGCACGGCCGCGGCGATGGAGGATACGTCGTCGTCCAGTATGACTATATCGCCCGCGTGCTTTGCGCATTCGGTCCCGCTGCCCATGGCGAATCCGACGTCCGCCGCCCGCAATGCGGGCGCGTCGTTGACCCCGTCGCCCGTCATGCCGGCGGTAAGGCCCAGACTTCGGGCCGCCGCCACCAGGCGGCTTTTGTGCTCGGGCATGGCGCGTGCCACCCCGGAGAGCCGGGGAAGCAGGTCTCTGACCTGCTCGTCTGTCATTTTGTCGAGCTCGCCGCCTTCTATTATCTCGCCTTGTCTGATCCCCGCCTCGCGCGAGATCGATCGCGCCGTGGGCAGGCTGTCCCCGGTTATCATGACCACCTTTATGCCCGCGCCCTGCAGCTCCTGCACGGCGGCGCGGGTCTGGGGACGCAGTCTGTCCTCCAGAACGCACAAAGCGCAAAGGCGCATGGCCGGGAGCACGCCGGCCTTGGGCATCTCGTCCGCCGTCGCCAGAGCTATGACCCGCCTGCCTCGCGCGGCCTCGGCCCGCCATTCGGCGTCGGGCACGGCATCGGAGCACCTGGACAAGATGATCTCCGGCGCGCCCTTGATATAAACCCTGCCCGCGGCCTTGCCCGCAGATATCCTCAGCCCCGGAGAAAAGGGGAGAAAGGCCTGCCTTGCCCCCGGGTCGCGCAGCCCGCGTTCTATCGCCCAGTCCATCAGGGCGCGGTCGGTGGCGTTGCCGCCTACGGCGCCGTCAGGCCCGCAGATCGAGGCGGAGCAGGTGAAGCACAGCCCGCCAAGCTCGCGCTTTAGTCCGGGCGGCGGCGATTGTGCGTCGTGGGTCTTGCCGTCGGGCGTTATGAAAGCGCAGACCCTTATCCTTCCCTGGGTCAGCGTGCCCGTCTTGTCGCAGAACAAAATATTCATGCTGCCCGCGGTCTCTATGCCCACCAGCTTTCTCACCATGACGTTGTCGCGGGTCATCTTCATCATGTTTTTCGAAAGGGCCACGGTTATCATCATGGGCAGCCCCTCGGGAACGGCGACCACCAGCACGGATATGGCGAGAGTGGCGGCGTCGAGAAGGTCGGTGAGCAGCGCCCTCGTGTTTTTAAGCTCCTGAAGGAATAAGGCGTATTGGCAGCCGTTGTCCAGCCACAGGGCCTTGAAAAGGGTTATGACCGCGACGGCGGCCGCCGCCACGTAGCCGAGACGGCTGACCGTTTTGCTCAGCGCGGTGAGGCGCAGCCTGAGCGGGCTGTCGCCCTCGGGCGGCGGCGAGGTCACCGCTCTTCCGTAAAGGGTGTCCGCCCCCACGCGGGTGACCTTCATGACGCCCTGCCCGTCGGTCACCACCGTGCCGCGCAGTATGCAGGAGGGCGCCGAAGGCTCGTCGTCCTGTCTGCCGCCCGGCCGCTTTTTCACCTCTCTGCTCTCGCCGTTTATGGCGCTTTGATCCACGCTCAGCGCGCCCGAGATCAGTATCCCGTCGGCGGGCGCGGCCTCGCCCGCCTGGAGCAGCACTATGTCGCCGCACACTATCTCGTTCCAAAAGGCGGCGCGCGGTCTGCCGCCGCGCACCACGCGGCATTTCTTCATCCCCGCCTGCCGCTGAAGCTTTATGAAGGCGGTCTCGCTGCCGTATTCCGAAACGGCCGAGACCAGGCTCGCGACGAACACCGCCAGGGCTATCCCTACCGGCTCGTACCATTCGCGGCTGCGGAAGGACAGTATCAGATCGAGCGCCATGGCGCCCAGCAGCGTCTTCATTATCGGGTCGCCCAGTCCGGACGCGAATTCCTTCAAAAATGACGATCTTCTCTCCCATTTGAGCTCGTTCGAGCCCTTGCGCCGCCTTATCTCGTCGGCCTGTTTGTCGCTCAGTCCCTCGTATCTCAAAAGCATCGCCTCCGTAACGATATATATGACGGTGCGGGGCGCAAAAAGACGCGCTCCCGTATCCTCGGATACGGGAGCGCGCAGAGTCAAGGAGAATGAAGGAAGAATGAGAAAATACGACCGCGGCTTCAGGCGAGCTTGATGAACTGGCCGAAAACGGGGATATATACGACAGCGCAGGCGCCGATAAAGGCCGCTATGTTGAAAAGTACGTTCTTTTTGTTTTTACCCGATCTCATACGTAATACCTCCCTTGTTTGGATTACGTATGTATCATACCGCGTCGTATGTCCGTTTAGCCGGACTTTGAAAGGGGATTTGTGGGAGCTTTATGGGACTGTGATGCTCCGCATAAGAAAAAAGCCCCTGCGAAGGGCTTTTTTGATCTTTTATTCCGCAGAGGCGGGCAGGAAAAACAGTGCTATCGATACTATCAGGATCACTATGCAGACGCCGGACAGTATCAGCCATTTGGGCTGTCGGTTCCTTTTAGCCGCGACCAGACCGAGCACTATGCCGCAGACGGGCAAAATGACGCGCACGGCGGCCGCCAGGAACAGGGAGAGAAAGTATACGAACAGTTGAAAAAAAGCCGACATGGCGTCTCCTTTCAGCCGCGGACGAACGCGGCGACCGCCGCCTTGTATCCTTCGGGATCGAAGGCGAACGAGGTGCCGTGGCCCGCGCCCTTGACTATGAGCAGTTCTTTTTTCGCCGGACAAGCCGCGTGGTTGCGCAGGGTATGCTCCTTGGACACCAGCCTGTCGCAGTCGCCGTGGACGAAAAGCACGGGTGAGCTTATCCTTTCGGCGTGCTCTTTAACGTCGAGCCTGCTGGGATCGAAACGGCATTTGAGTCTGCACGCAAGGCGCATCATCGGGTAAAGCTCTCCGTAGCCGTGCCGCTTCATGCTTTCGTAAAAGGCGGTCTTCATCGACGAGTAGCCGCAGTCCGCCACCGTGCCGCGGACAAGGCCCTCTTCGTCTGCGGCCGCCGCCATCAGGGAGGAGGCGCAGCCCATGGAAACGCCCCAAAGGTATACGTTTTTCTCGCCGCGCTGCTTCAAAAGCCGGCACCATCCGAGGACGTCGTACCGCTCCTCGATGCCGTAGGTTATGTATCTTCCGCCGCTTTTTCCGTGGCAGCGCTGGTCTATCGCAAGGGCGGCCCAGCCGTTTCGGACTATCCATTCGAGCATGGGGCCGAGATCGCGTTCGCTCGACGAGTGGAATCCGTGCACCAGAACGAAGACGAGCTCGTGATCCTTCGGGCCGTAAAGGCGGCCGTAAAGCTCGACGCCCTTTCTTTTCAGGCGCAGCTCCTCGAAGTCGAGGCTTCTCACCCTTTCGCAGCAGCCGCGCCAGCGCTCGCTGAGCTCGCTCTGGCCGTGCTCCTCAAGTCTTTTGTACCATTCAGCGTCCGAACCCGCGGGGTCGGGGTCTCTTACGAAAAAGGTGCGGAAAAACCTGCGCAGGAATTCAAGGCCGTTCTTCATTTTTCTCCTTCGACCTGCGGTAAAGCCCGCCGGCAAGAAGCACGGCTCCGGGCAGTAAAAACTCCGCGGCCCTGACCGCAAGATAGGTGGTCATCGGGTAGGCGTTTTCCGAGCGCGCCAGAAAGAAATAATCATACGCCGAGCACAAAACGAACGCCAGGGCGAAAGCGCCCGCCGCTGTCAGGAGCAGTTTCCCTTTAGTAAGCTTTTTCATGATCAAAGCAGCTTGTCGGCCTGCTCTTCGTCCATGAAGCCCAGCAGCTTCACGGCCTGCTTGAGGGTCAGACCCTTTTCGAGCGCGGTGTGGGCGACCTTGGCGGCGTTGTCGTAGCCGATGTGGGGAGAAAGGGCGGTGACGCGCATGAGCGAATGCTCGTAGAACCACGCCATCCTCTCGGCGTCGGGCTCGACGCCCTTTATGCATTTTTCATTGAACGAGTCCACCGCGCCGTACATGAGCCTGCAGGACTGCAGAAAATCGTAGGCCAGCACGGGCATATACACGTTGAGCTCGAAATTGCCCTGGGATGCGGCGAAGCCGACGGCGGCGTCGTTGCCCATCACCTGTACCGCGGTCATGGCCAGCGCCTCGCACTGGGTGGGGTTGACCTTGCCGGGCATTATGGACGAGCCGGGCTCGTTTTCGGGGATGCGTATCTCGCCGAGACCGCACCTCGGGCCGGAGGCCAGCCAGCGCACGTCGTTCGCTATCTTCATAAGATCGGCCGCCAGCGCCTTGAGCGCGCCGTGGGCGAAGGCCAGCCCGTCGCGCTGGGAGAGGGCGTAGAACTTGTTGCCCTCGGAGACGAAGGGAAGACCGGTCTCCGCGGCGAGATAATCGGCGACTCTCGTGCCGAAATCCTGGGGAGCGTTGATGCCCGTTCCCACGGCGGTGCCGCCGACGGGCAGCCTGTAAAGGCGGGACGCTCCGAGCTCGAGCATGTCTATCGCGGCCTCCAGCGACGCTCTCCAGCCCGAGACTTCCTGGGCGAAGGTTATGGGCGTCGCGTCCTGAAGATGGGTGCGGCCGGACTTTTTGAGCCCGTCGCCCTTCCTTTCAAGGTCGTAGAAGGAATCCCTGAGCGCGCGAACGCTGCCGATCACCTTTTTTATCTCCAGCGCCGCCGCGAGATGGATGGCGGTGGGGAAGATATCGTTGGTGCTCTGGGACATGTTTACGTGATCGTTGGGATGAAGCACGGTCTCGCCGGCCTCGAGATTGCCGAGACGGGCGATGACCTCGTTTGCGTTCATGTTGGTCTGGGTGCCGCTTCCCGTCTGCCAGACGGACAGCGGGAAATGATCGTCGTATCCGCCCGTCAGCAGCTTTTCGCAGGCGTTTTCGATGAGGGCGCATCTTTTCTCGTCCAGCTTGCCGAAATCGCGGTTGGAGCGGGCGCAGGCCAGCTTTACCGAAACGAGGGCGTGGATGAGCTCGGGCGGCATCTTCTCGGTGCTTATTTTAAAGTTTTCATAGCTTCTCTGCGTCTGCGCTCCCCACAGACGGTCGTCGGCGACCTGTACGGCGCCCATGGAGTCTCTTTCGGTCCTCATGGCAATCTCCTTTTTGAAATTTCCCCGTGAATGGCTTCACGGGGAGGTCTGTTACATATGATCGGGCGCCGAGACCCCGAAGGAGTCCAGCGTGTTCTTTATGGTTTGGGCCGCGGCGCGGCACAGGGCGATGCGGGCGTTGCGCAGGGGCTTTTCCTTGACGTCCCTGATGCGGCAGGCGGTGTAGAAGCGGTGGAAGGCCGCGGCGGTGTTCATGGCGTAGCGGTTGAGACGGGAGGGCTCGAGCGAGACCGCGGACAGCCTTATCTCCTCGGGCAGGCGGGCCAGTTCCTTGATGAGGTCCCTCTCCTCGGGCGCGGTCAGAAGGTCGAGCGAGGCCGCCTTGAGCGAGGTGTCGTATCCCACCTGTTCCAGACTCGCCAGTATGCTCTTGATGCGGGCGTGGGCGTACTGGACGTAGTAGACCGGGTTCTCGCTGTCCTGCCTTACGGCAAGGTCGAGATCGAACTCGAGGTGGGAGTCCGCGGCGCGGGAATTGAAGAAGAAGCGGGCGGCGTCGCGGCTGATCTCGTCCAGCAGGGTGGTGAGGGTAATGGCGTTTCCGGTGCGCTTCGACATGCGGGCGACCTCGCCGTCCTGCATGAGGCGCACGAGCTGCATGAGCACGATCTTGAGCCTGTGCTCGCCATCCAGCCCCAGAGCGTCGAGGGCGGCCTCGAGTCTTGCCACGTGGCCGTGGTGGTCGGCGCCCCATACGTTTATCGCAAGATCGTATCCGCGCTTTTCCAGCTTGTTGCGGTGATAGGCGATATCCGAGGCGAAATAGGTGTAAAAGCCGTTGGCGCGGCGCAGCACGTCGTCCTTGAGTTCGAGCTTTTCGATGTCGGCATCGCTCTTTCCCTGGCGGCGCAGCTTTTCGGCCATGAGTTCGGAGGTGCGCAGCCACAGCGCGCCGTCCTTTTCATAAGTCCAGCCGCGCTCGGTGAGCATGTCCATGGTCTCGGGCACGTATCCGTCCTCGTACAGCTCGCTCTCGCAGAACCAGCGGTCGTAGCTTATGCCGTAGCGCTCGAGGTCGGCCTTCATCTTGGGTATGTTGCGGTCGAGTCCGAAGCGGGAAAGCTGCGTCTTCCGCTCCTGCTCGGAAAGCTCCCGCGCGGCGTCGCCGTTGAGCTCGTAAAACTCGCGTGCAAGCTGACGGATGTCTTCGCCCTGATATCCGTCCTGGGGGAAGGGATAGTCGGGCTCGAATATCTGCATGTAGCGCGCGTTGAGGCTCTGGGCGAATTTTTCTATCTGATTGCCGGTGTCGTTGACGTAAAACTCACGGGTGACTTCGTTCCCCGAGCGGTGGAGCACCTCGGCGAGGCAGTCGCCCAGAACGCCTCCGCGGGCGTTTCCCAGGTGCATGGGCCCGGTGGGATTGGCCGAAACGAACTCGACCATGATCCTGCGCGGGGATTCGCTCTCGGTATAACCGAAGCGGTCTCCCGCGGCGAGGATGTCCTCGACCACGCTGCCGTACCAGCGGTCGGAAAGGCGCAGGTTGATAAAGCCCGGGCCCGCGATCTCGCAGGACGAGAAAAGGTCGCTCTGGAACTCCTCGGCGATGGCGGCGGCTATCTTTGCCGGAGCCATGCCGAACAGCCTTGCGGTCTGCATGGCGAAGGAGGAGGCATAGTCGCCGTTCTGGGGGTCTCTCGGCTTTTCTATCGAGGGCACGGGTATGTCCCTTTCGGGGAGCGCGCCCTTTTTCATCGCCGCGCGGCAGGCGTCGGCTATCTGTTTTGAGGCCAGAAGCTCTGCCTCGCGTACGTGATTGTGGTACATCTTATTCACCCAACTTCCTGATGTCTATGTGAAGGCGGCCGCCGCCGACGTGGGAATGCTCTATCTCAAGATCGTATTTGAGATCCACCGTGCCTCCGTCGTCGTTCATGTTGACGTTGAGGGTGGGGGTGGAAAGGGTCATATCGACAAGGCCGAAGCCGTTGTCTATCATGGAGTTCAGCCTGCGTCCCTTCTGGAAGACCAGATTGGACGGGAAAAGGCCTATGCGCCGCAGCGACACGCTGTCGGGCGCGATCTCCACCTCGGTGCGGGTGCGGCTCATGCCGGTAAGCTCGCTCTCGTCGTAGGATGCGACGTAATTCGAGCCCCGCTTTGTCAGAAAGCCCGAGGTGTAAAGGGTGGCGAATTCCGGAAGACTGGACTCCGGCTCCTGCCTGCCGTCTATGGATATCCAAACGTTTTCTTTCATTATTTTGCCTCGCTGACGTAGGAAACGGTTATATCGCCCGAGAGCGACTGAAGGCTCAGGCTCTTTTTGCCGCGGGCGTCGGGCACGGAGACCTCGCCCGTCGTCTTGGCCGTTACGTTCCAGTCGTCGTGGATGCCCACGGTTATGCTGCCAGAGGCGGTCTCGACGCGCCCCTGAGAGCCCTTGACCGAGCCCAGCTCCACGCTGCCCTCGCGGGCGGTGATTATCTCGAAGGTGAGCGCGGTGACAGAGTCGAACTTGACGCCTCCGCGCTGGGAATTGAACACGACGTCCCTGGTGGTCACGACCGAGGTTCCGGTTATGCTCATGCGCGCCCTTGCGGTGATGTTGACCGAGGTCACCTCTTCAAGGCACACCTCGCCCTCCTCGGCCCTTACGGTAAGGTCGCCGGTGAACGAGCACTGCGACAGCTTCGCGTTGCCCGAAACGCAGTGGATGACGCCGTCCTTGAGGCCCTTGATCTTGGAAACGATTATATCGCCATTTTCACTCTCGAGCGAGATCGAGCCCGTGTATCTGACGGGGACGTAGACGACGATCTCGGTGTCCGGTCTGGTTATGGATATGTTGAGATCTATTATGGCCGACGAGTGGCGCACGTGACGGAAGCTGAAAATGCCGTCGCTTTCCGAGATCATGTAGCCCTCGTTTTCATTCTCACAGTATTTGACGCGAAGCACGCCGTCGGTGGCGCGCTCCAGTCTGACGGTGGAGCGGTCGTCGTCGACGACTATCTTCACGATGTCGGAGACCGGGGTCTCGGCGACGTATTCTTTTGAGTCGAACTCCTGCATGGGGATCAGGCCCCTGAAGGTGCCTCCCGCCATTTTGACGCCCATGAACAGCACGGCGACGCCTATGCCGGTAATGACAAGACCCGCTGCGATCTTTTTGAGCGCTCTGCCGCGGGGCGAACGGAAGAACTTCCTGAGTTTTGCGCGCCTTTCGTTTCTGGTGCGGCGCTTCTGCCTGGAAGAGCTGCTGCGTTCGTTATCGCTCATACCTCATCCTCCTTTCTGAAAAGGGAGAGGGAAAACCTCACGGTCTTTTCGATGGCGTCCTTGACCAGATCCTCCGAGCGGTCCTTGACCGCGCCGAAGATGACCGAAAGACCGAAGAGGATCACGGCGGCGCCCGCCAGCGCGACGCCCAGTCCGTGGCTCACGAAGAACCAGGCGGCCACGGCGAGGGGCACGCACAGCACGGCCGCGCACCTGAGTATGAAGCGCAGCGTCTTGACCGCAGCGAGCACGATCCACAATACGATTATGCAGACCGACAGGACCACGCCCAGAACGGTCGCGGCGACCCACCACAGGGGCATCGACAGTATCCTCGTCGCCAGCGACAGCCGATCGTCCGAGCTTTTGGTAAGCCATCCGTCGAAGCGGCGCAGGGGAGGTACGGCCTCTATTTCCATTTTTGCGGCGTCTTCAGGATCAGGCATGCCCATGACCTCGGCCTCGTCGTCGGGGAAACGGGCGTTGAGCTTGCCCTCCCATTTGTCCAGAGCGTCGAAACGCAGGCCTCTGGGCAGGACGGCGAGCTTCTGTTCCATAAGAGCCAAATAGTCCTTCTTCGTCATATCTGTCTCCGTTTATATCTATCGCACCATGATTTTTCTGTAGTAATCGTTTTCAAGTATCCTTGCCGAATACGCGAATTCCCGGTTTATCCGCTCGAGCAGGCGCTCGACCTTGTCCGCGGGAAGGTCGGTCTTGCCGGTATGGCTGACGTAGCTGCCGTCGTCGGTCACGAAGGACCGCGAGGCGAAGACCACCAGGTGTTCGTCCGTTCCGAAAACGTCCGAGCCCATCAGCAGCCTGGAGTCGTATTCGACGCCGAAAAGGTTGAGCAGGGTGGGAAGCAGATCGATATTGGCGCAGGGCGCGTCGACCTCGATCGGCCCGGTCTCGCTGTTATAAAGTATGCAGACGCTCCTGTAAACGTCTATGTCCTTTGAAAGCTCGCGCCCGGCAAGCTCCTGCATCTGCTCGTGACTCAAAACGTAGGGATAATGGTCGGGGACCAGCGCGATCACCGTGTTTTCGAGCTGACCTGCGTCTTCCAGCCTTTCGACGAGCAGGGTCATGGCGCTCTCCAGCTCGAGCTGGCAGGCGATATAGGCGCTGACCGTCTCGTTGAGGCCGAGAGATTCTACCTTCGAGCGGTTTTTGGCCGACATGTCGTTGAGATCGAAATCGTAAAGCATGTGCCCGCTCATGGTCAGGTAATAGACGCAGAAGGGCTGATCCGAGTCGAGATATTCGGCCGTCGTTCTGTCGATCATCTCAAGGTCGGACTCGGGGTAATGATCGGTCAGCTCCAGCCCCATGCCCACCGCTTTGAAGTCGAAGCCGAGGTTGAAGTGGCTCTGGTCGCGGTGGTAATAGGTGCCGTCGTGGTCGTGGAAGGCGAGCGTTTTGTATCCCAGCGCCGAAAAGACGTTGCCCGGCGAATAGGGCAGCAGGTTTTCGCTGCTCTCCCACATGCTCCATGTGCCCGTTTTGGGATAAAGACCGGTCATCACGGCGTATTCGCCGTCGATCGTGCTGACTCCCCACAGAGGGGTGTAGAAATCGTTGAAGCGGAAGCCCTCGGTGCTCAGCTTGTAAAGGGTGGGCGTGAGCTCGGGGTCGATGACGTAGGGCGAAAAGCTTTCGGCGACTATGAGTATCAGGTTTTTGCCTTCGAAAAGGCCGGTGTATTCGTTTTTATCGGTGGCTTTGCGCGATTTTATGAAAACCGAGATATCGTTCGTCGTTTCGTCGCCCGTGGGCGAAAGGTCAAGCTCCAGCATGTTTTTGCCTTCGGGAGTCTGCTCGAGCGCCTGCAATCCGTTCTTGGGCGTTTCTTTGAAGCCGGTCACGAATCTCACGGCGTCCAGCCTCATGGCGTTTTCAAGGCCGAGCTTCTCGAAGGATTCGTTTATCGAGATGGTCTTGAAATAAAGATCGTACGGCGTCATGAAGCCGGTGCCGAAGGGCAGAAGGCACAAGAGCATCACAAGATGGCACAAAAGCGCGATGCCCGCTCCGCAAAGCGCGCGCTTCAGGCCGCTTTTGGGCTCCATGCGATAAAAGATCATGAACAGGACCGCGGGCGCCAGCATGATGAACAGCAGCCACAGGTTCTTCCATATCTCCGCCATTATTATGGGGAAAAAGCTTATGACCATACCGCCGTGCAGCATGGAAAACAACGTGTAGAAGGTCTTGAACAGATCGTAATAGATGAGCTGCGAGCCGAAAAGAATGTAGAATATTATCAGGACGATCGAGCATATCCACTTGCCCGCCTTCCCCAGCATGGGGCACAAGGCCGCGAGCAGCACAGACGGCGCGAGCGGCGCGAGAAAACAGAAAAGAAGACCTGCGCCGAAAAACTCCGCGCCGAAGCAGAAAAGCCGGAGCACCAGCTCTCCCGTGAGCAGGGATATATAACACCAGAGAAAAAGCGCGATATCGCGGGATCTTTTCATAATAGCCTCTGTCTTCAGATTATTTGAGCAGCGTGCCGGTGGCCGCCGCCTTGAGATAGGCGGTTATGAAGCCGTCTAGATCGCCGTCCATGACGGCGCCGATGTTGCCGTTTTCAAAACCGGTGCGGTGATCCTTGGCGAGGGTGTAGGGCATGAAGACGTAGGAGCGGATCTGGCTGCCCCATTCTATCTTTTTCTGCACGCCCTTGATGTCCTCGATCTTTTCAAGGTGTTCTCTTTCCTTGATCTCGAGCAGCTTGCTCTTGAGCATGCGCATGGCGACCTCGCGGTTCTGGAACTGGCTGCGCTCGTTCTGGCAGGCGACCACGATGCCCGACGGGATGTGGGTTATGCGTATGGCGGATTCAGTCTTGTTGACGTGCTGTCCGCCCGCGCCGGAAGAACGGTAGGTGTCCACCTGAAGATCCGCGGGGTTGATCTCGATGTCCTTGTCCTCGGCCATCTCGGGCATGACCTCGAGGGCGGCAAAGGAGGTATGGCGGCGGCCCGAGGCGTCGAACGGGGAAACGCGCACCAGACGGTGCACTCCCGCCTCGCCTTTGAGGTAGCCGTATACGTTCTCGCCCTCGATCATGAAGTCGGCGCTTTTTATGCCGGCCTCGTCGCCGTCGAGAACGTCGAGTATCTTATATTTGAACCCGCGGGAGTCCGCCCAGTGGCAGTACATGCGCAGCAGCATCTGGGTCCAGTCCTGGGCCTCGGTGCCGCCCGCGCCCGCGTGCAGCGACAAAATGGCGTTGGAGTGATCGTATTCGCCGTTGAGCAGGGTGTTGAGCGTCTGCTTTTCGAGCTCCTTTGAAAAGGACGCGCAGTCCTTTTTCAGCTCCTCGTACATGCTCTCGTCTTCCGCCTCGTTTGCCATGCCGATCATTTCGAGAGTGTCATTGTAAAGGGCCTTGAGGTCTTCGTAATTCTTTATCTTGTTTTGCAGCGTCTTCATGGTCTGCATGACCTTCTGCGACTCCTGCGGATCGTTCCAGAAATCAGCGGCCGAGGTCAGTCCCTGCAGCCTTGCTATCTCGTCGCGCGCCTTGTCCAGCGCGAGCGCCTGGCCGAGATCGTCAAGGGCCTGTTTGTTCGACTCGAGCTGCAGCTTCAATTCTTCGTATGCCAGCATATATTACCTCCGAAGGTTTCAGTAGCACATAAATATAGATAATACATTATACACCAAAAGATCATGCTTCACAATATCAATATTATCATAAAGATTTTATCCTTTTCGGCGGCGTATAAACGCCGAAGGACCCGCCCTTCTTTCGAAGAACGGGTCCTCCGGCATAATAGGAGTGTATGACAGGTGTTTTTATTTAGTGAAAAGAGAGCCAAGCTTGTACGCTTCGGGACCGTGCTTTCCGAAGAACTTTCCGACGGCCCAGACCGTGCACTGGTTGCTGGCGATGACGGGTATGCTCAGTCTGTTTTCGAGCTGGTCGATTATTTCCATCAGGTTGAGCGCGCAGCAGCTCATGAAAAGAGTGTCGGCCTTCGGGTCCACGTGATCCACCGCGAAATGGTACATTATTTCGGGTTCGATCTTGGGGAGCAGCATCGGATTGCGCGGGTCCTCGGTCAGATGGCCGTGGATGCTCAGCACGTTGTAGCCGCAGTTTTCAAAATAGGCCTTTTCCATGGCGTTGATGTCGTCGGGAGTGGGGGTCACGATGGAGATGTTTTTGGCCTCCTGGGCCTCGAGCGCCATCAAAACGGCCGTGGTAGCGGTGGTGGCGTGACTGCACTTTGCTTCCTGTTTGATCTTTTCGCACATCTGCTTGTCGTAACCGAAACCGCCGACCAGACTGCCGGTGGTGCAGTTGAAATGCACCATGTCGACCGGGCATATCTCGGGATAATAGTGAAGGTTTTCGGTGACCTGGTCGCTCATGGTTTGAAGGCCTTCCTTGGTCACCGCCTTGAGGGCTACCTGGTTTTCGGCGAACTGGATATCGGGGTCGCACCAGCGGTAAAGTATCTGGATTATCCCTTCGCCTCCGACCGGAGTGACGACGGCGACGCGGCCGCGTTTGCCGTAAGTTGTTCCGTAATACATAATTTACCTCGTTTTTGGGATCGGGGAGGGGGGACCCTCCCCGGTTATAGTGTCAGCGAACGGTGCCGCCGTTCCATACCTCGTAGTCCAGATTGCGGTAAAGCATCAGCCTGTCGGCCTCCTCCTTGGAGAATTGCTTTTCGAAATCCTCGAGCACCTGAGCTACAATCTTAAGGCCGCCGGACAGGAATATTGCTTCGATGCTCTTGGCGAACGCCCAGAACATGTCGCCCGCATGATATTCCAGTGACTGGATATCGTCGTCGATGGGGACCAGCACGGTGTCCTTTGTGAAATTAGCGTCCGGTATGATATGCACGCAGCGGTTGTCGCCCTGCCTGAGCTTCATATGGTATTCCATATCGGGGTTGAAGCCCCGGCTGAGCGAGTAGTCGACGTTGCCGCAGTACAGTATGCCCTCGTCGATGAGACCGAGCTCCTCATAGGTGTCGGCCCATTCGCACTTTTTGACGTGCATGACGAATTCGGGGTTCATGCTCACGAAATCTATCGTGTGGCCGGCCTGGAGCTCGCGGTATTCCTCGTAGGTGGCCGGAGTGAGATCTTTACCGTCCCTTAGGGCACGCTGGGCCATTCTGTGTCCGCGTCGCTCGGCATAGCACCTCGCGGCGTGGATGAACGCTTTTTTGCCCTGTTCGCCGTACGCTTCCTTCAGCCTGACCTGATACATGGCGGCTATGAAGGCCTGATGTTTGCCGGTAAATTCCATGCTCATTCCTTCCCTTCGTTCTTAGGAAGCTTGAGGCAGAAGTCGCAGCATTCGCACCCTTCCATTTTGGTCATGGTGCGTTCGAATTTGATGTCCGGATTGTATCCGTGGAACAAAAACGCGTCTCTGTCACAGGAAAGCAGCATGCCGAGATCGGCCATGCCCAGCCGCTGATACATTTCGGCGTAGACGCAGCGGTCGGTGTTCCAGCGCGCCTCTTCCGGGGTGGTCTTGAGATAGGTCATCTCAAGAGCGCCGCCCGCCTCGAAAACGGGGATGAGGTGCTCCATGAACTGCTCTATATCGTTGACCTCGACTCTGGAGGCGAGCTCTTTTCCCGCTTCCTCGGCAAGGCCGGAAATGACTTCCTTGACGGCGGCGTGAGTTTCCTCAACGCCGAATTTCTTTTCAAACGCTCTGATAAGCGGTCCCGCCATGCGGGCCTCTATCTCGCGTCTTATGATCATTGGAACATCGTTGATGGTTTGCACGCCTCACACCTCCTTACAGGAACAGGTTGCCCGCGAATATGCCGAGGTAGTTTCCGATGACGTAACCCCACAAACCGACCAGTATGGACGGGACTATCAAAGCCTTCCAGCCGGCTGCAACGGAGAGGGCGCAGGCGCTGGCCTGGCCGCCGATGGCCGCCTGGGCGGCGCAGCAGATGGACTCCCAGTCCCACTTGAACAGGCGGGTGCAGAGGATCAGTATGCCATAGATGCAGACCAGGATGGCTACGATCATGACCAGGATGACGGGGGCCACGGTGAACAGCTTCATCAGGTCAGAGCCAAGACCGACGGTCACGAAGTAAAGACATATAAAGAGGGTTCCCAGTTCTTCTCCGCCGGCCAGGCTGCCGAAGAATTTGGGGAACAGGGTGACCAGGATTATGGTCAGAAGGGGCACTACCAGGAATATGGAGCCGAAGATCTGCGCGATGAACATGGGAGGATCGAAGGAAAGCACCCACTGAGAGATCGCGTTCGCGACCGCGCAGATGATGAAGGTGATGCCTACGCCCATGCCTAAATGGAACAGGGAGATCGGTTTGGGAGCCCAGTGAGCGGCGGAGGCGGACAGAGAATCGTGGGATCCGCCTTCGGATTCAAAGGCGTCGATGTAAGGGGTGCGGAAGTGTTTCTTGATGAAAGCGGTCTTGGACAGCGAGGTCTGGCCCAGTATAAGAAGGGCGATGACTATGACCACGCCGACGACACAGGCGCTGACCATCGAGGAATCGACGTTGTAAAGACCTGCCATTGCGACGAGGTTGACCGGGCCGCCGGTGCAGGCGCCGGTCATCATGGCTACGATGCCGCCGATGCCTTCCTGGTTCTTGAACGCAAGACCGGTGAGCACTGTCGCGATTATGCAGCCTATGCAGGCCACGTGGAAGATAAGGAACAGCTTTCCGGATTCTTTAATGACTCGCTTGACGTCGCATTTGAAAAGCAGGGGAGGTATGCACATCGGCAGAAGATAAGTGGAAGCCGTGGTGTATACCGGGGATGAAGTCGGGGTGATATGCAGGGTGGAAAACAGGATGGGAAGAAGCACGCACAGAGTGCCCGCGCCTATTTTAGCACCCAGCTTGGTTTTGTTTTCAAGAAGAAGCGCAAGAGCGGTAATTCCGCTGACGACTGCCCACATTACCCATGTGTTGTCGCCACTGAACAATGTACCCATTTTTTCCTCCAATAATTATTATTTGTATTTGCAGCATGATCTTGCGGGCTCGTCTGTTCAGGCGGGTCCGCTCCTGAAATTCATATAACTATCTCCTCCCCCTGGATCTTTTCGACTTTTTTCATCGATCTGATCTTTTCAATATATTCCCCGCGAGTCATGGCCGGGGTGAAACCTTTCATGATCCTGCGGGCGCCTTCGGCGCCGTTCTTCAAAAGAGCGTACGCTTCGAGTGCAAACACTTTGGCCGTAACGACGTAGGCCAGATATTCGTCGGTCAGCCTGACCGACGGGCTGTGCAGCGCGCCGGTATATCCGCCGGTGTAAAACTGCAGAACGGGCATTATCGAGGACAGATCGCCGTAGTCCGAGGACGCAGTGAGATGTACGTCCGCGCCCTCGCGTTCCACGGGGTATCTGCCGTCTGCCGCAAGCTCTATGGCTCTTTCGGTGATCGAGGTGTCCTTTGCGGGTATAACGGGGAGATAGCCCGGCACCGTCCTTATCTCGGCGGCGCAGCCCGTGCCCACGGCGCCCGCTCTCACGGCCCTGTCGAATTTGTCCGAGGCGTCCTGAAGGGCGGCCTGAGTCTTGGCTCTTATGGAGTATTCCATCCTGACGTCGTCGGCAATGATGTTGGGAGCTTCGCCCCCCTTGGAAACGTAGCCGTGTATCCTTACGTGATCCTCGTCTTTGAAGCTCTCGCGCTGCAGCTCCAGCGCGTGCATGGAAAGCGCCATGGCGTTCAGCGCATCGACGCCCTTTTCGGGCTCAGTGGAGGCGTGTACCGACCTTCCCGCCCAGCGCACCTGCTTGTTCACAAAACCGTTCATGCTGCTGTTGTAGAGAAGGACGCCTTTGTCCACCTTGGTGTGGTGGCCCAGCGCGATATCTATATCGTCAAAGGCGCCGATCCGGATAAGCTCGGCCTTTCCTCCGCCAAACTCTATGAGCCCCTTTTCCATGAGCCCGTTTTTGAATTCGACGTCGACGTATTCCTCGGACGGCACGGCCATGAACACCGCGCGTCCGCCCAGAGACGATCTGACCTCGGGGTCGGAAAGCGCGATCAGAGCGCCGAGCATGCCGGCGATCTGGGCGTTGTGCCCGCAGCAGTGGGCGGCTCCAGTCTCGGGATTCGCCTGAGGGTGGGAGGGGATGGGAAGAGCGTCCATCTCGCCGATCACTGCGACGGAGGGGCAGGGCGCCTCCGGGTTCAAAACGCCCTTGACGCCGGTGAGCGCCAGACCGTCCTCATAGTTCACTCCGTATTTTTCAAAGTGCTCTTTGACCTTTGACGCGGTGCGGTATTCGCGAAAACCCATTTCCGCGTGTTCGAAGATATCTCTGCCGATACCGATTATCTCGTCCTTGTGCGCTTCTATGATATCCAGTATCTTTTTTTCCGTCGCGTCCATGGGCCCTCCCCGTTCAAAAAGTAACGAAAATCGTTATAAATGACTAAAAATAACGATAATCGTTATAATTAAATGCACTATTTTTCAAAAAACGTTTTATTGCAGGGGGTAAATCGGGGTTAGAATATACTAAAGAAATAACGCAAATCGTTAAATATGGGTAAAAGTTTTTCCCGACGCAAATCGGGAAAAATCATTGTCTTTTCTTTGAGTAAGAGAACTCGTCGTCCACGAGAGACTCCTTCGTGGCCTGCCTGATCGCCCGCACGAAAGCGTCCACGTCTCTCGGGTCCTCGACTCTCTCTATAAAGTTGCGGGCGACGCCGTTGTCCATACGGACGTGCTGATCGTCTATCTCTTTTCCGAAATCGGTAAGCTTGAGGATATAAAGGCGGTTGTCGTCGGGGTCTTTTTCCTTGGTTATCGCCCCGCCCTTTTCCAGCCTTTTGATTATGCTGGTGAGCGTGCTGTTGGGGATCTGCATGAGTTCTCTTATATCCACCAGATGGCAGGTGCCGCCGCGTTTTCCGGTCTCGCGCAGGACGTATATCTCGAGCATGGAGAAATCCTCGAACGCTCTTTTATGGTTGCGGCGCATGCTGGTGTGGTACATGAGCTCCCATTTCAGTATGAGCTCGTGCATTGCCAGATTAACGTCTTTTTCTGTGGATGCCACTGCGATCCCCTCCGTAGAGAACGAATTATAACGATAATCGTTATAATCATATTACTCCCTTGAAAGTCCTTTGTCAACAAATTGTGCAAAAAATGTGCGCTCCGCGCAGACAAAGCGCAATTGTTGCAATCGGGGACGGCGTCGGATATAATGTATGTATCGATCGAAAGGATGAGCGGATGAACAGATTTTACGGCGGAAGATACGACGTTTGCGTCATCGGGGCGGGTCACGCCGGGATAGAGGCGGCACTTGCCGCGGCAAGACTGGGCTGCTCTGTGCTGTGCGTCACGACCTCGCTGGACGCGGTAGGCAACATGCCCTGCAATCCCTCCATCGGCGGCACCGCGAAGGGCCAGCTGGTCATGGAGATAGACGCGCTCGGCGGAGCTATGGGAAAGGCGGCGGACGCTTGCGGCCTTCAGTTCCGCATGCTCAATATGGGAAAAGGCCCCGCCGTGCACTCTCCGAGAGCCCAGGTCGACCGCGCGGCCTACCGCCTTTATATGAAATGCCTGCTTGAAAATACCGACGGCGTCGATCTCACCCAGGGCGAGGTCGTCGAGATACTCACGGGCGCGGGGCGAGTCTGCGGAGTGCTGCTCTCCTCGGGCGCCGAATACTGCGCCTCGTCCGTCGTAGTCACCACCGGCACCTTCCTCAACGCCCGCACATTGACGGGCGAGGTCGTGAAGGACTCCGGGCCCGACGGAATGGCGCCCGCCCGCGGCCTTACCGACTGCCTCGAAAGGCTGGGTCTGCCCCTTCGCCGCTTCAAAACGGGCACCCCGTCGCGCATCGACGGGCGCACGGTCGATCATTCGGTCATGGAAAGGCAGGACGGCGACGGCGGATCGTTCACCGGCACGCCCTGCGCCGGACAAAAACCGTGCTGGCTGACCTATACCAATGAAAAGACCCACGAGATAATAAGGAACGCCCTCGACCGCTCGCCGCTGTTCACCGGCGTCATAGAGGGAGTCGGGCCGCGATACTGTCCGTCCATAGAGGACAAAGTCGTGCGCTTTCCGGACAAGAAGAGACACCAGGTCTTTTTGGAGCCCTGCGGTGAGGATACCGCCGAGGTATATCTTCAGGGGCTTTCCTCATCCCTGCCCGAGGACGTTCAACTCGCGCTGATACGCTCCTGCCGCGGTCTTGAAAAGGCCCGCATAATGAGGGTGGGCTACGCCATCGAATACGACTGCCTGGACCCGCTGTGCCTGTTTCCCACCCTTGAGAGCAAAAAGATCAAGGGGCTTTACGCCGCGGGGCAGGTGTGCGGCTCGTCGGGCTACGAGGAGGCCGCGGCCCAGGGGCTGGTCGCGGGGGCCAACGCCGCCCTTGCGGTAAAGGGCAAACAGCCCCTCGTCCTCAAGCGTTCGGACGGCTATATCGGCACCCTCATAGACGATCTTTGCACCCGGGGCACCCGCGAGCCCTACCGCATGATGACCTCGCGTTCGGAATACCGGCTGGTCTGCCGTCAGGACAACGCCGATCTCAGACTTTCGCAGCTCGCCTTCGAAAACGGCCTTGGGAGCTCGGAGCGGGCGCAGCTTGCCCGCGAGATATCCGAGCAGACCTCGCGCGAGCTTTTGCGTCTGGAAAAGACCGGCCTTTCTCCCGCCCGGGCAAACGGCTTTCTCACAGAGCGCGGACTTTCCGAGGTGACCGACGGGACCACTCTCATGGACCTTCTCAGGCGTCCGGAGATAAGCTACGACGAGCTTTCCGAAATAGATCCCGAAAGACCGGAGCTGTCTTCCCGCGTGCGCGAGCAGGTGGAGATAAACGCCAAATACAGCGGTTATATCCGCCGCCAGCAGGAGGAGATCGAGCGACAGAAAAAGATGGAGAGCTTCCCGCTGCCGCCCGATATGGATTATCTTGCCTGCACCCAGCTGCGCACCGAGGCCAGACTCAAGCTCAACGAGATACGCCCGCTCACCCTCGGCCAGGCCGCCCGCATATCGGGCGTGTCGCCGTCAGATATCGGGGCGCTGATAATGATACTCAAGATGAACGAAAAGGCGCGGAAATGATCCGCGCTTTTTTTGTAAGAAAAAACGATTTTTTGCGTCTTATATGGCAAAGGGGGGAGAAGCGTGACCGACAGACGCCTGGTCGAGCTGTTCTTTGAGCGCCGCGAGCAGGCGCTGGAGCAGACCGAAAAGAAATACGGCGCTTATCTTCGCGCCGTAGCGCTCAACGTCTCGGGCGATACGCGCGACGCCGAGGAATGCGTCAACGAAGCTCTGCTGCGCGCGTGGAACTCCATCCCGCCTGCGAGGCCGGACGACCTCAAGCTGTATCTTGCCAAACTCACGCGCAATCTGGCTGTGGACGGACTGCGCCGGGCGTCGGCAGGCAAGAGAGGCGGAACGGCGGGGGAGATCATTTCCGAGCTGAGCGACGCCGTCCCTTCCCCCCGCGGCGTCGAGGATCGGATCGAACAAAAGGAGCTCGGGCAGGCGATCAACCGCTTTCTTGCAAAGTTGCCCGCCCGGGAGAGGGACGTTTTCATGATGCGGTACTGGTACATGTGGGACACGGCAAAAATAGCCGCATCCATGCGCCTGAAGCCGTCGAACGTCTATACTATCCTTTCACGCACCAGAGAAAAGCTGCGCGAGGCGCTCAAAAAGGAGGGTCATTTTGAATAACGGACAAATCATACTTGAGGCCATAGGCGAGGCCGACGTAAAATACCTGCGCGCGGCCGAAAGACGCCGGCGCTTCGGCAATATAATGAGACACGTCGTCAAGAGCGTTCTGGTCTTTATACTGAGTCTCGCCGTTTTGACCCTTCTTTATTTCATCCTCTTCGGACAGGGACACGCCGCTTGAGCGGCATTGGAGGCGATATAATGAAAAACTGGCCCGAAAACGCGGACGCGCTGCGCGAGGTCGAAAACAAAAGCAAGAACGGTCTTATGAGATATATACTCATAAGGGTGCTCTGGGCCGTGGTCACCCTTTTGGGCGTTTGCCTCATCATTTTCTTCGTCGTCGACCGCATGCCGGACGTCGGCAGCAATTGTATTTTGGGAAAACCGGTGATCTACCTTTATCCCGAGCGCGAGACCGAGGTGCGCGTCGAGCTTGCGATAGACGGCAGGATGACCGCGTCCGAGCCCGAATACGGCGGCGGCTGGAGCGTCACCGCCTGCCCGGACGGGACGATAAAGACGCGCGACGGCGGCC
>JAEEGL016969920.1_pt1 | contig 22581 bp, 16 predicted proteins | sample 9134231 | NCBI WGS metagenome assembly JAEEGL01 (sample SAMN16246548, study PRJNA631951) | gut metagenome | biome: gut microbiome; feature: rumen; material: fiber-attached | host: Bos | place: Iran: Karaj | collected 2018-10
AAGACATTATGTATGTGGAAAAGATTCAAAAACAAATACTCTTTATATAGCTTATGGCGATGATTCAAAGTATTTATTATCTGATGAAGCAATTATTGAAGATATGAATTATATATCAGATAAAAAGCCAATAAAAGCAACCGCAAAATTTAGATATAGAAGTGAAGATATTCCTGTTACAATAGAATATTTAGATAATAATCATATTAAAGTAAAATATGAAAATGGAAAATCTATTACTCCAGGACAAGCATGTGTTATTTATGATAAAGAAGAATGCTTAATGGGTGGGATAATTAAACAAGTATTTAAAGACAATAATGAAATTTGGTATCTAAAATAAATGGAGATAATATGAAAAAGAAATTATTTATATTATTAATAATTCTTTCATTATGTTTATGCATTAGTTGTATTTATAATAATAAAGCAGTAAATACTATAGAAGAAAAAAATATAGATTATTCTAAAGAAGAATTAAATGCAAGGTTATTAAATATAATTAATGAAAAAAACTTTGATGAAGTAACTAAAAATTTTTTAATAGAAATATTTGATGAACTATATAAAAGTTATCCAACTTGGAAGAATGTCTATAAAGATCTTCCAGAAATTAATAAATATATTTATGACAATTTGATTATGCCATTAAAAAATATTGGTCATATTAATTTATATCGTTCATCGTCTAAAGAAGCCGAAGAAATAAGACAAATAGGAACTGGTTATACCGCTTATGATGAAAATGAAGAATTATATATTGATCTAATATATGATTCATTTGAAGAGATTAGTGAAGAACTCCACCTACAAGATTTAGAAGCATTATTTCATGAAATAATTCATTGTAAACAACTATCAAATAATATGATTATAGATTTAACTTATAATGATGAAGAACATAATACACTTTATAGATTTCTAATGGAGGGTGGAGCTACCTTTAATGCTCGTTTTATATCAACTTATAATAACAACACATATGCTGGATATGGATTTTGTAAAAGTGATAATAGTTTATGTCTAGAATATAATAAAGAAACTGGAATAGGTGGTACTTATATTATGTATATGTATTCATATGATAAAATGGTTTATATTTTAGGTTATGATGTTATTAATAAGTATGAAAAAGGTTTAATTAGTGATCAAGATTTAAGAAATATGTTACAAGAAAAAACAAATATAGATGTATTTAATATTATATCCAAAGCTTGTAATGAAAAAATAAATGATGTCTCTTTTGATAATATAATTAAACTAGAAAAAATTTTTTTAAATCAAATAAAAAATGATATAAATAATTTAGATAGTTATGATAAAACAGTAAAGTATATTGATATTTATCGTAATTTTAAAATAAAGTATTTCCCAAAAATAGGAAAAAAAGAAGAAATGTATTCTGTTAATGATGACATTTTTGATGATTATTTTGAAATAGATGAAATTGATAACCTATTAATAGATAAAATTATTGAATATAATATTTTTAAGACATTTAGTAAAAATGATAAATTAAATAGGATGGCTATAAAAGTATTATTAAAAGGAAATAAATATTCATATTTTGAAAATAATAACGTTTTTGAAAGTATACGTTTACCATTCCATTTAAATGAAGTCAAATATAATTATAGTGAAAAAAATAATGATGGAGAATTCATATTAAAATATCCATGTGATTATTTTGATTATGTAGATTTTGACAAAGTGGTATATTTAGATGTGAAATTTACTGAAAACGAAATAAAATCAATTAAAGGTTATAATCCTCAAAAAATAAAAAACATAAACAATTTTTATACTTTATATAATAAATAAATATAAATATGATATTTAAAATGATGTCTTGAAAAAATACAGTTTTTATGGTATAATACATTGCAATAAGAGGGAGTAGTTCCATCATAAGATGTTATAATTCAATATCACGGTTAATAACCTGGATTATATGTTAAGAACAAGACTTTTATAGAAATATAAAAGTCTTTTTTATATTTCGGAAAGGGAGGATTAATATGGAAAAGAAGAGTATTAAAAAATTAGCATTGACTTCACTTTTATTTGGAGGTTTAGCATTATCAACTTTAACTGGATGTAATTGTAATTATTCTTTAGTAGAATTTAAGTATGATTTTAACAAAGCTATCATTATTAATGGTAATAAAGTTACTATCGTCGAGATTGAAAAGTGGTCAGACTATGAAGGAGAACAACTTCAATTAATTACAAAAGATGGATTAATTCTTGTTACTTCTTCATTTGATACAAAGCTGGTTAACGATAAAAACTCTGAAATAAAAGCAGAAGATATTGCTAGGACAATAGTAGGAGAAGATTGTGAAATTAATTATCTTCCTAAAGAAAAAAGTTTAACTCTTACTCCATAACTAGAATAAAATGATGAAATAAAAATCATCATTTTATTTTTTCTATTGACAATTAAATGTAAAGTGTTATACAATTATATTGTTAATAGAGTAGAGGAGAAAATAGCAATGAAAGAATTAAATCAATTATTAAGTGAAATAGGAATATCAAAGGTAAAATTAGCAAAATATTTAGGTGTTTCAAGACAAATGATTTATAATTATTTAGAACTTGATTCATTAAGTAAATGGCCACAAGAAAAAAGAATTTTACTTTTAAAATTATTAGATATTGAAGATGATAGCGATAAAGCAATTAAAAATATAAAAATTACAAGTGAATATTTAGAAAATGTAGAAGCAAGATTAAATCAAAATGTTAGAGATATGAATTCTCAATCATTTAACTACAAAAATCTTACAAGAGAAGAACAAGATTTATTAAATGATCTAGTATTCTTAATAAAAGAAAAATTCACTGAAGAAAAAACAAAAGAAACATATTGGATATTCTTATATTTATATCATGTTTTACAGTCATTAGATAATGTTCAAGAAATTAAATATATATTTGCATATTTATCAAAAAAATGTGGATTTACTAATGCAAATGAATTTAAATTTAATGATACAAAACAATTCATATTAGAAAGTATTATATTTACTGCATTTAATCTTTATAATAATGGTGGGGCTTCTAAATCTAAATTAGTAGAATCACATAATAGATTTGAACAAGAAATTGAAAATGATAAAGAAGAAAAATTAAGTCGTACACAACAATTAAATACTTTTAAAGTACAAGCATTAAAAGAATTAGGATATACTGAAATAACTAAAGATAATGCATCAGAAGTATTGACTAGAATGGCTGAAATTCAATCTAGAAAAGTATAATTTAATATTGTTTAGGGGACTTCCAATAATATATGTTATGTTAATTTCTATATTATAATTTATAAAATATTATAATTTAAAACGTTATAATATTTTTTTTATTAGTTTATAAAAATAGTATACTTTTTATATTTTTCTAAGATATAACAATTATAAAACTTGAGTTCAAATTAATATAATTTTAAATTGAATTAATTATTTATATATATTAGATTATTATTATGTTATTCATTATTTTTTATATTAATTGTATGATTTATTTATTTCTAAAAATGGAATTGAGTGAATGATTATTAAGGTATTTGTTTTCTCGATTCCAATTTAAATTTTACTTCTATTTATTTTTTTACTCAATTTAGAAGTGAAAGTATAATTACCAATATAACTGATAACTCAAATCCAAATATGATATATCTTTTATTATTATATTTTAATAATTCTTTTTGAATTTCATTAAAACATAGACTTATCATTATTCCTGATACAAATAATAGAATTATAGCTAATATTACATCACTTACTTCCCTACCTAACACAAAATATGAAAGTAGGGCTCCAGATGGTTCAGAAATACTTGCAATTAATATTTTTTTTATTACATTTCTCCTACTCTTTTTTGAATAATATAGTGGAATTGATATAAGTAATCCTTCTGGAATATTATGAAGCATAATAGCAATTACTGTTTTAATACCAATTTTGAAGTTTTTATATGAACTAATAAATACAATTATTCCCTCTGGTATATTATGCAATGTTATTGATATAAGTGATATTAATCCAATTTTATATAATGAATTTTTGCTTTCTTTATTTTTTAAAAAATAAACTATTAAATAACCAATTGAAAATGCAACTAATGATAAGAGAATTGAATATATCAATTTATAACTATTAAAAATCATTTTTAAAGAACTAGGTATTAGATCAAATATACTTATATATAGTAATATAAAATAAGAAAGTGATAGTGTAAAAGAAATTAACTCCCCTACTTTCTTTATTTTAAAATAAATAGGTATTACTCCTATAAGCGTTGAAAAACCAGATATTATAGTTAAAATAAAAGGACCAATTATTTCCATATTCATAATATAATATTACGCATTTAAATATTAAATATAACCATAATAATATTGGGTGGTGATTAAAATGACTCAAACAAGAAAAAATGCTAGAAGTAATTCGAATTGCAGAAGCAATGCAAGATCAAATTCCAATAGCAGAGCAAAAAGTAATTCTTCATCTAAAAGATGTCGTTAATTTTAGAAAAGTATTCATTTATTCTTGAATACTTTTTTAATTGAAAAATCTACTATATCATGGTAAAATAATAATATGAAAAAAATAATAATTGGAGTATTAATAACAATAGAGACATTATTAATTTCATTAATTATTGTTCTTTCTTTATATAGGAAAGGACTTTTATTTGATGCTCCAATTCCAAATATTACTAACGTTTATTTAGATGATGATAACTATGTTAATATTAACTTTGATTTAGAAGAAAATGGTGTAAGCGACAAAATTTTTTATATTGTTCAAAAAGATTCAACTACTCCAGATGTTAATTCTCCAAATTGGAAATTAATCAGTGGTAATAATTTAAAATACTTATTTGATGATCTTTATTATACTTTTTTAAAAAATGAAGATAATGTTATTACTGAAGTAAAAAAAGCAGAGATTTTTGGGATAGTTTCTAATGTTAAATTGAATAAGAGCTTAATTTATCTTGCTATAAATGCAACTTATACACCTACTCTAACATATGATTTATTAGGCCATTATAGTGATAGTCCATATTGGTATAGTGATGATGAAAATATTGCTACTGTAAATCAATCTGGAAAAATAACAGGTATTAAAAAAGGTGAAACAAAAATTCACGTTAAAGTATTAGATAATGAAGCAACTATTGATGTTGTTGTAACAAATTTAATAGTTAAAAAACCTAAAAAATATGATAAATCTAAACCATATTTACCTTGTGGTAGATATACAAAAGAAGAAAATGATTTATTAGATAAAATATTAGAAGATAGAGTTAATGATGTGGGATATAGAACAAGGGCTAGTGTTGTTGAAGCAGGTAGATTTTATACATTAGAATTTCCTTATATTCTTGAGTATTTTAATGAGAATGGACGATTATCTGGAAATGGTATTGATGGCGAAGGAAGATATTATCATAAAGGTATGTACTTACATAAAAGTAGATTTAAAAATATAACTAAAAGTGCAACTGGTCCACAAATATGGGGATGTAGTCTTTATTCTAGACCTGCAGGTAGATTCAAAAAAAATGGTCTAGATTGTAGTGGATTTATTTCATGGATATTATATAATGGTGGATTTGATGTAGAAGATATTGGTGCTGGAGTTACACCAGTAAAAAATTTAACTGATTATGGAGATAAAAGAGTTTTAACAAAATCGCTTATGGACTCTGGTAGAATAAAAGTTGGTGATTTATTATCTTCTGGTGGAGTATGGGGTGGTCACATAGCATTAATTATTGGCATTGATAAAAAGAATTATTATGTTGCAGAAAGCTTAATGAGTGATCCCAATGTAGGCATACGAGTATATTCTAAAGCAAGTTTTATAAAAAGATTTTATTGGGTAATGCTTATGGATAGCTATTATAAAAAAGATGGCAAACTAACAAATATGTGGTATTAAGAGGTTAAAATGCAAAAAAAAGAAACTATTAAGAAAAAAGGAAAAAGTAGTTTAAAAGGGAAAAAAAATATAAAAACAAAATCAAAAAGTAAAAAATCATTTAATACAAAATCAAAAAGCACTAAATTAAAAAATACTAAAAAGAAAAATATAAAAATTAGTAAAATTAAAAGTATAAATAATTTGTACTTTAAATTTGAAAATATAATTAAATCAGCTTTTTCTAAAAATAATAAAAAAACAATGATAAAGTATTCTCTTATTGAAAAAAAGAGAAAATCTATATTAACCATTGCTTTAATTTCATTATGCAGTATAATTTTTTTAGTTTTAATTTATAAAATCTTTTTTGTAGCACCTAACCTATCCATAACTGATGTATATTTAGATGGAAATAAAGTAATTGTTACTTTTAAAAATCATTCTTCTAGTTTAAAAAATAATGTTTATTGTTTATATACTGATTCATCTGAAAAACCATCAATTGATGATAGTAAATGGTTCTTAACTGAGAATAATGAATGTACTTATACACTGGATAAAAATATATATCACGTATATTTAAAAAATGAAGATAATACTATAATTAGAGCTTATCAAACTGACAGAATTGGTGCTGTTAAAAATTTAACTATAAATATTGATAAGTATTATTTACCTTTAAATGATACTTTAGAATTAAATATCAAATATATGAGATATGGATATGTTGATGATAATGTAAAATGGTATTCTTCAAATACAAAAATTGCAACAGTAGAAAATGGTAAAGTAAAAGGTTTATCTAATGGAAATGTTAAAATTACTGCAAATATAAATGGATATTCTGTAACAAGTGACATAACTGTAACAAATTTGATTTCAAAAAGAGTTCATAATAAATTTAGTACTAATAAAAAAGATTTACCATGTGAAAAATATTCTAAAAAAGAAAATATTTTATTGGATGAAATACTAGAATTTAAAATTAATAATGTCGGATATAAAACAAGAGCTGCTGCTGTTGAAGCCGCAAGATTTTTAACATTAGATTTTCCATATCGTATTAATTATTTTTATGAAAATGGTAGACTTAGTACAAATAAAGTAGATGGTGAAGGAAGATATTATCATAAAGGATTATATTTAAATGAAAGTAAATATAAAAATATTTCTAAAAGTAAATATGGTCCAAAAATTTGGGGATGTCCACTCTACTCTGTCCCTGATTCTGGAGAATCAGAAAATGGCTTAGATTGTAGTGGATTTGTTAGTTGGGTGTTAAAAAATGCAGGTTTTAATCCTGGAGATATTGGTGCTGGAATTACTTCTAAGAATAATTTAACTGATTTAGGTAATATGAAAAAATTAACTAGTAGTTTAGCTAAATCTAAAACTATTAAAGTTGGGGATTTACTTCATAATAATTGGAATGGTGGTCATATTGCAATTATTATTGGAATTGATAAAAAGTATTACTATGTTGCTCAATCTATATGGTTTGATGAAGGTGGAGTCACAATAACTAAATATAAAAAAGACGAATTAAATGATGATTTTGATGAAGTAATACTTATGGACAAATACTATAAAAAGGATGGTAGTCTTACTAAAATGTGGTAAGAAATAATAATGAAAAAAAGAAGAAGACTTAAGAAAAAATTTAGACGTATCTTTAAACTATTATGTTTTATAATAGTAGTTTTCATTGTGGTTTTTATAATAAATAAAATTAATTCAAAAAAGTATATTATTTCTATTGAATATAATGATAATTTAATAGTAAATTTAATAGAAAATGATAATTTATACTGTATATTATCAAATAATGAACCTTCATTATCTGATAATAAATGGGTAAAATCAAATAATAATAAATGTATTCTAAATTATAATAATGAAAATAATATTTATATAAAAAATGAAGATAAGATATTATATTCTTCAAATAATGATATATACTATGAAGTAAAAGATTTAAACGAAATATACCTTGCAGTTAATGATGAATTTTACTTATTTAAATATATAATTGGAAATATAAAAAAATTTAAATTTCAAATAGATAATAATAAAATAATAGAATTTAAAAATGGATATGTTAAATCATTAAAAAAAGGAATAGCAAATTTAACAGTTAAATATTTAGATAACTCAAAAACTATAAATATAATAGTGACTGACTTAATTATTAAAAGGCCAAAAGATGGGTACGATTTTAGTAAAGAAAAATTAAAATGTGAAAGATATACTAAAGAAGAAAATGATTTAATTGATAAAATATTAGAATTTAAAACTAATAATGTTGGATATAAAACAAGGGCATCTGCTGTTGAAGCCGCAAGATTTTTAACATTAGATTTTCCATATCGTATTAATTATTTTTATGAAAATGGTAGACTTAGTACAAATAAAGTAGATGGCGAAGGAAGATATTATCATAAAGGATTATATTTAGATGAGAGTAGATATGATAATATTAGTGGTTCTTCTACATTAAATAATATTGGTACATGGGGATGTAGTATTTATAGTATACCAATCAAAGATTATGATAATAATGGCCTTGATTGTAGTGGTTTTGTTAGTTGGGTTTTATTAAATGGAGGTTTTAATCCTGGAGATATTGGTGCTGGATTTACAAAAGCAAAAGATCTAACTAGTTTAGGAACGCTTAAAAGCATTGATAATGATATAGCAACAAATGGAACTATAAAAGTTGGTGATTTATTACATAATGAAAGAAATGGTGGACATATAGCAATAATTGTTGGTATTGATGAAAATTATTATTATGTTGCACAAGCTGTTTGGTTTGATGAAGTTGGTGTTATTATTAGTAAATTTAAGAAAGATGAATTAATTCAAGAATATCCACATGTAGTTTTAATGGATAAATATTATAAAAAAGATGGTACTTTAACAAATATGTGGTAAAAATAAAAAAGATATCTCTTTAGATATCTTTTTAAATGGTTTTAAGACGTTTTTTTGACTTTTTTATTATAATTAATAATTTGTACCTACTCTTCTATTTATTTAAAATTTGAATTAAAATCACAGTATTTCTACTATGATTATTTTTCTTTCTTATTATTTTCTTTTAATTTATTTGTATTTAATAATATTAAATATACAAAAGATCCTCCAATTATGCATGATTCTAAACCAAATAATATAATATATACTAATGTATTTGATCTATTTGTCTTTACTCTACTTAATTCAAAATTACTATTTCCTGAAGGTCTATTTGGCCTACTATTTTTATCACTTGATTTTTTATTATCATTATTTTTAGTTGTATCACTTTCTTCAGTAGTCTCTGGTATTTCTTTTATATCATTTTTATCATTAATCATTTCTTTTTGATTAAAACTAATATCTGGAATAGATTTAGTATTAAATTGTTTAACTGTAAAATATGAACAAATAATCATAATTAATATAATAGCTATTATAATTATATTTTTAGTATTTTTATCCATATATCCTCCTTTCATTATGTCAAGTATAATATACAAATATTAAACCAAAATTAAAAAGTAGATTTTTAATTTCTACTTTACTATTTTTTAAATACTACTTTAAATGTTGTAAAACCATCTTTTGATTCAGCACTAATATTACCATTATGTTTTAATGTTATACTTTTTGCTATTGCAAGACCTAATCCATATCTATCATCATTTCTATTTCTTGATTTATCTACTCTATAGAATCTTTCAAATATTTTTTCTTCTTCACCTTTTGGAATAGGATTTCCCTTATTGATTACATTTAAAACAATATTATTTTTTTCTTTCTTTAAATTAACTTTAATTTTACTATTCTTAGAACTATGTTTAATAGCATTATCTAGTAATATTGTAACTAATTGTTTTATTTCATCACTATTACATTTAAATTCAATATCATTATCTATATTATATTCAAGTTTTATATTATGCTCAAACATTAAACTTTCAACAGTTAAAGCAGTTTTTTCAACTATTTTAGAAAGATTTGTTATTTCAAATGAACTACTATTTTCTATTTTAGATAAATCTAACATATTTGTAATTAATCTATTAATTCTTTCTGATTCATTTTGTATATTATATAACCACTTTTTATCATTATCATGCTCTAATGCTTCAGCACTTGCCATTATAACAGCAAGAGGTGTTTTAAGTTCATGAGATGCATCAGCTACAAATTCTTTTTGTTTTAAGAAAGTCTCTTCTACAGGTTTAATTATCCAACTAGATAATATACTTGAAATAAAAGTAGCTACTAATTCAGCAATTATAAATAAAACAATTGAGATTTTTAGTGATAATATGATCTCTGAATTTATTTTTGATAAACTCATTATAATAATTCTATTTCCAGAATAATTATATGCGAATTCACTTGTAAATAAATTATTTATATATTTACCCTCTTCTTTTTCTATAATTTCATTTACTAAGTTATTTATATATATATAATTATATTCGCTAAAGCTGTTATTAAATATCTGTCTAATTGATTTATCTTCTTCTAAAATTACAGTATAAATATCCGAATCAATAAATCTAAGTGGCTCTTCATTATTACTTCTGGGTCTTATTTTGATTTCTAATTTATTAGAAACGCTTTTATACTCTTTATTATAATTTTGAATATTTGTCACTAATAAAATTAAAAAAGTAAATATACTAAAAATCCCAAATATTGTAAAAAATACCTTATTTTTTAGTTTTTTCATTTGTTACCTCTAATTTATATCCTATTCCTCTTAATACTTTGATATTAACATTTGATTCTATTAATTTAAATTTTCTCCTTAAAAAAGACAAATATGCTTCAAGATTATTAGATTCAATTTCATTATCAATACCCCAAATTTTATCATATAATTGATCTTTAGAAATAACTATTCCAGCATTTTGAATGAAGTATTCAAGTATTTGAAGTTCTTTTAAACCAATATTTATTGATTCAGTTGTATTTATATTAATAATTGATGATTTTTTTAAATCAAGTTCTATATCTCCAAAAGTTAGTTTATTTTCAATTACATTATTAACTTTTCTTAATTGAATATTAACTCTTGCTATTACTTCTTCAATATGAAATGGTTTAGTTATATAGTCATCAGCACCATTATTAAGTCCATTTAATTTATCATCAAGTTCACTTTTTGCTGTAAGCATAATAACTTTCGATCTAATATTGTTTTCTCTAATATTCTTAAGAATTTCAAAACCATTCATAAAAGGAAGCATTACATCTAATATTATTAAATCATAATTATCAGATAAAGCATTATCAAGACCACTTTCTCCATCATAAGATATATCTACATTATATTTTTCCTTTCTAAGAGAAGTTGCTAAAATATCAGCAAGTGAACTTTCATCTTCAACTACAAGTATTCTCATTCATATCACCTCATTTCTATAATAGATTACATTATATAAATTAAAATAATATTAAATATTTAATTATATTTATTTTTAAAATATTCAACTAAATCATTTACATCTAGATCTTTATTAAATAATCTATTGGATACTTCATTTATATTATAAGTACCACCGTACATATGAATATTTTTATTTAAATATTTCGTTATTTCTTTAATTTTACCTTCTTTTAATAATTTATTTACATCTCCTAAATCATTATTTATTTTTTTAAGAAGCATACCATCAAAAATACTTCCAAGTAAATATGTAGGAAAATATCCAAAAGAACCATCTGACCAATGCATATCTTGTAGTATTCCATCTTTATCATTTGGTACTTCTATTCCTAAGTATTCTTTATATTTTTGATTCCATAATTTATCTAGATTATCTAAATCAATATTATTATTAAATATGTCTTTTTCAATTTCATATCTAATTATAATGTGCATACAATATGTTAATTCATCTGCCTTAGTTCTAATAAGAGATGGTTTAGCATTATTAAAATGAAGCATAAATTCATTAATATCCATATCAATATTTAACAATTTTTTTATTTCTTCATATATTGGAATCCAGAAATTTTTATTTCTTCCTAATATGTTTTCATAGAATCTTGATTGACTTTCATGAAGAGCTACTTTATCAATATCATAACATCCATATTTCTTCAAAATATCACTTATATTTTGTTCAAATATTCCGTGCCCACCCTCATGTATAATTGTAGACATATGATCAAATATATCACTTTCATTACTAAAAGCAATTCTTACATCATTATTATTCATCTTAATAGTATAGCCATGAGTATAAATACCAAGAGCACCTCTTGTATTATCAAATCCAATATAATTTAGTAAAAACTCTGATATTTTAATTAAATCACTATTAGAATATTTATTATTTATTTTATTAATCTTAATAGGTTTTAAATCATTAATAACTGGTTTAATTTTTTCTTTTAAATCAGTAAATAATTTATCAATAAGTAATGTAGTAATACCTTTTTCATATGTAGATAACATTGAATCATATAAATTAGTACTATTTGGATACATATACTTATATAATTGTTTTGTCATATCAATTATTTTTATTAAATATGGTTTATAAATACTATAATTATTCTCATCTTTAGCTTTAACCCAACTATTTAAAGAGTTATTTTTTAATTTAGTATATTCTTCAAAAAAATCTTCTGGAACTCTTTTAAATTTTTCATAATCTTCTTTTAGATATAATATATATGTTTTATCAAGCTCATTTAAGCCATTTAAATCGATTTTATTTATAAGTTTGATTAATTCATCACTTGTACTTAATTTAAATGATTCTAGGTCTATTTTAGTGCTTATATTTATTAAATATTCAAATGATTTAGTTGGAGCAATTGTATCCATCTCCCATCTAAGTATTGAACTTAAATAATTAAGATCACCTATTCTATCTAAATATTTTAATAAATCATCCATAATATCACCATAAAAATTATATCATAAAAAAAGAATAGATTATACTATTCTTTATTTTTAAATTAAGTTTTCCATACTAATATCTGCTTCTGTTATTGTTCTTAATACTTTCTTTTGTTTTTTATCTTTCGTATTACTAGCATGTTTAATAATTGTTTTTTCATATATATTTCTTACAAATCTTGCATTTCCAAAATTCTCTTTATTTCTATTTTCATTAATTATAATTTCAAGAACTTTTTTAGCATCATCTGTAACTTCAAAACCAGCTTTCTTCATCATTCCGTCAAATATTTGAATTAATTCATTAGTAGTATAATCATCAAATTCTAACGTATATCCAATTCTAGAAGCTATACCTGAGTTTGCATTTAAGAATGACTGCATTTCTTTAGTATAACCAGCAAATATACAAACTAAATTATCACGATTATTCTCCATTTCAGCTATAAGAGTTCCAACAGCATCATCATTATAAGAATTATTCTTATCACCTAGCATATATGCTTCATCTATAAATAGAATTCCACCTTTAGCTTTATTAATTACTTCAGAAGTCTTTATAGCTGTTTGACCAACATATTCAGCTATTAAATCTTTACTAGTAACTTCAATTAATTTATTTTCTTTAATGTAATGAAGATTATATAATATTCCACAAAGTAACCTAGCAATAGTTGTTTTACCTGTACCAGGATTACCTAGAAATATCATATGAAGATTAACATTTCCTATCTTTAATTCATCTGAAGCTTTTTCTTTTAATTTCATTAAATCAACAAGTTCATATAAAGTTTTTTTAACTTTTTCTAAACCAACTAAATCATTTAAATCTTTAAATATCTCTTCAGTTGTCTTTTCTTCTTTAATTAAAGGAACATCATTGTTTAGTAATATGTAATTAATTAAATTATCCCTATATGTTTCACTATCTAAATCACTCTTATCATAAGACTCTGTAATATAATCAAGTAATTTTACTTTTAATTCTTCATCGATATTTGTGTTATCAAGTATTTCAGCATAAATAACTGATTTTTCTTGTTTTTCTTCTACCAAATTTAATATAAAATATTTATCCTTTAAATCTTTATTATAAGTAAATATATTATTTAATTCTTTTTCATTTTTACAAACAAGTACACTTATATTCTTATTATTTTTAATACATTCTTCAAGTGTATGCATATATTTTTGCTTATCAGTTATATTTTCTAGTTCTAATCCTTCTAAGTCATTTAGAATTATTAAATCATTTTCTTTATAAGTTTTTATGATTAAATCATCACTTAAACTATAAAAAGGTAATTTAATTGATTTATTTGTCTTTAAATATTTACTATTGTTAGATGCATTTTTTAATATATTTATAATAGTATCTATTGTTTTTTCTGTCTTACTTAATATAGTAATATTAAAAGGTATATATCTTTTATCTCCATTATAATTATAAATATAATTAACAATTTTCTTTAATAATCCTTTTGATTCTTCATTTAAATATAATTTATTAATTTCAGTTTCAAAATCTATATTAATTATTTCTTCATTAGACTTATTTTGATTTGAACTAGTAGTACCAAAAAAATCATTATATATATTTTTTAAGTATTCCTCTTCCATATTCAAACCCTATTTTTTAACATTAATCTCTAATAATTTACTCTTTAATTCTTTTTCTAATTCTTCTAATTCTTTTTCGCTTTCTTGTCTCTTAATACGACCATTTTCATGAATTTCAACAACTTTATTTAATGTTTCAATAATATCTTGATTTGTTTTTCTTAATGTTTCAATGTCCACTATTGCTCTTTCAGATTCTTTTGCTATTTCAATTGAACCTTGTTTTAAAGTTTCACTATTTTTCTTTAACATATCATTTGTAAGTTCACTAACAGCTTTTTGACTTTCAAGAGCAGATTTAGCTCTATTAATTCCAAGTGCTAATACCATTTGATTTTTCCAAAGAGGAATAGTATTAGTAATTGAACTTTGTATTTTTTCAATTAATTCTGCTTCATTACTTTGTAATAATCTAATTTGAGGAGCCATTTGAATAGAAATTAATCTAGTAGTTTTAAGATCATATATTTTCTTTTCAAATCTATTAATAATATTTCTCATATCATTAACTTTTTGGATATCTAATTGTTCATTACTTTCTTGTGCTTTCTTTTCAAGTTCAGGTAAAACTACATTTCTTAATTCTTCTAATTTTTTTTCACCTGCAATAATATATAATGAAATATCTTTAAAATAATTTAAATTCTTTTCATACATATTATCAAACATAGTTATATCTTTTAACATATTCATTCTTTGTTTTTCTAAAGATCCTTCAATAGTATCAACATTTTTTTCAATTTTTGAATATTTAGCAATTAATTTATCAATTTCCTTTTTAACACTTGAAAATACTTTTTCAAATAAATTCATATTTTGTGAATCAACAATTGCTTTATCAAAAGATTTTAATTCACTAACTAATTTTGCAAGGCTCTCTCCAACTTCTCCAGTATCTTTAGTTTTAACATCTTGTAATACTTCATCTGAAAACTTAGATATTTTATTTTGAGCAGCAGAACCAAATTCTAGAATTTGAGTATTATCATATACATCTATTTTAGAATTAAATTCATTTATTGCCTCTTTTTCTTCATCACTTAGTAAATCATAATTTAATGAGTCTTCAATTTTTTCTTCTGTTACTTTTTCTTCAGTAACTAATTTTTCAACCTTCTTATCTTCCTTATTATAAGATATTCTTAATTCATTTTTCATAAATAAACCTCCATTATTTTAAATAATTAATTAATTTATTATAAGTATCCATCTTTAAACTTGTTACAGTACTTGTTATTGACTTAGGAAGTGCAAGTCCAAGAGAAGATACATCATAAACTCCACCAGTAATTCCAGTTCTAAATCCATATTTATTAAATGCTATTTGACTAATTTCTTCGTCATTCATGGCATCATATAATAGTTTACCATTTTCTGTAAATATTGCCAAACAGTGTGAATTCCAAATCGTTGGAGATGGATATAATACTCTAATGTCTTCTTTTACTTCAGCAAAACCTTTAGGGTTAGCATTAGCAAAATCAATCATACTTTTTTCATAATCAACTATCATAGGTTCTCCACCCATTCCAGTTTTTAGATATCTTTCAAATAAATCAGCAGGAGTATTATTCATATAACCAGACTTATTATAGAATTTTTTTAATTTAGCAAGATTAGTATTTAAAGTTGATTCATTGATAGAACCATTACTTAATATTGATAATAATAATCCATAATATGTAGCTCCTGGTGAAGATGTAACTGGATCAGTTGAAGCAATATTTATATTTCCATATAATTCTTTTAGACCTATATCACTCCATTTTTTTCCACTTAATATATAGTTCATTAATTTTTCCATATTAGTAATAAAATATACACCATTTTCATCTTTAGTAACAATATTTTCATTAATTAGAGCATCTACTACTTTACCCCAACTATATATTACAATTGGAGTATTTAATGTTAACCCACCATTTAATACAGTATATCTATCAGCTTCTTTTGCTTCTTTATCAGGATATAATTTATAATAATCATAAAATCTTTGATCAGAAGTAAATAAAACATCATATTTAGTTACTCCATCAGTATGAATTGTAATATCTTCTCCATTATTAATTCTTTCAATGATATCTTTATTACCTTCTCCTACTTTTTCACGAATAAGAGGCCATAAAACTGTTTTCCCGTTGCTCCAAGTATCATATACCACATTAATTTTATATTTTTTTCTTAGTATTTCATTAACTCTTTCATCAGCAAGAAAATCTTCTTTTCCACCTCCAGTAGCGACATAAATTGTAGTTAAATTACTATTTGTAAAATCAAAACCATTGTTATTATCAGTTATAATTTTATAAGCAACAACTCCAAGAATAATAGCTACAAAAATAACAACACCAATTATTTGTTTCTTATTCATCTTTGTCCTCCTTTATTAATTCAATATCATTAAATCCATCACTCTTTAAAATATTATTTAATACTTTCATATCAGCTTCAACATTTTCAATCTCTGACTTATATAAATTATTTAATATTTTTTTGAATGAACTATTAATTTCTTTCAATGATTCTTTTGCTTTTCCATAGAATTCATTAACTTCTTTACTTGATAAATTTTGATCTTCAATTTCATCATATTTATTTATTATTCCAATTGTTATTGGTAAATAATATGTGAAAAATTTTTCAGTGCTTTTAATTTTCTTTTTATCATTTTCTACTGTATCAATTATTTTATTTGTTGTAGTACTAATTTCATCTAAGTATCTTTTTAAATCTTCATCATCTATTTTTTTAACTTTACTAGATATAAATTTTGATTTTAATCTAGCATCTTTTAAAACATCATCAATATTTTTATTATCAACCTTATCAAAGCTAAATATTGTTGTTTTGCTCATTAGAAATTCTCCGCCTACAAATGCTCCTGCCCCTACAAGAACCGCTGGTAATAATGGTAAGCCTACAGCAAGATATGTAAGAGTGAAAAATGAACCTCCAATTAATCCAGATATTATTTCTTTATTTTTCATCTTAATTGTAGCCTCTTACTTTCTTAAATGCCCCAACTAAGTTTGTCTTTCCATCAAATACTTTTCCATTTGTTAAGTTAGAAATATTATTTAGTTCATTCTCATCAGCAGAACCAAATGTAATACTATAAATTGGTATTTCTTTATTAATTGATTTATAATACCTATATAATTCAGAATATGTTCCTATATTACCCATTCCATCAGTCATAAGTACAATTGATGAAACATATTTATTTTCATCTTCTTTGTTTAGTATTTTTAAAGCTCTAATAGCAACAGGATATAATGCAGTTGAACCAGCAACATTTTTTTCATTTATTCTTTCTAATAAATTTTTTCTTGTTAAACCAGATTTAGTAGACCATGTATCATAAACTTCAGATCCAAATGGAATAACATCTATTATATCTTTATCATTAAAACTTATTAGTAAATCGGCTTCAGTTAAAATATATTTCATCGCATTTTTTAATTCTTTTATACCACTGCCATACATACTACCAGAGTAATCTAAACAAAATACAACATGTACTGGTTTTCTTAATTCTGTTTGATATAATGCTAATGCTTCTTTTATAACATCAATACTAGGATACTTAATTGGTGTTATATATTCTTTTGTATTAATTCCCCAAGAGCTATTAAATATTTCTTCTGGTGGATTATTATTAATACCACCATACCAAGTTCTTCTTCCATTATTTAATAGAACACTTTGTCCCTCATCACTAAGTAAATACTCTTGTATTTTTAAAAACTTTTCTTTTTTAGTTTCATCTTTATTATCAATATAAACAAATGGACTATCAGAAATTGCAACACCATCTACAGGATAAATTGCATACAATGTTTCTTTTCCATTACTTTTTAATTCTTTATTAATATTAATTATTGAAGATTCATAAGTAAATGCAGCATCATAATCGCCATTAATAAATGATGTTTCAAGAAAATCCTCATCACCACTTGTTCTTTTAATTCCATTAAAGAATTTTTTTAACTCATTTCTTAAATTTGAATCTTTTAAATCACTTGATTTTAACACTTCAGGACTACCTGCTAAGTTATATAATATTTCTAAATAAGCAGATGCTCCACTATTTGTAGCAGTGGGATTTGCCATACTAAACTTTAAGCTACCAGATTTTATTTTATTTAATAAATCTTTAGTATAAACTTTTTTACCAACAAAACCAAGTTCTCTAGCTTTTGACTCTTTAATACCAAAAATAACAGGAGTTATACTTGTTGATCTTAAATTACTTGTTCTAACTTTACTAGAATCAAGCATACTTAACCAAATTGAATTTGAAATCAATATAGCATCATATTTTTCACCGGAATTTAGTCTATCAATAACATCTAATGTATCAGTATAAGTTGTTTTAATAGAAATATTATTTGCTTTTCCAAATGATTTTATAGTTTTATCTAATATTTTATTTTCGCTACTTGCAATAATACTAAAATCATTATTGTTATTAAATGAAAAATAATCATTCTCATCATCTGAATTAAATGATTTTATAATAAGTATTCCAACAAAAATTAAAACTATAATTACAAATAAATTTGGCTTTTTTTGTTTATTCATTCTTACTATCCTTTCTAGTTTAATCTAACCATAAAAATTATACCAAAATTATACATTTAATGCAATTAAAAAGAACTTTATTTTATAAAAGTTCTTTTAATTATTTATCATTATTTAAAATCTTCAGAATTCACATAAGTAAAATTACTATAATATGTTTTATTATTAATTGTTTTATATGCTCTTACTCTATAATAATGGTTATCATCTTCACTATATGTCTTTTTAAATTTTCTAGATGTAGATTTTTGTTCTTTAGTCCAATTTACATTATCTAAAGAATGATAAATTTCATAACCTGTTGCTTCATCAACCTTACTAATAGTTAATGTTGGATGATAAATAGTACCAGCAGTTTGAACAACTGGAGCTTTTAGTCTTCTAGTAACAAGATTTTTATAAATATAATCAGTATGATTAACTCCATTATATGCTCTTACTTTGTAATAGTATTTTTTATTATAAGATAAATCAGTATCTTTATAAATCATCTTTTCATCAACTTCATCTTCATCGTCAAATTTAAATGTTTTAATTAATTTCCATTTATTATTATCAAGTGATCTATAAATTTTGTATTCATAAGCCCCATATAATTTTTTAATAGTAATTGTGTTTGTTAAATAATCTGAATTTTTAAATGTTACATCAATATTATCAGGTTCTCTATATCCTTTAGCTATGATAGAGAATGCACTATATTTTTTCTCTTTATATGATTTTACTTTATAGTATAAATATTCTCCTTCATTAGATGACTTATCCACATATAAGTTTGTTTTAGTTGATCCAATTTTAACACAATTATTTCCATTCTCATCGCATGAATAAACGAAATATTTATCAGCACCTTCAACATATTCCCAAGATATTCTTACTTCACGATATCTTAAAGTACTTGCAGTTGGTACTGGAGAATCAAGATACTTAACTATAACATTTTTTGAATTATATGGTGTATAATTAACTCCATTATATGCTCTTACTCTATAATAATATTTAGTATTAAATTTAACTTTTTTATCTGTAAGAGTAATTCCTTCATCATTTATTACAGTGTTTTCATCAACTAGAATTGATTTAAATAATGTATATGTTTCATCATCAGTAGATTTATAAACATCATATTTTATAGCGCCATGTATATATTTTATATTAATTGTATTTGTTAAATATGCATTATTATTTACTGAAACATCTAATACGTCATTTAATCTAAGACCTTCAGCTAAATTAGAATAAGCACTATATTTATTTGATCTATAAGCTCTTACCTTATATGTATATATTTTCATAGCTTCAGCTGTTTTATCTACAAAACTATTATTTGTAGTATTGCCTATGCTTTGACAATTTGATCCATTGCTATCGCATCTATATATGTAATATTTTTCACTACCATCTATTTGATTCCATGTTATTTTTATATTTTGATATCTATTATTAGATGCTTCAACAACAGGTGTATTAAGATTAGTTGTAATTTGAATTAAATCAGTGTAATCACCATAGTATGTTTCTGAATTTCTTGTTGTATAACTTCTTACTTTATAATAATAAGATGTAGCAAAATTTAAATTAGTTCTTAAATATACTAAATTAGTGCTCTTATTTAATGATGTACAAGAACCGCCACTACTATTACAACCATAAACTTGATATCCTGTTGCTCCAAGTACACTTTGCATTGTAAGTTTATTTGAATTATATGTAAATGATGTTGTTACTTCTGGAATTCCAGGAACAATTGACCAGTTTAATTCAATATTGTTTCTACTTCCATTAGACCATTTATAAGAATAATCTTTAAGAGATAAAACAATTTTATAATTACCAATTTCTGTTGCTTTATAGTTAGTTATATTTACATAATCACTTTGATAAGTGATATCAGCTGTAATTTCTTCACCACTATAAACATATTTCGTTATATTCATTATAGGAAGATCTATAAAAGTAATATCAATAGTAATACTAAATTCACAAGTAGCACTTCCACCCTTGTAGTTTGTTGTTTCTCCAATTGTAACTCTAGCTACATATGTTCCATCAATTGTTGGTTTTTCTAAAGTATAAGTACTATCACTTGTACCTTTTACTTTATATTCAATAGTTTCAGTTCCTCCTCCTAAGTTTCCACTTACCACAGGTGTACTAGGAGTTGTTCCATATTCCCAACTTTCGATTGTTATTGTTGGATTTATATTTGCTTTATTAATTTTCCAACTTATTGTATATGGTTCGGCTGTTTCATCATTCCATATATATGTTGAATTACTTAATGTATATGTAACTGAATAATTTCCAGCATTTGTTTCAGCAGTTGAGCCAGTAACACTCATTAAGTCTTGATAATATCCATTAACAACTAGTGATTGTTCTTGTCCATTATAAGTAAATTCAGTTTGACTTATAGTTGGTTTTGCTACAACACTTAAAACTGAAGTAGTAATTGTTATATTATTATTAATCATTTCTTTTGGTATAGTTAATACACCAGTTTGAGCATTATATGAATAACTATTCTCCATTAATGGTGTTGTTCCTACCATTACAAGTACTGAAAGAGGTAAATGATAGCTAGTTATTCCACCAGTTGGTTGTAAGCTTTGATCTACAGAGAATGTTGTTGTAAAATTTTCAGTATTATCTATTGTTTGTGGACTATTACTTAAAGTAAGTCCAGTTACATTATATGTAACATTATAAGTTGGTGCAGTTATACTAAATTCACAAGTTGTATTTCCACCTTTATAATTTGTTGTTTCTGCTATTGTTACTCTTACTACATACTGTCCAATTTCTGTTGGTTTTTCTAAAGTATAAGTACTATCATTTGTACCTTTTACTTTATATTCAATAGTTTCAGTACCCCCTCCTAAGTTTCCACTTACTACAGGTGTACTAGATGTTGTTCCATATTCCCAACTTTCGATTGTTATTGTTGGATTTATATTTGCTTTATTAATTTTCCAACTTATTGTATAAGGTTCAGTTGTTTCATCATTCCATATATATGTTGAATTACTTAATGTATAAGTAACTGAATAATTTCCAGCATTTGTTTCAGCAGTTGAGCCAGTAACACTCATTAAGTTTGCATAGTATCCATTAACAACTAGTGATTGTTCTTGTCCATTATAAGTAAATTCAGTTTGAATAGAAGTAGGTTTTGAAACAACACTTAAAACTGAAGTTGTAATTGTTATATTATTACTTATCATTTGTTTTGGTATGGTTAACACACCAGTTAGTGCATTGTATGAATAATTCTCATTTTGCATTAATGGTGTTGCTCCAACCATTACAAGTACTGAAGTTGGTAAATGATATCCAGTTATTCCACCAGTTGGTTGTAAACTTTGATCAACAGATAATGTTGTTGTAAAATCTTCAGTATTATTTATTGTCTGTGGGCTATTACTTAAAGTAAGTCCAGTTAAATTGTATGTAACATTATATGTTTGTAACTGCTCTTCTACTTTTACTAGTGTAATTTCAATATCATAAGAAGTAGAACCAGGAACA
>JAEEGL015373413.1_pt1 | contig 22580 bp, 23 predicted proteins | sample 9134231 | NCBI WGS metagenome assembly JAEEGL01 (sample SAMN16246548, study PRJNA631951) | gut metagenome | biome: gut microbiome; feature: rumen; material: fiber-attached | host: Bos | place: Iran: Karaj | collected 2018-10
AGAAGATCTACGGTGCAGCAGATGTATCTATTTCTTCCTCAGCAGCTAAGCAGATCAAGAAGATAGAAGAAATGGGATTCGGAAAACTTCCCGTTTGTATGGCTAAGACACAGTACAGCTTATCCGATGATCCTAACCTTCTCGGAAGACCTTCAGGATTTACTCTTAACGTAAGAGAAGTATATGTAAGTGCAGGTGCAGGATTTGTAGTAGTTCTTACCGGAAACATCATGACTATGCCCGGTCTTTCCAAGTCCCCCGCAGCTTACAAAATCGATGTAGATGACAACGGTAAGATAACCGGTTTGTTCTAAAAGTAAGTACTTAGAGGTAATAAGATGGCACAGATCATAGATGGAAAAGCAATATCCCAGGCAGTTAAAGACGAGATCAAATCAAGAACAGCTGAGCTTTCGGCAAAAGGAATCGAAGCATGCCTTGCCGTAATCTTAGTCGGAGAAGATCCCGCATCACAGGTATATGTTAAGAATAAAAAGAAAGCCTGCGAGTATTGCGGAATCAAATCCTTATCTTATGAGCTTCCCGCAGACACTACCGAGGAGAAACTTCTCGAGCTGATTGCGGAGCTTAATGAAAGATCTGATGTAAACGGCATCCTTGTACAGCTTCCTCTTCCTAAGGGAATCGATGAAGACAGAGTATTGGATGCGATTTCTCCCGATAAGGATGTGGACGGATTCCATCCCGTTAATGTCGGTAAACTTTCCATCGGAAAGAAAGGTTTTGTAAGCTGCACACCTGCAGGTGTTATCCAGCTTCTTAAGCGTTCAGGCATTGAGATATCCGGCAAAGAATGTGTTGTCGTAGGACGCAGTAATATCGTAGGAAAGCCTATGAGCATGCTGCTTCTTCAGGAGAATGGAACAGTTACCGTTTGCCATTCACGTACCAAGGATCTTAATGAAGTTACAAAGCGTGCAGACATTCTCGTAGTTGCCATCGGTAAGCCTAAGTTCATCGATGCATCATATGTAAAAGAAGGCGCTGTTGTTATTGATGTTGGTATCCACAGACAGGACGACGGAAAGCTTTGCGGAGATGTTGATTACGCATCCGTAGAACCTGTAGCTTCCGCAATCACTCCTGTTCCCGGCGGTGTAGGTCCCATGACCATCGCCATGCTTATGTACAATTGTCTTGCATCTGTTGATGCATAAATGCCCGCGGCCAAGCCGCTGATATTATGAAATGTGAAATCTGCGGAGCAGAGATTCCCGAAGGTTCACTATACTGCGAAAAGTGCGGTAAAGATGTTCATCTGGTTCCCGATTATACCGAGTTTGCGGTGACCAAAGCAGAAGAGACCGTAAAGAGCCTTGTCAGTGAATTCGATGATGATGAAACTGATTTCGGAAGGTCTCCCGAAGGAGCCAATGACGAAAGACCCGTCAGGAAGATCGAAAGCCCGACTGTTGAAAAACCAAAATACGGATGGCTCAGATTTGCACTCCTTGCAGTTTCGGTTGTAGTGCTTGCTATGATCTCGCTGGGATTCATTAACAGATATTCCAATACGGAGTATTTGCTTGAGTCGGCGATAAATCATGCCGAAGCAGGTGACAGAGCCAAGGCAAAGGCAATACTTGAAGGACTTGATGTTCAGACAAGTGCCGATGTTGACAGCTTGTTATACCTTGCAGATCTCTACAAAGAAGATGAAGAATATATCAAATATGAAAACCTTCTTCTTCAGATAATCGGACTCGGATTTGCAACTTCCGAACAGAATGCTGCTGCATACGAAAAACTTCTTGCCATTTATTATCAAAACGAAGATTACGTTTCCATGGCAGATATTCTGTATACCTGCAACAATGTCGAGATCAAAGATCAGTTCGTTGAATTCTGCATCATGATCCCCGAGCTATCTCTTGAAAGCGGATATTACGGAACAGATCAGATTCTTAAGATGACCATTCCGGGAAACGGAAAGATCTACTATACACTCGACGGAAGTGATCCCGATGTTAACGGAGATGAGTACCGCGTTCCGCTTCTTCTGACAAAGGGAGAGTATAATTTCAGAATTTGTGCCGTTAATGCATACGGAGTAGTAAGCCCCGTTACCGAAGCAACATTCGTGATCGAGACCGAAGAGGAATATGAGACAATTCGTCCTTATCCTTCGGAGAATATCATCGATGAGAACAATAACGGTATTCCGGATATTGAAGAATTTGAACTACTGGTACCCGGCGGTATATCGGGATATACGGACGACGGAGATGTAATCTTATCCGACGGAACCAGGATCAAACCCGAAGATCTTGCGGCATGGATTCTTGCAAATACCGCACCTGCCGATCCGGGACTTATAGAAGAAACCGCCCCCGAGGAAGTTACTTTACCATGATTGTCTCCCTGATTTATCAGGATTTGATAAAAGATGTACACAAATTATTTATTAGGGAAAGGGAAATGAAATGTACAAGATCTTAAGCAAATGTTATCTTACCGACAACATTATCAAGATGGAGGTTGAGGCTAAGAGAACTGCGGACAGATGTCTGCCCGGTCAGTTTGTAATAGTCAGAAGCTCTGCTGACGGAGAGAGAATTCCTCTTACCATCTGTGATTATGACAGAGAGAAGGGAACCATCGTTCTCGTATTTCAGGTTGTCGGAGCATCTACAGCTGTTATGGCTGAGCTTAAAGAAGGAGATTCTTTCGAGGATATCGTAGGACCTCTCGGAAGACCTTCAGAACTCTGTGAGATGGATATTGAGGAACTTAAGAAGCTTAAGATCGTCTTTATCGCAGGCGGTGTAGGAACCGCACCTGTTTATCCTCAGGTTAAGTGGCTCAAGGAGCAGGGAATCGCATCCGATGTAATCATCGGTGCAAGAAATAAGGATCTTGTAATTCTTGAAGATGATTTCAAATCCGTTTCCGATAATGTCTACGTAACTACCGATGACGGATCATACGGCAGAAACGGTAACGTATGCGTATGTCTCCAGTCCCTCATTGATGAAGGAAAGACCTATGACAAGTGCGTAGCAATCGGTCCCCTCATCATGATGAAGTTTGCTGTTAATCTTACAAAACAGCTTAATATCCCTACCATCGTTTCCATGAATCCTATCATGGTAGACGGAACAGGAATGTGCGGCGCTTGCCGTGTCCATGTAGGCGACGAGATCAAGTTCGCCTGCATCGACGGTCCCGAGTTTGACGGATGGCTTGTTGATTTCGATGAGTCCATGAGACGTCAGACCATGTACAAGACTGAAGAAGGCAGAAAGATGCTCGAGCTTCAGGAAGGTGCAACTCATCACGGCGGATGCGGACATTGCTGATACCTACTTAGTACCGATTCAATACCATCTTAAAGGAGATAGATAAATGGAAGTCGATGTAATGAAGAAAGTTCCCGTTAGAGAGCAGGAGCCTCAGGTAAGAGCTAAGAATTTTGATGAGGTCTGCTACGGATATACTCTTGAAGAGGCTCAGGCAGAAGCTTCAAGATGTCTTAATTGTAAGAATGCTCAGTGTATGAAGGGATGCCCTGTTTCCATTAACATTCCCGGATTCATTCAGCAGATCAAAGAAGGAAATATTGAAGAAGCATACAATATCATTTCACAGTCTTCAGCGCTTCCCGCAGTTTGCGGAAGAGTTTGCCCTCAGGAAACTCAGTGCGAAGGCAAGTGTATCAGAGGAATCAAGGGCGAGGCAGTAGCCATCGGTAAGCTCGAGAGATTCGTTGCCGATTATGCTATGGAGCATGTTCTTAAGCCCAAGAAGGAGAAGGAATCAAACGGAATCAAGGTTGCCGTTATCGGTTCCGGCCCCAGCGGACTTACCTGTGCCGGAGATCTTGCTAAGCTCGGATATGAAGTTACTATTTTCGAAGCACTTCACCAGGCAGGCGGAGTTCTCGTATACGGTATCCCCGAGTTCAGACTTCCCAAGGACAGAGTTGTTGCCAAGGAGATTGAGAACGTTAAGGCACTCGGCGTTAAGATTGAGACCAACGTTGTTGTAGGTCGTTCCGTAACCATCGACGAACTCATGGAAAAAGAAGGCTTCCGTGCCGTATTCATCGGATCCGGTGCAGGTCTTCCCAGATTCATGAACATCCCCGGCGAGACTCTCAACGGAGTATTCTCAGCAAACGAGTATCTCACCAGAAGCAACCTCATGAAGTCCTTCCGCGATGATTCAACCACTCCCATCATGAAGAGCAAGAAGGTTGCTGTTGTCGGCGGCGGAAACGTTGCAATGGATGCTGCAAGAACTGCACTCAGACTCGGAGCAGAAGTTCATATCGTTTACAGAAGAGGTGAGGAAGAGCTCCCTGCAAGAGTAGAGGAAGTTCATCACGCTAAGGAAGAAGGAATCATCTTTGATCTTCTTACCAATCCCGTTGAGATCATCGGCGATGATAAGGGATGGGTTAAGGCTATCAAGTGCGTAAAGATGGAACTTGGCGAGCCCGATGAGTCCGGAAGAAGAAGCCCTGTAGAAGTTAAGGGATCTGAGTTCGAGATTGAAGTTGATACCGTTATCATGTCACTCGGAACTTCACCTAATCCCCTTATTTCAATGACTACCAAGGGGCTTGATACCAATAAGAGAAAGTGTATCGTTGCCGAAGAAAATACCGGTAAGACTTCCAGAGAAGGCGTATATGCAGGCGGAGATGCCGTTACCGGAGCTGCTACCGTAATCCTTGCAATGGGTGCAGGTAAAGAAGCAGCAAAGGCAATTGACGAGTATATTAACGGATGATCTTAATCCTATAAGAGGAACAATATGTCCGAATCCGAAATTGATAAAAGCGAAAACTACGGATATGACGAGGAGGCGCCCTTAACGCCTCCCGTTTCCGAAGTTACGGATACTGATGAAGAGTCAGATGAGCCTGCTTTCAGGGTTCCCTATGTCAAAAATAACGACAGAGCTTCAGATTATAAATCGACCGGATTTTTGCTTACGATATTCGGCGGTGTCGGTATTTTATTCGTTCTTTTCACCGTGATAGGTATTATCCCTGAGTTTCTGGGTAATCCGTATCTTTCATACGGTGTGCTCTTTGCGGTCTGCGTTCTCTTTTTCGTGATGGGAATCACTTCCATCAGAAGTGCGGGCATTTTTGAGAAGAAAGCAAAATCGGATCATTCACTCGAAAAGAGGATCCTTGATTTTGTTGCCAAAGAACTTGATTCTTCCGAGGTTGATGCCAAGGCTGACATATCGGATACGGATGAACCCGAGGTTTTGTTTTTTAAGAGAACCGATTGCCTGAAGAAGATCATCTCCAATAAATTCGTCAATATTGATCCCGATTTCCTCGATAACCTTATCGATGAAGAATTGTACGATCAGATCTTCTCTGAAAAGAATGAAGAAGAACCCTCTGATGAATCTGAGGAATCATCTGAAGAGTAATACATGAATATAACCATTATCTGCGTAGGAAAGATCAAAGAATCTTTTTTCCGCGACGCCATAGCTGAATATGCAAAGCGTTTATCCGCCTACTGCACATTTAAAGTGTGTGAGGTGGATGATGAGCCCGATACAGGTTCATCGGATGCTGCGATTGAAACTGCCAAGGAGCGCGAAGCAGAGAGAATACTTAAGAATATCAGACCGGGCATGCATGTCATTACCCTAGAGATAAAAGGCAAGAAGTATTCTTCCGAAACCTTTTCGTCGATGCTCTCGGACCTGTTTGTATCGGGCAAAAGCGATATCGCATTTATCATCGGCGGATCTAATGGCCTTGCAAAATGCGTTTCCGACAGGGCAGACGGAAAGTTATCTTTTTCGGATATGACATTTCCCCATCAGCTTATGAGAGTAATCTTATCCGAGCAGATCTACAGGGCATTTAGGATAATGCGTGGAGAACCCTATCACAAGTGATCGGGACCTTATATGAAGAAGAAAGAACTGGCCGCTGAGGTTATAAAGCGCCTTAAAAAAGAATACCCGGATTCTGTATGTACGCTTGATGTAGATGATGCGTGGCAGCTTCTCGTCAGCGTAAGACTTGCGGCGCAGTGCACGGATAAAAGAGTTAATGAAACCGTGCCCGCTTTATTTTCCAAGTATCCGACCCCTGAAAAACTCTCGAAGGCAAAGCTTTCGGATATAGAAAAAATTGTTCGTCCCTGCGGTCTGTTTAAGACCAAAGCAAAAGACATTAAAGCATGCATGACGGATCTTTGCGAGAGGTTTGACGGCAAAGTTCCCGATAACATGAAAGACCTTTTGTCACTTCCGGGTGTGGGAAGAAAAAGTGCGAACCTGATCTTAGGAGATATATTCGGTCAGGAAAGCTACGTATGTGATACTCATTGCATCAGACTTTCCGGAAGGATCGGACTTTCCGACGGAAGCAAAGATCCTTTGAAAGTTGAAATGCAGCTTCGCAAAATAGTACCGCCCGAAGAATCCGGTGGTCTATGTCACAGACTTGTTGACCACGGAAGGGCAGTTTGCAAAGCTCAGTCGCCCCGGTGTGAAAACTGTTGTCTGGCTGATATTTGTAAGAAGAAAATGTAATCCGATTACGAAAGGAGTTTATCTGTATGAGAATGGTAGATGTCATTATCTCCAAGAGAAACGGCAATGAACTTACCGATGAGGAGATAGCTTTTTTCGTAAACGGTTATACAAAGGGCGAGATTCCCGATTATCAGGTTTCCGCTCTTATGATGGCGATTTATTTTAACGGTATGAGTAAAAGAGAAACTTTGACTCTTACCAAGCTTATGGCTGATTCCGGAGATCTTCTTGATCTTTCGGCAATTTCCGGAATCAAGGTAGATAAGCATTCAACAGGCGGTGTCGGTGATAAGACATCACTTGCGCTTACTCCCATTGTATCTGCATGCGGAGTTCCCATTGCCAAGATGAGCGGAAGAGGTCTGGGACATACCGGCGGAACCATCGATAAACTCGAAAGCTTTGACGGCTTTAATGTTTCAATCTCCACGGATCAGTTCATTAATAACGTTAATACTAACGGTATCTCCATCATGGGTCAGACCGCAGATCTTGCACCTGCTGATAAGAAGCTCTATGCACTCCGTGATGTAACCGGAACCGTTGAAAATATGTCACTTATCGCAAGCTCCATTATGAGTAAGAAGCTTGCTGCGGGTGCCGATGCGATCGTGCTTGATGTTAAGACCGGCAGCGGTGCTTTCATGAAGACACTTGAAGATTCCACTGCACTTGCCAAGGAAATGGTAGAGATTGGAAACGGTGCAGGCAGAAAGACCGTAGCGGTTATCAGTGATATGGACCAGCCTCTCGGACTTGCTGTAGGTAATGCAATCGAAGTAAGAGAAGCAATCGATACATTAAACGGATGCGGTCCCGCAGATTTCACAGAGCTTGTATATACTCTTGCAACATACATGATCATGCTGGGCGGAAAAGCATCATCAGAAGATGAAGCTCTTGCAATGATAAAGGAAGCTGTATCAAGCGGAAAAGCTCTTGATAAGCTTGCTGCTTTTATCGGAAGCCAGGGCGGAAATGCCGAGCAGGTATATCATCCCGAACTTCTTAAAGTATCCGATAAGACCGTTACCGTTAAGGCAGATGCAGACGGATACATCGATCACATTATCTGTGACAGGGTAGGAGTATCCTGCATGATGCTCGGAGGCGGAAGAGCATCCAAGGAAGATGAAATAGATCTTAGCGTTGGTATTAAGCTGATCAAAAAGGTTGGAGACGAAGTTAAGAAGGGCGACGACCTTGCGATTGTTTACTATAGCAAAGAGGACGGACTTGAAGATGCTCTTGATAAGCTTAAGAGCTCCTATATCATTTCCGCAGTAAAGCCCGAAAAGCAGCCTCTTATCAAAAACATCATTAAATAATCGATAAAGGAATTAACGTTTAATGGATGAATTTTCGCTTAAAGCAGAACTGTCAAGCGATGAAATGCGAAACATATTCGGCATGAGAGATGCCAACATTAAGAAGGTGGAATCATCACTTAATGTACGTGTGGTTTGCAGAAACGGATTTTTATATGTTTACGGAAGTGAGGAAAACGCCAGAAAGGCGATGTCTGTGATTATGGATCTTAAAGACTTTTCCGAAAAAGGAAATGAGATCGAAGAGCAGAGTGTTAACTATGCAATCGATATGATGGAAGATTCTCATGAGGGTGCACTCGGCGAAGCTTCCGCAGATGTAATCTGTCATACAGCACAGGGTAAGCCCGTAAAGCCCAAAACTCTCGGTCAGAAATCATATGTTAAGAGCATTTCCGATAAGATGATCACATTCGGAATAGGTCCTGCAGGTACAGGTAAAACCTACCTTGCAATGGCCATGGCAATCACAGCTTTTAAGAATGAAGAAGTAGGCAGGATCATTCTTACAAGACCTGCCATTGAAGCAGGAGAAAAGCTGGGCTTTCTTCCCGGTGATCTTCAGAGCAAAGTTGACCCTTACCTTCGTCCTTTGTACGATGCTCTTTTCCAGATAATGGGTCCCGAGAAATTTGCTCTCAATATGGAAAAAGGACTTATAGAGGTAGCACCTCTTGCTTACATGAGAGGCAGAACTCTTGATAATGCATTCATCATTCTCGATGAAGCACAGAATACTACACCCGCACAGATGAAGATGTTCCTTACCAGAATCGGTTTCGGTTCCAAAGTAGTCGTAACAGGTGATGCTACTCAGAAAGACCTTGCTCCCGGAACAGTTTCGGGACTTGATGTTGCACTTAAGGTACTCGGTTCAATGGATGAAATCGGATTTTGCATGCTGACCAGTAAGGACGTTGTAAGACATCCTCTTGTTCAGAAGATAGTCAAGAGATATGAGGACTACGAGAACAAGCACAGATCCGGTGACAAGAAACGCAGATAAAGAGGAAACCTAAGATTGGAAAAAGAATCCGTAAAATCAGGTAAGAAGATCCCCGGGATCATCTTCACCATAATATACATGATGCTGCTTACGGGTGTCGGATATATCGGAGGAAAAGATACAGCCGAGATTATTCAGTATGGTGTTTTCAGTCTTATACTCGGAGGTCTTGTATCCCTCACCATCAGAAAGTATTTCCCCAGGTCCGTGACCGACCCCGATATTTCCGAAAAGGCTGAATCGAATTTTTGGATAATCGTTTATTTGTGCATGCTTTTATCCGTTCTCTTTTCATACTTTCCGAATACCATGTGGGTCTTTGTTCCCGTATTCGTCATCTTATCGCTCTTTTCATCGCCTCTTGTGGGAATAATCATCGCATCAGTTCTTCTAGCAGGTTGTTCGATAATTTCAGGATGCGGAGCACTGGTATTTTTCCTTTATTTTGTGAGCGGTGTTTTCTCGGTAATGGTATATCTGCCTCTTAGTGAAGAAATAAGATTTGCCATGCCTGCTCTGCTTTCATCCATATGCCTTCTTGTATGTGAGATGTGCGGAATCATTCTGACCATCAACTCGGCTTTCGACATTCAGCTCCTTATACTTCCCTGTGCGAACTGCCTTATCGGCATGATGGTTATATATTCTGCATTTAGGGGATATTCATCCCTTGTAATGTTTAAGTACTACGATCTGTATCAGACTCTTTGCGATACAGAAAATGAGAAGCTACTGGAACTTAAAAACGATTCTCCCAAAGAGTACATGCTCAGCATTCATACCGCATATTTCTGCGACAGAGTTTCCACTTCCCTGGGACTTGATGCGGATATTGTTAAGTGTGCGGGTTACTATCATGAACTTACTCCCGAAAACAGAGAAGACAGGGAGGACTTCTATGATGAGATGAAATTCACCGAAGGACTTAAGAATATTCTTGATGAATATAAAGAGTACATCCTTAATCCCGGTATATCTCTTGTGAGAAAAGAATCCGCCGTTTTGGTTTGTTCAAGAACCGTTGTCATGACCGTAATGGCGCTTTTTGAGAAGGATAAGAATGCGGATATCGATACCGGCAAACTCATCGATGCGGTATTTGACAGATTCGTATCCAGAGGAACTTTCAGCGATTGTGAAATAACCTTTTCCGATATCTCCAAGATGAAGAAGATATTCAAGGAAGAGAAGTTATATTATGACTTTTTGAAGTAAGGCTATGAATATTTACATTGAAAAAGAAACCGATACCGATTTTGCATTCGATGAAAATGCAGTTATCAAGCAGGTGGTTGAGCGTGCTTTTGCATCCGAGGGTGCGCCCGTTGATAAAGCCTGCGTTAATGTGCTTATCACGGATAATGAAGGTATCAGAGAACTTAACAGAGATTACAGAAATATAGATTCGCCAACAGATGTGCTTTCTTTTCCGAATCTTGATTTTGAAACACCTTCCGATTTTAACATTCCCGAAGAGAGGAAAGTAGATTATACGGATCCCGAAACGGGTGAACTTATTCTCGGGGATATCATCCTCAACGTGGATAGGATCTTTTCTCAGGCGGAAGAGTTCGGACACAGCATTAAGCGCGAAACCGCATTTTTGGTGGCACACAGCTGCCTGCATCTGTGCGGATACGATCATATGACTCCCGATGAGGAGAAGGTTATGATCTCCAAACAGGAAGAAATACTCAATTCACTTGGCATTACGAGAGGTGACTGATGAAAAATTACGTATATAAGAAAAAGACAGGATATATCTGCCTTCTTATTTCAATAATGTCCTTATTCTTATACAGAATGATCCTTACCGAAACCGGAATGGGATATGCCGCACTTGCTTATCTTGTTTGCATGACGGTATGGATGATCTTTGGTCAGGGATTTGCGGAAAGTGTCGCAAGGATCGTAAGAGTAAGACTTGCAAAGGGTCAGAAAAAGAGTGCACTTGATGTACTCTCAATGTCATTTGCATGTCACTTTCTCGCAGCAATTCTCGGAACCGCTCTTTGCGTTGCACTGAATTTCTGGATGATGTCCGATGTGTTTAAACTTCCCAAGGGAAGATTTCTCGGATTATATCTTTGTGCGTTTTTCTTTTTCAGAATGATGAACGAGTACCTTACCGGATATGCATCCGTATCATCAGGCGACAGAGCTATCTGCATTTCCATGGTTTCAAGACAGCTTTTCAGGATCATCTTCGGATACCTCTTTATGAAGATGATGTTTGATAAGGGTGCAGTTTATTCCGCCCTTCTTATCGATGATGATATTAAATACATCTATGCAGCGTCAGGTCTTTTCGTGGGATTTTGCATAGCTGAAATATTTGTATTCATCTTCCTGTTTATCGTTCGTCTCGGACTTAAGATCAAGAGTAATGATGAAAGAGAAGGCTTCGGCGGAAGAGACAATTTCGGAGTTGTCATAGTTAATCTGATCAAGAGAAGAGTCGGAGATTTAGTACTGGGATTATCAATCTGTCTGCTCCTTCTTTTCTGGGCAGCACAGGCAGGCGATGTAAGAGGTGTCGGACTTTCGGTTTATATGCTTCTTTCTCCCTTTGCATTTTCTCTCGTATTTGCACTTTTCTCGGGTGCGCTTTCCGGTGCAAGCTGGATGCAGAGCGTACGTAAGAATGAGAAAGGAAATGCAAGAGCATATTTTGATTTTGGAATTCATATCGTATGCATCGTTTCGGTATTTATAACCGCCTTCTTTGCATCTGTATCTAAGCCTGTTGCTAAGATTCTTCTTGAAGGTTTCGAGATTAATCTTACTACTGAATTTATTCTGATCACCCTTGCCTCAGTCATGCTTTCCGTGGCACTGTACTGCGACGGACTTTGCGCCGGAAGAGATGACAGAATCCCCAGAGTGATCGCACATGTTGCGGCAGGACTTGCAGGAATACTTACGGTTAAGCTTTCAACCGGTGAAGGTCATAACATGTACAAAGGACTTATGATCTCAATCCTTGTATATTCCATCATAGAGGTTATCATATGGTGCGCGATCACCTATATTCGTATGAGTATGGTGTTTGATCCGTTGAGAAATATCCTTATTCCCGTTGTATCCGGTGCGGTAACCGCAATTTTCCTGGTTATCATTTCCAATGCGGCAGCGGCTCACCTCGGTAATCTTTTTACTATTATTATCTGCATTCCGATAGGACTGATCATTTATCATTCCGTGCTCCTGCTTCTCAGGAATTACTCCGATGCCGAACTTAAGCTTATGCCTTTCGGCGGAGTGTTATACAGTCTCGGACAGATACTTAAGGTGATCTGATAAATGATCCGTATTGATCAGATAAAATTACAGATATTTCCGTCAGATGATATGCTAAAGAATGCCGCAGCCGGGAAGCTTCACATAGCTCCCGGTGAGATCAAAGAGTTCGGCATTATCCGCAGAAGTCTTGATGCACGTAAAAAGCCCGATCTGTACCACGTCTATTCATTGTGGGTTAAAACATCAGGCGAATCCAAGATTCTCAATCGTTTCAAAAAAGATGCGAATATCTCACATTACGAACCGGCTATGTTTAAACTTCCTTCTCCCGGAACCGAGGAGATAAAGGGAAGAGTAATTGTAACCGGAATGGGCCCTGCGGGTCTGTTTTGTGCGTATGAACTTGCTCTTGCAGGATATAAGCCTTTGCTTATAGAACGCGGAAGAAGTGTTGATAAGAGAAAAGAAGACGTAGAGAAATTCTGGGAGACCGGAGTGCTGGATACCGCTTCAAATGTTCAGTTCGGAGAAGGCGGCGCCGGAACTTTTTCGGACGGAAAACTCTCCACATCCATTAAGGATAAAAGCGGACGCATTCCCGAAGTCATGAAGATATTTGTAGAAAACGGAGCGCCCGAAGAAATACTCTATGAACAGATGCCCCATCTCGGAACGGATATTCTTCCCGGAATTGTACAGAGTATTCGCGAGAAGATAATAAGTCTCGGAGGCGAAGTAAGATTTGAAACCAAGCTTACCGGCTTAGGCCTTGAAGTCGGAAAGCTGTGTAAAGCTGTTCTTGAATCTGACGGAAAACTTGAAGAAGTGGAAACATCGCTTCTTATCCTTGCTACAGGGCATTCTGCAAGAGATACATATAAAATGCTTTTTGACACCGGACTTAAGATGGAGCAAAAGCCATTCGCGGCAGGATTCAGAGTTCAGCATCCGCAGAGACTTATTAATGCGGACCGCTACGGATCTGATGAAGCTGCAGATAAGCTGGGTGCTTCTCCTTATAAGGTGACTGCTAACTTTGAAGACAGAGGCGTATTTTCATTCTGTATGTGTCCCGGAGGATATGTTGTTAATTCATCATCCGAAGACGGTCAGCTTGTTGTAAACGGAATGAGTTACAGCGGAAGAAGCTCTGCAAATGCAAATTCCGCAATTGTAGTAAGCATCCCCACAAGCCTTTATCCTACCGACCATCCTCTTGCAGGTATCGAATATCAGACCGGTATCGAGAAGAAAGCATATGAACTGGGAAATGGTAAGATACCTTCCGAAAAATACGGCGATTTCAAAAAGTCTGTAACGGGAAGCACGGATTTGGGTGACGGCCGGGAAAATGCAGAAGACCGGAGTGAGATTTACTTCAGGGATTTTGCACCTGAGTTTAAAGGCGACTATGCTGAGGCGGATCTGACCGGAATCTTTGATACCGAGATCAATGAGCTCTTCGTAAAAGGAATGACTCATTTCGGTACTTTGATAAAGGGATTTGATAATCCGAAAGCCGTTATGGCAGGTGTTGAATCCAGAACCAGCAGCCCCGTAAGAATACCAAGGGATAATGATACTCTTGAAGCTTCAATTTCAGGAATTTTTCCCATAGGAGAAGGTGCGGGATATGCGGGCGGAATCACCTCCGCTGCGGCTGATGGTATAAGATGCGCGCAAAGCATTATAGAAAGGTTTGCCAAACCCTAATTATTTGATTTTTTGTGCCCTCTGCTATAAACTGTAGTGAAATACTCATTTTTATAGAAAGAATGCTAAGGAACCGGTTATGAGCACTTTAAGAGAAGGTTTTAAAAACAAAAAAAGAATTGTTATCAAGATCGGATCTTCATCCATCAATCATCCAGAAAGCGGCGGAATGGATTTTAACAGAATCGAGCTTCTTGTAAGACAGCTCTGCGATATCCAGAATTCCGGGAAGGATGTGGTATTAGTATCCTCAGGAGCTATTGCCGCCGGTAAATATGCCATCGGATACGGAAGAGACAGATCCATTCAGCATCATGACCTTACCCTTCCCCAGAAGCAGGCATGTGCCGCTATCGGACAAGGAAGACTCATGAATATTTATGAGAAGTTTTTTACCGAATATAATTCCCTTCCCGCTCAGGTTCTTATGACCAAGGATACGGTATTAAACGATACCAACAGAATTAACGCCACCAATACCTTCAAGGCACTTCTTGATATGGGCGTTATTCCCATTGTTAATGAAAACGACACCATCGCAACTCATGAGATCGAGATCGGTGATAACGATACTCTTTCTGCAATGGTTGCTTCCATGGTAGATGCTGATCTTCTTATCCTTCTTTCCGATATAGAAGGTCTTTACACCGACGATCCCAATAAGAATCCCGATGCTAAGTTCATCGCAGAGGTTCCCGAGATCACCGATGAATATCTTGAGATGGGCAAGGGTACTACCGGAACCGGCATGGGAACCGGAGGAATGAGCACCAAGCTTAATGCAGCCCGTATCGCAACCAAGTCCGGAGCCGATATGGTCATTTGCTCAAGCAAGGATCTTACGATCCTGTCCCGTATCATCGCAGGAGAAGAGGAAGGAACTGCTTTTGCCGCTAATAAGGACGATTCCTTCGACCTTCCCGTATTTGTAAGGGATATTCTTAAATAATTACATTGCCTTAACCGGCTGTGAGGATATATGGCAGATAACAGAAAACAGGAAATTTCAAAAAAGCAGATAAGAACAGAGGTTTTAGCTAAGCGTGATGCTCTCAGCGAGATTCAGCGTAAAGCTGCGGCAGAGAGTGTCTATAATCAGGTCATTGCAGATCCTCTTTTTATCAAGGCGAAAAGAATACTCGGTTTCATGCCATTCGGAAGTGAGATCGATATTAAGCCCATTCTTGAATATGCTCTGGCTAATGAAAAGGAAGTATTTGTTCCGAGAATAACTACCAACGGATTTCATAAGGAAATGGAATTCAGGAAGGTTAAGGACGTAGATCCCGTTCATTATTCCTTCGGAAAATACAAGATACTTGAGCCATCCGAAGAATGTGACCCATATGAATATAATGAAGCTGAAGCGATGATGTTACCCGCACGCGACCTTGTTATTCTTCCCGGAGTTGCATTCGATAAATACAGTAAGAGAGTAGGATACGGCGGAGGATATTATGACAGATTCCTCGAAGATAAGCTTACCCTCCGTATTCATTCTATCGCTGTATGTCATGCATGCCAGGTTGTTGATTATGACATTCCCGAAGATGAAGGAGATGTCAGACCCTACAAGGTCATTTGCTCATAAAGGAGACGACCATGACCGATCTTATTAAATTAGGTGAAAATGCCGTACAGGCTAAGTATAAAGCAGCACTTATTCCTACTGAGAAGAAGAACGAAGTCCTTGTAAAGTGTGCAAAGGCTCTTCAGGATAACGCAGCTGAGATCATCAAGGCCAATGAACTTGATCTTAAAGCTGCCGTTGAGAACGGAATGTCCGAAGCAATGCAGGACAGACTTCGTCTTACCAAAGAACGTATCGACGGAATTGCGGAAGGACTTGTTCAGGTTGCGGATCTTCCGGATCCTATCGGCGAAATACTTGAAGAGTTCGATCGCCCCAACGGAATGCACATCACCAAGGTTCGCGTTCCCATGGGTGTTATCGGTATCATATACGAATCAAGACCCAACGTTACTCCCGATGCTTTCTCCCTTACTTTTAAGGCAGGAAGTGCTTGCATTCTCAAGGGCGGAAGCGATTGCATCGAATCCAATAAAGCAATCGTAAAGGTGCTCAGAAAAGTTCTTGAAGAAGAGGGACTCGATCCCGACATTCTTCAGCTCATTGAATCAACTGACAGAGCCGTAACGACCGAGTTCATGAAGATGAAGGACTATATCGATGTTCTCATCCCCAGAGGCGGTGCGGGACTTATCAGAGCGGTGTGCGAGAACTCATCCATTCCCGTAATCGAAACCGGAACAGGTAACTGCCACGTTTATATCGATAAGGATGCCGATCTTGAAAAGGCAGTTAAGATTCTTTTCAATGCCAAGACGCAGCGTATTTCCGTATGTAATGCATGCGAAAGTCTCGTTGTTCATTCGGCTGTTAAGGATAAAGTTCTTCCCATGGTATTTGAGAAGCTTTCCGAGAAGAATGTGGAATTCAGATGTGATGAACCTTCTTATGAAGTACTCGGTGATAAAGTATCTCACGCCACCGAAGAAGACTTCGGAAAAGAATACCTTGATTACATTCTTTCGGTCAAGACTGTTGATTCCGTAGAAGAAGCTATTGAGCATATCAATAAGTACAGCACCCGTCATTCGGAATGCATCGTAACCGAAAACAAAGAAACGGCTGACAAGTTCCAGGAACGTGTTGACGCCGCTTGTGTATATGTTAATGTATCAACCAGATTTACCGACGGATTCGAATTCGGATTCGGTGCGGAAATCGGAATCTCCACCCAGAAGCTTCACGCAAGAGGACCTATGGGACTCAGGGAGATCACATCATATAAATACCGGATCACCGGAAACGGTCAGATCAGAGGATAATTAGGAGAATTTAAAATGCAGAAGATCAGAACAAGATATGCACCCTCACCCACCGGTAAGATGCATGTAGGAAATCTTAGAACGGCTCTTTATGAGTTTCTTGTAGCTAAGCATGAGAACGGAGATTTCATGCTCAGAATAGAGGACACCGACCAGGAGAGATTTGTTGAAGGTGCAATCGACATCATTAACAGAACTCTCGAGAAGACCGGTCTTTATCATGATGAAGGTCCCGATAAGGACGGCGGCGTAGGTCCCTATGTTCAGTCTGAGCGTGTTAAGACCGGCATCTACATGAAGTATGCCAAGGAGCTTATCGAAAAGGGTGAGGCATATTATTGCTTCTGCGATAAGGAAAGACTTGATTCACTTAAGACTGCAGTATCTGAGGACGGAAAGACCATCACTGTATACGATAAGCATTGTCTCGGACTTTCCAAAGAGGAAGTTGAGAAGAATCTTGCAGAGGGCAAGCCTTTTGTTATAAGACAGAATATTCCCAATGAGGGAACAACTACTTTCAAAGATGAACTTTACGGTGATATTACCGTAGAGAATTCCGAGCTTGATGACATGATCCTTATCAAATCGGACGGATATCCTACTTACAATTTTGCGAATGTAGTAGATGATCACACCATGAACATCACTCACGTTGTAAGAGGTAACGAGTATATTTCTTCATCTCCCAAGTATCAGAGACTTTATGATGCTTTCGGATGGGAGAGCCCCGTATACATCCACCTTCCTCTTATCACCGATGAGAATCATAAGAAGCTTTCCAAGAGAAGCGGACATTCATCATTCGAAGATCTTATCGAGCAGGGATTTATTTCAGAGGCAATCGTTAACTACATTGCACTTCTCGGATGGTCACCTGAGGATAACAGAGAGATCTTCAGTCTTGATGAGCTTATCAAGGAGTTTGATTATCACAGAATTTCCAAGTCCCCCGCAGTATTCGACATTCAGAAGCTTAAGTGGATGAACGGAGAGTATCTGAAGGCAATGGACGATGAGAAGTTCTTCGAGATGGCTAAGCCTTATCTCGAGAAAGCATTGCCCGCAGGAATAGATGCGAAGAAGGTAGCATCCAAGGTTAAGACCCGTATTGAGATCTTCCCCGACATTGAGGAGCAGGTTGATTTCCTTACCGCTGTTCCCGAGTATTCAAACGAGCTTTATACCAACAAGAAGAATAAGATTGACGAGGCAGGATCTAAGGCTGTCCTTACCGATGTTCTTCCCATTCTTGAGGCTCAGGAAGATTACAGCAACGATGCACTTTATGCAGAGCTCCTTAAGTATGCTGAGGGCAAGGGATATAAGAACGGATATGTAATGTGGCCTCTCAGAATAGCACTTTCCGGTAAGGTTATGACTCCCGCAGGTGCTACCGAGATCCTTGAGCTTCTCGGCAAGGAAGAGTCCGTAAAACGTGTTAAGGCAGCAATCGAGAAACTTTCATGAAATTACCTAAGATATTCGAAATAGATGACAAGGGTGAAAAACTGGATCCCGGAAAGCTTGCGATAGCAGGGCTTTTAATCTGTGCCATTGTTATAGCTTTGGTGGTTTATTCCAAGAAGGGATATTACGATACCAAGTACTACACGTACAATGCATATGCGGATCTTGCGGATTGTTATTTGCGCACCGTTATCAGTATCGCTCTTTCAATCATTCCTTCGGTTTTGATGATTGTTTTTCATCTTATCGTCAAGATCAAAAATAAAACAAACAAGGCACTTGCGGTTCTTATGCTCATTTCGGTGGTTTTACTCTGTGCCAACGGAATTTTCGAGACTTTTTCTCTTGTAAATGCAACTTTGACGGAGGATGAGCTTCGCAAAGATCTTTGTTTTGTTTTGCTCGGATGCCATATTTTATCGGTAGGATCTGCGTCAAATGGCATCAAAATGCTCAAAATACTGCCTCCTGCTTGATTTTCGGCCGTATTTAAGGCATTATATATATGCAGGACATAAGGGAGCTTGTTAATGCAAGCTCCTTTTTATATGTAATTAAGTCCTGACTAATATGAAAGGAGGAAGCGAATGTCTATATTTTCAAGAAAGACCGAAGTGCAGGAACCTTTACAGGACCATACGGTGTATCTGATCGATACGGAGAACGTAAGGACTGTTTGGACCCTTCTTCTTGACAGGATGACTCTTAACGATAAGATTTATGTCTTCTATACGATGAATTCCGGAAACGTATCGTATGAGGACTTAAACGGCGTTATATCGTCCGGTAAGAATGTTGAGCTTATTCAGTGCCATACAGGTAAGAACGGCCTTGATTTCCAGCTTGTTTCATATCTCGGATATCTGATCCGAAATAATGAAAATGCGGATTATTGCATAATTTCCGATGACAACGGATATGATGCGGTTATCAAATTCTGGGAAGGCAGGGAAGTTAAAGTATCGAGAAAAACTGCTTTTCAGGTATCGGGAAAACAGGCTAAAGCACCCAAGAAATCATTGTTCGGGGTTAAGCCCAGAACAACTGCCAAAAAGAAGCCTGTAGAAAAAGCACCTAAAGAAGAGGCACCCAAGGCAGAAGCCACTAAACCGGCAGCTAAGCCTGCTGCAAAACCTGCAGCACCCAAACAGGAAGCTAAGACTGAGACAAAACAGGAAACTAAGCCCGAGTCTAAGCAGACAAAAGCAAAGACCGCATCACCTAAGCCTGCGGCAAAACCTGCTTCATCCAAAACTGCTCCGGCTTCGGTAAATGTATCGGAAGATAAGCTCAGGGAATTTCTTCCCGATGAATCCGATGACAATATTCGTCAGATCTCGGATATCATCAAAAAGAGCGGCGGTAAAAAGGGACTTGCCGACATTCATGACGAGATAGAAAAACTCTATCGTAATGAAAAAGCATCGGATATTTACCGCATAGTCAGACACAATATCAAAGATATTTGTATCTGATCACATTAGAATAAAAAAGCTCTTGCCACTTATGTGGCAGGAGCTTTTTATGTTTAAAAGTCATTTCCTATCAGGTCGTTAATTTCTTTTACTTTGGTTTTGATACTGAGCATATCCAGTAATTCGCACACGATCAAAACGAAGAAGGTAAATGCTATCAGTACAGGAATCGATAAACTGTTATACCAGGAAAAGAGATTACCGAAGATAAGAACAAGTATTACAGCGTATACGAATTTAATGCCTGTTTCCACCAGTGTTAAACTGATTTCAATCCTGCTTATAAGCTTGATTCCGGCATATATGAGAATGTTTACTCCAAGTGCCTGAAATACGGTTTCAAGACATAAGAAGGTTGCTTTGTATAAGAGTGCAATGGTTGAAAGCGCCACAAGGGTTATTCCGGTCATGGCAAATATATTGATTATTGTCTTTTTCATAATGAGTTCCTCCGAAGCAGTACGTCTCTGATATCATTCAAATAATTTCTGTTAACACAGATTCTTTCATCATTTATCAGTATCGCTTCGAGTTTCGAATTGGGAAGATTTTTGATCCCCTTTAGCTTATCGACATTAATGATTACCGATCTGCTTACTCTTACGAATCCCGCACCGGATAACATTTTTTCAAGTTCGAGTAATCGGTGGGAAGTTTGATATACATCGGTTCCTGTGTAGATAAAGCCTTTCTTGTCCACACTTTCCATATAATAGATCTCATTTACCGGAACGGTGTATTCTTCGTTCTCTTTTTTACATGAGATGACCTTATCAACGGATCTTACATAATTAGAAACTCTTTTTATGTTAGCCGACAGTTCCTTGTACTCAATCGTAACTTCAGGTTCCTGCTTGTTCGGGTTTTCTTTCATTATCAAGCGCATGGTTTTTTCGCCTTATGAGGTAGCAGATAAGTACGATGGCGAATGAAACGGTCTGCGCAATTGTTACCCTGACAGTCATTAACTCGTCCGCACCTGTATCTGTTACTACGTGGAGTAGGTTTACTATTGTATTGTTGAAGAAATGATCGCCCATGGAAAAATAAAGATTTCCGGACATCTTTGTCAACATAGTAAACTTTAAACCAACAAGTGCACTGGCGACAAGCATAAATATTGCACTGAATATCATTCCGTTAAAGCTTTGTTCACCGTCAATGTAGTTCCTTATGGGACCAATCACATGCCAGAAACCGAACAAGCATGATGAAATGACGGCAGCTTTGGTAAATGAATGCTTTGATTCAAGAACTTTTATGAACAGTCCTCTGAAATTTCCTTCTTCCATGATGACATTGATTATATTTCCGATAATGCAGATTACGAAGAAGATAAGTTCTGTTCTGTTTCCTACATTTTTATCGATTGCATATGCGCTGACATAGAGCTGCAGTGACCTGAAACCGCCTCCCGATACTGCAATCATGACCTCTACTGTATAAGCAAGTAAAAAAACACCTGCTCCGAATGCAAGTCCTTTAAGGATGCTGTAGAAATGTTTGCCGGTTTTAAATCCGATTTCTTTTAATGAAAATCCGAATATCTTACATGAGATCACCAGGATCACGATTCCGAGTGTTTTGTGAATTACGGCTTCACCGATTATTGTCTGATCGGTTCTCAGAAAGAGAAATTCTGTGATATGAAGTGCCAGACAGATCAGATAAATGATCAGTACTGTAAGAAATGGATTTTTAATCTCTTTTTTGTTCATTATTTACCTCTTTTCATATGTTTGTGAGTGCAAAATAACACAGGATTAAGACACATACAACGAAGGTGCTACCGAATTACAAGAAACGGTTACCGAACTGCAAAATTCTTATATTTTTCCTCTAATTATTTAAAGAAGTCTTAAATGAATCTGACTAAATTTGCTGTTATAATGTTTGTTGTAAAAAAATACGAAAGGTGTGATTTATACGAAGAACTTAAAGAAATATTTATCAGTACTGCTCATTTTCGGAATGCTTGTATCACTTGCAGGATGTAAAGGCTCAGGTGATGTTGTGGCTCCCGATGAGAGCGGTGCAAATGAACCGGTGGCACATATCGATCCGGAGACAGGAGAAGTAATTGAATTTGTTAATTCCGATCTTGCCAAGGTCGGAGTATATGATATTTCGGAAACAGATCTCGGTTTTACTGCTGAATCTTCTTATGCTGTGGGAAGCGGAAAGACAGATGACGGAGCGTTTTTTGTAGTATGCGACCGCAGTTATGAATATGACAATGAATATTTCCTGCTTACCATGGATGATAAGGGAAGTCTTATTAAGAAGACTCCTTTGATCAAGCCTGTTGACAGTAATGATTTCGAACGCGATGAAGATGTTTCGGGCATATATTACAACAGTATCAGCCAGTTCTTTGATGAGTATGATATCACTGCAAACTACATTGACGGTGTTTTCTACGAGTATTTTCATTACGCGGGAGACGGTTTATTCGAAGGACTTCTCAGAATATACACCGGCGGATATGAAGCGAGCAGCAAAGAATACATATTTGACGTGCGTTGGAACGATGCCGGAGAATGCACCGATCTTATATATCTTCCCATCGAATATGGCGACGGATATATTGACCGCTTTGCTTATGCTCCCGATGGAAAGCTTGCATGCGTATATAACTGCGCTATGTGGGAAGACAATACATTCGCTGAAAAAGCAATTGTATTTTCCGAGAACAGATTTGAAGACACTAAGAATATGGTTGTTGCCGAAAATGATGATCTTTCCACATGGCTTAACGGTGTAGGAGAGTTCATGGCTTCAGGCGATAAGCTTATGGCAATCTACTGTTCTGTTGACGATCCTTACAGCACCACCGTATCTGAAATTGATCTTGATACTTTTGAGCCTGTATCATCATATACTCTCGATCAGTTTGGTGCCGGTTCAACCTATCCTCTCGGAACTACGGATGATGAAGGTTTTATTTTCTAT